>WLWD01000608.1_pt1:105000-234552 | contig 234552 bp, 168 predicted proteins | sample 6712731 | NCBI WGS metagenome assembly WLWD01 (sample SAMN12718690, study PRJNA576275) | sponge metagenome | isolation source: marine sponge | host: Mycale hentscheli | place: New Zealand: South Island, Marlborough, Capsize Point | collected 2014-11-01
CCTACCGATTGTAAGTTTCCTGTCAGATCCTTTGGAAATACTAAGCCTGTGCGCAGAACGTTCCAAGCTTCCTGGTTCCAGAAATTTAAATGGTTGCATTATGATGCTGCAAAGGATGCTGCCTTCTGTTTTTCTTGCTGCAGGACTGTGAAGTCTGGTAAGCTAAAACTAAAAGGTACTACAGAAAATGCATTTCTGATTAGTGGCTTTACTAATTGGAAAGATGCCACACGAGCTATGAATAAACATGGAAATTGTAATTTTCATAGACATGCCAATGAAATTTTAGCTACCACTACCGATGTTAGCGAAATGCTATCAAAACAAACTGTAACAGAGAGAGAGAAGAATAGAGAATGTTTTATTTTGATTGCGAAGTCACTTCGTCATCTGGCTCGTCAAGGTTTGCCACTTCGAGGTAGTGGTGACGAATCTAATTCCAATTTTATTCAATTACTCAAGCTTATTTCTGGCCATTCTTTGCATTTGAGTACATTTTTAACAAAAAAGCAACTAAAATTTATATCCCACGAAATTCAAAATGAGCTGCTTTCAATTATGGCACAGCATATTCTCCGTCAAATTTCCAGGAATCTTCAATCTTCATACTATGCCATCATGGCAGATGAGGTAACGGATGTTTCAAATTGTGAACAAGTAGCAATTGTAATTCGTTGGGTAGATGACAGCCTGATGCCTCATGAAGAGTATATAGGACTCTACAAAACCGAATCCATCACATCTCAATCACTGGTGAGTTTGATTAAAGATGTCTTGCTTCGATTAGGCCTCCCAATAAACAAGTGCCGAGGACAATGCTATGATGGGGCCAGTAACATGAGTGGTTCTAAACATGGTGTGGCCAAGCAAATTCTCGATGATGAAACTCGAGCTGTATATACACACTGCTATGGCCATGCTCTCAATCTGGCTGTCGGAGATGTTGTTAAGCAGTGTAAATTGATGAAGCACAGTTTAGAGACAGTAAATGAAATCTCAAAACTAATAAAAAAAGTCACCCAAGAGAGATGCTATCTTTCAGAAGCTGAAATCTGATCTTGCTCAGGATACTCCAGGCTTTCGAGTGTTATGTCCAACTCGTTGGACTGTGCGTAGTTCATCATTACAAAGTATTTTGGACAATTTTGAAGTTATACTTGGGGTATGGGAAGAATCTTTAGAATCATCTCTAAATAGTGAAATGAGAGCAAGAATAATTGGCGTAAACACTCAAATGCTAACATTCGATTTCTTATTTGGAATATCTTTAGGTGCTCTTTTGTTACGCCACAGTGATAATCTCAGTAAGAGCTTACAGCATGAGTTTATGTCAGCTGCAGATGGGCAACAGATAGCTAAACATACATTAGATGTTCTTTTGTCACTGCGCAGTGAAGAAAATTTTAAATTATTCTACAAGCGAATCTTACTTGATCAAGATCACTTTCAGGTTAGCTCTCCTAGTCTGCCTCGAAAACGACGTGCACCACAGTATCTTGAGGTGGGATTGTCAGCTAGTGATTACCCTACTTGTCCTGAAGATCATTACAGACAAATCTATTTTGAAGCCTTAGACTTAATTGTTGAAGCAATTAAGAATAGGTTTGATCAGCCAGGATATCAAGTTTATAAACAATCTCAAGATTTAGTCCTAAAGGCATGCAGTGGTGATTCTTACGAATCAGAGTTAAAGTATGTACATTCTTTCTACAAAGATGATCTCTGCAAAGAAGATTTAGTAACTCAACTTCCACTTTTTCACTCACTTTATGTTCAAGAATCTGCTGAGAGAGAAATCACAATAAGTCAAGTGTCCAAGGTTCTATCAAAATTGTCTCCACCTCAGAGAGTAGCACTTTCATGTGTTTTCAAATTACTTAAACTCCTGTTAGTCATGCCTGCTACTAATGCTGCATCGGAGAGATCTTTCTCTGCTTTAGGCGAGTCAAAACATTTTTGAGATCAACAATGGGCCAAGAGCGTCTCAATAACTTGATGATTTTGCATATTCATCAAGAATACACAGACTCACTTGACATGCTAAGTGTCGGCAATGAGTTTATTCAAGGAAAAGAAATAAGACAGAGAATGTTTGGTAATTTTATATAAAGGAACTCAACTGACTATATAACTAATGACAGATTCATTTTAAAGTAATTTTTTTGTTCACCACTTAGCTAATCCGTAATTTTTCATAACACAAATATGCAAATTTATTAATAAAAAGTATATAAATCTTTTCTCATAGCTATTCTCAATTTTAAAAAATGTAGTTTGTATTGTTTCTGTCAAACTCTGCAAGGCTTAACTATACTTAATTAACCCCATTCTCAAAGAGTTAATGTGTTTGATAGCAAGACAGCATGGATACATACAGAATAATATAATGGTGACAAGTCCATATGAAAACCAAAATGTAATTGTGAATTTCCAACTCGCAGGTTTAGCAGGAGCATGTTCACAAGTCTAAAGTTCCTTCTGCTATAGTTCTTGAAGATTGGTTCCCTCAGCCAGATATTCTTAAAATGCTGAGACTCTGTGGATAGCTTGTACATATTATTATAAAAGTGTTATAAACTGTTAATTTAATGGTTAGAGCCGTACCACATTTTATTTGCTGGCTCCGGCTCTGTGACACAAAGAGAATAGTGGGAAGAAGACCAAAGAAAATACTTGAAATAGAGCACACTACAGACAGTCCGCCATGGATCTTAAGAAGTACTTGATGTTCATCTTCAGCATGTATTTCAGCCTGTAAATTACATGGTCGGTGGGGAGATAATTCAGTCATAGAAACATTAGACACATGTGTAGTCACATGTGTTACACATTAAATAGCTACATGCCTGTGTGTGTGACACACAACTTTATGACTTCTACCTTCATTCCAAAAAAGTAGCCCGCAATAGCACACGGTATTCCCAGCCAACAACCAGGTATTAATACAATATAAAAAACGATAATTAAAGCTGACGTGTGAAGGGCTGTTGCAACTTTTTCCTGTTTAGCTGTATCTTTAGGTGTAGATTCAACAGCAACAGGCTGCCTGTTAATCACAGCAGGAGATTCTCCCTAATATACAGTAGATTAGTATTGTTCCTGCATTAAGGTGCTTTCAGAGAGACGTACCGTTGTGGTGATCGTCTGTTCACTTGCTTTCTCACAAGCTACTTCACCTGTGAATAGATATCTGTGAATATAGCTCAAGTAAAAATACTCTGTTTAGGGACAGTTTCTTATCTTGCTCAGGACGTGAATAAATAAAAATTGACCTGTTAATAATTAAACCACTTTTTTTTTCCTATGGAACATTAATGTTAACTTACACTGCATCCCTGCCATATTGATCTGCTTAAGATCCATTAGTAAAAAAATAATAATAATAATAAAAGAAAAATATAAAAATAAGCGAATTTGTCGACCGTCCACTATTTTATACTTGATGCCACTCCACGCCCACCTAATCCCATCCACCCACCCACACATAAACTACCTCACTATCATGATGATGTTGTTGTTGTTCAATGAGAGATGTGTGATAAATCATCTTATGTGCTTAAGAAAAGTGTAAATTATAAAAATGGTGAAAGTTTGTGTAACGGTGCATTCTTGCACCTCTTGTCAACTCCTACTCTATGGTGTCTGGGATTCAATAGGTGATCCTTTCTATGCAGTGGCTAACTTATACAGGGGGAAATGGGGTGCTCTAAGTCCATCACCTTTTTTCTTGGCACATGACACCTTAGGAATAGCAATTAAGTTTAGTAAATGTACACTGGTGTTGATTTTTCTGAGGGGCAAGAGTGCACTGTGTTTGAATTTAAGGCAACAGTTTAAAACTACCAAAATATAACAGGTTTAAATGAATGCTATATGGTCTCACCCGAGATGTATTTTTTGTGTGTTTTTTATTGTTGTTGTTATTATTACTTAGCCTGATAACAACAACTATGCTGAGATGTTCCTTCAGGTTCACATGGGTCGGGTCACATCACATGGGTTACTTCACATGCGTCACATCATATGGGTCACGTCACATGGGTCACATCATATGGGTCACGTCACATGGGTCACATCATATGTGTCACATCACGTGGGTCATATCGCATGGGTCGGGTCACATCACATGGGTCACATGGGTCACGTCACATGGGTCACATCACATGGGTCATATCACATGGGTCACGCATCTACTTTTATATATTTGAAATTGTGATGGCCTCAGCCCCTTCACTTTTCACCTCTTTACCATAGTTACATGCCAGTAGCATTTTTCAGCCCAAAAGAGTCTTTTAATTATTTCTTCTGGGATACTGTTGGTAAGTAATTGAACCAAAATAATATAGCTGTCAGAATGTATCTAAGAAAACTCTAGCGTGAGTTATATTCTGACTTGCTCCACCTGTCTGTTCTAAATAAAATTTATAACTCGAATACAAAATTACATTCTGGCAAGGTTCTTTATGAGTTTTACGACAATATCAATGACACTAAGAGAATAGTAGGGAGAAGGCCAAAGAAAATGCTTGCAATGGAGCACGCAGCAGACAGTCCACCATGGAACTTGAAAAGTATTCCTTCATCATTTTCGGCATGTGTTTCAGCCTGTAAAAAAAAAAAAAAATGTGGGGATACGGCGATAAATCAGTCCCGAGAAGCAATATGCACTTGTGCAGTCCTTCATAAAGACTTATGTCATACGAAAATAAGCACACGTATCAAACTGTATAGCTACTAGACATACTTGCACATACTAATGGGTGTGACACATAATTTAGTGATTCTTACTTGCCCTCCAAAAAGGTAGCCAGCTACAGCACAAGGTATTCCCAGCCAACAGCCAGGCATTAATGCAATATATATAAGGAGCAAAATTAATGCTGGTACTTGAAGGACTTTTGCAACCTTTTCCTGTTTGGCTGTATCCTTAGGTGTAGCTTCAACAGCAACAGGATTCATGGTAATCACAACAGGAGCTTCTCCCTAATTATACAGTAAATTAGTATTGTTTCTATGTTAAGGTACTTTCAGAGAACGTACAGTTCTGATGCTTGTCTGTTCACTTACTTTCTCACTAGTTGTCACTTCACCTGTAAATATTAATTAAGAAGCAGCCATGAATATATCGTGGAACAGTCTCTATTTGCAATAATTAAAATTCAGCCTTTCAATAATTAAACCACTCATTTGTTATGGTAGCTACATTTTGTTAACTTACACTGCATCTCTGCCATAATTGTTCTGGTACATTAGGGAAAAAAAGCTATGTATATAAAAATCAATGTAAACTTTAAGCATTTTTTTTATTATTGAAAATAATCACCTATCATGATTATTTATACCCAGTGCCACTCCACACCCATTTAGTCCAATCCACCCACTACACTCACTTGTTGTCATGACGATGTTGTTGATGTTCATGTGTGATAATTTAACATATGTTGTTAAGAAAAGTGTAAATTATGAAATGGTGAAAGTCTGTGCATTCTCGCACTTCAAATAAAACAGTATTTTAATTAACAACAGTAGTTTGTGCAATTTTGGCCTATGTCCACCCCGATTTATTAAATTAATACATACTTCCCAAAGCCATATCTAGAGAAAAAGATTGGCTGTATTTACACTTGCGCCTGTGGCACTCTAGTAAATACAAAGCCAACAGACTCGTGATATGCGGTATGAAATGACTAATACACTCCCGGTTTCACTAACAGTAGTTTTAAAGAAGTGTGAAAGCCAGCCTTCACAGACTTCCACATGTCACATCAGCAAAAAAAGCAGCTAAAGCAGGTACATAATTATCTATCTAGCTCCATCAGATAAACAACTCAGACCACACCTTACCTACCAGCCTAGGCAGTCTATTTGGTCTCTTGACAGGACAATGTACAAAGTGCTCCATACTACAAGACAACACATTCTCCATAGAGTGGGAGGAGCTTCCCAAACTTTAGTGAAATATTTCATTAGTAAACGTCATTCAAGTGCACCAACACACACAAAATAGTACAAATTGCAATATCAATCAGACACACAAACACACCAGTGGTGGATGCTTTAAAATATTAGTGAGCATGTGCAGTTAGTTCATTTAGAGATTTGATCATCAAGGTACACTGATGGCTGACAGTAGATCCGTCAATGCCTCACGCATGTCCTTCTCCATGGAATAAATTAGACCTGCACATAAATCATAGACCAATATAACTATGAATTCATATGGTACAATTACAACTAACGTAATATGGTAAGGATCATTAAACCAAAGAGGTGCACTTCAACAATCCTGCCATTCCTACACTGGCCCTATAAGCCACTGATCGATTGATCGCCTTGCACACTCACACCTACCCTAGTTAAAACCCAGGGTTTCATACAGGATTTATTTTTCTGGGGGGAGGGGGCCACACATTTGTTTGACCACACCCATTTTGCTGAAACCACACTCATTTGATTAAACGTCTCAGGTCTAGAATTAGTGACATCAATCTTGGAAGACTAATGCGTTTGCAATTGAAAGACCTCAATTAACCGAAGTGAACCTTCACCAAATATTAGATATATACAAACAACAAAATCACAGAATACCATTATAAATCATAACCACAGAATACCATTAAGTAATAAATATTATTAATTTATTTCATGAAATTCTGGGGGGGGGGGGGGGGGTGGAATCCCAGGCGGCCCTACCCTTGTAAAAACCCTGAAACCTACTGATAGTTATGAAACTGCAAGATGTAATCAATTGATGACGGGGGGGGGGGGGAAATGGTAAGAAAGCTTCAGAATAGCAACTCAGGGTCGTGGAGTGCAGAAGTTGGATACTCTTCGTAAACTCTCACGCAATATGGAGTAATAATAGCACAAGCTTTTTTTGAGGGTGTAGTACTTATAAACAGTTATATTTTTAGCCTTATAGTGCAACACAATTCACATCCACCCCTCCACTTCCTTCCTCTACACTCACCTGTGTTAGCTTTGGATTGAGCCACAAAGGTCAGTACCAGAGGTGAGTAGTTGAACTGGACCACCTGGTATCCTGTGAAGTACGAGATTATCGCATGATTCTTCCCCAGACCAAGTTTGCTCGCCTGTTAGACCAGATACAATATTCACACGATGAAAAAAGCCATATCGAAAATGTTCACACACTCGAGTAGCATTACAAATTGAATTAAGTAGTTTTATAACGAATGTCAATTTGAATATGTCATATGACAACATGCTGTATTCATGAACATGCTATGTGCACTCACACACACACTCCATTCCAACAAACACTTTCACACACACACACACACACACACACACACACTCACTTGTTCACTGGCTATGGAGAACACAGCAAGAAATGGAGGTCTGGGAGAAGCTGAACTGGTTGAGTCAGCTCTGGCTGGAAAATAAAGTATGTACAATATGGTAAAACCACTCCCAGAGTATCATACTGGATTTTTTGTTGGGGGTAAGAAACACTGTGTACTTAGCCACACCCATTTTAAATCCCATATTACTTTAATGCACATGCCTATATGAAAGTATATACTTTACACTGATCAGTGTTTGATCACATGCATGATTTTATCTTACATTTCATAAAATATGCACTACTGCTATGTGTGTACTAAAAATTCTGGGTCATCGGCTCCTGTATGCTACTAACTATACACTCATTTTTGTCCAATATTAGTATCTGCTAGCCTCCTCCCATTCCTCAGCTAGGCTTACATTAGCTAGCTACTCCATAGCTCCCCATACCTTCCACTATTGTTACTCCATCCCTGTCTGATACAACGATACAGTCCAGTCCATCAACCCTGTAAATAAGAGATAAACAACAGTGCAATATTGAAAAGTTTAAGCTAGACTAGTTCTTACGAAGGCAAAAGCCTGCTAATAAATATCTGGAGTTCCTGTATAGTTACAAATATGTATTTCAGTAACAACTATTGCGCGTAGCAACTAACTTACGTCCGCCATACTCGGCTAAACCAGAGCAACCCAAATGAGTGGTTGGACTTAGCCGGGTTTATCAAACTGCTGATTCAGCTATTACAAATTTTCGTTTGAATGATCTATTTAGCCAAACACAACTAAGGTTTTGAGTTGGTAAAGGGTCTAACCCCGCAAGAATGAAGACTAAAAGGAAGAAGAAAGAAAAACTTGTTATTGCGTTCGATCAAGAGGCTAGAAGGTACTTAGAATGATGCATTATGTTGTCTTGTAGCAGATGGTTTGATTGTGACTGGTAATATTTGCTATACAGAGAATATCTTACAGGCTTCCAGAAGAGAAAGAAATCAAGACAAAATAGAGCAAAACTTCTAAAAGAACAGAAGGAGAAACTAAGAAAAAAAGAAGAAAGAAAAGAGGTATATTTTATCTAACTTAATACGTATGATGATTTGATTGGTGCATTTTTTTTTAGAAAAGTGAAATACTGAAGGGGAAGCTGCACAAGTATGGATTGGCTAGCGATGGTAAGTGCCTACTTTTACTGGCAGACAATGCTCAGTGTTTTGAGCAATAGTTTATCCTACCATATCATTATTCTGTCAACATTTAAGCTACATCAAGTTGTAGTCAAAAGCCTCTAGTGTGCTTTATCATTATTATTAATATTAAACTTATTAGTATGAGTAATAGCACGGGTAACCGTGCGATTCAGGATTAATAGTATGAGTAGCCCAGTTGAAATAGAATGAGGTGATGCTGAGTGCTATTTCAATTGTTTTTACGAGTGCTATTAATCCCCAATAGCACAGGTTACCCATGCTATCACTCATTAATAGTAGGACAGCTTCTTGTTGTTGTTTTTTAAAGTCATTTGCTGTATGGTTCACACTATCTCTCAGAATTTCAGGATTAGTTTCCTCCAGAACTTAGTTCCTCAACCTATGACTCCTCCAAATCTGCTGAACTATTTCCGTTTAATGCGATTAGAATGTCTGCGCTAAGAATGAAATAGTCTCCAAATAGAAACTACTCGAACTGTTCTTTCCAAGGCTATCACTGCATGCATGAGCACTTATCAGTACTATTTCATGTAGCTACCGTGGTATTTCGTGTAGCTACCGTGGTATTTTTATGTTGATTTTCTCCATTTATTGTACAGCTTTGCTGTGATGTTTAAGTTCAATTGTGGAAGAAAAGATTTTCAGATCAATGCAATATAATACTATATTAAGTACTGAGTTCTATTGTACAATCTGCATAGTTTGCTGTCGATTTTTTTTGTTTGTTTTTTAACATTGGTTACAAGATCACACCCTCTTACAAATATAATTCAGCCTTTACATTTGAACAAATTTATGGTTGTTAAATATAGACGAAGAAGAAGCAGTGAAAGAGAAAGAGTCTTCCACATTGTTAGATCATCATTCCAGCCATGTTGTTGTGGTTGACATGCAGCCTCAGTTTGGACTATCTTTGACTGCCATGGCTGATGATCCTTAGGCACAAGTCATCTCGTTCCTTATTTGTGACCTTTTTATTTATCATTGTGAATTAACTGCAACACATCAGCTGTCATTTACAATTCTCTCCGTATAAATGAATTTGAAGCAAGAATGTCGATACTTGGGAATAGCTTTACTATTATTAGTAGTAGTATTTTATTTAATTAATTCTTAGTATTTTTATGTATGCTACTCTATACCACTACAAATAGATGCTTATTATTTTGTTGTTAGGTTGAGGAAGGCATGGTACAACATAACATAAGGATTTACTAACTTAAAAGTTTAAGTGATATAGATGGTGTTGGTATAATGACAACTTTATTTTTATTTTTTTATTATAACAGCACAAATACTTTTGTAACTACTTTAAATACTAATGGCATTTAATCATCACATATTTCCTAGCTGCTATTTGCTGTACAAAGTACTAAAGTGTCTTTGTCTTGAAACTTGAGGTTGTCCTGATCTTATAATTAGCTAATCTTCGTCGCTGTAGTTATCTTTGTTTTTATTACCACGATCATTTTTGTCATCTTCACTACTGTAATCTCGATCACTCCTGCGATCCTTCTGGTTTTTGTCCCTACGATGGTCCTGAGAGCTGTCATCACTACTGTTATCATTACCACTGTATTCCTTACTTTCATCACTACTATAATAGTTGTCACGGCGGTAGGATTGCTCGTCACTATTATTCTGGTCTTCGTCTACTTGGTGATCCTGTTCTTTCCTTTCATGGTTGGTGTACTCTCTGCCACCATGGTGATCCAGCTCTTTTCTATCTTCATCACCATGTATATCTGTCGGTTGGTCAACAATTTGTTCTAGGGCCTCTGAACCATACCAACCTCCTCCAGCAGTCATAAGTTCATAATATTGTCTGTATTCATTCTCGTCAAAGTAACCACCACCTCCTGGGTACTGCCCGCCACCATCTCCTGGGTACTGCCCGCCACCATCTCCTGGGTACTGCCTGCCACCATCTCCTGGGTACTGCCCACCTCCTAGGTACTGCCCTTCGCCACCTATTGCTTGGCCTGTCTGTTGCCAGTATTGAATGAGTTGTTCTTTATCATATTCTGTGTATCCTTCTCCAAGAATTGCCATGAAGTAATCCTCTGAATAAATATTTGATCCGTCAGGCGTTTCCCCCAATAGCTGGGGTATTCCGGAGTCTAAATATTGACTCTGACTTTGTGCCATGTAATCTAAAAGAATAATAGTTAATTGGACTATAGTTTAAAATGGTTAACTATTAATATACTAGTGATGTGCTTGAGCACAAAGGGCGAGCGAGCCTGTGCATAAACAAAACACTTCAAAAGAATCTATCAGTCCACTTCTAAAAGTTACGTAGCCGTTGTGACCATTATGTACATTAGCTAACAAATACAGAACTACTTTCTTACCTCAATTACCCGAGTACATGCAGTCTCTACTATATGTCATTCTGACTATCTGAATTACCAGTAGCTTTTGACAACATTCACAGCTACTAAAAAAGGCCGAACTTTTTAAAAATTACATCTGGTACAGAGTTTCAATACCATAGTAAAGATTCGTCATAAATCTTGCGACTTGAAAAAACAACAACTAGAAGTTCTAAAGAATTCTGCACAGTGTTGAGTCTAACAGTAAGTTTTTAAGACCCAAGTCCTAAGTGTGTTTTGTGGCATTCAAAGATAACCTAATACGAAGGGGTACACAATTAATTTCCTTGAATGATATGGGATCACTAAACAAAAGATTCTGTTTAGTGGAGATATGGGTAGGGGTAGACCATGAAGCAAACACAAAACGTGAGGGTCGAAGTACAAAATGACATACAAACGTCCACACACACATATAAACTAGTGGTGTGCTTGAGCACAAATATCGAGCGAGTTAGTTTTAGGCTCACTCGCCATTTATCAAGCACATCACTAGTTTTTTGTTCAGATTCAAAAGCTCGTACATTGTTTTAAAGAAAATATCCAACCCCAGTATGTGTTTCTCTTAGACTGATTTTTTATTTGCATCAAAGTACCTAATCATGCTGTGTAGTTATCTATTACTACTTAACTTATAGTCTATAAAAGGGCTGAGAAAGAATTTAACAAAGTGTACATACAATAATATAAAACTGACTCTTAAAAAAGTAATTAAAAAAACTGGATTCAAATCACATAACTTAAAAAGAAAATGAATGTTTCATAATTTCTGGATAAATATTGTATGCAAGCTGAAACAGGGTTTGGTTTGTATTGCACCCTATGAGAATAGGCTAGTCAGCCCTATGTAAAGAGAGCTACTGCAATATCTAATAGTGAATATTCCATTGATAAAGTAGTAAGACAGCTCTGTTTTACTGCCAAAATAAAGCTTACAATAATTTACACAATTAGCAATTGTTTCACTGTAAAAATATTTATACCGAGTACTTATGCATAGTACATTGTACCTTTTGCAGCACCTCCTTACACAGCTTCTGAGGCTGACTTTAGTTTAGTTATGATACTTAGATCTTATACCTCACCGGTCATGTTAAGGATTGGCTGTCCATCTTCGCCTACCATTGTTTCAAATATTTGCACATAAGCTTCTGAAAAGTATCCCGACTTCCCATCCAGTTTTCCCTGTTTGATCATAATAATAAATTAAAGATATGAATGTAATCAGTCCTTATTGTAATTAATTGAATAAATTGTACATAAATGCCTTCTCTAACTTACTTTACACCAGCCTGATTTTAACTTGGATACATTGGTTATAATATCTCCTACTTCAAGCTTGAGTTCTCCTGGCTTTTGTGGCTTGTATTCATGAGTGACCTTCGCACACATTATCTTCTTTTTCTCCATTTCAGCCAAAACAGCTTTGGTAAGATACATATAGAGCATGATGAGTGAATGAACATGACCATCAGAATAATAACTTTTACCTTTTTCTATAGTAAAACTTAGGTCATTTACACAAATATATTTATTCATATCAGGGTACCAAATTTCAGCACTGAGATCTTCATCTGGCCCTCTTCTCAAAATACTACTTCTGAATTTCTCCAATTTTTTCTTTGCCTCAGCAATTCGTAGACTAAGCAGCCAAGAGTCAACCACTGTGTACCAAAAGTAAGCGTACACCATGACACCGCTAATTACGAGTAGCAGTGTAGCCTATAAATAACAATACACGATGATTTAGATATTAAATATGGCTATTTCCTTGGTACCGATATAGCCAAGTAGTGAAAGAAGTCGAGTATTTCATTTCCTCCTAACACAAGGGGCACGTCTTCATATTTCTTGGTGCAGTATTTTGGGTAGAGTACTTCATTAGTGAATACACTAACGTACCCCTCATCACATTTGCATATTCCGTCTACCCATTCTCCATGCTCGCAATTATCATCGTCTATAGCAGCCATATTATATCTTTGCTGGGACGCGCCGCTAGCTGGAACTCACCGCGCTCTGGGGATCGAACATAAAAATAATTTACGCGACACCAAAATGCGCGCGCGCATGTGTGTGTGTTAGCTCTTGTGACGCCGTGGATCTTGACGGGGGAACTGTTGGACCATCTTTTAAAGAACCACTTGCTGAATTTGAACAAGGACTCAATTAATATCATGAACGATTTGCAATCGACCAACTTAAGCTTTTTGCGCATTTTTCATAACATTTATTTATTTTAGTCACTCTTTGCTCCTTGCTGGGCGTATTTACATGAAATTTACAATTTACAATGTGCGTATATCGGCACATCAGTCGTTTTTTTTAGTGATAGCCTGATAAACATGTCACAATACAAAGCAAGAAAGAAAACAAACAAAACTCAATGCAATTAAGACAACTTGACAAAAAAAAACAAAAAACGACGCGCGCGCATTTTTGGTGTTGCGTAATAATTAGTTCGATCGCACCGCTAAAAAAGTAGGTAAAGGGTAATCGTTGTCTCAAATTTAATGTGTTGTATTACCATTCCATGTCTACTCTTTAGTTAATATATTTGTACATAATATAAGTCTTGCAGATAGCAACAAATCTTAAAAAAAAATGCTACTCATCTCAGCAGCAAACCATTAAAAATTGCTTTGAAAACAAGTGATAGTTACCAACTATTGTACTTCAGATATAACTGGAATCATAATAAAGAGTGAACTCCACACCACAAAGATAATAGTACTTCAATTATTCATAGGAGCGGCCTTATCAGACATGCTACAAACAATTAATATAGCTTTATGCGTGTGAAATAAAAGTTTTGAGATGCTCGGTCAACTTACAACATATAAATTGCAGTAAAAAAATCCTAACTGAGACCAATTTAGAAGCCAGGCTTTCAGTTCACAAATCAGAGGTTGTTTGCTTTAAGAGGTGACAAGGAATACATTTTTTATTGGATGGGGCAAGCAGAATTTCACTAATTAGAGGTAATTTGCTCGTTAGAGAGTTCACTTCCAGGGGTTTCATTGTAACCCTGCCACCACTTGGTTTGTACATATTCCCAAAAGTCGAAATCACATTAAACAATTTCTCTCCTAGCCTAGCTGTTTACTAGAGTACCATTGCAAGAGAACTTTCTATCCTTTTTCATGTTATTGCCCATTGATACAACAAAAAAAAAATGCAGAATATTATATGGAAAAAATGTGCAAAAAAATAATATGATTTACAGGTAAAAATTATGCAATAAAAATTAACTGTTAGTTCGATCTTGATTTAGAAGCCACTGTTCAATGTTAAATACTGGTTCATCTGTACCACACAAATTATATACACAACTATGAACTTTAATTAATTACTGCAAATAGCTTATTCAGTCAAGAGTGGAACTGAGAAGGGAATGAGTGATACCAACCTGAAACTTTTCGTTCAGAAATAACTTTTACATTCGAGTCTACAGAAACAAATAAACCAACAATCAAATTTGCAGCAAGTGGAATAGTTATCTCTCTCTTCTATATTGTACATTGTATACTAAGTTCTCATAACTCCACATTGGGTACAACTTATGCTATATTCAAACCTGGCAAAGCCTTTACTTTCTCAAAGTCATCCCATCCTAAAAACACAACAGATATAGGCGACATTAAGCTTGTAATAGAAAGTCCAAATAAGACAAATAAAATAATGTAAAAAAATATAAACAAAAAAAAACAAACAAAAAAAAGAAGATAATAGCCCGCAGTTGGGTTTAAAGCTGTAACACATTTGAGGAAATGTGATAGGCGACAATAAGCTTGTAATAGTAAGATAAATGACTTTTGATGTAGGCACAGGCCTACATGAGAACTATAGAATATTGTATGTTTGTGTGTATGTATGTGTATGGGGAAACTTGTAGTTGTAAATTAGGTTGATTGTGTTTGTAATTCACAAGTTTTATTCATTTTGTTTCATTTTTCACTTAATCCTTTGGGTAGAGGGCTTAGCGGTAGTCAGGATATAATTTTGCTTTCATCATTTTTATAATAGCAATAAGCATGCACTGTAAACATTTTGACAATATACACGTTCAAGGATATACATGTAACATATGGCTTGTAGCATAGCAGTAACAGTTATGTGGGATAATATTTATGGCGATTATTATTGAACCTAAATAAACCTCTGCAACATTGTATGCCTAAAACAAACCTTTAGTTAGGAATTCTGCATACGTTACATGAGCCGAAGAGACCGTTTTATGTGAGGGTGTAGGAGAAGCTGATGATTGGGGTAGCTGTGGTTCCCTCCAGTTAGGTGACTCAGATCCATGTTGATGGCTACTGTGTAAACATAATTATAGGTTCTATGTTTACTGTTTCGGAAAAATATCCAACGCATAATAAACAATTTTATTACACTCGTCATACAATAATATGGGGATGATGCATTTTTATTTGCCTTTGGCTTGTGAAAATACTTACGAATGTTCAGGAAATACCTTCCCATATTGTACACTGACTCATGCAATGAGTATTAATACACAAGGGCACTAAAGGAATTGAATCCCCATCGGCAACACACTGCTATTAGCTGCACTTTCCTCCTTGTTCATAGCAACACAGGGATATAGTGAGATTTAGCTGTAACTATCCTATGTAGATGATCACTAGCAGACAGAAGCTATGAAGGAGTGCATTTCATATTATATCTTACCACATACCTAAAATTGTCGAGATCTTGTAAATAAGAGCCTAGTGACACTTCAAGGGAGTAGGAGTTGATAGTGAGCTTGAATAAGCAATTCGTTTTTTCTCCCTTGAGCTAACGTTTTAATATTTTGATAGATTAAATCTTACATCCCATGACTATAAAAAATCACACTCAATTTTATATTAAAGCATAAACACTTAGTATAGAGTATTAGTTACGCGCAGCTTCAGTTCTATCAATCTAGCTAATTATGTCCTGCACAAAATTTAACCTGTAGTAAGATCAATTTAGAAATCTATCAAAGTGTGTTAATATCCCCACTAACTTTATTCTTATTACTACTTCTCACATCACTTGAACCACTATACTTACTGGAAATTGGGTGAATAGCTCCCATACTTATACGACGAACCTGTGTAGATACGAGAGAGTGAAATGTGGCGTTACGACAATATACCAACTCTTAACCTCTTTTATTATATCTTCTATTCCCTTCTCTAGACATCCTTCGTGTGCTATTGGCAATTTTCATAGAACAACATAGTAAATACTTCTTTAAAAGCTTCGAAGAGGTTTACTGGGCGAGAATCTCAGCCTGTTTACTGGACAAATAACGACGATTAATACCTAACTAACGACCATTTCCTAATACGTTTGTAAACTATTATGAAACATTGTGGTATGATTGGTATGGTTTTGACATCTTGATTATTGTGAGTACATTGATGATATTTGTTAATCTTTAGCATCAGCTATTCCTCCAGAAGTAATAGAGAATGTTGCTTCACTTTCTGGCATGTCAGGGCTATAGGAAGTAGAGGATAACACACACACACACACACACACACACACACACACACACACACAATAATGGCTTTGACAGTATACTCAGCATAATTAACCTGTCATATATCTTTGCAATACGCATTTCTCCCCTTCCTTTTCTTAGACTGATTCTAGTGGTTGAGGCGTGAGCCAGAATGTTCCCACCGACTGGCTTCTTTGGATCAGCTTGAAAACTGGTATAGGATATGATGATTGATAGCAGAGAATTGCATTTGTTACTCACCTCATTGTAGCTGGGAGAAAAGAAAGAAGAAAATAAGAGCAGTACTTGGTGAATCAATTAATTGTTGTGCTAGTCATGGATATTGTAATTGCTAGTTTTTTTTGTGTGTATGTATGTGCAATGCTGAGCGATCCCTATTGAAACTTTATGACAGGAGCATGTATAATATTTATAAACTGAGACTAAAGTGATGCAATTAATTGAATATTTGAATTCCCACTTTGACTACATGTTGATAATAAGTGATAAGCACTTCAAACACTTACCACATACTAACAACCTAAGTGCTTGATACAGAAATTTTTGATTTGCATGAAAATTATGGGCAATCAGAGTTTCTAGATCCAAACCCCTCCATATGTGTGGTATGGACTGCAAAAATGGCACATTCACATGTAACTGTACATGAAGATTTATTAGGGGTGGGGGGGGGGGGGGGGGGGGGGGGGGGGGGGGGGGGAAGGGGGCTACTTGTTTAGAGAGGGAATCCCAATGCTATCCTCCCTCCTTTCCTATGTACATGACATAAATGAGGTCAATTTAATTATCAGTTATGACACAAAATTGAATGTCTCACCTCCAGGATCAGCTGTCATTTGATTTGTTATAAAAACTCCAACATTATACTCTGAATAATAACATAATAATAATAATAGTAGTAATAGTACTAATACTACTACTAATAATAAGTATAGCAGTAACAATAATAAATAATAATAATAATATAATAATAATAATAATAATAATAATAATAATGTGCCTTTTTCTTTACCTAGACCCTCAATACATAAAAAAAAATCTCATCAGAATAGCCTTCGTCCCTAAGAGGGGCCATGATAAACAATGTTCTGATGCTTTCCCATAGGTCATTAGGTCATGTCTTGGGAGTTGATACAAAAGTATATGAGTTTTGATATCTGTATTTATAACTAATTCTCTATTCTATAGAGCACTTTTCTATAGAAAAGTATTCAGTTTCAGTTTCTACTCAATCCAGTGCAAAACATACTCAAAGCCACAACAAATGTGTAATTATGTCCTATCTATTGTTCTAAAACACAACACCATAGTGTCTTTAATGCAAAAAATTGTCCTACATTACTCCTGACCCTCTGATATCTTCTGTAGTCTTGACAAATATTGTGCCAGTTTTTGTTGTCTATCTGCCAGCTCTCCTCTGCCGGAGTAATCCACACGGAACAGAGCCATAACAGAGTCCACTATCTAGGTAATAGAGAGAGAGAATCAAGTTGAATTAGTATAAAAATGTGATGCACGCACATCATACTATGCAATATATCATGTCAGCAACAAAAATTTTGATTATGTCGAATCTTCTTGATTAGTAATAACTTGAACAATTCAAATCTCTTTCGACATATCTCAATTATTACTACCAGTGAAAATTGAATAAAATCAAAAATACTATGCTATATCTCAGTTTTTACATGCATGCAATAAAGCTATTTATGCAGATAGGAATGAGGAAAGTAAGATTTCAGTGGTAGTGTATGTTACTAACACAAAGTATGTACTGGACACTGCAGGCATTGAAGAAACATGGATACCGTTTGTTGGTGCCAACACTTTCACAAGAGAAGAATTCTAAACTCTCTAAGTTGGCAGTAACCTATTGAACAAAAGGCTTAACACTCCTCTGTTAGAATAACAAGTGTTTCGCCAAGATTATTTCATTTGTCTGATAAAAGTGATAAATACTATTCATCTGTAATATCATTAATCACCTAAACTTGGCTGGGACTGAACTATTCAATAACTCCATTAATGTAAAAGCTACAGCGGCCTTCTGTTTTGGCAAGAAAATCCTTAGATGATATTGTACAAATCATGCGTATAATCAGGCAATGGACCGTAGAACCTGGACCAATCCCTTTGATACTGTGTTTCAGCACTTTCTTCATTACACCAGTCACTAGTTATACTGACAGGATATTTCTATAGGAAATTGATAGTAAATAGATTTGAGGGACTCAACCAGGTGCAGAGATTAAAATATATACCTAATCAGCTATACATGGTACATTTAAAGTCAACCAACTATAAACTGATGTGCTTTCATTAAGCATACCAGCAACTTGAAGACTCCTGGCTCTTCATGGAGTTTGGCTGCAACGTCATCCAATAGCTCCATCTGATGTTCACCTGGACAAGCATGTGTGTGTGTGTGTGTTTGTGTGCGTGTGGTGTGTGTGCATGCGCACGTGTGTGTGTGTGTGTTAAATGTATTGCATGAAAGAGAGAGAAAGAGTTCCAAGAAATATTGAGATGAGGTGTGATAATACTTTGTAGCATTCTTGGCATTCCTTCATATGGCGCTAACAGCTACCTGCATGCTTCCCTGCATCCCAGTCATGCAACACCTTGATCTACCATCACCCGGCCACGTAATTCATACTAACTCACTCACTTGTGTATGCTCTTGCATATAGCACATTGTCCAGCATGGCTTGGTGGTCCAGATTGAATCGATCTGCTATCTCCCTTAATCTGTCTGGGCGACTGGATACTCGAGTAAAGGCTATATAACTGATGGATTTTCAGAAAGAAAATACTGAGGTTGGTGATAGTGATAGTGGTGGTGTCAATGGTGTGTGTTTGTGTGCATGTGGTATGTATGTGTGTGCATGTATGTGGCGTGCATGTGTATGTACATTAACTACATACTAAGCTAAAGGGCCTGGGGCTGCTAAAAACTTGAAAGTGAAGGTTTTTTGAAACCACTTTGTGCCAGTTTTGTGGTATAACCAGACCACTAAATGATGAGATGGTTGTCCCTCACTTGCCGAGTAGTATGTCTCCTTGTGGACTGGACGGGGAGCCAAATAAACCAGAGTCTGACAGTGCCAAGTCTAGGTGGGCACAGGATTTAACGAAAGGATACAATGTATTCTGAAAAAGGAAATGACAAAGTGAGCGTGAATGCAATCAAGTAGAGGTCACAAGATAATAATGTACTTATACACATTCCAACTGTTTCTCAGGAGACTCAGGGAACATGTTTATAACAAGGAATTCATTGACAAAAAAGGTGAGGAGACCTCTAGAATTCTCTTGACATAGAGCTGCAGTAGCCATAAATATTTTTCTCACATACTAATGTTACTAGCCACATGCAAACGCTACAGCCATATACTATATGCATGTACTCATAATGAACTTGTATATGGTCAAAAACTACAGTGCAAGCTCAATATTTTAAAAAGACACAGGCATAATTAAATCCATATGACACATTTCAATACAAGGATTATTATGAATAACAATTAAAGATTACTAGACAATTAATTAATTAATCGGTCAAATTTGTCTTGATGGCACATACTATACCACTGATATAATATTTAGCTGATCCCAGCTTCTCTCAAATTTGTGGCTGCTGACATCTTGTTCTACAAACTTTTGCCATCCTCATCACAAACACTTGACAACTCAAAAGCCATGTTAGTGAAAGCTAGGCTACTGCCAAAGACTGGAGTTTCGATGCTTGCTTTCAATATGAATGGATGCATTGGTATGACTCATTAAATACTCAATCGTATGCTTGTTTAGACCAAGAGTTTTGTATTATTATATGTATATATAAAATAGAATTGGCAAATAAAAATTGCTGATTGAGATTCGCAAACTAATAGTGGTTTAATTAAGGAGTCGGTACCATCTACTCAGATAGGATATAACTTAGCAATCAGCAGACATACTCACAGCTTAGCTAAACATGGCATGTGTAATTTTTGCTGATTAAAGAAAAAAACTCAGGAAAAAAAAAAGTATTTTGTTTATTTGTTTGTTATTCTACACCACCTCACCTCAGTATCAATATACACCACCTTGCCTCCACTATAACCATTCCTGCCTGGCAGCTGTGTAGTTACTGCAACAACAACAACAACAATTCCACAAGTCAATAATGTTGTATTATTGGTTATAATTATAATTTAAATATTCATTTACTACTTGACATAATATGCCTCAAATGAATATTATACATATTTAATGGTCTCTTTTCAGGCTAGGGGTGTTCAGCTGAAATGTTCATAATGAAAATGATTGGAAGCTAGATATTTATCTAACAAATACTTTTATAACTTAGGTTTAAGCTTTGATCAAACTATATATATAATATATATATACACTGTTGTTAAAAATGCACAAGGTGGGTGGAAAACTGATTAAGAAAAGTTCAGTGGGAGTCACTTGTTCATTATTCACCCGTGCACATGCTCACATGCAATTGAAATTGAATCTTGCCTGGGTACAATCCTTTATGCAGTAATAAATGTGCAGATAGCTATTCACCATAAAATGCATTTCCTACCCCAACTGGCTGACTCACCACAGAGAGTATGCGATAGTTGTGTCTTTCCGGTTCTGAATTCTGTACGCAAACAAAAGGAGAACAACAAATAAATAGAGCTAATCACTGCAATAATCTGAGCTGCGTGCCAAGTAGACAGCAATATTTGCACACAGTGGCGCCCACACTCTGTGTGAACACACACCCAATTACTTGCACACAGCCCACAGTCGACGCACAACCGCGAACACATGTCTGCAATTACAGACTACAACATGCTATAGATGCCACTAGCATGTACCATTCCATAACACACAGGAATGACTGATATTCTGTAGATTTGCATATATATTATGATAGTGTGTGAGTTGCACATGTGAATGATTAATTGCTTGTACAGTACATGCAATTATGCATGGGAGAGGACACTGGTCAGACACTTACCTCCAAATACCTCGGTAATGGCCATACTCTCTATCCCACCTACAATAGGAAAGAAAATGTCATTCCTGTACAACATTTATGATGTGGGAAGATAAGGAGTGCTGCCCCATAATGATATAATATGCCAGCACTGTACAGAAGATACAGAGCAGTCAAGTTCCACAGAGCATAAGGCAATAATTATATTTAGCATTAGCAATGCCGTATATTCCTCCCTATGGCATGAATGTAAGAATGAAAGAGTAGGGGAGGGGAAAAGGAAGGGTAAGAGGAAGTGAAGTGATGAAATGAGAAAGATTTCAGGGGGAATCCATTGGTAGAGAAGGCAGGTCCAGTAAGGTCAGAATTGTCACCATACTTCCTCTCACATGAAGATCATTCATCACAAACCTCCAATTAGCTTGCTGCAAAATAATAATAATAATAATAATAATAAATAAAATACACGATATAAAGTCTGCTGAAATACAGCAGTGATAATGACAAAACATATTAAGTGGGAGTTAAGTGGTGCTAATCACAGCGAGAATTTGGCACCAGTTAATACCTTTATAGTGACTGAGATGTATACACTTTTTATTTTATTTTATTTTTTAAGTAAATACAGCTATAAATGGGAAGATTCCCTGCCCCATCCGTAGTAACCTACCTGGCAAGCAAGGTTTGTAAACAGCACATTGTAATACACTCCTATCACTTTGGAGTAACCATAAATAGTAGGTTCTGTGGCTGCATTTATATCTAGTATTGTATGGCTTACATGTAGAAACTCGACAAAAAAGAGACACGAGTCTTAATACGGAAGTGAGTATTGTACATATAAGTGCACCAAGGGTGGTATAATAATTCTTAGTATGCACAGAGGTCAAAGTATCTTGCTGGACAGACACATCAAGGCTCGATGACCTAATTGTTGAAATAAACTCTCAAATTACATCAAGTCCAAAGTTTCTGACCGAGTCACAAAAAATACTGCATTATTTCACATTGACCTGTCCATTATTACAGAATATAAGATTTGCTCCTGGGTAACTTGTTGTTTTTGTTCTGTTACGATAAAGGCTATTAAATTACACTCTCTCCCTGTTCATGTAGTTGAATGAAAATGTATAATATCTGTTCATTTATCTGTACAAAACAAAATCCTTGACAATGCATACGTTCTGAAGATTGGCTATTTCATGTTAGCTATCTCGGCTCAATTTTTCTTCGTTTACCAAAGTTTGACACTATCAAAATAATCCCACTCAGTTTACTTGAGTAAGTGCATGCACCTAGCTGGTTAATTCCCTAAGGTTGAGCCAGTCTGGTCCTTCAAACTAAAAAGAGACAGACTGACAGGCCCCAAATACTTCATCAGGACTCACTCAAGCTCCATACTTCCTGTCGTAATTTTGAATATGTATTTTCTTTTGTCGCTGTACTCCAGAGCTGTCTGAAACCCGTCATCCTGTGTAAGTGAAATGCCAAAGTAAAAATAACATTAGATAGACAATCATCTTGTATTTCAAACTTCCTTCCAGTCAATTATACTTCAATGCTCTCCAAAGGTTATTACCATACCATCCCTTACTCTTTACGATGAACCCATAGAACAAGCCATTGGAGAGACTTCTATCAACCAACATAATTACATGAAGAGCTTCCCTCTAAATTAATTGTGTGTGGAAACACATGTTTTAACTCACACTTAGTTTGGCTGCTGCTTCCTGGATTGTTGGGGAAAATGCAATGAATATTATTTTGACTGAGTTAATTGACTTGCCTTACCTTAATTTTTTCCACCTTCGCTTCAGAAAATCCCTTAATTGCACACAATTTCTTTTTGGTTGTCATAATTACACCCTAAATAAAATATAAGAATATAGCATTAATAATAATAGTAGTAGTACATGTAGTAATAATAGTAGTAGCAATAACAATAATAATGAATAAGATTATAGCTCAATACATGCTTCATTTTGCATTACCTAAATGTATAGGAAAGACAAAAGTCAAATGTTATAGTAAACATCCTTTTATTTGGAGTGTATTGAAATTGTTAAGTTTTGAGCTACCATTTTTTATTCTCATCATCACAGCAGTAACTATATTCTCATGTTCCCTTTGTTGTTGCTTTTGTCATTTATGCCTAGATTAAACTCATCTTGCAAGCACGAATCTTCTGAAGGCCAACTCAAGAATGCTATTCTTTGATAGTGCAGTTACAGGAATTACAATCAGAAAATGATATATAAAAGGCTAATCAAAAGAAGACTTTAAATACCTTAATAGTGCAGATTCCTGCACTTTTTAGCTTCAGTATGTCCGATACATTCTGAGATAAAGAAAATACAAATTTCATAGTGAAGCTTTATTTATTGAGTTAGTTGGCAGCAGCCTCAGCTACTCACAATGCCATGGTCCTGGAGCATGTGTACAGTTCGAATGAGTAAACTCTGTAAAATATTCAACAATGTGGTTACACAAACATAATTCACAGTCCACAGGAATACATAACTGACATAAAATAGACCATGTCCCAACCCATGTTATTAGCATGTTGAGTAGTAGCTATCTAATCCTGACAGTGTTTCCGTTGTCTGGCTTGCAATCATAATTATCCTTGCAGCCACTGTACCCCTCATGTAGCTGTCCACCTTCACTAAGTATAATAGAACATAATCTATTAACAACAATCCAAATTAGTTGCTATTAATGGAAGAAAGTGACATCAATGTATCCTAATAAATATCTTTGTATGTAAAACTTGAAAAAGAAATACAAACCAGCGAATTCTATTGTACATTGAGTGTAATGATTACATACGATTTTCAATGTGAGCTTTAAAAAATAGTAATCTCTAACTGCCATTACTGAAGAGAACTTCAGCATGACTGTTGGAATGGTCGTGTTTTCATTCAATAATACACTTATTACTATCTAAATACTTCGCAGAGATATTTCTGAGTTCCATTATGTCCAAAATACTTGCCTCATCATCACCCTCTTCATCCAGGCCATCTCTGTATGCCATTTTGTCCTGTTGCATAATTACTTATTACCTCTGCTTTCCAACTTGAGAGGGGGATGTTGGTGTGGTGTGAGGTTTTCTTGGTGGCCAATGAAAATAAAAATGAAGCCTACTTAGTGCTTCACCACAGTAACCAATCCTCTCAACTTCAAGTACTTCCTCTACTGGGGGACAACACTGGCTAGTGGTGACAACCTCAAACCACAATACCCATGTGGTTTTTCATAAACAGCTGCAAATGAGTTTATTATTGCACATGCGCAAACCTCAGCACGCGCGTTGTCCATCCATTGTTTTTGTCACCATATACACACACAACGTTTGGCAGGAAATATAAATGTAGTCTTAGATGATATCCTACGCTAGGAATAAAGTAGAAAACTTCTCTAGAGTGAGAATATACGTTTTTGATGTCAAAATAGTTATTTAACTTTTGTCTTGCAACTAATACAAAGCGAAGGTGATGCTGAAATCTGCAACTCTTGGAACATTCTGGCAGGATAGCCACGCGGGGGGTAGTTCCTTTACGCGCGTCAGATGCATCAGCAATGGCTCTCAGGTAGAGACCCAAATCTACGGGGCCTGGAGAAAAAAAACGAGGGCCAACAGCGTCCCGGACTCCGCAGCCAGCAAGAGGTTCCTGCGATTTAGAAAAAAACACAAGACGTTCGATGACCCTTCGATAATGATTAGCAACCAAATTAACACCTGTAACGGTGGCCAAGAAGGAAGCATGATGACGACAGAAGACGCCTCTTCCAGAAAAAATCAAGAGAATAGATTCTCTAAGGTGAAAAGGTACAGCTCTAGTGTGGAGATAGAAATTGAAATACCCTCAAATGAAAAAGAAGTAGAATCAAGGCACTTGGTATGCACCTTGGACACTGAAGTAAATGGGGAGAGTGAGTCCAGTGAAGAAGGGTCATGCTGTGGCAGTGAGGAAGGAAGACAGAGTCAGAACCAAAACCGCAGCAGAACGAACAGCGTTGACATGGTGATGGCTCGTAACAAGATCCACAGCTTCTCCTCAAATCAGTCTTGTCAGGGATGTGGGCTTGGATTCGATACAACTGACAAGGTGGTGGTGTTTGAATCTGACCCTTACCATGTGAACTGTTTTATCTGTGGAGAGTGCAGTCAGGCTGTAGATGCCACGGGCAATTTCCTCGTACTGGAAGATGGATCTCCATTGTGTAAGGAATGTTCACCAACTTGCCATGTCTGTGGAGAAAAGATCATCTATGGACATGCCAACGTGCTCAACAAAGACTTTCACGAAGACTGCTTGAAGTGCTCAATCTGCAGCAAGGTAAATGGGTGGGTGGCGTCCACTCTCAATTCACAATTGTTGTCTACTTTATAGAACAATTAGAGATATTAAGACTTAAATGATCAAATAAAAAAAAAACCCCGAATATTTTTCTCCTCAAAAGTTAACATGTTATTTTAAAATAATTATTGGTAGTGGACAATTACTGCTGCCGATTTACTCTCTGTCTCTGGCATGGACTTAGCAACTCTCAAGAAGTGTTTAAGTTTTAGCTCACAACAATGGCAGTGAGAGATTGTCACGTGAGAGCATCATAATATGGTGTAGTATGTGGTGTGAACGGTTTGTTATTAAAAAATATTGCATTGTTTTTTGATAGGTTTTTTTTTTAAGTCGTTGTGTAGATTCTGAGTGTCATTAGTGCTTACTCCAAATTTCCTTATCTGGCAAAAAATTGATGAGACTTGTAATTGGCATTGTTATTTTATAAGGTTGCCTGGACTAGGTGTGCTTTATTGAGCGTGCTCAGCTATCAAAAAGATTGGAATACCTGTGTGTGTGTGTGTGTGGATTACAAATTTAAATATTGAGATAGTGGGTTAGAAAAATTAACCCGCCATGTAAGGATTGAATTCTTCATTTCTCTTCTCCCTCTACTGTAGATAACATCACATGTGGCAGAGTAGCCATTTTTTTTACAAGATAAGGTGCAATTTGGGTAACAGCTTCAGTTGCTGGATTCTGTGTTGTATAGAACAGAAAAAGTGTTCAGATATGATATTTTACCTTCCTAATTAATTAATCAATTATTTTTTTTTAGGTGTTTGGTGCAATCAGTAAGGTGTACGTGTCAGGAGGTGAACCTTGCTGTGCGGAGTGTGTCACGCCAGTCTTCAACGAGGCGTGGAGCCCCAGGGCGTCAGTCAAGAGCAATCCTGCCAAGGTTCCTCTAGCGACCCACCAGGAGGAAACAGAAGCTCAAGTGGATGTGAGTGAGGGAGGAGGGTTGGTTAGTCAGTGCTGAAGGGGGGTATTTTGGGGTATTAGCTTTTCTGTTTTGAGTTTTTGGTTTTCTGCTCTTCACTTGGAGACTGAAACAGTAGAGGCAACGTTTTGGTATTTATGGAATATCTGGGATGTACTTGAAGTAAAAGGCATGTCGAAAAAAAATTGTTTCAATAGCATGTGACAGTCATGGCTAATAAAAATGATGGTGGTGATGATGATTGGTCAAAGGTGAATATAATGCTAATATAAGTCTGAATGGAAATATGCAATACTCAAGTCGGATGTAACTAGTGCATTGAAATTTTTAATACCAGATAATGGAAGGAAGTTGTATAAAAAATGTAGTAGTTAAACCATGCATTCGCAGCAACTATGGTATAAATATATATAGAGCATTTTGAGAATTTGACGGTGAAGACAAGGTGGGTAGTATTTCCACTTTCACTTTAATTGGCTGGATATTCAGAAGGACCATACATGATAGCATCCTTTACTTAGTGACCTCTGGCTGATGCAAGCTGAAGCCTCCCTAAGCCCATCACCTTATTTCTCAGATCATTTTAAGTTTCCTGTGGCAGTACTTTTAAAACTCAAGTCTTTGGCTACAACATTGGCTGGAATGCCTTGAGGCTGTTGGTCCAATTTTTATCCACAAACAATTACATTTGTTTTGTGCCATATATGATCTGATGAAATGGTCTGTGAACAGACACTGACTCTTGGCCAGTTATCTAGCACATTCTCTGTGCAGTGGATACAGAGAAATTACTCTGTGACAAACATACCTGATAGTTCTATATTACTTGGCACTCGCTCAGTAATGCCTGACACAAACAAGAATCCAGTGAAGACGAAGCAAAACACAGGGAGCCATACCCTGTGGGAGATTGATCGAGAGGGGAGGGAGACAGACAGGGGTGGGAGGTTGGGCAGAGGAGACTTGAAGTGAAGCCTGCAGATAATACATTTGGAAGTCATTATTAAAAGGTCATTTTCTAAAAGGTCATCCAATAGTGCAGTTTTTTTTTCTTTCAACTTGAGCAACATCAATATCCTGTATGGTCAGTTAGTTCCTTATGGATTCAATAAAGTGGGTTTAGTAGACCTAATTTTTCAAGTATTAAATTGCACTCACTGCAAATGTTAACCTAATATAGCCTTCCCCTGGTGGTGTCTTTTTTCTTCTTCTGTGGTTTCTCCAGGGAAATTGGTGACACTGCAGGGGTTCAACTTGAGGTAAATCTAACAGGTCCAACATCTACGAGATCAGTGGTGAACTGAGACCCATGCTTTGCCAATGTGCACTATTTAATAGTTGTAACACTGTGCACTAAAGTTAGGAAAAACTCAAGCATTTCTTGAGACATTTCCATCGTAAGGTGTTGGCAGCAATTTTAGTTTGCACGAACTGAAAGTGGGAGAATGGAATAGGTTGAGTGGGCGGGTGCAAGACCGTGCCAATGAGGGAGTATTAGAGCACGGGCAATGTAGGGAAAGTGGTTAACTCCCTCTCAATGGGTGACATGGGGATGAATAAGGTTGTCTTGTCTTCATCTCAAAACACTAAGAGGCGATATTCCTTTTAGAGTCTTTGTGGTTTGTGATGACTGGGGGCTATGGAAATTGGCACACAATAACACGCCAGCTCTCCTTTTAACTCCCCGACTTCTAACTCCCCCCCCCCCCCCCCCCCCCCCCCCCCCCTACACTCCCTGCCCTACCCTTCCTCTGTTGCGTATCTGACTGAGTGATTAGTCTTGACTTCAATTATGTCGCCTTTATTGTTTAGTTGATCACGTTTGAAGAATCTACAGTGAGGGCAACCAAAGTATGTCTAGTACCAGACTATGTATACCTGTCTAGTACAAGACTGTGTCTTCTCTCAACAGTGTATATTCTTGGTTGTTGTTTTTTCAGCACCTTGTTAGCCATTTACTTTGTCTTTGGCTCGTGAAGTATAAAACTCGACATTTTCGTATTTCCACATACTCCTGCACATGTAGCCATGCATCTATATCATGTGAAGAATGCCTATGTTCCAAGTTTCCTTGATTATTTTTTTTTGCATATGCCATTGAACACAATAAGGCTACAATTTGTGGACTTTCTTCGAGTACTTTAGGAAACAAGTTTCATTTTAGGCCTTGGGATTAATTAAAACAAACTATTTTGATCCTTTAGTTATTTAGGAGATTTTTTAGTGTGAACACAATTAATGTATCTTTGGGGCTAGAAAATAATGTTCAACATTTAATGTTTGTGACAAATAATATTTTGGGATGTAGGAGAGTTATAGACTAAATCTCCCATTCCTGATCTATTTCCCTTTTCCAGTCACCTGGATATATTTGACTAGTCAGTTGTTCAGTGTCCATTACCTACTCATGCGTATGTGTTCGAGAGAGAGAGAGAGAGAGTCGGACAAGTTTGAAACTGAGGCTTTGAAGTTCTTGACATGTATTTGAAATGAAGTGTTGATGACACTGACTAATTGCCTACATGCTGTGGTAATGACTTGATAATGGTTCATTTAAAGAATGCAGTTTATGTGTGACTTCTGTTCAAATTTGAGTAATACTACACACTATTTGTTAAAGAAATGTTACCTAATCTTTTTTTTTTTTTTTTTTTTTACTGTAGAAGTTTTTGGGCAGGAAAGGATCACACACATTACCATCACGACTGGAGAGTTTGTCACAGGCTGTCACAGACCTGCCAACTGCCAGGTAGGACATTGTTGAAATGATGAGGGAGGGTGTGGTGTAGTGCATGAGGAGAAAGGGTGAGCAACAGACATAATTAAATTTACGCAATTAGTATTAAAACGAGGGATGGCATTGGCAACATTTTTGGATACATTCTTGTAGCAGAAAGTTGTACTACTCGTTCAGAAAGCATGGCATGAGTAACTGGCAAGTTATAGCCATAGAAAATGGTTGACTATCACATTTCTCAGCTACAGGATTGCATGCTTCCTTCCGCCACACTAGCTACATTTATTTCCTGTCTTACCTGGATAACAGAGTCAGGTGAAAGCTGTAGGCTTCCTTTGTGTCTAAATGGAGGCGCATCCTGTTAGTGTAAATGTGAAGTATTTCATCACCACATGTGTGTTTTACATGTGTGTGCATGCATGTTTATGACATGCCTTTAGGAGCTAGCACGTTATGATAGCAACTACCCACAAACTTCTATGGCCAGTTTGTTTTGTAGCTGCTAATAAGGTACGTAGTTATGGCGGAGTTCAAATTGTAATCTTTTGACTAGCGCCTTTTGGTTCGTTTTCCTTTGCTGTATGGTTCAATAGTTCCAAACTGAGGGTCACATGACTCGAAATACTTGCTATAAATAGTACAAGCCTTCAGTTCTGGTGCACGTATATAAAAGTCTTCAAAGTGTAACTTGATGATGCATTTCAGAACTACTTGATCACTTCACTTATTTTCAGATTGTGAATGTAATCTGAGACAATATCTATCACACATACACACACACACATATACTAGTGCACCTACATCAGAGGTAATTGCGGTTGAATGAAAAGAGACTGAGGTAGTTTAGACTACTGCACCAGTATCTGCACACTCTATGTTAGAAACAGTGAACTTGTCACAATATTATTTTGACTGCACTTACTGTTGAGAGACATTACCTTATTATGTATCTAAGCAGTGCATTTATACAGTTTGGGAGTTTATTATATGCGCTTTGTTTGTGTTGTCAGGTACCACACCCTTCTCCGGCCATCTGCTTCTGTTCCCAACTCTCTGAGCAACAGCCCCAACACTTGTCGACAAAGCCCAAACTTTAGTCTGTCTTCTCTGACTTCAGTTCTTACAGACGAGCTGGGCGTGTCACTGGTGAGTCTATTAGAACAGCTGATGTATATATGATGCAAGTAGGCAGTGTGAAGTGGTGTATGAAGTTCAAATTGTAATATGCATCTTTAATTATTTACTGGATATTTTAATCATATTTTGTTGGTACATATGTGTGTGCTGATTGTGTTTGCAGCTGATGAATTTCTGCATGGAGGACTGCTCCATTGAGCTGGTTGTGTTCTGGTTGGATGCAGAACACTTCAGACATTTTGACGGCAACGATGATGACATTAAATTGTTTGCTCATCACATCAGTAAGTATATACCATTCGTGCATAGATCACCCTTTACCCATTATGTTAAGCATATTAAATAACCCTTTACCTAATATGCCTGAGGGAATGTATGCAAAAACCCTTTACCTTTGTTACAAGTTGTTACTGTGAATATGACCCTTTACCAATTGAGAAAGAAGCCTTGCCTAGTGTGACAAGTCCATTTGTTGGTGGAAATACATCTTTCATTTCCTTACCTTTTTAACAGTATTATATATTTAATAACCCTTTACCTATTTAGTAAGAATGACTTGCCAGTCCATTTTAGTGGAAATGCATTTGTTGTTTCCTTACAGTATAACATTACTAATTAATAAACTGACAATACGTGGGATAATGTGCAGCAAATGATCCATTTAACGTAATGCTATGAAATATTATTGTGTGTTGTAGTGATGAAATACGTGGGCTATTACGCTGAACTTCCACTAAATTTACCCAAAGAAATAGAAGACAAGATCACTCAAGAAATACAGTCAACATCCCCTTGCAGACAAGGTATGTAAATGACATTTTGCTTTTGATGTCTTTACCACTTTCAATAGCTATCTTAATTGTAATTTCCAGAACTCGCATTCATGCCATTTCAGCAAGAACCCTTATTTTAGACCCCTTTAATCAGACACTTTTTGGAGCCCTGTTTCAACCCAGCAGTTTATATTAATGGAGTGCCCAGTTTTATAGCCATGTAAATATGTGTCTCCAGATTTGTTTGATGAGGCACAGGCTTATGTTCTGGATAAGATGGAGAGAGAAGTGCATCCCAAGTTTTTACGTAGCAGAGACGGCCAGCAATTCCTGGAGGCTCTGGTGACCAGAGATATTGACAGGAGAAACAGACAAAGGTATAATTATTATATTATTCTATTATCATTACATTACTACTGCAATTATTATATAGATTATTATTATTATCATTATACTATTATAATCTACCAGTGTTGAAGCTATTACAAAGTTCGTATACCTGTATTTTATTTGTTGTTAACAGAGAGATGAGCACGCAAAGCCTTGCACCCATAACGGCAACTGTGACCAGCTTTGATAAACGGCATCTGGACACAAAGTTCTACGTAAGTGTTTTTTTTTCCCTTGTGCTACTCATGAGGAATTCATTGCTGTCACGTGATCACCAATATCATTTCCTTATCTTTAAAAAATAATTACTGGGTAATAAGTGTTGGCGGGCTTTTAATTAGCTAATGATTACAGAGACGCTGAGAATGGTTGAAAGAATTTGAGGCTGGTCTTTCAAAGGGGGAAACTGAGGAAGCAACTTGAATTCCAACTCCTTTCACTTGTCAAGCTTCAACACTTGAAATGATAATTCTAGGGATTAGTAACTCAGCTGCATTAGTGAGATCATATAACCACACCCCCATCATCATGCCCACTAATTAATACATTACGTTCAAAATTCTATATTATAAGATGCACCAAAAAGATTATTTGACACCAAATGAATTTAATTGTCTAAATAAATTAAATTTCGCATTTTATGTCTAGGTAAATGTTTAATTTTTGTGTCGTGAAGCACCACAAAGTTGTTGACATTGCTAAATCATGGCATGTCACAAATACGTTTATAAGCACAGCATTTACAAAAAAAAAATATTTTTTTTCCCCCTTCTAGTTTAAAGACTCATCAGATTGATGAGGAGTCTTTGGAATATCTTCCAGAATGCTCTTGGTTACTTGATTACCCATAGCTGTCTTTTAAGCATTGCTAAATTATTGTGAGAAAAGCCGCACCCATTTATACTATTAAATAGATACACACCCCCAAGATTCAGTCAGATTATTGGAGTAGCTATGGACTCACAGCTGCTGTGGTTCTGATGCTCCTGTTAGTCATGTGTGACCTTATAGTAGATGTGGGGTTGGGTGCAGAGTTAAGGGCCAGACAAGCCTTTAGAAGTGGGTGGATGTCTAAAACTGCATCAACCCACTTCCTCATCCACACTCAGCATCAACCACTTCCTAGTTTGTCTGGTAGTCCCATCTTTGTCTGTCTGTTTAATTGGAATATGTTAGGACTTCTTACATCAGTGGGTTGAATGCATGCCATTGGCATTACTTCCTAGGTTGTCTTCCTCCTTCCTAGATTGTAACAAAATCCCGTGTTTATTGTAACTGCAGATTTATGCCATTGAAGTTGAAGAAAGCGGAGAGAGAAGAATGATATACAGAAGGTAAGATCCAGGTGGAGTAGCAAAGCTAGGGCTTGGGGGAAAAAATGTACACACTGACTCTAAAGGTATGTGGAGATGAGTAAGGTTCTAATCTCCATCCATTATAACAGTTCTGAGTCAAGTGGCAATTACAGTGCTACCTTTCAGTTCACTGTCACTTGGATATGTGTGAGAGAACACATTAGAACTCCATAACTTGTATTGCAGTGGGCTTTTTATTTGACAAAACTTTGAGTTCAAGGAATGGATGGGGAAATTTGTGAAGGGTGTTAACGCGAAGGCTCATTAATGTTCTTTTGTTTGTATACTTTTACTTTAGATATAGTGAATTTCATGCTCTGAACCAAACCTTGAAAGCCACCTTTCCCAATCTCAAACTCCCTTCCTTGCCCAAGAAGATTTACTTTGGCCGCAGCCAGACAAGAAGTGTGGCTGTTCAACGCATGAAGGAATTGCAGACATACTTGAAGGTAAGAACACCTTCTTTGTAGCTCCAATCAGACAAGTATTTACCGTTTCTTCCTATCAATTATCCAGGACTAAATTTATTTTGATGTACACAAAATTAAAGAATCCTTTATCCACTGTTGTCATATTGATAGGACAGCATGTGCTCTCATGTAAATTGATTTGCTAATGCTAAAATGTTTACTACCTGTTTATTTTAAGCATTACTAAGGTGTCTCAGCATTTATGGTGGCAGTTGATCCAGCAGCTGCTTCCTCCCGGCGTTCTTGTTGTTCCTATGCTCCTTCCGATAGTATTTCAAGCCCACTTGTTGTTGGTGCCGTATTTGACGGAGTGACCCTCCCTTATTCAGGTCATGTGACTGATTAGGCCAAACATAAACATCCATCTAGTCATAACAGAGTGTATGCTGTATGCCAGCTAGGAGGGAGAGATGGGAAGTGAGTGGGTGATAATGCTCAGAATTTCGTGTGTGCATAACAAAGCGGATTTTAACTGGTAGAAATAAACAATATTCACAAGTGTTGCTTTCCCCATTAAGTTATAGCAACTCGATCGTTGATTTGTCTAACCCACTTTGTGTTTGGTTATTGTTATGATCCTTTCCAAGCTATGGGTGGCTCAATGTGACTATATGAGGGTGTATTAACACACGCACTCATGCATGCGGTCATGGTACTATAAGCTGTAGTACTATAAGCTGTGGTGGGTCTACTACCTCGTATACTTTAATGCCGTATAGCTGTCATGAAGAGAAGGGGCAGAGATTGTGTGAGCGCAAAATAAGATAAATTTCATGCTGTGTGTGGTAATCAAGAAACTTAAAAGTGCCTGTGGTTAGTGTGTGTATATGTGTGTGTGTGAGAAAGTGTTGGAATAGCCCCAGGCCTTGTAAGATGAATGAGAGTGGAATTCTGACATTTCTTTGTAGGTCTGCTTGGAATCTATATCTGTCCACCTTTCCTAGCAACACTGAATAGGTCTTGTATTTTTACACCTGCTTTCCTCCTCATCGTGTCATTCTTCATCTTTGTTACTGAACAAGCAAGAAGTTGACAGTCTTGTACCTTTGAACGAAATATTTTCTCCCATCCGTTGTAAATTTGTGTTTTGAAGTGTGCATGAGCCCATTTCAATGTGGCTGTTTGCTTAAATGATGTGCAACAACTTTCACAATTCCCTGTTCATGTTTTGTATGCAGAATTTGCTGAGTCAGCATCCAGAAGTGACCGCTTGTTCCGTCCTCAGGCAATTCCTCATGCAAACAGAAACGGACAAGGAAGACGAAGCATTTGACACCAAGCTTCAGAGCAACTCTGTCATTTAGAAGCTCTTCAGTACCCACAGAAACTCTTCATCATTCCATCCATCTGTTCCTTTCATTCGTTCAAACTGTCTTTGTCACCAATTTCTAATGCCTCAATAGTCAGATTCACTTAAAAGCTCTTCCCTCATCTTCACAGCTAACACTGCAACCAACCTTTTAAATATATATATTTTTTAAAGTTCTCATATGCCTCATGTTTAATTTTGTCATGGATATTGTTATTCGTGAATTTTAAAATCATAATTGGAAAAAAAACTAAAGCGTTGAATATGTTGCAAATCCAAAATGTATCAAAAGATTTATTGCAGGAGAGGGAAGGAGGAGGAAGAAGTGTATATTATAATAGTCTATCATTTAGGTTCCATCAGTTCCAACTCTTGCATTCAGTTAGTATAATTATCTTTTTTAATAAAGTATTATGAACTTCCAAGACAGATCTATGTGCTTTGGATTGAGGCCACACCTACCATTCATGCATCCCTTTGGCTTCTCAATACATTGTACCCCAGTGCTGTCTTATCCTATTAATAACGATAATAATATTTACAGCAGAACACTCTAATGGGCATTTCAGGATAGCAGTAATGAGGATAATGGGTTGAAAATACTCTGATAAGGGGTTCTCAGTGCTTTGGAAGTTGTAAGACATTCCTCATTCTGTGAATTTAAACTAGGATGATGATCGAAAAGGAGAGGGAGGGTTTACTTAAAAAAAAAATCTACAAGTTTTGTTTAGCATGGTTATCTCCTGTCAAAGTTAGTGATTAAACCACACTTTTGTGCCAGTAGCCATTTGCAGTAAAGAAGTGTTCGGACCAAATAACCAACAAGCTACACAGCGCTCCAGCAAGGTCAGATCCAACCACCACGGGCAGCGTTCAACACCTGGCGCATGCGTATACATTCACTATACGTACGCTGCGGTGAGACGGTTTGGTTCGACCGAGTATAAAAGAGCGGTCTTACAAAGTCTCAATAGAAAACAATTATTGTAGTATTTGAAGTGTGACCTAGAAACCCCTTGGAGTGACTTTTACTATATAAAAGGATAATGCCTATCGCAGTCGAAAAAGTTGAACTCAGAGAAGCTGAAAGGAGAGACTCAACGTTTATCTACGAGCAACCTATATCTGGTACTGAAGAACTGGAGACATTGCGAGCTACAGCCGCGCTCTCGCGCAGTCAAGATCACTCAAGAACAGAATCTGTAGATTCAGGAATTGGAGGCATGGCGACAACTGGTGAAACCTGTTCTACGAGGAAAAATGAAAAGGCGGAACTAAGTCCCATGTCTAAAATAAAGTAAGTCGAACAGATTAGCACTATACTGATTGATTTGTGCAATCAATAATTAGGTGTATATAATTTATGCACTGTAGTAGTCAAAATTTACACAATTTTCTTTTCTTTTTCTAGTGAACAAACTCTTATGCTGATACAAAAGATGCAAATCCTGGACATGAAATTGCAATCGATGGAAGCTCAGCTGAAGAGTGAACAAGTCCAAAGACTAGCCCTGGAAGCCAAAGTTGTCAAGCTAGAGAAAGACAACGAGCAATTGAAGTCTGTCAGAGCTCAGGCCGGAAAGCAGCTGCAAAGCTTTGCAGAAATCTTTTACGCCGAAACCGAAACAATCAAACTGAGGTCCACCAACCCATCCCCTCACCCGAGCATGGCAGAGCTGAGACGGTCGAGAACAGATTCCCTGTCCAGCAGTGGGAGCAGGTACTCTCGAGCATCAAGAATTAGCAACCAGTCTGCTTGAAGGACTCATTCCGTTTCCAAGGCATATCTGAGCAAACACTTACACATGTATTGGCAATGCACCTGTGTGTTTGGGCATAGCACTTGATGTTTTGTTTTGTGTTGTTGTTTTTTTGTCATGTCATAACTCATCCGATGTCACTTCACCAAGACAAAGTTGTCATTTCACAACTAATTTTTTTGCAGTTTCAGGTTTCATAATTTAAATGATTAAACATTTTTGAAATGAACTAAATATATTCTGAAAGTATAAATTTTGGACATAAATAATCAAAACCTAGGAGAAAGAGCCTTCACTTTGACATGACACATGCATGAATGGCCAGGGCCAAAGATAAATATAAATAATGAAAAAAAACAACAACAAAGAAATGACGTAAAAACAAAACAAAAAAAAAACAAGAAAAAGAACTCCAGCTGCTAGAGGGCTTGTGTCAGCTGCTGACAAAGCAATTCTTTGTATTCCAACCAAGCTAAGTATGCTACTAGACAATAACCTTGGCTTCTTAAAAAATGCAATATCAGTAAACCACAGAAATCACGTTGTTTGGTCTGCACTGATAATCTGCGCATGAATGGCTGCTTAAATGTCAGTGGTGGAGGCAATACTGAAGTCCTATGGATACAGCTAAAACTACACATATGCTCAAGAAAAAAGCCTGTGTACACGTCTCAATGCTTTGTTTGTTATTCATTTTTTCCAGTACTGCTATATTTTGCAAAGGTCAGCTTTGTTACTGCTTGTCACAATCTTCTAAATGTAAAGCACTTTTCTCTCGTTTCTCTGCAGGTGTCTATATGGCCTGAGTAGGACTGTCATCTACAGCAATGTCCATTATTCAAATGGCTTGTTATTTAACAACAGGTGCCTGCTGGGCTTGAAAGCTCCAGGTGGGTGTGCCTACCACAACGGCCACCTCTTTCTTGTTTTTGAACTACCACTTCCTCACCTCATTTCCTGGATGATAGAGTCAGAGGATACTCACCACAGAGCTTTTAGGTGGAGTGTGACCAAAAATTGTGTTAAGAAAAGTGAGTTTACAAAACAACTTTAGAAGCAAGTTCAATTGGAGAGGGCACATGTGTTGAACTAATTACAGTGCCTGTTTTTTTTAGTGACACAGTGAAGCGGTTGAGTAAATAGTTGTATTTATTAGTTGTCTCTTGTTGAAATGTTGTACAAAAATTATAGTTTCAACTTGCCGTGTGTAGTGCAACAAGAAACAACGTAAATGCAGTAATTATAGTGATATTCAATCGAGAAAATGATGAAAGTACAACTTGAACAATTGGCCGATACGCTTGCATTACACACGTGCATGCATACACACACAATCTTTGATCATAAATAATAAGTTCTGTTTGTACTCATCCATAAAGGAACACTTGCATAACGGAGGAAGCTGGAGACATGCTCTCCATGCGGTTGGTTCTCTAGAAACTGAAGGACCAGACAGTAATTAGAGTAACATCACAGGCAGTACCTCGAGTACATCACAGACACACCCACAAATATAAAATTGATTTGTTTGAATTTACATGTAAATTACTTTACCTCCCCCCCCCCCAACCAAGAAAAACCTTTGCTTCCCCCTAGAAATCCTTTAATAGACTCTCTCTATTTACTCTCCTTTCCCCTCCTGAAATCTATGATGCTGTTCTTGTTCCTCCTCCTAGACTCAGTCTCTGCAGGGCTGGATTCAGGAATTTTGACAAGGGGGGGTTCTAAGAAAATTGCACCCATAACCAAACCCAAACCACACCCACCTTAGGAAAAACAATGACGATTAAAAAAAATAAATAAATGATTAAGTAATACAATGATGATTATAGCCAACAGAAAGTATAATGATATTTAGTCAACAAAAAGTGAAGGTTGAAAAAGTCTTCGAGCTTGAGTTTGAGTGAATGCTAGGCAGACATCATCCACTGAAATTCTTTCACTATAATGCATGGCAATCACTCCAAGGTCAGACATACATTCTTCAGCCATGGTAGATCTTAAGCAGGTTTTTATTCTTCTTAACAAAGAAAAGGAACGTCGTTCAGCTTCAGCACTTGTAATTGGTAGTGTACATGATATTAAAAGTAGCTGATGTATGTTCGGAAACGAATCACTGTCACATGATCCAAGTGCCAAGAGAAAAGTATTTGGAATATCAGCCCCTAATTGACTCTGCCAAAGGGTCTGCCACCGCCTAAGCTCATTCTGTAAAGAACTTGGGAAAGGAAGATCACTCTCCCAAAAGAGTAAAAGGTTGTTTGGCCTCCTTAATACTTTCTATGTTCAAATTGTCACTTAGGGTTATAATGGAAGGTATAAGGAATAATAATCTTTTAGAGGATCATGGTCATTAGAAAATCTCTCCTTCATTTGACTCAGAAGTGAATCAATCAAAGGGATTGCAATTGCCCTTTTGTAGTGCTGACTAGGAGACTCATTAGGAGTATTGCTTCTATTCCTTTGCAAGCTTGTTTTTGTTGGCACAAATTCAGCAACACCTACTTTATTGGCCAAAGTTAGTACTTCTTCATACCAAGAACTGAAAACCATATCGATATTCTTTCTAGAGGTATGTTCTCAATAACAGTATTTACCATAGTATATACCTCATAAACATCTTGCTCACATTTTTGTAGTTTCGATGCAATGCTTTTGACTTCATCAAGGACATTCTTTGTAATAATGAATGTAGCTATGGTTCGAAAGGAAGTAAGGGAATTCTTAAGCCCTTGTGCCTTTGTTTTTGTGTCACTGTTCCAGTTCCAACTTCCTTCTTGAGATACTAACTCTGGATAATCCTGTGGGGAAAGTATTGCATCCAAGAAAGTAACCAAAACCTCATACATCTCATGAAAAATTGCATAGCAAGTATGTCGCTCTACAACAGATAAATTAAGGCAATGGGAGTAGCAATGTGTGTAAAGGGCTAATGGAGAAATTTCTTTAAGTTTAGCCTGTACACCTGCTATATCTGATGACATCACAGCAGCTCCATCGTAAGCCTGACCACGAATCTTTGCTGGATCTAAAGAGACTGAGGGAAGAGAAAGAGAATCCAATATCTTAGCACAAATGGCGGAAGCATTCGCTCTCTCCAAATTCACAAAATTAATGAGACATTCTTTAATATGTGGTTCTTTTGGAGAAGTTAAATCTACAAATCTCAAACATACCGAAATGATTTCTTGGTTAGCATGAGGATCAGTCACCTCATCTGCAATAACAGTAAAACGTAAATTCTTTTCCCTTACATTTTTTGTTAGACTCTCCCTTATTTTACAAGCATAGACATTAATTATGTCATTTTGTATAGTTTTGCTTGTGTAAAGGGCATTACGCTTAGCAAATAACAGGTTATTGTGAAGTGTACTACTAATTTCCCCATCAATTGAAGAAGAGCTACAAAATTGCCTCTATTTATGCTTTCATCGGAAAAATCCACTTTATCATCATTATTACCTCTGAATGGTAAGCCTTGCTTAGCTAAGAACTCGACAGCAATCACAATGAGACGCAAAATATCCTTGTTTGTTTGTTCTTGTTTATTTTGCTGTTTCAAAAGCTGATTATCAATTCTATCATCAGGATTTCTGAAATTTTAAGCAAAAAGGTCAGCCTTTTCTGCACGACAATGCATTGAACTTTTGTCATGAGAAGTAAGAATGCCATTCTTTTATTAGCTATAGCTGACCTGGTGGTCAACATTTCTGCAAGATTCATAAGAGAGAAAAGACTAGTGATGACGTTCTCCAGTTAAGTGGACTACAGCTTATAGCTACAAGTAGCAGAATATCAAGCTGAGCTAGAGACCTGTCACTGCCTGCAGGGAGAAGCAGAGACCTGGTGTAGAATTAGAGGGCAAAACTGACAGAGTTTCTGGTAGCAACAAATTTTTTGGTAAGTTACGAACATGAAATGAATTACAGAGTGAGCAATAAATTGTATGAGCACTTCAGTGAACATGCTATTTATCATTAGAAGGAAATGCGATCTATATTGTCGTAGACATGTGCAATGTTAGAGCAGGGCCTGGCTTGTGGCAAGTTTGGCTGTACAGGCCGATAATTAAATATTACATTTAGAAAGGGGGGGTTCGAACCCCCTGAACCCCCCCCCTGGATCCAGCCCTGCTCTGTACTGTACGCAGCCCTGAGTACACTCACTTTAATGGGCTTCCCTCAGGATGCCCCCATAAACTAAATTAATAGCTACTATTTAGATGCTGACACCAGTCTGAAGTTTTTCTTAGAGAGTTCATGCATCTAACTGGGAAAGGAGACTGCTTTCTTTCGGTAATTCTAATCAGCAGCTGAACTGCTCCAATGTAGCCGGTCTTCTTCTGTTATTGTAATGAATCATTTTGTTGTTAAGGAAAAATTGCTAAGCAACACAGAGGTCGCCGGTTGGATAGATACTGTACAAGGCGAGATATTACAACTTCTATCACTGAAATAGATCGGAAATGTTTTAGTGGCCAGTCAAAGTAACCATGGGCACCACTACTGTTTGTACAAACCAGCAACCATAACTTTGAGTAAGTGCAATCACTGTTTCCAGTGAAGGTCATCAAATTAAAATTTGTTATCAAACTTGGGAATCAGCTGTGGCACTTTCACATTTATCAGATAGACTAAGTTGGAGAGTGGGAGGAGAGAGAGAGAGATCACTTCAACAACTGCAACTTTTTTAAAGATAAAAACAACAACAACAAAAAACAACAACAACACAAATGTCCCACCCTCCTTCTGAACCTGAAAATTTTAGCACTGATTGGTAAGTACAGTATTTGCTAAACAACAAAGTCTCAACTGACTTCTTCACCGGATGCTTGTGAAGTGGGAAATAAAAATAAGCATGACATATGCATGATCAAAGAACAACAGAATAAAAAGGAAATGATTGTATTACTTTAGTAGTCAAAACAAATGAGCTAGCAAAAAAACACACATACACATAAAAAATTAGCTCAGAGAAAATAGCAGTTGACGGCAACAACAATAAAGGTATACTATAATGCCATTAAAAACTTCAGATGAAAAACTTCAAAGTAAGTAACGACCGATTAGACATATGCCATGGAGAAATTAAAATATTCTACTAGGCAAGCCATAGAAGGTAAATACAGCAATCTGTCCGACACATCACAAACCACAACAGACCTTCACAGTCAAGGAAGCTTAGCATCTAATGCAATTACTCAATTTTAACACTGTAGCCATTAAGTTAGTGGTCTTTTGTCGGCAGCTTCTGTAAGGAGGGAAGTGAGATCAAAAGTTGGGTATAACTTCAATTTACCATTTGTTTGGATGCTTACAAAGTGTGCCGCTAAGTGGATGGTGGCCATTCAATATAAAAATTACATTTAAAAAAATAAATAAAAGTGATCGTATACAAATCCCATGGAGGAAAAAAAAAAAGAAAAGAATATATCACTACGATTATTTTGTGAAGATGAACAATATGAATATTTCAAGTACATATCAACTATAGAGTGTTCTGTCACTGGACAATATGTCCTCTAATGGCTTCCTCCTGCGCATGCCATTCTCCTGCATCATTCTTGTGGGATATCACTCTTGTGGAGGATGATGGAAATAAACTTATTTGAAGTTAGATATCAACTTGCAAATATAGACAGGCAGTAACATGCAAATATGGATACTGGATAATAATACACTGACAAAAACCTCGCTTTTTTTTACACCTAATGGTAATCACCTATTAGAGTGTGAAGCTCTCAAGTGAACATACCACTGGTTTGGGTGACAACAACTAAACAAATAGCCTCCCATAGAAACTGTACAGGACGTGCCAAAGGCATGAACCAAACACTCACCAGCCTCAAGGCACACCCAAGACTCCACGTCCATGGGAAGGAATCTTGTTGTCTGTTTGCTTGTTTGCTTATTAATGGAGCTAAACCAAATGAATGCATAGTGGTGAGTGTGGTGTACCACCATAACTAACAATGTTGACAAAGAAAAAAAAGAAAAAGAAAAAGGTGTATCAATCCTTGCTAATGTATTATTACAAACCAATTAAAAAATTGAATGATTGAATGAATGGATTAGATATGTGACAGATCTATCTACTCTCATTAAGTGTAAAATTACAAACAAAGAGGAAAATATAATATGTAAAAGTCACCTATTTCAACCAACACTTAGGTATGAACTTGCATTCTGTATTTCTCAAACATTTCTGTACTCAAGTATGTCAATTCTAATCCTTACTAAAAACAATTAATGTATTTTAGCTAATAATGTGAGTGCATTCCATGCCATTCCTAGTTCCCTATTCCCCCACTCTTTTCGGCCTTCCCACTAAATTATCACTGCTGCAATGAGACAAACAAGAGCATTCTTGCACTTACAAATGCACCCTTCCATTCATTCTCTCAATAAACAAGAACCGGATTGCGACTCTGTGCTCGCTGTGGAATGCTGATGTGATTCCTGGACTAATAGATGTTGCCCATGGAAAGTCACACGTGTGAGGCTTCAGCACATACTCCGATACCAACCATACACTCAGCCATGGGAACAACAAACAACTCCCTGCAAATTCTAGTTAACACAAAACAACATGTACACTGAATCCTCACACGCCACACATTGCTGAAGTTCCTGGGTTTTTATTTTTTTTAGGATTAAATCACTACTACAAAATATAGAAGCCTTGAAGTTATTTTAATCAGGAAAAGATTAATTTATTCAGAGAGTGTCAGATGGTCTCCTTGGTGATGCATTAAATCATTGATTTGTGGGAAATTCCAAAACAAAACAAAAGTTCTAGCCCAGTATAGTTCTTGGCAATGATGACCTAGACAGCAGTCCAAATCCGGGGACTCAGTTCAAGCCCATCAGTTAAGGTTCACTACTGCTGGTCCTATCAGTACTGGTCTAGCAGTCAGCAATAAAATATGATCTCTTTCATGGGAAGCAAAGTCAGCGACTCTGACTCGTGCGCCCTCCAAGGCTGAAACATTAGCACCCCACCCCTTATCTGGAAGCAGACAGTCTGGAGTAACCTCCCAACACTAAAAGTTGATGTTGCTCCATGTATGTACAACAGTAACTCCATACACCAGTGGACCACTTGTACCATGCCCGACTACAGACTGGCTGGTAGAATGAGTATAACTTACTTTAAGATCCCATTCCCATTCATTCACTACTAAATATTTCATTCATAAATAGCAACATTCATACTCCTCATATATTTCCTAGTTCATCAAAGAAGCAAATTCTAATTTCTTGACATCAATTTTTTCCCCATTTAATCCACTTTTTGCTGAGAAATACTGATATAGAGCGAGAACCATTGAGTCAAGATTCATAGCCTAGTCTAACAAACACTATTTCTACACTATTATGCACATGTCTTACACAGCTAATACTATAGCTGACATACATAAAAGAAATGTAATAACAGCGTTGTTATTTTGGAGGGTAGACAGACACTTAAACCGGCGAGTTTAAAATTCCCCCTAAGAAGTTTGTAAAATGGTGGCGGTAGGATATGTACGCCAGTCTTTATTTCCCCTTCGAAATGAGTAAAACAGACGTTGATACAGTTTGACATGGGCCGCCAGCAGTGTCTGTGCAAACATTCCTTCTGTTGTTCCAGACTCATATCACTCCGACATCCTCTGGCACTACATCAAATGGAGCTGTCTGTACACTGTGAAGAGCAGAGCAAACAATACACCTTTGAAATTTGCATAATAATACATGGCTGTAACAGAATACTAGTGATGATGCTACAATAATAGATAAGATCAAAGAAGTTTTCTTATAATAAAAAGTTATTATCCGGAGGGGGAGGTGTTTCCAGTCGACACCGAAAAGGTGTTCTGACGGCACATAATTGGTGGTCTGTTGAGTACAAGACTGCAGCAAGTGGTACTATTAAACAGTATAAAGGTAAAATGTGAAGGTCTTGGAAGTTGTGGGTTGTCATAGCTCAGTGGTTAGAGCACTGGTGGCTAAAGCCAGTGGTCCTGGGTTCGATTCCCCGGCGACAACTAAGATTTTTTCACATTTTTTCCTTTGCTTTCTTTCCAGACTCCTTTAGGTGAGAAAGTTTCAATCTAATAAAAAGTTGTTTCATAAAATCTGATCTTTGTTGTGCTGAGGTAGAACACTCAGCAATGGCATACATGTACATGGCTGGCTGATTCCCATCCTCCTCGTTAATGGACACATTATGGTATATTGCAGCTTATGGTTATAAATATCTTCTATGACTTCTACAATGACTCCTCCTCTTGTCCTAATTTGCCGGGAATTACCCACGTAATGAGCACACTTCTTACTTGCTACTGTTCAACGACCGTTATATTCCTCCTTCTCCCTCGAATCACTCCTCCAACTTACACAACCCACCTTAATTAAAACTCCTTAGGTCTAACTTGGTGGTCTTCCAGTGTGCTAGTGCCCATGTGCTAAACCTACTCACCCACCCACCCACCTACCCACACTTCTTTTAGACTTTGTTATGGGAAAGAGTTGAAAATAAAGGTAAAGAAATTGATGGAGCATGATAAAATTAGGACCTTACGTACCTGTAACCAAAAAAACAAATAAATTACTATATAATGCAATAATGCCTGGGGTGCACGAAGGTGAAGATTGAGAATGGGGGGGGGGAAGGGGGGTAGATAAATAAAAAGTTTAATTTTCTCAGAATTGCCACTATTTATGCAAAATTCAAGTCCTAAGTGTAATAAAAGCTTCTCACTTAGTAAGTTCTAAAGGAAATCTCTTTGATGTGACTGCACTAAGAATACATATGATCTGAGGTCCCATAAGCGTTGCTTCCTGTTTGTCTGTCTCCATCTGAACACTGGCTATCCACCAGAGTGTATGTGTGAGTGTGTACATGCTTATGAGCAGAGGCAGACAGTCATTCGACCACATCACTGAGTCTAATTACGATAGTTGTGACTTCACCAGAACTCCTTTAGCCGGCCTCCCGAGTTCCTCAGGCTATAACTCTACACCAAGTGGTAACTCTATTATACAAGTTCAAACCCTTTCTTTCCTTTCCAGTGAATTTTGTTGTGGCTCCAGGAATAAAGTCGAGTTGATAAAATAGAAAAATGTAAGGATTAGGATAGCAGGATATAGTGGCGTCATCTGTGGAATACATGTATAAATTCTTACTTTAAGTGATAAATACTTCCGGGGTGACTCTAACTGTCCAATATTAATATCTATAATTCCAAGAAGCATTGAAATCATAGGAATTGATATTACGATGAACACTCACAATTAGTCCACGATTTAAATATGCTTTTATTTAGCGGCATGAGAAGATAATACTAGAATGCAGCTGGTTACAAACAAGCAATTTGACGACAGGTCAGTCACTAGAAATAGAAGACAATTAAAATCTAAAACTAACATGGATTACTATTGGACCATTAATTGAAGAAACACATTGCCTGCTGTGCTATGATTTTGAATAGACTTTGCCGGCAGACTCAATCTTGTCTTCTATCTTCCACCACTTTTAAATTAAGTATCTTAAAAACAACAACAACAACATATTAGAAAACATTAGTTCAGTGTTTTGCCGCTGCATTCAGGAACAGTCAAGATACCATATTTAAAATCACGGTGCCAACAACAGCCAGTCTAAAGGACCAAGTGATAAATACTAATGAGTCTCTAGCTGCCAAGTCTAAAGTGCAGCTCCGACAGGCAAGAACGAGGTAAGGAGATAATGTGTCTAATCTGCTTCCCATGCAAATAAATGGCCTGGCCGGAATTAAGAATTCATAAGGTCTTTACGGCTGATTGATCAAACAATTCAATCAATTCAACGAAACTTCCTGAGCCAAAGCTTCCAGCTAGCGTAGAGCCAGGAAGGAATTACGTGACGGAAACATCAGTCGAAGTTTATGCCAAAACTTGATCATGCAACTCAAGGATTGTATCGACTGGAGGAAGGATGGAATATTGTTTTTGGGAAAGAGCAACCTTGGACAAATGATATCATAGTGTGTAACTTTTTAAAAAATAAAGAGAATATATACCACAAAACAAAACACAGCACATACTGGGAGAGGACACTTTTTTTTAATTGTGAAAAACTCAAGCTTCAGATCTGTTAATACATCAATATCACTGATTTATCAAGTGTTTGGATTTATGGTGATTCCAATTATCCAGTTTATTGAAATTGACGGTCGTCTACTGCTTCACGAATCCTCCTCCTCTTGCCTCTCCCTCCATCTCATCTTACACGATTCCCAACAAACACATGTCAGGTACTTACATATTAGTGGTATGGACATGAAGCACAGAAAGTGAGTGTGCTACTCAAGTGACAAGCTTCTGCCCCCCCCCCTCCCACCTTACCCTCCCACATACACTAATAGGCCAGAGGAACTGATAAATGCACATCAGTGAATGAAATATACACACGAGGATAGAAATGAGATATGATTAGACATGCCCCTCTTATTACTATTGACAGTGTTACTTGGCACATGTGAAGTCACTATCACAACACATGTGAAGTTACATGTGAACCTAGATACGCAGAAGCAGTAAATCACAGTCAGTTGAAATCTAGGGCTAGTTGTCTTCCCCCCCTCCCATAGCACACATTAATATTAACCGATTATTTCATAAAGGCATTCATTCTGCTTACTCTGATTAGTATTATAAGCGCTTGTTGTCTTATGGTGGAATAATTGATGGACTTGGCTCATGATAGAGTCAGACTGATCAGCACACTCCACTGACACTTGCAGGGACAGCCAGCAGTCCAGCCCCTCCCTTGCGAGATCAATCAATTCTAATTACCTTCCATACGAGGCCCTCCATTAATGTCCCCTCCATTAATGTCCCCACAGGCTCCCTTTGAAGTCAACGTATCAAGAGTAGTGCCTCATCCACCCACGAATGACGACGTGCAACTACTACAGCCACCACACACAACATGCATACACCCACGCTTGCCAGCAAAGGGAGCTCCAAAAACCACCCATAGTACTCGGGTACAAAACTAAATGCCCCAGGGTATTACGAGGGCAAATGCACAGAAAAACATTCCCGACAGCTACTCATATAGGAAAAAAAAAAAAAAAAAAAAAAAAAAAAAAGAATCTTGAAAATGCTCACATTAATTGCTATATTAGGACACTACTCGCATTCAATCTATAGTATTGCTGAGCTCACTCACTGGGCTCAAGCTCTTCTCTTCCACCACTGCTGGGTTAATGACCCATCCATAGCTACCTCCAAAACCAAAACTCTTCTTAACGAGATCATATCTATCAAATTATGGGTTTTAACGAACTAGCAAGCAATTAATTTCTGAACACATATGTCAAACTAAAGCATCCTTTACTCCAATGGTCTCTTTTAAGGCCTCTAATGGAGTATCTCTCCCAGGACGAGAGTCTTGTGCGGTCAAACTAATGAAACAATTATCATAAGCAGTCGGTTGATGTGCACAAGTGCATCTCATTTCACACCCTAATGCACGACAACACGATGAAAGGAAATTAACCATGGGCTAATCATAGAGCTACTCTCTCTGTCTCTTCAGTTGTACGTGTGCTGGTGACCGTAATCCACTTGGTATCCAATGTCTGCACTCACTGAAGCCATTCTAGCAACAAAAAAAAACAAAAACAAAAAAAAACAAACTTAGCTAAAATGAGCAGCTGGAATAATTCATCAATGTGCCATCAGTGAAAACTATGTGGACCTCAAGATTACATTAGATCATCTGCTCAGCACGCTTCAACAGTACTCGCTGACATCCCCACACTTGCCACATGTGCAAAAAGCTCCCGGCCACCTGCATTGGTTCCTGTCCTACCCAGCACATGATGGGACATCCACCCTCTCTCTCTTCCCACTCTAGTGCTGTTTCAATAGATAAATCAATCAAAGTGTTCTGAAGTGCTGACCCATACTGCCTACAAGGTCTACTGTCTATGTTCCATGTAACACCGCATCACAATATCCCGAGGCAATACATCAGGAGAGGGAAGTGAAAGGTTTCCCTGGTTTCCTATGTAGTGACTGCAATTACTCCTTCAGACAAAGTACAAGTCACAGAGGGTAAGTAAAACCCACTGTGTGGAGAAGAAAAGAAGGAAAAAAGAAAAAGAAAAAAGAAAAAGAAAAATGAAATAAGAGCATCGACACCTGCTAAAGTAAGACTTGCTGTATCAAATTTAGCCATTTGTATTCTATTTTTAAGTAATGCATTCATTTTCTCTGTCTTACTATTTTTAAGTGACCAAACAAAACATCTTGCTGGCTCCCCAGATAAACAAGAATTTTAGATGACGACTCGTGCGTCAGTGGGCCTCTGAGGTGAGCCAAGACTCCTCAACAATGTGCTCACTCACAAAGAGGCCATTACCTCTATAAGGATAGACTAGATTAACCAGAAGGACTGCTTCTTTATGCATGAGGAAAACTACGGCAGCATTAAATACAATGTTGTAGAGGAATTATTAATAAAGATGATTCAATGGCCAGCCAATTATGCACCTAATGGAATTAAATTTTTAAAGCCAGGTGAGTAACTAAACCTACTTTAAAGCAATTTTTATAACACTTGTGTTTTCTATTTTGACTTTTAGCATATGGAGAAAATTAAATTAAATTTTTCCCCCCTAATCCAACAGCATGTGATTGTGGCACTCTATTTGTTATAAATACGAACCCCTTACAGGCTATAATCTCAATCAAAGATGATCCAGTCTTAGTGTGCTTTGAAGTCTGGGCTGTGATTACTGCTAATGAGCCTCATCTCGCTCAGTGCTAAAGCGCCACATCCCGAGGATCTTCACACCACTTGTTGCACCCTGAGTGATCTTTTTCTAGCACCTCTTTGAAGTGAACTAGGATAGACACTTTATTGTATGCCCATGGCTAGTTCATTCCTGATGTGCTAATCCAATGGTCCATCGAACTAAGCAAGGGTACTCTCTGTTTAACAAAAAACACACAGGAAGACTAAGTTCTACTTCCTATTAACACAATCAAATTAAAAAATATATATAAAAAGTTTTTTTTCTTTCTTTTTTCTCCCTTTACTAAAAGCATTTTCATATCCTTGAGTTAATGAGCACTGGGCTAAGTATATTATTTCATCCATCATTTCATCTGCACAATTATATTAGCAACAAATAATAAGCTAAATAGTAAAGGATATGCTCTGTCACGCCCCTTTTAGATTCTGGCAGTTGATAATCTACAAGGCTATCTCACTCCTGCCTGACATACTCCCAGTCCTTAAAATTCAATTCACCCTGTTGGCATAGTGAGGTGAATCCTCTAAAGTTGGTTTAAGGCACACTCCTCATACTACAAATTCATTGCTTCAGTTGCTTGGATACTGCAACCCACCACTAACATTTGGAACTATCAGCGTTGAATTAAAACCACTTCAATCCTCCAATTGCAGGGAGTTGGCTAGAGAGGCCATTGACCTCCTCTTGAACAAAATGACCACACCACTTGCACTTGGAACATTTCTGGATTCATATTAACTTCTATATAAAGTCTCACCTTTAAAATGCCCTAATATGTAGGGACATGTGCAGAAGCTTACAAATTAGCAAAGACAGACTGAGGAATAAAATATGAACAGGAAAGGAAAAAATTACAAAATAATAAAACAAGTGAGCTAGAATTCATTGAATGTATAAACAGCTGCATTGAACTTTTTTTTTTTTTTGCCAGAGAGATGACCAAGTGAATCTGGGCATGTGTGGTGCTTGAATATTGGAAATGCTCAGATAAAATGAACTGAACAGCATAGAATATTGTTGAGCATGAATAAGAAGGTGTGGCAAATCAAACTGATGCATGCACAAGCTGATAATAGGTTTAAGATTGAAGAAGTGCTGAGATTTTATTGAAGTTTAAATACTGTGACTTTCTGCTGTGATGACTGATTCATCAATTTTTTTTTTTAATTTCACTGTGGCTGTCTAGTCCTTGTCAGCTCTAGTATTTCATCACTATTATGTGACCCTGAGCTACTGATTGCAATGTATATCAATACAATGAACGAAGGAGCTGAACTTAGAAGCATGTGTGAGAAAAAACAACAACAAAACAATAAACAAGAAAACACAATAAAATTTAGCACCAAACTCAACACTCCTCTAACTGGATATGCAACATTTCTCAGTTACTTGACATACCCTGCGGCAATAACTGAGGACACCAACTTTGGCACACAAAACGCCAAATGGGTAGTAATCCGCCCACACCAGCAATTGGTGCTAGTTAACACCTCCTCATCCATTGTCTTTAATCTCCAGTGTTCTCTACCGTTACACACGCACACTCACATACACTGCACACTTCCGATACATTTCTTTCCCTAAAATCATGTCATATAATTAGAGTGGAACAGAGGCGAGACAACTTGTATTCAGGTGATGCCATTGATGCCTTTTACTGGGACACATACATAGCTGTTAGTGACCATCTGACAAGAAGCTGGAGGAAACAAAAGCTAGTAAATGAATAAGGAGCACTTTTAATCAAAATGAAAGGCTTGTGTGTTTGGAGATTGTGAAGAGGGGGTCAAGTGTGCATGATATTGTGTAATTATATAAAAACAAACAATGGAAGTCCATTCCTCTCTCTCTCACCACGCAACAAAGGCCTTTGCTTGTGAAACATGGCAAAATTTTATACTTGAAACCTCATTTAGTCCTCCCCTCCTTGATATGACTACAATAGCTCAGTAGTGGCTGCAACAGATGCCCTGTGCAGCCATGGCAATGCTTTGCCACCGTGAAACTTAAAGCTATCTGGTCACATGGATTGGACGAGCCATTCCCATGGGCTGTGACGAGCACTCATTCCTCTGCTCCAAAAGGTCCACTAAGCTTAGAAGATCAATCACAAAATAATTAATACAGCTTTGAGGGAGTACTTGGAGAAACCTTGCAGTCTCATAAAGCCTCAGATTCTTGACATCTCCGTGGATACCGACTTGCTTCAGTGTCACAATCAGGAATTTATACCAGTAAGTCAACAAGATAATTGGAATTAGATTCCGAAGAGGGAAAATATTTGCTCGCGGATAGCAAACACACATACACACAGAGGGGTAATTAAAAAGAGGAGGGGCTCCATAATTAGAAATGGAACTTGATTTTAATGTTTATGTCAAAATAATTTTGTTCCAAGAAGAAGAAAATGCAAATGTTCGGACATTGGATGTTTGATGTCATGAAGGAAGTTTACTGTATTATGAGATGAGGCTAGGATTTAGTTTCAGGAACATGAAGGGGAAGACAGTCTCTGTAATAGTAGAGCACAGAATCAACCACAGATATATGATGGTACATATTCCAAACAGATGTAACAAGAAACATGGTAATGGATGAACATGCTCTAGAGAATTTCCAGGCAAACATTCCAGATGTATTTCAATGTAGGGTACTTTTAATAACTCTCAGGTATGCAGTATCAATGGGGAGTACATACAATGTAGGCCTCTAGCTCTTGGAATACGTGTGTGTGCATGTGTTAATAATAATGGATAAATAGGCTAGAGTGCACGAGAGTGGAGCCAAGTGGCACGTATTGTGCTCATTCAGAGTGTGGAATACTGAAAGGACACCAGAGGTCGTTTCTATGGATATTGTGACACTCTCCCATGGTAGTAAGAACACAAACACTCATACACACAAGATGAAAACACATGTTAGACTTTATAGCCCGAAAACAAATTTGAAGTTCATTATCACCCATTACCTCATTAAACTGCTGCAGTCTCATTCAAAGTTCACAAATCCTTTTAAAGGGATACTTATTACAAAAAGTGAAAGTACATGGTATTATTTAATATAAAACATTCCATGTTGGTACTTCACTGTACTGGTTTACTTTCATATTGGTAATGGCCACAACTTTCTCCTACAACACAGACATCCTTAGAAACAGACAATACTGCAGATTCATCTCATTTAAGCTCAGCTGGTATCCTCTATGTCTATAAGACATATGTGTCTCCATCCAGGTGAGACCATTACGTGAACTAGTTATCCATGTGCCTGCTAACATTGCTGAACTTCATTGCTGCTAAATGCCTTGCATGGCAATGTGACTCACAAATTAGAGAGAAGAAAAAGTACTTAGTTCTTAACTTATTAATTCTTGCATGTATCCCATGAACAATAAGTTACCAAGCTTTAACAAAAATCACCAGATTTATGAAACACGGTTGTTTTGCACATTACACCATATGTTGCTATTAAGTAGTTCATTATCTATTAACTATAATATATATATATTTATTTATTTATAATAATTCTCCTGACACAACAGGTAACCAACCAAGTGTGCAACTTTCACCACCAATGTCCCTCTTTGTGTGGAATGCGGTGACCAACTCATCACTATGTGAAACAAGTGGTCCACAACATGACACATTTCTAATCAATCACAATCTTCACAAGGTGTCAATTCTGACACAGGTTGCCATTCATTGCATTGCACATGCCCAAGAAACTAGTAACCCTGGCAACATCTGGGCTAGAAAAATACCCTTTTTTTGTGTGTTTTGTGCCATCTTGCATAAGTATTTCGTCTAGTTACTAGACTACACTTTCTAGTATTCCTAGTAGAAGTAAGTTTGATGGTTAGAATCGGGACCTATGGTAACATTGGTCTCCCCCCAGTACACATTTCACAAAAGTACAACAGCAAGCTACTGTAAATCTGACCAGTGTTTAGCCATTTACAAATAAAATAATACTTGGAGACAGAGTGTGCCAATGCACATACCATCACAGCAAAGGCAAGTGGCAGAGAAGACTCACTTGCTTTAGTTATGTTCCTCTACAGTAACCTCTCCTAAACCCTCCATTGTGTCATCTTGCTGAAGTAACTCATTGTCCCCTATTCCCTTCACGGTGACCTCTACATAGAATCCTTCATTGTGGCAGTGTCAGGAACAAGAAGAGTCGTGGAGCTTGGATCCGTAAGGCTCAAGTCTATAGCAAAGATTAACTAACTAGATTATGTATGAAAAAAGCCGTTGTTAACTTGGTCCAGTCCTAAATGCTTGTAGACAGTTAAACACAATATATTGTAAATATATAGTTAATCCAAAACCCACAGTTAAGTTAGAGTTAGCAAGTCGTATATAGAGTGATAGTAACATGGAGAGAAATGACATTTGCTGTACTAAAATATTTATTTTCTCTCATCGTAGTAACCTCCTCCTTCCAAGTGTCTCATTGTGTCACATGATCCTGCTGAGTGTGTGCATGGACACTGCTAAGCATGGTCAGTGATATTTAATCCGCTTCATTTTCTAGGTTTTTTTTGCTCTCAAAGATATTAAATTATACTGTGCACGATACGCCAACAGAAGATCTTCAAGTGGTAAATTTTGAGAATGCATGTGCCCCCAGCAACAAAAACTGTAATGAGTGGTTGCTATGCTGTGACGACACAATAGCTGTATTCCAAATTTAGTCGAAATAAAGTCGTTTTTACTACGCTAAACGTTTCTTCGTAGCGTCTTGAATTTCTGTTCACTAACCTCAATGAAGTAATACACTCACGACACTTGGGCAAAGGAAAAAATTATATATATATTTAGTACTTTACAACTCCTACAAAAAATGATCTAACCAATAATGACACAAAGAGTTTAAAAAAAGTTTAAATTGTTTTTATTTTTAATGCCTGCACTCTGTAGTACAAGCAATTAGGACTCACACATTGCCATACATTTACTTACCAATGAGTCCCTGAAAGAGACAGAAAAGAGGTGTGTATTAGTATAGGTCACACCACGACGTGGAAGTAGGTATGGGATTTATACAACCGAGAGCTGAAGGCCTGAGGATAGTGCAAATATCGTACCGACTGAAAGGATGGGTGCAGCTGACCTGTACCATGGCTCTAGGCTATAGAAAATGCATTAAAAAAAACTAATTTTGATTGGATGGTTCACTTATTCACCTCCTAGGAAGTGGGTATGAGATATATTCACCATGAATTGAGTAATCTGATTGGACAGTTTGAACGTACCACAGTACAATATTATTTATTTATAATTCCATTATTCTTTTTAATGTTCTGTGAAGGAACCTATAGATAAAGTCTGTTGGTGCAGCAATATTTAATTATGAAAAATTTAACTGACAAATATGGAAGCTAATCTTGTGCACACACCCACCTTTTCACTAGCAACCTGCAAAACACTAATTACTATGGACACAAAACTCAACATTAAATAGAAAGTCTGAGAGCGTGTGATACAGGTATATAGGATTCGACCTGCACCAAGAACACAGAAGACACTACAAACCAGTCACCTCATTAGCCCATATTAGTCCAGGTGGATCTGCCCTAATGTGAAGGTGGTCCACAGTTGTGGGACCGTTGACTTGGCTGAACCTCGCACCAAATCCAATCAGGTGTCTGCCACTTGGGAAGTGTTTCCAATTTATATTACACAAAGCTCCATTCACTAGAATGTTTCAGTGTTATTGTTTTTGCGATATTCAAAAAATTTGCGTACATAAACTAAATACCGCAGACACTTGGTCTCCATGGATACGTTTGGTATCGTACAATCACTTTCAATGAACTGGAGCTCCAATATGGTGTCACTTAAAATACATCTAATATTGCTTGACAGTACACCTTAGTCCCCTCAGCTGCAATCTGAAGTATTGCGTGATATTTCAGTTTCAAATCTCAACTGAGCCAGTGAGATTTTCAAATTACATATGTAATGAACACACATGTGTATGCACGCACGTACAGGGACCCAAGGATCAACAAGAATCAATAAACAACGCGCATGACGACAAAAACAACACAAGGGTTAGCGTGGATACTTCCTCAAGTAGTCTTATCTACCACTTCAGTTCCTTATCCTCTAACTTCCAATAACCAACGACCACTTCTTCAAAAACTTTCCCCTCAGTACACCCAAAACATGATGTGGTGCAGTATCCTGTCAGTAGCTGGTCTGGTCTATCTGAAGCCACACTGAGCAAGCTGATAAAAAAAAGAAGAGAGAAGGTGAGTTGGTGGGTATATTTCCTGGCTCACTAAAGCCAGCCAGCCAGACAACAATGGCCACCTTACCAACCTCTGACACCACACAAATCACCCACAGGTCACCTAGCCCCAGGTCCCCTTGCTTCTCTTTCATCCCCTTGTTTCCTTATTTGTGTGTCTAGCACTGGCTTCTCTTCCCCACGGTAAGTCCCCAAGTTTCTCTGAAACAGTTGATGTATGTTTGAAAAGTACACACAATTCATCAAAGGCGGGGGAAGTATAATTGAACCCTCAAACCCACACTATTGAATTAGAACAAGAAACTCGTGGTTCTGTGGAAGAGCTGAGATTAGGGAAGGAATTGGGACACAAACAAAATGAGAAGGAATCCCTTCAGCCTGACTGTCTGTCTTTTTCCAGTAATGTGGCAAGAACAACATTTTATTTTATTCTGAAAACTATTTACTAAGCAAAAGATTATATTCTCTAGCAACCTAAAACCTGCTTCAGTCATTCTTGGCTGCAATATTATACACTGTAAGCAGTTGTCTCTGTTTTAACAGACAATAAAATAAGCAAATTAAAACTTACTCAATGTTTCGACTTCTTGACCCCTGAAGAGAACTTATGCAAGAAGTTGAAACGTCAGGTCTGGTTATAATATATATAATAACTTGTTTTAAGTAACGATGATGGCGTGTGTATTCATGTAATTCATTAACTGAGCCCGGTTGGTAAAATTCCACCATGAAATGAATGGAAAGGACAGCAAAAAGCATTCAAAGTAATTTCACAAAGCCCAAGTCCACAATCATGGATAGAAGGACAGAGAGACTGAGAAGCAGGAGAGAAGTAGGAGAAGGGAATCCATGACTCAGAAGAAAGAGCTGAAGAGAGGAAATGGCTCAGGAATAAAGAGAGCGGGAGAGGGAAACGGATGCAACTAAACCAAGTTGTAATGGATAAAAACATCCTATGCTACTGAATTCCTAATTTGCAAAAAAAAGTTAGTGCATCAAGCACCACTGTGTGGCGGGGCCTGCTAGATACTTAAATATGCCCCACATTTACTTGATCTGGTACTGTGCACTAACTTACACAACCTGTGATTTCTACAAATGTATTTCTCCCAAACCTTACTCATCCTCCTCCTTTCCAATTCCCACTATTATTTACCAACAACAATTACAAGAGAATCAATCACCGGTCATTGCTTGTCTGCCACACTTCAATTTCCTCTCCTTCTCTTCCCTGCACACTCCCTCTTGATTGGCTCTGTGTTGGTATCACTACACGGTCACACATTTCCTTCCACTCTCATCTTCCTCACCATCCATCCTCCCCTGACTCACAACTTCCTCCTTTCTCTCCCACTGCACTAATTGGTTGTTTCCAGTTTGTATGCAAATACAATACAACTATCATACAAATACAAAATGTGCCCACACATACAGGAGCTAGAGTAGACCCAAGAGCATGCTCAGTAGCCAGCTAGGCTAGAATTTAATGATATAAAGTGTGTCAATGGAGATGGCATGGATATACTAACATGTAAACAAAACAACAAAAATTAATACATTTTCAATAAAAACTAATGATCTTTAGTCCATTTTAAATAGTTTGCTTGGATTCCAAGTTTGACTAACGATTTAATGAAGTTTAATGTTGTTTAGCTTAATTCTCCTGATAGCATTCATGCACTTGATAGTTTGAAGATTACACCCACACCCACAACTACTTCAACACATGCACTGCAGCTACAACAGCACTACTCTCCAAAGCTGTACAAACCAGTCCAGCCCAAACATACAAGAGCAATTACTTCAAAGGAATACATGCAATAGCCTTATAAACATCAGGGTGTGTGTAAACACACTACAAACATTAATGCAAGAGACACAAACAAAAACTAAAGAATGAGACAAACTGCAAGGAGTGAGGGAGAAGATTCAGCTGAAGACTCACTCGCGGTGCATGCAGTCTCAGAATTAGATAGCTTGAGGCCATACAGAAATCATCATTCCTAACCAACTCTCTGCACGTAAGGCCCATGAAGTTGTCTAAACAGTTGACGAATGCAGTTGATTGTGTTGGTATGCACTGGGAATGCCATAAGCAGTCTGACTGAACCCTGAAGTATTTGTAATGGCTTTACTGTGTATGGAATGTTACATATACTATAATTATACAGGTGCTTACTGAGGAGGTTTTGGGGAGAAGAGTAAAGCTAGAAAACAGCTGCAATGCTGAGGCTATCTCATTCTGCTTTCCAAACTGTCCATTGTTTTTTCAGTAATCTAATCAAATCAATTAAAAAGCAATACAGAAAGAATATGAAATTACGAAAGCCTCCTGTGCAGCACTGAAAGCAAACATGGTGAGGAGAGTGTGGACTTAGTCTGTAAAGTCAACAAGCAATATGAACCACGTGTTCGTCCCTCCTCAAGGGGGCAGACAGATGTCCCTTCTTTGTTCCAATTGGTACTTTAAGAAAGCTCCGCTGACATAATGTTGCTTTATACATGCCCAAATAAAATTAACCAAAGAAGGATGAATGAAAAAATATAGGACGTTGCTGAGACAACCGTTTACCATGGAAAGCAAGCAGACTCTACTCTTGCTTACTAAATGATCCCGTGTATTTTGTTATAAATGTTTAACTACTACTAACTCTTTATTGAGTTAAATAAAAGTACGTGGTAAAACAATGACACTGACCTAAACCTTGCTTGTTATCATACAAACATTTCAGAAAAAATAAAACCACTGCATCAATTATTTTCAAAGCAAAATACTTAGATATGACAAGTATGTGTGTGCATGTGTGTTTTTTTAGTGTTGGGGAAGGGAGGGAGGGGGGGGGGGGATAATAATTTTTTTTTTTACTATTTCTGCCTGGGCTGGTACCAAGGATTGTCCCATTTCTAACATTTGTTGTTACAGCTAATATTAGTATATAATTAATTCCTCTTCATTTCACTCCATAATCCCAAGTGCTAACTCACTCGGTCAGGAAGAGTGATATGCAATGAGCGAATCGTAGATTTAATATTATCGGTGTTATACTCAAAACTATGAAGTTGCACACACAGTACAGCCTTGCACAAATCCAGTGCCGTAATTACAAGCAAAAGTGTGTTTACTCTAGCTGTAAACACAACAACAAACAGTACAGACAACAGCAACAGCTTCACACGCACAAACACGTACGTCTCAGACAACATACGCACACTGCTACAAACGCATGCATGAGCACACATCTTGTACACAGAAGCCCTTGGGGCATGCAGATTACACACACACACACACACACACACACATATACATACAAATTATACAGAATCAACAAAGATGGGCGTTGGTAGGACATGCAAGACTGTTGCTAGAATTCCTAAGGTGGGTGAGGCTGAAGACACACACATAAATAATCACCTGGTGATGAAGACTATGATGATGATTGATGATAATGATTAAGATTATGATGACAATGGTGGTGAGGATGATGAGGATGGTGGTGATGATGGTTTACAGCTTGCTTGCACTAATACAGAGTGGCATCCAAAACTAAAAATATCCTAAGGATAATTAGTATTCAACAATAGGCAAGCTTTCTAGAATTATAGTCAATATTGGAATGAGAAATGAAGATACTATAATTATTTCAAATACACATACACATTTCAAGCTGTTTATTGTGTAACTTGTAATGCTATCACAAAACTCCCAAACTTCATTAGCACATTGTAAGACAATGAGTAAAAAATGCATTACATCATACTTGGTGGCATGATTGCAATGTATCCTGAACTGCCTCAGGGGGAAAATAGGAAATGAGTATAGATATAGGCAATAATTCAAACAAACAACAACAAACATCAATACGAACAAATATGCGTAAATGGCATTACCCAAACTATTAATAGTGACAAACAGCAAAGCTACTTAAGTACATAAAAATAGTAACAACTATAAGTGACCCAGCCACCTGTGCAGATCTAGTGGAAGAGGAAAGATATTATTAGTGCTTCATCAAAGTCTTCAGAGCAGGTGACAGATTCTTACAGGAAATCCTCACATGGCCTGGGGGCACACTACCAAGTCAGTGATCAGTCACAAGCTTCCACTCGTGCTCACTAATAAGGCAGGCATGACTGTGTTATGATGCAATAGGTAAAACATACAAACATTACATACACTCAAGACTGTCGAGTTCAGCTAGTTATGCATATGAAAACTGAAAACCCACACAAACTCAGAGAGATGGGGAGGCTTCATTAAACCATACACTCAGCATAGGGGAGAGCAAGTGAGCTATGTTTAGAAACAATGACAACTGTAATCCTGCTTGCATCACTGAAGATCAGTCATAATACCACACTTGACTTCAAGTCTCACCGTGTTGCAATCATACCTATCAGAAAATGCCCTTCCCCCCTCCCCGCCCCCCAAAGTTAAGAAGAAAATTGAATATTTCATACAACAGTCAAAGTTTTACATGGCATATAGTTATTCACATTTCGCCTCAGGCGTAAATGATCATACAAAAACAACATTTGTCAGAAACTAACTTTCGATCTAAACTATTTACGGAACTATATCTAATAATTAAAGCTCACTGCAAATAAGAGTATGAACTGCAAGCTACTAACACATGCTGGTCTCAGAAGGAAAGGAAAACCGAAGAATGCACACAGACTGTGTCATAAAGGGAGAGCATGGACACCGTATGCCATTACCAACATTCCACAGCCACAACAAAGCCACTCTATCAAAGTAAATGCCCAGCAGTTGACAACAACAATCCTTATAGGCTTTCTGCCCCCACCAACACAGTTGGAGGGCAAAAAAAGAATTATGGAATTCTGTATGCTATTGAAGGAAAAAAAAGACAAAAGACAAAATCATGCTCGAACTTGTACCCAGTACAAAAGCGCCATTTCGAACACTAAAGATGTGATACATGGATATTGAACACAAGTGATATAATTAACACTGCATTGTGATGAGTCATTGTATTGTTGTGGCTATTTGTCTAAGAACTGAACTAAGATAGGAAGTTGCACTCTATTAAGTTATAGAAATTGTGCATGTCTGGACACAGTGATGGTGAGTGTCCTGGTCCCGCCCCCATCTATGATATTCAAAGTGAGGAAAATTTGCTTCCTGGCAACACTCCATTTTGTTCAATAAAGCCAGATATAATCTTAATTTCAAATATGGGAAGCAGAGAGGAACAGAAATGGAGAAATTCTCAAACCAGAAGTAGCAGAGCTTTTAGCAGACCACTTGGGATAGCATATGTGCATTAAAAAATAGGGAAAGTTTCCTTTATAATTGACATTTGAGTTTATGGGACAGAGCAGTGTACTGCCAACTACCTAAGAAGTGTAGAGAGACATTTTACTATGTAGATATACAGAAATTACGACTGACAACTTTTTTTCATAGTAGAAATCTTTAAATAGCTACTACCAAAATTTTGTCATTATTTGTGATTTCTATACAAAGCTTAAGTGACTTGAATAAACGTGGGTGGGAGGTATCTCGCACAGGGAACCAAGTAAGCACAATGTAAGAGAAGTTTCTTCATATCCAACTCCTCTATCTTGTCAATTCAAACTCTTTCCCCTCAGGCCAATTACTGATACCATGTGTGCAAGTAGTGGTTTGAAGTGCAGATAATTCAATTGCATCCCAATAACCTGAACACAGCCACAATTCCAAGACTGGTACAGGCTAATAGAGTTAACTTCATTCAGTCTATAGTAGATACAATAATTGCTATGGTAGCTTTTCCTTGACTACTACAAATGGCAAGTACTTGCCAAAACTAGTTCTCCATAATGGAAAAGACTATAGGGAGAGAACATGGAAGATGGTGCAACTGGAACACTTTGAGTCTCCCACACACCCACTCATTCTCGGTGAAGCACACGTTTAAGGATACAAGTAATCACACACACACGTGTTTTAGAGCAATTATGTAGCTATAGGCTACTTCAAGGTAGAATTAAGAGCAAAGAAGGAAAAAGTTTTGGCAAGGTACATTTGCTCAAATGTTTTGTGGAATGAATACATAACTTAGGTGGGACATACTTTAAACTTATCACTCACTGCACAGTCTTCCCCAAAATTACAATTGGTACTACCGTATCTGCTGCTCACCTGGTGGCAATGCCTGAAAGTGATCACCACTAGTAACAGCTGCTAAGGTAATGGTCGCCAAAAGTAAAAGATTTTAAGCTAGCAAATAATTTTAAATCATAAACACTACAATTGTGAAATTAATCACTGAAAATGAGAATAAAAAGCAAAATTTTTTTTTGCATAGCAATAAATAAAAATAGTTGATGCTTGATAATATTAAAGCTAGGCATAATAGGAAGGAGACACAAGAAGATCAGCCAACACAGCCAGTTGATCATCAGTGAACTTTTGCTTGTGTTCACTCCAACTATCATAGTGAGTCCTCTTGAACTCTGACATAGTCTTCTTTACAGTCCCCTAATAACAGGAAAAACATAAATAAAACCGCCAGATATTTGAATTGGAACAGACAGGAAAAACAAAACAAAAAACAAAACAAAAAACAAAAACAACAACAAACAAACAAAACAAAACAACCAAAAACAAAAACAAACAAACAAATAAACAAACCAAAAACTACAGTAAGACCACTTTTAGGACGGAGTAAATATTGAAGTAAATACAATAACTGTTATTACCGCAATGGGGGCAGGATCATGAAGATGGAGGGCAAACTCATCGAGAACTTCCGGTAGCCAACTTGGGACTGAATAAGGACATGCCTCGATTAGAGCAGCAAGGCCGAGAACTCCAGCATGCCGCTTCATCAGGGCACCTGACACATACAGACATAATCAAATAATCATATTCTTAGAAATACCTATATTTTAATCAAAACTATTGACCCTGGTACTTGCAGGGACAGTTACCATAAACTCGGGTTGTTAAGCCCCCCCCCCCCCCTCCCTCCTCTGCTTATAACTCCAAACGGTAAGGAAATGGGTGCTTAATAAAAAATGGGCGCTTAACAAAAAGCAGCGCTTAACCCGAATCTACAGTATTGTAGTCCATACCAAATGTCATACTAGTTTGACCAGAGAGTGGAGCTGGAGTAATACTGTTAGGAGTGCTTTGGAAAGGTATTTGATGTATGACACATGGCCCCATTTTAATATCACAGGTGGAACATTCTTTTAGAAAAATAAAAGCAAGTAGTTGTTATGACTTTGAAATCCTGTACCACATGAAATTAAGTGCTGTCAGTTGTAGCCACCTGCTAAGCAAAGACTCCTTGGTGAAGGGATACTATCAAGATATTGCAGGAAGCTACCTACCATCACTTCATATACTTAGGTAAGGCTACTAAAGAATATTAAGTTATTGTTTTTTAATATTAGAAATACAAGCATGTAGTTGAGGGCACACACTCGATTAATGCGTTCAAGCACACACTCGATGGAGGAGTGCAAGTATGCACTAAATGCATGTACTCAAGCATGCACTCAAGCATGCACTCGATGCATGCACTCAAGCATGCACTCGATGCATGCACTCGATCACTCGATGCATGTACTCAAGCATGCACTAAATGCATGTACTCAAGCATGCACTCGATGCATGTACTCAAGCATGCACTCAATCACTCGATGCATGTACCCAAGCATGCACTCGATGCATGTACTCAAGCATGCACTCGATGCATGTACTCAAGCATGCACTCGATGCATGTACTCAAGCATGCACTCGATGCATGTACTCAAGCATGCACTCGATGCATGTACTCAAGCATGCACTCGATGCATGTACTCAAGCATGCACTCGATGCATGTACTCAAGCATGCACTCGATGCATGTACTCAAGCATGCACTCGATGCATGTACCCAATCATGCACTCGATGCATGTACTCAAGCATGCACTCGATGCATGTACCCAATCATGCACTCGATGCATGTACTCAAGCATGCACTCGATGCATGTACTCAAGCATGCACTCGATGCATGTACTCAAGCATGCACTCGATGCATGTACTCAAGCATGCACTCGATGCATGTACTCAAGCCACTCGTGCATTGTACTCAAGCATGCACTCGATGCATGCTCATCAAGCATGCACTGGATGCATGCACTCAAGCATGCACTCGATGCATGTACTCAAGGACTTCTAATTTATCACAAAAAATCTAGTACTTTCTTTCACTCGATTCGATACTCAATATAAAGATTTTAGTACTCACCTCATAGTTGCAGTTCTTAATGCCATCTGGTTGAGCACCAAGCTTGAGTTTCTTTGGAAGTTTGGAGAGAGATTGTTCCACAAAGTGGCTCTAAAAAAAAACAACAACAACAAAAACAAAAACAACAACAAAAAACAACAACAAAAAACAACAACAAAAAATAAAGGATAAATAAAAAAAAAAAAAAAACACACACAATTTTTTATTTTTTTATTTCCATTCACTTGCAACTATCTATCTAGTCACTTAGTGATATGGGGTTGTAGTATTACGTTGAACTAATGATGTATTAGAGCATGGGTTGTATGTGGCAGTATGACTAGATTGGCTGGGCATATGCTGGCGGAGCATTGAAAAAGTTCACTGATTTTTAAAGGTATCACACAATCCTGCACATTCGCTGGTTGACATAAAAGTTTGTCATTCTTTTATTTTTTTTTACATAGAACAAGTTACACCATAATGCACATGACATCCTTTTCCCTATTACCCCAAACAAATGCCATTAGAAGAAATAGCACTCATTCTTCAATTATATATAGTTCTGGCATGTCCACTGACACAAGATACACATCAGCTGAGACAACCAATGACTGGTAATTGACACTTGATGATGTTTAGCCAATCAAGAAAACCAATACAACCACAGCTACTGCAAGACTCCATTAGTTCAAACAGTGGCACTACCTGGTCCATCACTAACCTTGAGTTTATGAACTGAGTTGATGAAGCCACACCTAATGAGACCACTAATGGAAGCAGCTGCTACCTCCCTCACCTGTGTGTGGGGATGAAACACAATCAATTGAACACAATCATAATGTGGGGAAAAGGAGGAAGTTGCGGTGCTCATTTTTATTGCATTGAGCACATGCATAATGTACCTCCATTTGGGGGTCTTCGCAGAGTTTGACCAGAAGGGTTGTCACCGAGTCCAGGTAAGGCACACACAAGAACAGGTTCTCAAAGAGCAGCACCTGATCACACACACACACACACACTTTGTGTAATTAATCATCCATCAAATAACCATCAGCCTACCTGAAGCACCTGGATGGCTATTACACGGACTTTCCACAAGCTGCACTCAATGGACTAAAATATTAAAAACAAAAACAAATATAAACACCAGTGTAAATAAATAAACAAAAATATAAATAAATAATACTAAAATATAAATAAATGTATATGTGACCGTCTGCAGGAAAACCGGGCACAACGCGGCGTGCGTAAATATCTAGAAAAGATCGATCGATTTCTTAAAAATGTATTGTTTCAAGCCGACGGAAGGGAACGGTTAGGTCTATTATAGTGGGAACGACTTAAGCTATGACGATAAAACTTGGAGAGCTCAATATCTGGACGCCGACAACTCTGTAAGTGCAAAAAAAATTTTTTCCGAAGGGTGCCGCGTTGTGCCCGGTTTTCCTGTAGACGGTCACATATATAAAAAAAAAAAAGTTAACAGAGAATAAATGGATATGTACAGATCAAGAAAACAATCGAACCCAACTCACTTCTTCTAAGGCAGCTATAGCGATGGGAATGACTTCATCAGTGAAGGAGGAGTGAGCCAGACGCCCACACAAGTTCCTGACCATCAGCGTCACAGTGTCATCATTCTCTACCGTCACCAACGTCATCAGCTACAGGGACATGGATTACTAGTGGAGTCACAACATAGGGCTAGCTACAGAGACTTACTGAAGGCAGGATCCTGAAGACCTCCGGGCCATACTGATAGTTCATGAGCATCCAGACGAGACCTACAGTAACAAAACTTAGTAATCATTAATTGTCGTACATAGGTCTGATTCTTCTAGTTTAGTATAGAGCACAACCTTTATTTTGCTCTTTTTACTGCTAGGAAATTTACTATTAATATGGTATGGAGATAATTTAAAGTTTGCCCAGATGATATTCCTTGTAGCATGAGTCGTCTAATAAACACAGTTTACTGAAAGCAAGGCAGTTCCAAGGAGCAGGCATTGTAGTTTACTAGTTAGCCAAATTCTATTACTCTACTACCAGTAGCTATGGCAGCAAGTTTCCAGCTCTGGACTGAAGACAGTACCAAACAGGTAAACTCAGGTTTACCAGTGTGACTTACCTTAGACTGGATGCAGATGGACAGGGAAAATGATTTTGAAAGAAATTATAAATATGAAATATCGCAATACAAGTATATCACTTAGCTCTACCATTATAGAGAAACATATTTGCTCCATTTTAACATCCTGTTTTTTCTTTCTTTCTTGTTATTTTTTTAACTTTTTTTTTTTTTTAATATGTGTCATTTATGTGGAAGACTTACAGGGTCAACCGTAATAGAACACTATAAAAACATTAAAAAAAAAGAAAAGAATATAATACCCAATGCATACTTACCGACTATTTTAACAAATCTACCGTTGCCATGGATTTCACCCTCCATTAAAGACCACACCCACTCACCCACCCATTCTCTCTTCACACTTACAAGTCTTGCAAAGTTTGAGCGTGGACTCATCCTCCTTCAATGATGCAACTTGGTCCACAGAGGGCATTTTCACAAGAACCTCTTCGACAAGAGGCATCATGGCTGGGTTGAACTTAACACCAGTAGGTTTAGGATTGTCATAGATAAATATCTGAGACAAAAAGCTACACACAACAAGAACAACAACAATAATAACAAGAACAACAACAAATTATCTTGATATAAGGAGAGATAAAAAAACAAACAAATAACATCAGGAATAATAATAATAGCGACTTCGGCAAGAAGTCGAAACGTCGGGTTAAGTTTTAATCAACAATATTGGCTGTTAGAATGAGAAAATTTGCTATTATTATAATTATTTCAGCCGAGAACGACTGAAACATCAGGAATGTCGGTGTAATTGAGATGTAAAACTGTGTTCCGCTTATGAAATTACGAGCATACACATGACACCCACACAGCCACAGCCACACTAACTTATTACCTTCCTATTCTTTCCCGGACAATCTTGTAGGAATGGTCCATGTGATGCCTGAGATAGTCCACAATTCTGTGCAGCAGCACACCCACCCTCCACTCTTGCTGGGCTATCACAGTCTGCAGCATGTACAGGCGTCTGGACAGGGACGGGACATACATGCATGTAGGTGAAGATGTGCATTAGTTACACTCTCGCAACATCCTTTCTTGTATTACTCATAAATAATCAACATGATGATTACTTAACGTACCCAGCATCCTTGAATGATCCATCTTGTCCCTCCAGTGGATTCTTCATAAACAGCTCTAAGATCCAGTAGAGTCTACGTGGATCTCGATTGGCCTGTAATAATCAAAACAGAAATAGAATCAATTTTAAATTTCCACCACTCAAATTCTATGTCCCAGTGAAGCTTGACTTACTGATATCTCACTCATGCACATGGCCCAATCAGAGAGTGTCTCGGGAGTTAGGGCATCCATAATCTTGATAAAAAGGGGTTCCAGAAATTCTCTCATCTCCATCACCTGCAAATTAATCAATAAATCAATAAATCAATCAATAAAATCAATCAATTAATAAAATCAATCAATAAAATCAATCAATCTGTCATGCAAGAAAATGGAAGCTCGTGGATACAAAAAAGCTTGTATAAACACACTACACTATTGGCTGATAAAAATATTCAGCATTAGCAATATTATTATGCCTCACAATAAAGGAAAAATTAAAGGAATCAATTCACATTAAGTGTTCAATGGTTATCACTAAATCCCTACTAGCACACACACACACACACACACACACACAGCCCTACATGTATGTTGTATTGATTATTCCACACCAACCATGGAATAGTTCCAGTTTTTGCTGCCACTGACCAGAGCTGCAATGAATTCTGCAGCAAACCTCTGATGACTTTCCTAGCGTACAAATAAAACAAACAACAAACAATGTCATGATCCATAGAACCACACCTCCCAACGACGCCCACAAATCCCACACTTACATGCTGGACATCAACACTCAGTTTCTCTACATGAGGTATGAAGTGCGCCAGAAATGATGTGCCGTAATTCCGAAAGAGAAACTAGTTTTAAATTCAATGCAAACACACCATAGTCATGGCAAGACAGAGAACTTCAACAACCTCACCTTGAACAAAGTAAACTTGCGGGTATCAAATCTGTCCTGCCCCTTGTTTTCCTCCAAGGAATAAAACTGAACCAATTTCTCCACAAACTCCGGCGATATGAAACTGTCGTAGATCACTCGCTCACCCTTACAGTAGTAAACAACAACAAATAACAACACAAAAGGTATAAACAAATGGTGGAAGCAATACTGATATACTGGAGTCCACCCTCTCACCGGAGATAGTTCCTCTGGAGAACGAGACAGGCTGGGCTGGTCCTTGTAAGGAGCATTGGTCATAAGTTCTCTGTAAGATATTCACACAGTCAAGTTACCAGCTGTGGATATAACAACTCGTGCCCATGAAGATCTTACTCACCTGGGGTACGTGTAATAGCCCCAGTGAGTCTTGTCGATGAACGTGAAAGACTCCCACTTCTCTTCAGAGCTGGGCAGATTCTCTGGATTGTAGCACAGCCTAAACAGATGAAGCCACAAATACAACAATTACCACCATTCAGGTAAATAGAGAATCACTAATATCACTATTATACCATATGTTTTCTTTCTTCTCTCCAGGAGGCAATTGAGTCAATGAACAATCCCCACCAACTATTATGAAATAAACATCAATTATTATTATTATTATTTTTTAAAATGTTGTTATATTATTAGCAAGTACCCCACCACACAGTGGTGTTCGTGTATTAATTATTGCAAATAGAATGGAGTAGCATAAGGTATTTTTATCCATTGTTATATCCTCTATCACTTGGTTTAGTTACATTAGTTGCCCTCTTTCTTCCTGAGCCATCTCAGCATTTCTTATCCTCCTCCCTTCATCTCCTCGGCCACCCTGGATCCCTTTCTCCATCTTCGTCATCTCTCTTGCCTCCAAGTCTCTGCCCTTCTATCCATGATTGTGGACTCCGAAACCTTTTCATTTCTTTTGGAAACATCACCGTCCTTTCCTCACAACTTTCACCTTCTTTTAGCTACAATAGTTGTCATTTCTTCAATCACCTTCAACACGGTACCCAATCAGGCAACGACGATGCTTTACCAACCCACCCAGCTAATGAATTATTCATTTCATGACTACACACCGTCATCATCATTACTGACACACAAGCGTATTAAAATTACACGTCCTATAATTCCAATACCTTTCTTACTGACATCCACTGGAACTTTCTTTATTTTCCTCTTTTGCTGCTGAAGTATGTAGATAACTGCACTAATGGCCATCTTAATACAAACACACCAAACAGATATTTCATAAAGATCTTACTACGCAAATTTTATAGCTAGCTACTAAATAATATTTTTTAACTTTCGTAGTAATAATAATTAATAGTTCATACGTTTCAAAACGTATGAACTATTAATTATTATTACTACGAAAGTTAAAAAAATTAGTAGCTAGCTCCACAAAGAGACGTAGTGGAGCACTCATATTGGGGGGAATCTCTCACCTTTCGTATCTGAAGCAAGTCATGGGTCAAACTACTGATGAGAAGCTGAATCCCAGAAACTGGTAAAGGGTGGTCATGGCGCACCTGCATTATGAGGAACTGAACTGCAATTTGGAGATAACGCCATTGCCTGCCATAGAGTTCAAAAGCAAATGTAAAGTAACTAAGTTAACATTTCAAACTGTGCTAGGACACAGAACTACATGCGTAAGAGACAATACTTCAGTCATTTAAAATAGAACAAAAAACTTTGGCAAGATGTCCTAATGTCATTGGGTAAAACGCTGTAGCTAAAAGACACTTATCAATCCCTCTCCCCTCTCACACACTTTTATCACGCTGAGAAATACTGAATTTCTTACAGTTTTCCATTCTCTATCAGCTGAACCAAATCATCCACCAGCCCCTCGTAGTTCCTGCCAATTACAGACAAACACGTTATGAAAACACTCACAAAAAAACACAAAAAAACAACAACAAAAAAACAACAAAAAAACAAAACAAAAAGCACAAAATACAAGACTCCACTTACTTGACATGGTCTTGTGTGAGGGCCTCACGTCTATCCCTCTCCTCCTGACTGACACTTTCACACTCCAGCTCACACAGTGCGGCAGCTGCATCCACTGCAGCCTCCGGCGACTGATGTTTCAGACACACAAAATGCAAACATCAAACAATTGGTAAAGTATCGCAGCTTCAAAATACACATTCACTGGTTAAAGGCAGTTATAAACACTTTTATAAGCTTGTAGGAAATAGCAAGTTTGTGGCACAGTACATAGTAGAGTTATATATACACACACACACACACACACACACACCTATATTAGGAAAAATAAAACATAAAAGAAAAAAAAAAGAAAAAGAAAATGCAACTAAAGGAAAACCAGTCATTATATTTTATATTGAAGAATTCTAGTCCATCTTGGGAGTTATATACTTACGGCAAATTTCAGACAGAAAAATCCGTACGAGGACTTGATGCTAAGGGACAGCTTGGTCATTAGCACTTGGATGGACGGCTTGTCCGAGTGGCCAGCCTGTGTAATTGTGATAACAAGTCACCCACAAAGCCTGACATCCCTTACCTGAATGATGATAGGCAGGACTTGTCTGAGCAGCGACCAGTCTCTGATGTATGAGCCCATTATTGCTGGCATCATGAGTACATGCAGTGCTCCCTGGACCACACAGAAATAATCATTATTAAGCTGGACAACAACTTTATCAACTCACCACTGCCACTAATAGAATAGAAAATGAACTCCGCTAAGTTTGTAAGATGTAAGTGTGAACATCTGTCCTCTTCTGTCGCCGTAGCTCTTTGTCTTTATTTTTTTCCTAGCATTATTTTTTCTCCTAAATTTCTTGCGCCCAGACTATTGGACAAAGGATTTATATACGGGTAAGGATCGATAAAATAACGGTTTTCGTTTAAGCTTGTCGCCTTTCCAAAGTACGCTCCGTTCAAATGCTCTATTGTACCAGAGCTCTAGTAGATACAGCATTACGTTGTATTCTCTTAGTGACTTGACTATTGGACTTAAAGATTTTCAAGTAAGAACAAATCCATTACGTGAGGAACAGCGCCTTGACGAAATTAACTTACCACCGCCGCTAAAAAATTAATGAACTCGGCTAACTTTGGAACCGTAGCCCTTTGCCCGTTTTTACCTAGCATTATTTCGAAGTATTTTCTCCCAAATTTCTTGCGCCCGCGCTAATGTTTACATTCTTAAGTAGCCTCCGGGGGTGGACACGCATTGACCTCTTTGAACTTTGCCATAATTATTATATATATATATAACATATATATATACATAAAAATCTCAATTGAGACTCGTTAGTGAGAGTCTCGCTTCGCTCGCCCAATAATTTATCTGCACTCATCACTATGGAAATATTAAAAAAATTTGTTACAGTTTATTGTGTTAAAGGGTACTTTAAAATCTCAATGGTCTAGATAAACTTCCATGGTGCTCACTATATAGGAGACCATACAACAGATGAAGATGTACTCACCTTGAATTGCTCATGAGATATCTCCTCGCCACCTTTGAGACAAGGCAAGACATGTGGGAGGAGTTTGCGGCCAGAGTACAAGTACATGTCCATGAGCTTCTTCATAGCTGCTTGTGCCTTCACTCTTACCTAACACACACACACACACACACACAGCTCACCAAATACAAGATCAATAAAACATCAGTTATCTTCTGCCTCCATCCCTTTCCCCGCACACACATACACACACACACACACAAAGCACTTACATGAGCATAATGTGAAATAGACATGTTCAGCAGATCCTTGAAAAGCACATGGTGGAGGTCAGTTTGTATTGACAGATTGCGTGCTGTGAGTCTTGACTACACACATCGTACACAGACACATATTCATGTGATGGACCAGAATGTCAAGGTTATTATAGCCTTACTTCATGCTGCAGGTAGAGCTTCATGATGAACAGAGGCCTCACTTGGTACTTTCTGCCTCTCAGCTGTATGGATAAAAAGTGTGAGGGTAAATGTGATGCTGTGTGTGTGTGTGTGTGTGTGTGTGTGCACGTGATGGTTGATTGTATACCACTTACACTATCACCAATCACTTTCATTGAGTATTTCAATGCTTGCCACCTGCCACAATAATAATAATAATAATATTAATAATAATAATAATAATAATAATATTAATAATAATAATAATAATAATAAATGATAATAACTTCATCAGCCACTTCACTATACCTGGATGCTAAATATGGTGTGGTGTGCATGGGAAATGGTGACTATCCTTTATGTCTAAGAGAATACTTACTTGGCATCCAGTTCATTGGAGGACACGCCCCAGCAGCCAAGAAGAATACGAATTAACTGCACAATAAAGCAAACAAGACATTTTAATTTCATGCACAACATAAATGCATCCCATAACACCCAGTCATAATCAGTGGTTCAATTCATCGATACTTATGGATGTTAACCCCAGTGTAAAAACAACAACAACAAAAAAACAACAACAACAAAACAACAACAACTATTATTAGAGTTTGAGTTGGTAAAATGTGTAAATGACTAACCTGGACTAAAATAATCAGACTCTTGGTGTCATCCTCTCTTGTTTTCATAATGTGTTCTTTATCCACCATCAACAGCATATCAAGCAAAATAATATCAACAACACACATATTCTAAACAACTGACTAGTTTGCTTTTAAAAATGGCCTATGCATTGTTGTAATCATAAAGCCCCACCCACAACACCTTTGGAGTTTTTCTACAACAGTTTTGTTGCTCAATTTCCAATATGAAATTTCTGCACACTTATACTTCAAGTCACTTCATCTGTGATATCCCTTACCAGTTAGATCATGAACAAAATGTACCAAGTTCTTCCGAGTAAACATCTCAGAAGGAGTTTTTGCTGAACAAACAAAATAGAATAATTTAATCTATTTTCAGAAAAAAATAAAACAATCTTTACCCAGCTCGAAGGTGACAAAATATTTTCGTTCCATGCTAACCAAACTCTCAGGACTGAAAATACAAAAACGTATAGTCACGCAACAGGTAACACCATTAGGATTCAACTTACCAGCCTGCAACCTGAGGCCCTTTCCACATTGGAAAATACCTGCTGGCCCCAAACAATATCAGATTTAGAAGTTTCAGACTTTGGTTTAGCTTTTCTCTGTACACAGATTAAAAGACATCACCATTGCATAACAAATCTTTGCTATTCCTCCTCCTCACCTGTCCCATTCTTCTCCTTCGCCAGCCATAAAGGATCGAAGGCTCTCCATTTCAGGGCGTAGAAACTCGTCCAGAATTCTGTCCACGAGCTGGAGGTCTTCCAGAGAGGGGATGTGCCAGTTTACACCGAGATTGTCTGGGTCCATGGGGGCCGACCAATCCTGCATGCCACACGATTAAACAGAACACACGCAATTATACCACAGCTAATCCAACTCCCAGTGCCATTATCTGGCTCTGGAGAAGTAGCCCCCCCCCCCCTCCCCCCTGCCCTGCCGTCACTCTTACTCTAATGTATAAATGCTCTTCAGGAGACTTGTTGAATCCCCCGGCAATGCTGTACGAGTCCATAGGGTACATCAGGGTCATGCTCTGCAAAATGTTGGCAATTGCCTGCAAGAACAAAAAGAGAGTATTTATGGGCTACTAAAAGATTACTTTACTGCTTTATATAAAAAATAAATTAATACATCAAAAAACAAAAACAAAAAAAGTTCACACCATGGCTTGTAAAAATTCTGCACATACTTCGAATACTTTTTAATGCAATCAAATATTCTGCCCTCCCAGGTGTGTTTGTTTTGTTTTTTGCCCCCCCCCCCCCCCCAAAAAAGATCACTCACTGATGATGCATGTGAAAAGGCTTGCTTAGACTTGAGGTGCACACACTTCTGGAGACATGGCAAGAGCTGGTCCGTGTACATGTGAATACTGGATCCAACCTTGTGTAGGACTTGAGAAAGCAGCTGAAGGTTCCAAATGAGGGCGTGGTCAGGATGCTCAGCATCCATTTGGTAAGAATCTAAGTTTAAAAAATTATAACTTGAGTGATACACAACAATAACAACAACAAGAACAATAACAATAACAACAATTAAAATATTATATTATTGTTACCTTCCAAAATCTGGTTAATTTCCCGAACACAGTGGGGGACAAACATTTTTAATCCAATTTCAGGATTGGCCTACAACAAAGACAACAATACAATACAATTTCATAAGGCACTGAATAGGTGAACCAATAGAACTCTTTCTCAGTAACCACCATTTCTGGCTTTCTCTCAGGCATGGCATAGGTCCAGAAAACTAAGGTGATAGCTAATAGCTCTAGAAGCAGTGTTACGCTATATTCACTTCATACTGGAAATTTCATGTGTATGTGTGGGTCAAAAAAAGTAAGTGAGAAAATAAAAGCTGACTGATGTAGCAGTAGAGGATAATAACAATAGATATAAAAGTACCTTATGTACAGCATTCTTAATTTGCAAAAAAAAAAAAAAAAAAAAAAAAAAAAAAAAAAAAAAAAAAAAAAAAAAAAAAAAAAAAAAAAAAAAAAAAAAAAAAAAAAAAAGGTAGTACATCAAGAAATATCATACCTTGGAGACTGAGCCACACATGTCTGAACAAAGACGCCCTGCTATCTCAGACTCAAACACCTGCGATGTGGCAAAATTGAAGATCTTATCAGAAGCCACCTGGAACAAGAACAAGATGAGGAATACGTTAATATTTGCTAAAGAATGCCAAGTTCAGTTTTCTCCTTTTAGTGTTGTAGCAACTGCCCACATTTTAAGTAGAGTTAATAAAAACAAAACATTTTACTGCTATAAGGACATAAAAGTTTACTCAATGGATACTGACTCATTAATGTATCACAATTCTCAATGCCAGCTTAGGAAGCTTGTACTATAGAAAATGGACAAGCATTGTTCGGTGAAACTCACCAATAATATAGTGCTAATAATATGTCTTTTAATGTAAAAGGGAGTCAGATAATTTAAGCTTGTTGTAAACACTAGCCTTCCCCAGAATTAGCAGCACCAGTTGGCAAAGCATCGTCAATTGAACAAATACTCTTGAACAAATACTCATCAACCACACAAGTCGGTAAGGTAGAGTCAATTTCACAAGCTCAAGAACATTAACCTTGAATATCTGTGGAGAAGCCTGCACAAGGATCGTATGCACAGCTCCAGAGATGCCAGCTCCCATGATGGACTCATGAGTGTTGCCACCTCCAGCCATGGAGACCTGGCGATCCATGGCAGCCACTTGAGTCAAACTAGCATTGCTTACCAGAGCAAAACACCTGCAGCCACAAAAATACACAGCCATGAATAAATCAGTCACTTTCTGAGTGAAATTATGTAAAGTTTCACTTAAAAAGTGCGAATTGCACTTACCTGTCCAGAAACACCAACACAAAGTCTTCAAACTGAGTTGTGAGAGAACACAGCTCCTTCTCTTCCTATAACAACATAGCAGCACAACTAAATACATGCAAGTTCACATTTCTATCACTGCCAATGTTAGAACAGCAATCGATGCTTTTCTGAATCACACTACCAGAGCAAGATGGCGAACAAGCTTCTCTACTATTGTCACAGTTTAATAAAGGCGTTGTAAAGAGAGTTTGTAAAGATGGTATTCTTTGAGTTTGTAAAGACGGTAATTTATTACCTCTGTCATATTGAAAGACGGGATATTGAGGGATGAGCTGCAGTCAACAAGTGGCACCATGGCAGTCAGGGCTGAGATTAGCAGGCCAGACACCTGGACAAAAATACAGACATTAATGGAGGCTCTAAAGAAATGAAAGCTAAGTCTTTTTGTAATAGCCATTTAATGGTGGCTCTAAAGAAATGAAAAATACTTACTAAAGTCTTTTTGTAATCATTGGGATCAATCCCTGGTAACAGATGTGTAAGTAGAGAGAACAGGTGTTTCTTGCCTTCTAGATACCTGGAAATATTACAGTTATAACCTAAAGCACTACACCAGTATGAACCATCAGGACTTCAAATCTCAAACAAACACAGATTAATACGCAATGTACACACATACAATTTCAAGAACTGCAGAGCTAGCCACTATGCAACTAAACTTGAACAGTCAGTTGAACTGTCTTTCCTTACACACAAGAATCAGGGGGGAAAATGAACCTTGGCTTGCACCAGAAATAAACTAAGACATTAGATGACATGAATGTAAAGGGCGTCCCCTGCGAAGCTACACTGCATGGCATTAATTGGACTCAAATAAATGAAGTTGAAATAAAAATATCCTGGTATATTAAATACTTAAGTTGATGCCACCTTCAATCCCTAGGTGCCTGCTGCTTTAGAGACTTGCTGGTGACAGACAGACAGACAGACAGACAGACAGACAGACAGCTCTCAAGTGTGCACACACTAAGGGTTAAATACAAATAGCTGATTCTAAGGCATCAAACCACCCCAGGGTGCTGCTAATTCATTTGGAGTTTTATTGATAGTGCATCACTAAGCTCATACACACACACACACACACACACACACACCTGCCATGTCCTCCATTGAGTAGAGTCCGACAGACAGCAGTCACGCACTGAAGTGTGGCCAGGACTTGGTGAGGTTCAGTCAATGTCTCCAGAGCCAAGTATGTCCTTCATAATAGTAACAACAACAACAACAACAACAATAACAATAATAAGTAGAGAGCTCACACTCGCTATGACCTATCACTCTTCATCAGCAAATACTGTAAGTCATTCACTCTAATCTACTAGAAGCTCAAGTGTAGTGTCTAGCAGTACAGTGACGTTAAAAGAGAATAAATCTTCCAATGGCTATCATAGTCCCTATGCATTGGTAGGCGGTTGACTAGGTAAAAAGAAGTAATGTGTTTAGGAAGCTTAGTTTTGCAATACTCAAAATTCATCACCAAAGGCTTGCTGGTTCATTTGGCTCAAGTTTGTCAACCCCTTTGCTACATTCTCTTGCTAATCATCATCATCATCATCATCATCATCATTATTATAGTCATCATCATTATCACTGCTACTGCTACTACTACTACTACTATACTACTACCACCACCACTATTAGAGGCAGCAGCAACATTTTTAATTTGGAACTAAAAGTATAAAATCTGAACACATCTACATTTAAATCTGCCACTGAACTATACAATGAACAAAGACAGAGGCCAGACCAGGCAATATTATAGCACGCACACACACACACACACACACACACACAACATTTACTTGTCCAGCAGGTCTGGTAGGATAATCTCAGGCCTAATGAGGGCCAGGTTATGGAAGGCACCTGCAGCATCCACAGTACCAAACTTGCTGAAGATGGCCATTTTCAGAGAAGGAACGAGGCATTGGACAAACTCGTTAATATCCTTGTCCGTTAGCTTGGCCTCTGGTTTTGTCATACAGTCATGCAGCCAACTTTTCTTAGCATTTCTCTCCCTAGCAGCGGAAAAAATTAAAACTGCAAAGAGTTCACCTCAATTCTCAAGACTTACTCTTTCAATCGCAAGATAAACTTATTGGAGAGCTCTTTGAGAAAGGCCAACAGTTTTCTCTGGTAAGGGAAGGAAAACAAATCAAACCATTGACAGTAAGCACTCAACTAGTGTAGCTCACAGTCTCTGAGCTGAGGTTGGAAGGATGGTAGTAAGACTCCAAGCCAAGCATGAGGCGGCTGAGATGATCTTGTGTGGGACTTCCTCCGCCCTGTACCCACCGAGGTAGACAATGAAAGAATGAGCAAGAGAAATGGATAATTTTTCCAAAAAATTACTTGGTTTGACTAAGTTTATTTAAATGTACTACTATTACTATTTCATAAAGGTTTTGAATACAACAAGAATTTCTCCTTGGTCGTACCAGCATGCCCACTATCCAGGAAGCTGACACACTAGGCTCCAGAAACTGCTTCTTCTGACCTACTCTCAGCTGATTAGGGCCGATGGACAGATGGAACGATTTCAAAATACAAGAAAAAATCTAGAGATACACCAAATAAACTTGCAATAATACATAAATGAGTTCACACATACACTCAAGAGATGCACAGAAATTTTTTTTTTTATATATACTATCAGGTATTTTTAAGGCCTTTTTAAGGGCCCATTTTGCCCCCCCCCCTCCCCCCCCCCTTTCCTATGTGAAAATAGTCTTACCCCCCTGATAATTATTATGACCTTCATGGTGACATTTACCACACAATTTTCATCAATTAAATTTCAAAACTGTTGACTTGACCTTTCCCCCCTCAAGTTTGGTTCTAAAACACCCTGTACTACACTCATCACTATTTCAGGCCTCAGATTGTGGAGAGTATTCTACAAACCTTCCTACCTGAGGTAGATATGGAGACCAGTCAATGAAGCCAGTCGTATGGACAGCCAGACGCACGAATAATTTGATGAAAAACTATAAATGAAAAGATAATTGACAGCAAAAAATCCACCAACAAGACAAACAGTAGTGTGGTCAATCAAAACATGCTTCTTCTGTGACCCTCTAAACTATGTTTTTCAAGCAGAATCAAAGTTCAGTCTAAAATTACAAAAGCTAACATTCACGTAGTCAAAAACAAAACAAACAAACAAACTTAGTCATCATTTAATTAACACATTAACTCATAATAAATGTCAGTACGCGCCCTACCTCTACGTTAATATTGTATAATTTATATATTTATATTTTTATATAAATACTTAGTCATCATTTCCACTTCTGTCAGCACATGCCCTACTTACCTCATCTGCTGGATTGCCATTAGACTCCAAGAAAAACTTCATGAATTCTTCAAACCACAATCTGCATAGAGAATGAAGTACACCATATGTATGTATGCACAGTGCATGATAAGCATAATACAGGCTTATACCTGCTGTTTTAGTTTCTAAAAATTAATCTTTTAGTCGTATATGGCAACAATACTGAAACTATTGTTTAAACTGCCCTTCCTTACAGTGAAATCAATTTATATTGTAAAGAGGAAAAGTGGAGAGAAGAAAGGACAGGGAAGATTGATGTACTCACTTGTATCCTCTGTGGTGCTGCTCAGGGAACATGAGGGTGGGCAGGAAGTAGCACATAAAGCTGACAGCATCTCCCATGGCCGTGTCAAATGTGCACAGAAATGGCCGCCACTCATCCAACATTTCCTGCGTGCTCTCGACGGGGAAGTATCTAGAAACAAGAAGATATATTTTAACTAACAGTGAATGGACATTACAGGACATTACAGAGCTGGAGATTACAGAGCTGGAGATCACAGAGCTGACTTTACCCCTACCCCATCCCACATGTGGTATTGTTGGAGCATATCATGAAAGCATCTTTTGTGTATGGGATTGAAAGACAACAATGCAGACAATCAGGCTAAAGTAAAAGTTACAATGAGGTAAATAGTGAATAGTTACATTCAACTACATGTAAAATTGACTTGCGTTAAATAGGTTGGTAATCAATGAAGCTAATGTTAACACAGCAGAGCACTTGTCTTAATTAATGCCACAAATGCAACAGCAAGAATTAAGATGGAGTTGATCACATCTCACTTCACCAATGAAAATGCAATCTAATAAGCTACATGTACAAAACCTGACAGAGCCTCGCTTGCTAACACGAGATCACTTGGAGCATGTAAGTCACTAATCTTGTCAGAAATATAAAATATTTATACACACGTAATCACCCCACGAGACAATCAACTCACATTTTAGCTGCAAGGACCAATCGCTTGATAGAATCAAAAGTACGACTAGAGAAACACATCAACAGTGAAATAAGCATCACCGGTTTAAATATTTGGGTAATAAAAACTATTTGCATTACTTGGAATAGAGCTTCATTCCCAGGTGGACAAATTTAGACTTGAATATTCTGTGAGCCACATCGTAAAGTGGACGCCATGGCAACACAAGATCACTTGGAGGAAGTGTCTTGGGCTTTCTGTAAGACATAATAGTAACTCAAACTAACTTAAAAACAAATGAAGCAACAAATTAGCACTGAAGCCAAAGTTCCGATTGTAGAAACTACACCAACACGTACTGCATTATTTGAACAGGCCTCACTAAAAATAAAACTATATTTCAGTTTGTGATATTATTAATGATGCAATTTTACTCTAAATAAACAGCTTAATTTTTTATAATTACATCAAAGCCCTTCCCTGAAATGGGCATCAAAGTAAGTCATCCAGCTTCCTCAAACATCAAAAATATATATATATGAAATTATAGCTAATGGAGATTTTGCAAGCTAACAATTCCTTGGTAGTAATGGGAAATATAGTCATCAGCTGATGATGCAGAAACTCTATTTGGCAGAAACTATCTCTCAGAAGGAAGCTTATGCAACAATGCACAAGGTTCCCAGCAAATCCCCAATTTATTCCCCAGGGAATCCTCTCCACCCATTCTTACTTTTCAACAACAACAACAACAACAACAACAACAACAACAACAACAACAACAACAACAACAACCAGTCTTTCATACTTGAGCAGCTGAGTGAGGATGTGTGCCCAATTCTGGAGCATGTTAGACTCCAGGTCAGGGATGGTCACTAACTGATAGTAAAGATGGATGAGCTTGATGTGGTCTTCTTTGGTGAAGTGAAAACTATACATTTTCAGGAAACTGCAGAAACAGGGAACACACACACACACACACACACACACACACACACAGGTCAAATTACTTCAATGACCACAACATCTAGAGACAATCACTCCCAGACCACAACATCTAGAGACAATCACTCCCAGAATCCAATTCAGCAACATATTTATACATCTAAAATACAACCAAAATACATTCACAATAATTTATGCCGAACAAGATTAGATAAACAGAAACTACTCTTAATTGACGCTGTAACCACCAGCTGTGAGTCACTTCATGTGCACAACGAGAAAGCACTAGCATACAGAATTTTGTAAAAATCCTAAACTAAGACAGTAATGGTTTAGTCCTGGTGAGGAAACTCACCAATCCAGTTAGTAACTTGCATGGCATGGGTCACCTACAGATTTACTATGAAACTAATTAAGTTACAGTGTTTCAGCTTTATCTGTTAGAGAGACTGTACAGTGAGAGTTAGAAACTATCAGTACACATACTTTAAAGAACATGATAAATAACTCCTTGCTCATGTTGCAGCTCATGGTTAGAAAGTGTTTCAAGAAAAAAATAGAACGGGTTGCACAATACATTTACATAAAAAAAAGAAGCAACTTACAAAACCATTTAGTGTAACATATCCATCATTCCATAAGTTAGACCAGAAAGTAGGGCTTGCCAGATCTCGCTGGTAAAAATTTTGAGCCGGTAAATTTTTTTTAGCGACCTTCTCCGTTGCTCCAGATCCAGAAAGAATTTTTCTTAACCATGTTTTTTTTTTTTGGACATTTCCAAAATCCCAGTACATGCAAACTAGCCCTATTTTGCAGTATAATGATAGGGGAGCTATTAAATGGGAAAAAACTAAAGCAAATAAACATCATCGATGTCTGGAGGAAAATTGGTAGAATTCAAGAGCATAGCCAAAAAACAAAATGGGGAAAAATTAGGCAGAATTTGGAAAGTTTTACCAGAAAATGTCTTGTTTATTTCACTCTGACAACACAACATAACAACTACCGTTTACTCAATGATATCACTTTAGTTTCAAAATACTCTAGTGACCTTCATTTAAGGGTTTAGGTTACCTATGGAAACCTAAATACACAACACATCTACAGAGACAACTTTGATATGACTGTTGTGATGCACACTATGCACGCCAAGTTTGTATAAGAGAACCTTCACTTGCTGGCAAATTGAAATAAATAGCATTTTGTAGCCTTAATATGCACTGTGTGCAGGTTAGTTCGTTCAACTTATGTCCAACAAAGAGTTTGGCTCTTCCCTTACTAAGAAACAAGTTAAGGGCATACTACACATCCATTATCTACTGAAAAAATTAACTTTTTATAACCTTATGCAGTGTGTGTTGGCTACTTAGCCTAGCTTAGTCTCGTCTTTCCAAGAGTCTGGCTCTTCCTTATGAAGAAATGAAATAAAGGAATACTACTCGTTACTATCTCCTCTGTAATGGCAACTCCACGTGATGCTGTAATCCATATAAGTTTCAAAATATGAAACAGTCTAGTGCCTAGTGCCTCTTTATTCGTTATTCCGTAGTTTTACCTAATAAAAAAAAAAACTATCCTGGCTTGGCAAAATCTGCCTGAATGCGATAAAAGTAAATTTTCAACATCAACCATTTCTGTCATTGCTGTAGAGAGTAGTTATAATTGCCAGGTGAAAAGAATTCTCACTAACACGAGCTTGATAAGAACATGAGAATGACATTGAAGAAATTAAAGCTAAGTCATTGGGTTCCAATCTGTGTGCTGGAACATAGTGTGACTGTCTCTGGCAAGATCCAACCTTATTTGCTTTCACAAAATGTGTTTGATACTGGTACAAGACTTGGTAGGCCTGTGTGTGACCAGTCTCTCTCAGACTTGGTAGGCCTGTGTGTGACCAGTCTCTCTCAGACTTGGTAGGCCTGTGTGTGACCAGTCTCTCTCAGACTTGGTGGGCCTGTTTGTGACCAGTCTCCCTCAGACTTGGTAGGCCTGTGTGTGTGACCAGTCTCTCTCAGACATGGTGGGCCTGTAGAGAGACTGGTCACAAACAGGCCTACCAAGTCTGAGAGAGACTGGTCACACACAGGCCTACCAAGTCTGAGAGAGACTGGTCACACACAGGCCTACCAAGTCTGAGAGAGACTGGTCACAAACAGGCCTACCAAGTCTGAGAGAGACTGGTCACAAAATAGGCTACCAAGTCTGAGAGAGACTGTCACAAACAGGCCTACCAGTCTGAGAGAGACCTGGTCACAAACAGGGGCCCTACCAAGTCGAGAGAACTGGTCACACACAAGGCCACACTCAAGTCTGAGAGAGAGACTCGGCACACAAGTCTGGAGAGAGACTGGCACAAAAGGTCACCAAGTTGAGCGAGACTGGTCACAAGAACTAGGCCTAACAAGTCTTGAGAGAGACTGGTCACAAACAGGCCTACCAAGTCTGAGAGAGACTGGTCACAAACAGGCCTACCAAGTCTGAGAGAGACTGGTCACAAACAGGCCTACCAAGTCTGAGAGAGACTGGTCATACATAGGCCCACCAAGTCTGAGAGAGACTGGTCACACACAGGCCTACCAAGTCTGAGAGAGACTGGTCACAAACAGGCCTACCAAGTCTGAGAGAGACTGGTCACATTGTCTCTGTAAGTTATGCTCACATGCATTGCTTATCCATAGTTTCTATAAGAAAACTCAATCTTCTAGCAAGATAGACTAGCACTATTGCATTCACAATAAGGAGGGGACATATTAATTCCTAATTAAACACATTCATAGTCATTCCCAGATTTAAAATTACTTTCAGTCAGAGACCTAGACTGAACAACTCAGAATATTTCTAACCACTACAAATTGTATTGGGCCATTCTCTTCCCACCCCCTCACAAGCACCAATTTCACAGTAACCTTGAAAGTGCTATCCAATTCTTTTACCTTAGTAACCTATAACTCCAAAATATGGCACCTGGCCAAAGCTCATGCTTCTGTACAGCCAGAGATAGGTTTTCTTTAATTTCCATTAGCATGATATCAGCTTCAGCGTTCAAAGAGGAATAGTAAGGCAAGTGTTTATTCACATACAAAGTCTTTTGCAGCTTTCTGTCACTTTCTGTGTCCTCAGACAAACTAACGTCCCCCTGGGAACCAGTATCTTCAATTTCCATTTCCATAATGCTCCAAGAGTTGGACTCGCCAACTCCCTGATACTAGTACAAAGATTTCTTACACTTATTATCTTCTGCTGATTGTATACATCTTGTCAAGCACCTTACAATTCTAATAAACGCTCATATTTCTGGTAAAGGGTCTACAAGCAAAAATTTGCGGTGGGGGTGTACGATACCTTACCATAATTGGTAAGGTGTCATCGGCCTCTGACCACAGATAGAAAGCGCGGTTGTTTTTTTTATCTATGCTCTGACACTCCTACACAAATCGAGTAAATTTCATTCAATATCTTATGCTGTGAGAACTGTGTACATGAATAAATAATTATCTGTTGGATTTAATGATTGCAATCATGTCTTCTAAGGAAACTATTTTCTCCCTTGGCTTTTGGCCATCCACTTTCGATCTTTCTGCTCTGTCAATTGCCATCCAGTCAGAGAAAAATGTTGGGAACACACCTGAAGAACAAAACAATACAACATACAACATTTTTCAATGAACACACCACTCTACTTGTAGGATTAATTCCCTAAATTCACCTCGTTTAGACTCCAGCTGAGAAACCAGATCATGTGATGTGGGTGGGGTCCAATCACCTACAAGACACAATAAGAAGAATTATAATTACACACATTTAACATAAACAGCAAGCAGGTTAGTTTAGCTATACTTCATATTGCTAGATACTTGTAGCTTTATCCTTTTGGAAATAGTTTCAGTACAGTGAGACATTTTAAGTTCACTGGTCGAAAAAATAAACTAAAGTTAAGGCATTTAAGTCTCCCCCAAGGAGAGCCAGCTGTGCAACACATGAAAGTCTTCACACACTATCACATGCACTACAAATAAGTCAACATATATACAGTGTATAGATATACCCGTATACTACACCCCCCGTATACTACACACACCCGTATACTACACACCCCCGTATACTACACACACCCATATACTACACACACCGTTGGCTTGAATTTGTACACTTTGATGTCTCACTCAGCTTGGCAGTAAATAAAAACAAATAAATAAAGTCAAACGAATAAATAAACACTTTGAAACATTGTATGAGCTTTTTAAACAAGCTTAGTTTTTTGTTTGTTTGTTTATTGTTTCCTCTACATAACTTTTTCTCATACAGCTCTCACCTTCACTATAATCTTTCACTATAGTTTCAGCTGTCTCAAACGCATTGTCCATAGTATTCAGTATCACCCCAACCGGTCCAGTCTTTACCCAACCACTGCAATACAAACCTACCAGTAAAAGCAGCTGGGTCTTATATCCATGAATAAAACCATTGCTTAAAGTTGTGTCGTGTTTAAGTCATATTCCAAACCTTTGGAAATCCTTCCAGCTGTGTTGGGGATGACTCCTGTTCTCTCGTCAAACGGTATTCCTTCTATGGGCAGAGTTCGATAGCCAATGCTCCGAAGTACCTAGCAGTGATAAACTAAATGAAACATTCTACCTGTTGCACTTAAACAACAAGTCAGTCAAACTGAGTAGTAGTAATAGTAGTAGTAGTCATAGTAGTAGTAGTAATGAGAAAAGATGACCTACCATACTGCACTCAAGATGTTCGTGCTGTCCAGTACCTATGGCTTTACTTGACTTCCAATCTCCCTACATGCCACATGATGATGATTACAATAGAAGTTGTAGTAATAACAATAATAGTAAATAGCAAATAATAACAATACAATAATAAAAAAAATAAAATAAAATAATAATAATACAGCAATTAAAAATGTTTAGATCGAGTAACTCTTGCCTCCAGTTTGTTGATCTCCATTCTGATTCCACTAACTTTCCCAGTTGCTTTGTCGGCCATTATTTCAACAGGACTTCTCAAGAAAGAAGTCACACACTCCTTGGAGGCCACACTCCCTTCAGAATCCTCCCCAGAGCGACTGCAGGACAAGAAGAGATCACTTAATCTCAACTTGAGAGAAATCCCAATATTCACTTACTCTAAAGTTTTGACTAATAGCTCCGTTAGCCGCTTTCTTGGTCTGGGAAGCTCTATACAAAATAAAATAAATAATTAAATTAAAAAATAAAATACCCACTAGTGCAAACTCATCACAGTAGCTACATCACAAAATCATAATAAAGGCAAAAAAAAAAAAAAAAAAAAAAAGCTGGACATAGCTATATTAGAGCCCCATAGACTGACCACGCCTATACAGTCTAAATTTGAAAATTCCTTTTCTGGAGAAAAAAAAAAAGTTAAACAAAGACAAAAAAATGTACATCCAATAATATAACTTTAAAAATAGTCAGTCTTCAAGTGAGTGACAACAGACAGTCTAACAAAACTCCAGCATAAAACCAACAAAAACAAGTCTAACTTTCATACCAGCTAAGATGGTGTCAACTAGGCTCCTGTCAAAGTCCGACCAAAAGCTGCAACCTGGCAAGCGAGTCATTTCTCGAAGTTCTTTGATGGTGAAGGCTACTTGTAGAGGTCCTCTCCGACCAATCAGATGAACACGCTTTATTCGGCTCTTCTGAAGTGTGCTCAATGCATGCCCACAGATGTCTGTGGTCTAAAGGGGGAAAAAATTGTTGTTTTTTACAATTCCAATGATGATTTAAAATTTTTCAAAAACATGTATATACATTAAAATAAGTAAAGCTAGTAATTCAGATAAACTGCAACAAAAAAAAATATATATATATATATTATATATATACATAATTATATATATAAATAGAGCCATGATTAATAAATGTACAAATAAATAAGCAAAAAAAAAAAATAAATAAATAAATAAAACAACTTATAGCAATACTGAGAATACAAATCTAGCACTTCCCACATACCTCCAATAGTTTGGTGGGTGTCAGCAATATCCTAGCAACATCTAATGCTACATTACCATGTCCAATTACAGCTGCTACTTCACCAGACAAATCTGGTTGAAGCTGCAAAATTATGGAGAGAGAAAGAGATAGATGAGGTAAACACAATGAATACTGAGAAAGACTTGAAGTAAATAATGACTTTTCACATGCAGAGTTAAAGGAATGCCACCAAAAAATTCAATGCTGCAGTATATTACAATCTCAGCAGAAAATAACTTCAACTCGTAGTCATACAGAGACTCTAATGTAATTTAGGATTAACTCCACATATAGTGACAAACTACAGCAGTTGTGATATAAAAAAAAAGAAGGCAAATACACGTAATTGTATTTTCTATTGCGTTGTTAAAAAGCCTTCAACAGAGGAGAAAACGAAGCCTGCATGTTATCATCGGGTGGGTCCTTACATTTTGATGGTTAGGAAGTCCATTGTACCAGCCAACAAATCCTCTAGCTGAATACACACCCGGCAAGTCCTTAACACCATGAAATAAAAATACTATCAGAAGGCAGTCAATGACACAACCTGAATCAGAATGTAAAATATATATAGCGGCAGCACTTGCCGCATAATATTTCTATGCTGGTATTGACAATAATATCATTAGTTTTGAAGACATTCACAAGAACATGCCTGATCTCACACTAGTGGTCCTTAACATAGTCTGCGAGCCTGAATTTTAAAATATTGCTTTTCACATAATAATTACATCTTTCTTGACACAACAAAGCTCACCTCACCAGGGACACCCAACTTGCGGTCTCCCTCAGCTCCATAAGCCTGGAACAAAATATCAAATGCTATACACATCTCATAGAATCTGACCCCTTACCCAGTCCAACCCCATCCCACCCCTACACACAAACTACACCACACATCTGTAAGCTCAAATTATTTGTCTCGAAAACAATATTGATGACCATTCTACATCATTTTTTTTTAATTCCCCTTGCCTCCCCCCCCCCCCCCCCCCACCCCCTCCTCTCCCTAATGGATAACTGTCACAATTTAGGAATTGTTATAAAAAAAATTCAAATTTTGACTGGGGGAGGGGGGTGGAGGCAATTGGCATATTTACCCATTAGGTTTTAAATTACTTGTCTTAAGGGACTAGGTAAAGGGTATATACACGTATAGTGGTGTTATACAGACATATTAAATATAGGGTCTTCAAAATTTGGTACATGTCAGGAATCTCCTCCTGATATAGACTTACCATAACAACAGCATGGTAAAAAGGAATAAGATGAGACAGTTCAAAGTCCTTCCCGAGGGTCACATTACCAATAAACCTGCAGTTTCCAGACTCTGCAAGAGCTGTGAATTGATTGATACAGTTCTAGACATTGGGGGGGGGGGGGGGGAGAAGAGACAATTGATTAGAAATATAGTCCATAATATAGGGTTTAACCTTAAAACTAATAGCAACGCAAACATTTTTAACACTCTCTTCTAGTACCAAAAAGTATGCTCTATAACATAATATAAGTCCTAGGAAATCCCTTGAAGGGAAAGTATAGTAAATTGAACTTAACTTTAATGCACTTTTTAGTTAAATCTAGCCATGGTTGTGACCAAAGCACCTGCTAATATTAAATTGCAAAATATTTGTTATACTAAAATGGAGAAACAAATAGAATAAAAATATTTTTAATCAGAAAGTTCATCACTTTCCTCATCAAAAGACAGACTGTCACATCCTCAGCAGTTCCCACATGCAGGAGTGAACATATGTTTCCAGCATGTACACTTCAAAGTGCAGCAGTCTACATAGGGCAGGCAGTAGCCTTCCTTCACACTTTTCCCAGCCCCCATTCTATCAGATAAGCTACTTCCTTTTGGTTCTAGGGAGTTACAATTGTGATCATATCCAGCAGCCATGGAAAGTATCACTTCCATCACAGCCTTCACAGCAAGTGTGTCTGCAGGGCGCTTTCAAACATTGGGACCTATGGATGTCCCTATGAGTAGCTTTGCAGCTAGCACACTCTTCTGGCTTCTCCATTGCTAGAAATTACCACACTACTCACAGCTCACTGGTTGCAATTTGCTTAAGGCCAAACTATAAAATGATAGGACTAATAAGTTCAAATGAGAATACAGATTATTAACTCTCAGTGTGCACGTGCCAGAGTCTGTCTCTTTGTCTGTCTGTTGCACTCTGGTTTTTGAGATTACAGACAATCAAGCATGGGATTAACTACAACTTATTTAGAACTATTTAAGACCTTATTGCGCTACTTTATTTTTATAATTTTGGGGTGATCAAGAAATTGATAAGCAATCAGCTTCGCGTAGGTACTTTGCTTGCTTATCTCCCTCCTTTCCTCTCTTCAGTCATGAATCCCTTTCTTCACCTTTGTCTATCTCTCCTGCTTCTCAGTCTCTCTATCCATGATTGTAGACTTACGTTTTGTGTGAAACTTTTTCCTCCTAACTTTCCCTCACCAAATTCACTTGCTTTTAGCTGCCATAGTTGTTTCCTTTTCCTTAATCACTTACTGAATGTGATGATGCCTTACCCATTCAGTTAATGATGACACTCTACCAACCTGGCTCAGCTAATGAATATTCATAAACACACACACACAACTATCGTTGTTGTCGCTGAAACACAAGTGTATTATCTAGGTATGAGCCAGATATAAACTTACCTTAACTTCAGGATGATCTGGAGCCACCCCGTACCGTACTAGGCCAAATGGAATAGGAAGTCTCTCCAGAATGTCCACTTTAGTATCATTGTGACGCTAACACATGGCAATACACAATACACACTTCCTTGAATCAAATGCCCTAAGGTCTTGATCTACAGTCTGAGAGGTAAAAACTCTAGGGCTCCACTTTTATACACATAGTTTTTCAATGAAATGAAAATATCAAGTCTTATATCAACAAATCAGCACATTTTTAGTCCTACAAGGTGGTTGTGGTGATGCTTTAAATTGCACAAAGTTTTGTATATGGATAGCTATACTAATATACCTTTAGAAGTTGGTGAGCTGTGTAAAATCCAGCTGGGCCGCTTCCAATCACGCATACCTTGAGATTTCCTGAAGTTGTAGCAGAATGGGAGATAGAGCCAAGCGTTCTAACAGTGTGGGAACACAGCAATGAAGAAGTTCGCGCCGCGGAAGATAAAGACATTCCTAAATATAGTCGAATGACAAGCCATTAAATTCTTATATATGACGATCTCTACCTACTATATGCTCTCTTTTTTTTTTTTTTCTTTTTTTTTTCTTTTTTTTTTTGAGAGGTGGAGTTTGTTGGTTTGGCGGGTAAGTGTACAGAGCCATTAAATGTTCTAATTCTAGACCGCATAGGTTCCAAGTGCCACGAAAGCTCCGTGGCAGTCACGGAATTTTACTCTATCAATCTGCCACGAACGGAAGTTCTGACTGCCTATTGTCTGCCACGGAAATTCATAGGTTCCAACTGTCACGGTGGCAGCCAAGGAAATTGGGCTTATCAATCTGCCACATACGGAATTCCCCACAGGCCTATTGACTGTACGGAATTTCCCACCAAATGTAGTAGATTGTCTGCTGATAATTGATTATGTTAGAGATTTCCCAACTTGTATGTCTTATAGCTGGCCTTCTCAGCATCCCTTGCTGGAATGCAGATGCAGAGCTGGGTTCTCAGTGCTCAGGAAGATACATACAGACCAGAGGGCCAGCCTTAGCCATGAAACACTAGTTCATTTATTTTCTATTAAGTTCAAGGACACTTCTTGTTGCTTTGACACTGAACTTTCTGAAGAACTTATCGCAAAATGTAAGAAGGCTACTAAACTCTCCTTGAACAAGAAGTAGAATACAACTTTCATCTGACACATGCAACAAATTATAATTATATTCATAGCCTTAATTAGTGGGTGTGGTTTAAATTAATTGGTGGGTGTGGCGTGCCACTGATTTTTTCCCTAGCAGGTTGGAACCTATGCTTAGACGCTTGCCAGTAGTCATGGTTAGTATTTATTACATGTAAACAGTATGCACACATGAGTAATGTATACTTAAACTACTATTGCAGAACTATCTCTTTTTATGAAATAGTCTTAATGTTCGGAAATGCACAAATAAAATACACAAAATATTTATAGTCAACATTTACAATTGTTACAGACAAGCTTTTGGTGGCTCTCCTAGCTTACAAGCTGACCACAAACTTTGGTCAAAATATAGAGGAGGGTCATTCCTAAACAATATACACATATTACATAATATTATATATGAAGTCAAGCTAAGAAATCAAGCACTTACGCTTTGTTCACATTAGCAATTGACATGTAGCAGCATCCTAAGTTTTGAGTTAAGGATTGCAAAATCTACAGGATAAAAACTGCATAATTAGCACGATAGAAGAGAGACTATTAAATTCATAGCTAATGATTTTCTATAACAAAATCATAAGGTCCTTTTAAGGAAAAACTATGTGTCACATGCCCTGCCAACAGCTATGCAATGAGATTTAAGATTTAATTATAGGCTGGTGATATTGTGTACAATAATTAATAAAAGCAACATGCACTTACAGTATTGCAAGATGGTGGGCACGTCCAACTGTCACTATGTTGACTAACACAAGTCTGCACGAGAGAGTGAAGTAGCAACCTAAATTCATTCAATGACTAGCTTTTAGCTTACCATATAGTCTGTTGACATCATTGTACGCCAAAGGTCAATACAATGTTTGTCATTATGAGTACTGCAGGCTGCATCCCACACAGGTGCATTTTCTTTAACCTTCAGCAAAACAGTGTAAATGCAGGTTAAACCAGCTATTTAAGTCTGCAAGCCAATCTTAGAGTATCACTTACAAAGTCATTGCTATCACTAGGAAGATTGCACTGGGTGACCATTTGGGAAGTGGTGTCCTCCATGAGCTTTGCACAATTGTTGTTACAAAAGTCATTAGCACTTTTATCCGAATAGCTGAAGTCGCTCGTAACCAACTTGAATCCTAGGTCGTCGCAGGCCTCGTACGTGGGCGACGTCATTTTAGTAATCAGATCGCCGCATGGGTCGTCGGGCGGACCATCCGGCGGACCTGCTTTGACGTTCTCCCTGCGAAAATAAAGAACAAAATGTAGCCTAAAATGCATCGAACAATGAAAAACAAAGGAAAAAAGAAAAGAAAAAAAAACAAAGGTTACATACTTTGCCTCACGGATCATTTTGGAGGAGAGGCTTTCCCTTGGGACTGCAGAGTCACACAGGGTCAGGGCAAGTAAAAAGATGGATGCCGCTATCTTCATGTCGCAGGATTTCAAGTGTTTCAAGTGTCAGGAAAGTCACAAGAAACTCTGCCTCGGTCGCGCAACGCAACTAACGTTGGGGTAGGCGGGGCTCACTGGATCGTGAGGGCCACTAGAATTCATTGGCCTGGGTTAGCCAAACAAACACTGTACAAAATCCGAGTACACACGCGGTATAGCTGATCATGGTTCCCGTGCTTCACCATGCTTGTTGCGCAATTTGCAGATATATTTTTTCAGCTGATTATAATATTCCATTGAGAAAACAAACCACAATCATAACAAACATTAAGATTAGGTCACGTTAAAAATTATTAAAATGAAAAAAATTTAGGAAGACAGTGCATGCATTTAAAAGTTTAGTTGAAAGGCCGATTCATGTACTTAGAAGTTCATCATTATTGGTGCACAGCTGTTCTGGAACCTATAAAGAACAAATACAGAATATCTGAAAACCACAGATATATGTAACCACAACTGACACATACTGACATGATATGGTTAGATAGTTAGCCCGTTTATACCCTTTCACTTTGTAGGTGACGGAAGGGGTTAGCCTGGGGCACCCATGGGCTTCCCACTTTTCGAATGAGTTTTAATTAATGCCCCAAATCAGAAATGATCATCATAGAAATCATAGAAATTATGCATTGCAATTGAATTTCTCCAAGGTTCTGTTCATATTAATTAATTAAACTTATTATTGTAATAGCTTTTGTTTGAAACTATCCAAAGTGTCATATGATGCGCCACGCCCTCTACTCTGATCAATTACTGTCAAATAATAGGACTACAACCCGCATCATGAAACCCACTATTGTATGCATCACTTAAATGTGTGAGAAAAATGAGGTAAAAACTAGATATGTGGTAGCTCAAACAATGAGTTGTACTGTTCATACACAGACTTCTTTGTCAGTATTCAAGTGGGCTGAAAATGTTAGCACCCAATCGATCAATATGAACAGAAAGAACCTCCTCCCTTGTTTAGGCTGCTAAATATTTTGAGGTGTGATCCCCTGAGAAGAAGTTCATTCATACACATTGTGCTATGTTACATACATTAAGTACAAGCTGGTGGCTCCTTCATTCCACAGGCATCCCATACAGATCTGGCTGCAAATGTTATCACTGGATCACTATGAGACACACACACACACACACACACACACACACACACACACACACACACACACACAATAAAGACTGTTTTATAACATTGAAAGATAGGATTGTTAAAGGGAAGAATAAGTGATCATCATAAAATCGTGATTAGTCATCAATGTCAACCGTAGAGGTTGCGTTCCTAATTCAATGCTATTCTCCGTACACGAAATCTGTGGCCTCGTTGACCACATTGTGAACTTCTGGAGATCCGGGTATAATAAGGAGAATCCCCGGCATGCCCTTTGACTCCTAGCTTCTTTTGTTCAAATTTTAAAAGTAGCTACGCAAAGAGAACCTTCCAGAATAGCTCACTATTCTTTCAATTCAATCCGTACCACATTTAAAATGAGTGCCCTAACTTACAAACAGCTATAATGTATAACCATTTTTGTCAGTGATAAAAGAGAATAATCAAGTCTAGCTAATGGTGGGAGAAGCAGTTAAGCTCACCTTGTAGCATAATTCTCCAGTGTTGTGTAGCAGCATCCCACGTTTTCCTTCACATAAGCTAGTGCCTAATGACACATTATGTAGTCACAAGATACACAAATTAACACTTAAAACTGAACTCACCGTCTTGCAGGAGGAAGGACATGATCCCGCTCGATAATTTTCAGCACAAGACTAAATACAATACAATACAACCAAGTGTGAGACTATGCTGCATAGTGATTTCTATAGCTAAGGTATAACTCCTCGTAGTGACTTCATTACTCCCTCAATTTCATCTACCTTACCGCATAGGTGGTGAAAACTTCAGGGTTTTCCCAGGATTTCCACTCTGCAAGACATGTGTAATGATGAGGAGTGGTGGCATTGTAGCACAGGAAAGGAAGAACATCCAGAGCACCAGCGGGCTACACACACGTACGTCACAATGAGCACTGACAAACAGCAAGATAATACTGCAACTTGAGAATGCCACGAAATATTGGCACAAAGCAAACTTATAGAAGAAACCCTGTTCACTGAAAATCACTCCATTCCTCATTTCCATTTGTGCGCCTTATTATATATTTTCCATGCTTTCTCAATCATTATTACTAATATATTATTATGTCATATTATTATTGTTGCTGTTATATTATTGTTGTTGTTATACTAGTGATGTGCTTGAGCACAAAGGGCGAGTGAGCCAGTGCACAAATGAAACACTTCAAAAAATTGATCAGTCCATTTCTAAAAGTATTAAGTATGTATAGTATGTACCATTATATACTCTAGCTAACACATACAGAGCTACTTTCTTACCTCAATTCCCCGAGTACTGGTATTTTCTGTAGTCTCTGACTATCTGAATTACCAGTAACTTTTGACAACAAACACTCGCAGCTACTAAAAAAAGGCAGATTTTTTATTACGTCTGGTAAAGGGTTTCAGTACCATAGTAACCATTCACCATAACATTTTGCGAATCGAACACAACAAACAAGATGTTCTAAAGAATTACTGCACAGTGTTGGCTCTAACAGTAAGTTCTTAAACCTAAGTGCATCTTATGGCATTCAGAAACAACCTATACGAAGGGGTAAACAATTAATTTCCTTGAATGATACGGGATTGATAAACCGAAAGATTCTGTTTAGTGCAAGTATGGGAAGGGGTAGACCACGAAATAAACACAAAAATGTGAGGGTCAAAGTACAAAATGAAATCCGTACATCCAAAACAAATATCCCCGATTTTCAATTGTGTTACCCCTGATAGTGTCTCGCTCGCTTCGCTCACTCGCCAATTATTGTTATTATTATATTATTGTTGTTGTTATATTATTGTTATTGTTTATTATTATTATTATTATTGTTTATTATTATTATTATTAATACTATGGGGAGAGGGGGGACCAAAATTTGTGCATATGCATATTCAAAGTGAAAGAACTAGGCAGCCATGGACGTCTCACTCACAATTTGTCCAGGATCTACCCCACAGTCAGTTTCAATGCTATGGAATAGAGTCACTATTTTAGTGGGACAACCGGCGTTACAGAATGTCTGCACCTCCGAGTCTGAATAGGTAAAGCCACCACTAGTAAGTGCTTCTATAACACCTACACAGACGATGAAGGTGGGAGACTGAGAATCGGTCAAATCCTCGTTACACTTCACTGGATCATAATTCACATTGTCCCTAAGATAGGAAAATGTTAAACAATATTTCAACAACCGATTTTCTTATTGAATGATTGATTTCATGACTAATAATACAACAGTAGGCGAGTGAGTGAAACACCAACAGGATAAATTTAAGCCAATGGTATTCACACATATAAGGATGCTGTGTGATAGAACATGTGACAGAGTTATGAATCTGATGACCATTGGGTAAAGTAAGCTTACAGAATGTTCATAGAGGATTTTTCGCTGAGGGTGAGAGACACTGCTGTACTTAGCCACACCCATTTTTAAAACCCACACTTTGATGCACATGCTTACATTCATATTGATAATGTTGGGTCACATGCTTGAATCTTATACGTAGAATTCCACTATATTAACCTCCAAAATTGTGGGGAGAGGGGGTAGGGGGGAAAATTCAAGCCCTTCTCTGTATAGACCAAACACTTACAAAGTAGCCTATAGCTAATGGCCTCTGCACTAATCAAACTCAACTCTGTTCTGTTGACTGATGTGGCTAGCTAACATGTTCTATATAAAGTTAACACCATCTGGTCACACACGTCGCAATCCCCACACATCACACCCTCACACATTACAATCCCCACACAAACACTTGACATACTTCGACAAGGTCCTTTCAAATGAGAATAACTTCGAATAAGCCAACTTTATAAATGGAGTGATGGGGATGGCAGACGACTGAGCCACCACTAAAGCCAGCAACACACACACCAAGAACCGTGGACCCATTTTAACTAGACGGCAGACCGAAGCTAGCTTTACGTGTATTGTATTGTATAACTTTGTTTACGACCGACCAAACTAATTTGCTTTAACGATTCTTACCTACAAAGAACTCGTCATGTTGAGTACTTGGAAACTATACTTCATCTTGGTTCTGCTACCTCAGGCTCTATATCTCTTTTCATTCGACGAGAAACTATCAGTTAACTGCGAAGGATGTTCTTTCTCTAATATAATTTCACGAGCAGCAAATTCTATTAAAAAGAACGTAGAATCTGAAGAGGTTATCAAGAATTGTGGGTATAGTTATAGCAGAGAAGACGAGTTGACTGCTGCTTTATGTCATTGCCGTGAAGGAAACGTAAGTGAAATTAGTGAAAAGCAGTTCCTTGAAGATTCTCATGGAGGATGGTAAGTGATTTTAGTACAGCATTCTGGTTGTGACCCAACCATGCTATAAACTGCTACTCATTTTTATGTTTTATTTTGCCTCAGGTACATCCCTCACTGTTTTGCGGATCTTACTGGACCATGCAACATTGAGAGAAGAGATTCTTCTCTTACGATTGAACGATTTCTGAGCGAGTAAGCTGAAATCAAAAGCAGGAAAGTAGGACAATTTTTTTTTTTTAATCACTGCTTCTTTACTCTCCATGACTAGCCTAGTTTTCTGTGTGATAAACACATTATGTACTTACACTTGTTATTATTGTTGTTGTTTTTTCCCCCCCAGATTTTCTTCTGTGCCAGTGATTTTGATGGGCTTTTCGGACCAGCAGGTGAAAGTTAATATCAAAAGTTGTATTAAGCATTTGTAATTAGCTGTAAGGGGGAAGGGGCAGGCTGCAGTGTTTTTGAAAATGATTATCAATTCCTAGGCCTTCAGGCAACATTCCACCAAGTATCGATTGCTGAAAGATTACGGACATGAACTAATCACCGTGGCAACTGCTAACACTCACTCTTATCACAAAGGCAAGCCCTGCATTATTAAAACATCTTTCACCACATTTATATGTGTAATATTATGTACAGCTCAAATGAGTCTGTGCGATTATGTTGTGAAGTTTATGAAGCCACAAAGTTTGGATGCTCTGGGCAATGGTGAGCTATGATACATGATGATGGCTGTCATGCTGTAAAGACAGGTGTAAAGAAACTTATAATTTCACTCTCTTTAGAGACTTACTACCATTTTGGTGACAACGATAGGGAGAGATGGGATGCCTTGTTCTCCCTTTACCAACTCCCTCCTCTGCCACTCCCTGGCAAAGAGCCGGTGCTCAGTTTTGGACTGGCAGGTAAGTGGATGTGATATAAACTCATTGGACACTTATTGTATAGTGTTTATTTGTGTATAAATCCCTTACCTGTTACCTTTATTGTTCCTTCCTATACCACTTGTATGGACATGCCCAGTTGTGGAATGATTATTAATCATTAGAACCTTGCCTAACTATCAATGTAGCTGTGTGTAATCCCCCCACATAGTGAGTGGGTACCAAGTCTTCCAATCTCTTTGCCACAGGTCCTGGTTCTGGAGTTCCATTCCACATGCATGGTCCTACCTATGCGGAAACCATATATGGAAGAAAGGCAAGTTTATCCCAGCTCTGGACTGGTCATTGTACAGTTTGGAGGTGGTGTAACATTAGACAGTATTGCTAAGTAACTTTGTTACTTTACTGTTTGCCTTTAGCGCTGGTTTTTGTATCCACCAGAAGTCACTCCCACTTTTGACCCAGACCAGACCACTTTGCAATGGTTCAGGAATACCTATCCCAACCTTCCGACCGCAGAGAAGCCTCTGGAATGCACCTTGAACCCTGGTGAAGTAAGTTGTACTGGGGTGTACATGTATGCAGTGTTACATCTAACATCTGATGCAGTGTTACATCTAACATCTGATGCAGTGTTACATCTAACATCTGATGCAGTGTTACATCTAACATCTGATGCAGTGTTACATCTAACATCTGATGCAGTGTTACATCTAACATCTGATGCAGTGTTACATCTAACATCTGATGCAGTGTTACATCTAACATCTGATGCTGTGTTACATCTATCATCTGATGCAGTGTTACATCTAACATCTGATGCAGTGTTACATCTAACATCTGATGCAGTGTTACATCTAACATCTGATGCAGTGTTACATCTAACATCTGATGCAGTGTTACATCTAACATCTGATGCAGTGTTACATCTAACATCTGATGCAGTGTTACATCTAACATCTGATGCAGTGTTACATCTAACGTGATGCAGTGTTAATCTGTGTGATGCTGACAGTTACATGTGTACCATGTACTGTAAATATAGGTACATTTACCCAGCCCTATAAATTTCTTTCACCATTTTTAATTTCTGTATTTCCTGTAAAAGTATTACATACACTACATCTAATTACCAATGTTATTATTGTATTATCATCATCATCATCATCATCATGTTTGGTTTCATGTTTCAGATATTGTTTATTCCTGATCGATGGTGGCACTCCACTCTGAACGTGGACAGTGTTGTGTTCATGTCTGTCTTCTACTCATGACCTGAAGAGCCTTCTATATATCTGGTAAGTTGATGGATACGCTGGTGCCAGCTGGCTGAGCCGACATTGAATGCAAGCAAGCCCACTATGGTGAATGCCAGGGGAAAGGCAGATGAGAGAATAATGTTGTTTTAGTTAACTAAAACTAAAAACAAAACCCCTTAGTTTTGGGGTATTTTACTTTTGGTAAGAATAACTAAAACTAAGCTATAGAAAACATGAAAAAACTAAAACTAATTATTTTAGAAGACAGTAAATTCTAAAACTACCAGTAGAGTGGATGACAAAAGCTAAAACTAACCAATTTTATTGTAAACAATTCACCTTGAATTATGTCATTATTAAATGAAAATATAAATTCCCATCAAGTAATTATTCTCTAAACTACATAACAAATACCATACTTTATTAATAATACCCAAGTTTTCACAGAAATATGCCATTTTTGAAGTTCTTTGGGAAAACTACATGAACAACTTTCTTTAAGGAGTCTCATTATAGCAGAATTTGAGAGGCAACATAAATTAACTAAAACTAAGACAATTGATAGTATAACTAACTAAATCTTCTACATGGTATTGAAGAAAAACTAAAAACTAACTAAATCTTCAGGGAGAATTTGGGAAAAAAACTAAAACTAAGCATTCAAGATATTTTTTTTAGTATGAATAACTAAAACTAGAAAGTCTGGAATCGCTAAACCAAAACAACACTAGAGAGAACTAGCATTGAAATGGACGGGAACTTATGAGTTATGATTTCTGGATTAGAACATGCACTGAGTTTTATCAACATGTATTATTGTTGTTGTTGTTGTTGTTGTTATGTTCTCGCCTCTTCTATATAATCTTTCAGCAATAGTTTCCTCATTTGACATGCAAAAACCATAAATGTTTACAACAGTAGTTGCAGTAAGGAGAGAAAAATAAAGGAAATTGGCTTTAAAAAAAAATAAAATAGAATGTTTGTGTGATGATGTTGTCCTTGTTTGTTATATAGCTATTATGAATCATAGAAGGGCTTTATAGATGTCATGACCACCAGCTCAGGAGCCCCAGACCAGACTCACTGATACTTCCCTACATAAACATAAAAGGATCATCAATCTCCAATCAGATGTATATTAGATTAATATTACATCAAATCATCACCAAATAAACGAGTCTTGTTCTAGTTAACTAAAACTAAAGTTAGATGAAAAACATTTTAGTTATGTAACTAAAACTGAATCTCACAAGGCACATCAACTAAAACTCAAAGTCAATCAGTACATGCTACTAAAATATTCTGAAAAAATAATAACCAAAACACAACAATTACTGTAAAGTCTCTCTTTTATGACGTTTTAAAAAGTAAACCAAAATAATATTGAACAAAATAAAAAGAATCCTTGATTAGTAACATTAGAATTATTATAATAACCAAACTAAAATTAGATACATAATTTAGAATAACTAACTAAAACTAAAATTAGATACATAATTTAGAATAACTAACTAAAACTAAATTAGATACATAATCTAAAATTAGATACATTATTTAGAATAATTAACTAAAGTTAAATCAAAACAACTCTACATCAAATATTGTCATTGCTGTATAAGTGGGCATCAGTTTTTGTGTCTTCTTCTCAGAGTAACTTACGATGATGGAGTAAGGTGGCGTGGAGTTGTCTGGACTGGCTGAACTGCTGCTACCAGAACCTTCTCCATCTAAACGTGGTTGAACTGGAGCAAACAATTCACAAAGCAACAACTTAAGCATACACACACAAAGAACACAAAACATGCATACACACATGTACAAGTATGTCTGATGACCTCATTCGATGTAAGAGAAGTGGCCAGACGTTACAGTGCCTACGTTGTAAGAAATGGGTACCATTTTGTGCTGACTGACGCAATGTTTTAAGTTGGTATTCTTGGTGGTGACTACGAAGATGTTGGGCATGGGATGTAAATGTTCGAAGGCTCTGTCGGCAACTTATTGAGGGCAATTATAAGTACACATTTCAGAAGCAGGTAGTGAAATTATCTTAAGGAGTCTGACTAGCCAGTGCACTACCACATAATTTAAATTTGCTATTGCTGGGCCACTGAAGTTATTGAAAAGGGTGAACAATTTTAAATTTAGTGGGTGTGTCTCACCCTTGTTGGGTAAGGTATCAACAAAAACTTCCTCCACCACTCTGAATCTGATGTCTTCTCCTACGTCCATGTACATGTCATGAGTTTCCTCCTCCGTCTTGTACTCCCACACCCACAAATGCTCTTCTGTGTCACTGGCAGGCCCAGTCAAGAAAATTTTGGGACTTGTATTTCAAGCTAATACACATTTAGATCTGCTAATGGTTTTCATTTTGCTGGAAGGATACAATCTTCTTGGGTGCTGCAGACTTTTGTGAGGTATCAAGATGTCATCAAAAAACCCTAAAGACACTACAGATACAAAAAAAAACAACAACAAAAAAAACAAAAAAAACAGAAGTGCATTATTGTAATACCTTCTCTCAAAGACACGGGGCTCAATATCTTGTGGTAGTTCAGGTCAATAATTTATGTACACTAGTTCAAAAGTATCATTACCTCTGACACCTTCCGAGATGCAGTTCCTTATCTTTCCAACAATGACTTCATCAATGAACGGTCGAAAGACTACGAACCTGAACTTGACTGGCACAAAATTAACACAAGCAAAATAAAACCAAAATAATAGACTATACTTGAGAGTAAATGCAACCATTTTCTTATAAGTCATTGACACCACTTTTCTAAAAATTTAAAATAAAAACTCAAATAATGTTCCTGCTACTGTGATTATCCCCCAAGGTGGTATGTTAAATCTTACTTGCACAAATATTATTTCTTCAGTTTTACATTATTCTGCCAATACCTTTAGTATGAGATGCTCCATCTCCTGGGAAAATATAAGAGTCTCCCACTGATATTATATCATGGAGGATAATACACAGCCCTATTTTATGGACTACCTGAAGTGAAGATCATATCAGTTATAATTAATGGTTTTGAAGTATTGCAGTCTAACTTTATTTGCAAATTTTCTATTTAATTCTTCAGAAAGCTGCTGGCCCATGTCTTGGGAGAATCTGTGAGGCTCTATTCTTACTATGTCCTGCATCTCAGTAAGTACAAACATGGTGTGATATCAAGAAGAAAACTCCGATCAAAGTGCTCAATGACGATGATACTTTACCGTTTTGAAAGGGATTCGCGACACTGTACCGAATCAGTAATTTAAACAGTTTTGCAAGCTGCAGGTGATCTCCGAAGATGAACCTTTTGCGGACCAAATTGGTATTGTATGCACTTCTTATATCTTTATTGGTCACTTCATCTAATGCTACTTTGAGTAAGAAAGACAAGAAGAAAGTAGAGAAAGATGACAAGCCCAAAGAGGTTATTGTTTTAGAGTAATTGTATTCCCCCGACTGTATATCCTTGAATTATTCACCAGAACAAACTTGTGGAAACAACTGTAATTGAAAGGGGACTTGTGACAGAATCCCCCAAGTGGAAAGATATAGTAAACAACTTCAAGCAGTTTTCCAGAGCTCGTAGAACAGTCAAAAGTTTTGCAGGAATGACGCTTGGCTACATCACTCCAGTAAGATACCTTTGGGACAGAATGAGTTTGTGTTCTTTAGCAGTCTGTAATGGCCAATTCCTTATTTGTGTTGGTGGGTGTGTCTTTGTGTAGTGGAACAATCATGGCTACGATGTGGCGAAGGCGTTCACTTCCAAGTTCACTCACCTGTCTCCGGTATGGCTACAAATACGAAGAGTGTAAGTAATTAGCGTGGGTGGCTTGCACATCACAGGTTAAATAACCTCTCTCACTCACTTGCATGTGTGCATACATTCATTATATGGGCAGGTCTCAGGCCAAATATGAATTGACAGGGATTCATGATATTGATAAAGGTAAGAAGTGTGAAAGGGAGTGTGATTTATCTGTTTCACATTAGTCTTATTACTTTGAACATAAACAGTCGTCTAGAGCAAACAGCTGCTTTTTTTTACACAACTATTACAGTATATTTAGGAAATTTTTTGTTAATGAGTGATGTGCCAGTAATTACGCTGATGTTTAGTGGTGTATCTTGTGCATGAGCTGACTGATCATTGCTTTATTCAGATTTGTGTTGTTTGTTTTGTTCATTTTTTGGTAAAGGATGGATGGAGAAACTAAAAGAAGCAAACAGTGGTGTCAAGATTGTGCCCAGAGTGTTGTTTGATGGATGGAGTAAGAGTGACTATCTGGAGCTCTTCTCAGATTTAAAACACATGAATAGTTTAGGGAATGTTCTGAAACAGCAGTTTAAGGTATTCTTGCTATTGATGAATCAAACATAGAAGAATTATTGTTATTATTGTTATTGTTGTTATTATTGTTTTTAAGTCGTATGGGTTTGATGGAGCTGTGTTGGAGGTCTGGAGTCAACTCGGTGGACAACACAAGAAGTGAGTATTAGGGACGACTGAAAATTATAAAGTTATGGTGTTAATGGTACATGTGTCACCTATGTTGACATGTACTGTGTGTATGATACATGTGTGTAACTATGTTGACATATACACATGTGTATGATGATGTGACTATGTACATGTGTGTATGATACATGTGTATGCTTATGTTGTCAGTACACATGTGTATGATAGCACACCTTGAAGATTAGCTATGAACATTTCAAAAAAAAAAAAATGTTTTTCTTTCCTTCTTTAGTGATTTAACTAACGTAGTCAAAGCTGTGGCCAACATCTTGCATTCAGTTGAGATGGATGTGATACTCGTGATTCCGGCTCCCAAGGGCGGGTGAGTTAATGATGGTGTTCACGTGCTGTCTTCTTCCATGCTGTCACTTCTATCTTCATCCCAGGCCTGCCATGTTCGACTACTCTGATTTCAATAAGCTAGAGAAAGATGTGGATGCCTTCAGTATCATGACCTATGACTACTCGCAGTCAGGAAGGTAAAGAAACTTGATTAATGTTTCCACCTTGCATCTTCTCCCTCACACTACACACACTGCACTTGTGATACACACACACACACACACACACACACACACACACACACACACACACACACACACACACACACACACACACAGTCCTGGTGCCAACTCTCCTATAGACTGGATGGAAGAGTGTGTGTTGTCTCTTGTCCCTTCAGCATCTCCAGCGAGACAGAAGATTCTGTTGGGACTCAACTTCTATGGCTATGACTTCACTGGGTCCAATATGAATGGTGGGTGAGACAAGAAGAGGGAATAGCTCAAATTGCTTCCTGATACAGTGGAGTTTGTTAGTGAACTAATGATGTTGTTTTGTTTTTACTTGCACTCATGGTCAATCTAATCATTAATAATAATAATAATAATAATAATACATATATTATTATTATTAATGCAGCTCTCATAGGACCCCAGTACCTTCAGATTCTAAATTCCTTCAAGCCAAAATTGAAATGGGATTCTCACTGTGCTGAACATTACTTTCAATTCAAGTATGACATACTCCTCCAAAATATCTATTCTTTAGTTGTGTGTGTGTGTGTGTGTGTGTGTGTGTGTGTGTGTGTGTGTGTGTGTGTTACAGAGCTAGTGGTACCAGGCATGATGTGTATTATCCTACTTTGAAGGTAGGTAAAGGATGACCAGTCACATGTGCTAAATTGATTTGGCATCATACTGAATTGCATTGTGTGTGTGTGTGTGTCAGTCTGTTGCACGGCGTCTTGATTTGGCTGCAGAGCTGGGGACTGGAGTGGCCATCTGGGAGCTGGGCCAGGGATTAGACTACTTTTATGACCTCTTCTAATGGAACCTACAGTCACTACTACACTTTTATCATGAATGGCGGATATTTTTATCACTGATATATACTTCACAAATTTGTATGGTATGTTTTCTACAACATATATTTGTTGTAGGATAGATAAGCTTCTCGAATATCGACACCGTCACGTTTCTAAATGGGTGTAACATTGAAAGCTGGTTTTTCGCTTCTCTAAATTCCACGAGCCACCAGTACCTGGCATTGAATATTTAGTATCTACTATATACAGATTAGACATCAAGATAAAAAAATTTACATGAGGTATTTTTGCACTTGTAATTAGATACTGCAGTAATAAGTATAAGAATCTTGAAAGTTGATTTAGAGGAAGAAAAAAGTAAACCTAACAGTTGCCCTGAAAAGGATTACTAATTTCATTAAGTTAAAAACCACTGCCTGAGATAGCTTGGATGTTGCCAATTAATTGTCAATGAATTGATCATTTCTTTTCATTCTCCATTTCTCTCTTGATTTTCTTGTATGTTGCTGGAGGGACTCTGTCACTGATGTCTCTGGTTAGGAGTGCTACCCTCTCCTGATCCTTCTCTCCATATTCACGAATAAATCCAATGTAGACTACAAACCCAAACAATGCAAGCCCCAAAGGGAAGGCGTACTTGCCCTTTTTATCGTCTGTGGACGTCACAAAATATTCATGAAACACTTTATGCTTGTGAGCTTCACTGTTTAAAAAGGAGTTAGGTTTATCCTCTTCGGTACTGTATCTCGCATTCCCAGATAGAACTGATGAAATTCTTCGCGTAGTAGTTCTCTTTAATGTTAAAGCCAGCGCCATGTCAGCAAAAACTAAGGTGCAATTTCTGCGCACTTATTAACCCTTACCAATTTATGACATGATTCGCAATGCACCTGGAACTCTTGATTTTGTAAGGGAGGTGTAGTTTGGATTAGAGGTTTTATGATATAAACGTCTTTGGGATAATAATATTTGATGATAAAAAAATATACATATATTTTTGAGATTATGAAGGGCAGTTTTAATGTATTAAAAAAAATTATTTAGCCATTTGGTTATGTAGAGTTTTCATGAACGTCTACTTCCACATGGACCGTACCGGGACTAGACCCAGCACTCCCATTCTCTGGTGACAAGGCTGCCTCATTGCTGGTCCCAGTCACAGAAACTGCTCCATCTCTACTTCCAGAATGCTGAATACTTCCATTCTTGCGCTGTTTCTGTAGCACAGCCGGACTAGTCACTCTTCTCTTAGGGCTTGGGAAATTGCCACTGACCAATTCCTCATTTTCTTCGTCATCCTCTTCAATATAGTCCTCATTGTGTGAGGAGGCGAACTTTGACCTGAAGTAACTGGCACCTATAGGCAATGAAGTGGCAGGATTGTGGGAAAGCAGCTGCTGGCTCAATTCAACCCCCCCACTGATGGGAGATGTTGTCCGGTCTGGACTGCTAGTTGTCTTTTTAATGCGGACAAACAGTCCTGATTCTGGAATAAGTTCACCGCCACCCGTGCGCATGGGGACGAACTTGATACCGGGGTTAAGGCTGACAACGGGGAAGCAGTTTTGGCCGAAAAATCTCCTTCTTCCATCCAATTCCACTTTGAAATACACCAGACACTACACAACAGGTAAATGATAACAACAATAATAATAACAATTATAATAATAATAAATAAATAAGAGTTATTTTGTTAATATTTATTGCGCTCACCAGCTCTGGCATCAGAATGGTGTGCTGCAGTACGTGTTCTCCTTTCCTCCAAGTCGGCCAAAAGTGGTAGTCATGCTATATCAGAGGGAAAAAATTGCATGATCATATCACCATAGCATCTGGACTTTTTTTTTGTTGATAAAACAAAAACAAAAAAAACACCCCCAACATTTACGTTCAAGTGTGTGTAGTTGTCTATAACGCATCGTTTGTATTCACACCAGTCATGTGACTACAAACAAAAGACTAGCATGACTAGGTAAGGATTTCCTGCAGTGAAAGTTTCAAATTAAATCATGGGACAATAGACGGCATTACTGGACAACACTCTTGGTTCATGTGTACAGAACCCTGTACTGAGCAGATGAACTATATCACAGCTATTTACATACATGACTAAAAATATAATTTCTTACAGTGGCAGACTTCATTTGAGCGCAGTCATGCTTGATCCCAAATGTCATGACGTCTACTGTCAAAGAAGAAGACTTTTTCCCAAAGGGTGACAACTTTTGTCCAGACAAGAGCTGATAAAAGTACACACAGACCCAAAATGAAACTCTTGTATAGTATCACTTATTATAAACCAACCTCAATCTCCAAATTTATGAAGTCAATATTTGGATGAGGTTCCTTCATATCCGGATGATACGAGTTTTTGGCATTACCTGGATCCTTACATCGCATTACTTTAGGCTTCAAGATGTAGCCACACCCCCCATTGTTGCGGAAGAAGCCCTGGTTGAGATGCATGAACAGTTCCGGCTTCTGGAAGTTGAGGGCCACCAGTTGCACGCCGCTGGCCCACAGAGGCATGGGGTCGTAGTTGGAGGAGTCAAACCTTGTGCCTTTGGGATATGATCTGACAATATGACTTTCAGAGCAACGCAGCAGCTCTGAAAATAAATAATAATAACAACAACAATAATTATTATTATCAAGTTCTGACCCATCATAAAAACTAGATTGAATCATTCTAAATCAAAGGGGTCTGAGTAAAAGCAAAGGTGGTTGTTATAGTTCAGTGGCTAGAGCACTGGTGGCTAAAGTCAGGGGTCCTGGGTTCGATTCCCTGGCGACAACTGAGTTTTTTTCTTTCACATTTTACCTTTGCTTTTATTTAAACTCCTTCAATTAAGTAAGGTTCAATATAACAATATAAAAATAATTAAAAAAATTATCTATATAATAATACGCTTGTGTGTCAGTAACGACGACCGACGACAGTGTGTGTACTCATGAATAATTCATGAGTGTACTGTTCGGTAAAGCATGGTCACCTTGTGGTGGGTAAAGTGTCGTCACATTCAGTAGAATGTGCTGGTTACTTCTAAAAAGCGGGTGGAATAGATGATGGAAGGTAGGTTTCAAAAAGGAAGGCGAAAGTATGGAAGAGAAGGTAAAATGCTATTAATTGTAACTGAAAAGCGGATGGAATCAGTGAGGTAAGGGGTGTAGGTTTACAATGGAAGGGAAGGCAAAAAGGCGAGCGATTAATTTGCAAATAAAAGCAGGTGGGTTAGTGTTCAAAAGAAAAGGCTAAAATACGAAATAGAAGACAAAAGTTTCTCAAAGTAGGACAGAAATTCAGAAGCAGGAGAGATAGACAGGAAAAGGAGGTTCCATGACTCAAGAAAAAGAGCTGAAGATAGGAGAGGTGGGGTAGAAGAAAAGCTCAGATAGCTCAAAAAAAGAGAGTAGGGGAGGGAAACTTATGTAACCTTAACCAATGGTAGAGAATGATAACTGAGCAAGATAACTTGTGCTTGCATTCTTACTTTGCAATATGTCAAGCGCCACTATGTGGCAGGGTACTTGTTAGTACTTAATTACAATAATCAGAGGAATTCTCCTGTATCAAATGAACAATAAATCTATTGTGTACAAACCAATGAACTGTGCTATAGCCTGGGGATGCATAAGAACACGGCTGATATGGGAAAATGCTGCCCTTAGCAAACTCTTGTTTACTTGAATGCATTTCCTACAGGGCAACAGTTATAGGACAAAGTTCAGTACACAACAACTCACGCACACACACACACTACCATGTATTCTTCTGTATACATTAACTTTGTTCACCTTTGGGGAAACTTTTGCTGAGCTCACTGATAGTGGGCTCTCCAAAAGAGAACATCTCACTGGCTGTACACTTCTTCTGCTTCTCCCACGACCAAGGCTTGATGGAGATGGAGCGACAGTACTGGATGAGGTCAGAAAGGTCAGAGCTCGTCTCAGTGAAAGTCAACTCCTGGTCATCTTGACCTTGCTCCTTCTGGAAGATGTAACCTTCCAGGTTCTTCCTACTGAACTATGTATTAAAAAAGAAAGAAAGAAAGAAAGAAATGGATTAATAAATAAATAAATACAAAAAATTGGCTAAAAAGTGATAATGGAACATGTTCAGCCTAATAGTTTCTAGTCAGAGACAATGTCATTCTTTACCACAGAAGCTCTACCCGTATTAGACTGAATGTTTTTCAACAGATTAGGAGGAGCCGTACGTTGAAAACGAAGTTCCAGCGGAAGCTAATCCTGAAATAAGGAGATAGTGAGTGAACGATATAGTGTGGCTACTATTGCAAATGACTTTTTTAAAAGCTCGCCTACTATTAGTGAGTGATAGCATGGGTAACCTGTGCTATTAGGGATCAATAGCATTCGTAAAGCAATTGAAATAGCACGAGGCGAGGCCGAGTGTTATTAATCCTAAATAACATGATTAACCATACTATTACTCATACAAGTAGTCTGAATTTCTCAACAGTCATTGGAAGTTAAACACCGGTCAGGTCAACACATGTGCTTAAATTAAAGACCTGTATAGCTTGGGATGGTGGAAATGAACAATTATATACACTAGCAAGTACCCCACCACACAGTGGTGCTTGATGTGTTGCAAAGTAAAAATGCAATAGCATAAGTTATTTTTATTCATTGTTATCATTCTCTACCAATGATACATCAGCTTCCCTCTCCTACTCTCGCTTCTTCTTTTTTTTCCCCTTAAACTATCTCAGCTTTTCTTATTTCCTTTCTTCAGCTCTTTCTTCTTGCATGGAGTCCCTTCTCCTCCTTTGTCTATCTCTCCTGCTTCTGAATCTCTCTATCTCTCCTGCTTCTGAATCTCTCTGTCCTCTTATCATAATTGTGGACTAATTATATACATATACATCTGGAAGCAACTTCTCATTTGTATTGTACAACTGAAGAAGACTCTCGAGTCAAAACATCCTATAACTTGCTAATTATTTCATGCTACGTAGTTAAAGCTCTTACCTTTAACCTCACTACTGTATATAGATTGAATATTGCATAACAATGAGCTTGTACAACATTACGTTCAAAGACAACTCTAAATTCACACTGCAAGTAGTTGATAAATATAGATTAATCAGAATCTTGTATATTAGCACAAGATAAAGACATACGGAGAGATATGGCTCCAGTAGGTTTGAAATGATAGAAATACTAATAGATTGAAAATCATAAGTAGCTATGGGAGTATAATTTTTCACACAAATGCTTACCGAGCCTGGTCGATGTCTGGTGAACGGGTCGTCCTGTGCGTCAGCCATGATGCTATCCATTCTCCTGTAATCAACTCTGAGTTCTTTGGTTTCTTGCCTTTGTATTTCCTGACTGGGGGTCAAAGGAGAGGCCTTTTTTGGACCATCTATCGAGTTCTTCTCCGCTAACGATGCAGACGTCTGACTGCGCATCTTTTTCTGAACAAACATATAGTAAATAATAATGACAAGAACAGGACGACCAGAAACAAAACAAATCTTACCATTTTTTTCTTTTCTTCCAATTTCACTCTGTCTTTCTGGAAGTTTCAAAAGATTAAATACACGATTAATAATAGTGCCAAAATATACACATGAAACAAACAAATTTTTGTGAGGTAAAACACATTCAGTTGTTTATTTCTAAATATCACAATACTATATGGTAAGTGGTGGTTAACTTTCACGGAAAATATAGCTGTTCTAATTCTTAAAAACAAAACAAAAAACAACTCACTTTGGAAAGGGACCCCTTGAGAACTATCTTTCCTTGCAGTTCTTCAGGTGAAGGAAGTCTATCTCTGTCTTCTAACTCCACCAGGTTCTCCTGAGGGAGGGCATCACCAAAGATGGCTCTGAATATCTTGGCCATTTTAGACTGCTGTGTGGAGGAGCAATGGTTCTCAATGGAGATGATGATGGGGTAGATGGAAGAGTGAAAGCCATATTCCTGTTGTGAAGGAAAGACAGCAATAAATACCATTATGAAATAATCACCATATTCTGATATCTTCTGGAACAATGAAACTTTCAGTTACGAACTTTCAGCTCAAAGCAATACCAACAACATCAACATTAAACATTATGACCAGTTTCATAGGTGTCCAGAAATGCCGTAAATTGTCCATCCCATCCCACAGTTCCATGGGACAGTGGGACATTCCATGGGATGTCCATGGTACCTCTTACAGATGCATGTGTGTCCCGCCCCCTAACAATCTACTTAGGGACCACAGAATTGGCAGACATTTTCAAGCAGATATCTGTTACTGGAATATCAGCCATATCCAATTGGTGGAACTCTATATTCATGTGGACATTCTTAACGTTTGCCTCACCAGAGGTGAAATTTAACAACTTACTAAATATGACAGTGGGATCTATGTATACATTGATGCAGCATAATTTAAGGATGTTGAGACATGTCTACCTATTTATTTGCTTACATTTATGGTGTGTATGACATTCCTGAACGGTATCTTGGTGGTGAGGGTGTGGCCATGGTAAATAATGGGCTCCCTCTCTGCCAGTCCGTTTACATTCAGGGCTAGATAATAATAAGAATAAGAATAATAATAATAACAATAGTAGTAGTAGTAATAATAATAATTAACAATAGTGATAGTAATAATATTATTATTAATTTATTAATAATAATAAATTTTGACCTAATTGTACAACATTCCATCTGGTAAAGTACTGGCACATACACTTACTGAGGCCTATATGTGTGTATGCATGCATGCACATACACACGTGATTTGAAACTTACTGTCATCCCAACAGTCTATCTCCACACACCGACATCCCTGGAGCAGCGCACGCACATAGGCATCCGTTGAAGAAGTGCCCGTCAGCTGGTCACCTTCCAAATACGTGTTGTGGGAGGAGTTTATGAAGTAGTGAGACAAAGGCTGGGTCATATCCTGAGAAGAGGAAGAAAGACGTGACAATAAGGGAAGGAAGAAGATACTAAACAGACAGTGGTCACGGGCAGTGAGTGCTCAAATGAATAAATGGTAACTCATTCAGTGGAAAGAATGATAAAGATGAAGAAGGAGTCAAAGATAGGTAAAATGAATGATACAAGAAGGAATGTAAACACAATCAAGAGAACCAACGATGGGATGAAGGTAAGTGTAAATGAAAATGAACTTAGAAGGACATGGCAATGATGGAGTAGGAGATAACAGAGTAAGAAAGTGAGTAATGGCTGTAGTAACAATGGAGCAGGCATTGAGGGAGAAGTTTGTATGGAGTTACACACCTGATAGGTAGTCTCATGCTCCAGGTTGATAATGGAGTTATTCTTGCTTCTCAGGAAACTAATAACAATGAGAAAATTTTATTAAAGCCCCCAGTACAGCAGCAAGTCAACACAAGATAATCAAGTGAAACAGAACAGTGGCCAAAATTAGACCATATTCAGCTACTTCAGTGAAGTGAGTAAATAATATATTGCTAAAGATGAACTAATAATAATTTTTTTTTTCATTTTTCATGAAGCCATTCTTGTTGGTGACAAAGGGGATTTGAGTGAAGAACAAAACAGAGGGCTGATAGGGTAGCTGCTACTACCCTGTCAGTTTGAATAACAAATGGGGATTGTTATGTAGTGTAGTGATGTATGGGAATGGCTTCTGTTCACCTGTCTGCTACTATATTAGACTGTCTGAGTGTCTACATAAATAACACAAAGGGGAAAGCTTTAACCATGTTTTTTTTACCTAGAAAGGGGGGAGGGGGGGTGAAGACTGGGAAAAGACAACCGATACACTTACAACATGCAATACAAACAAACAAACAAAAAGGTGCGAGGAATCGTGTAGCTCACCTCAGAAAACCCCTGAAGGACAGGAGTTTGCCTGCCTTCTGGTAGTCCTTGGGTTTGTTCTCGGCATCGTATTTCTTCACGGCTTTGTGATGCTCATCGTAGTTCTTCATGAGAGTGTACAAGCGACTCATCGTGCAGTCATCTGGACTCCACTGATGGAAGACAGACATGTCATCAAACATATAAAGAAAAATGAGACATTAACTCAATAGAATCATAAAACCACACCCACTGTAAGAGTACACTACATATTATGTACAAACATTCCTAACTGCTGTCAAAATATGGGGTTACATTATTTATAAGAAATACAGCACATATGTAATATTATAATCAGCTTGGAGGATGTCCTTAGTGAGTCACAAAATGCTTAGAAACCATATTATGTGACTTTAATTGCACTCTACTAATATAAGTGTGGTCTTGAAATAGTTTTTGTCTTTCCTGCATGTGTGTATATTATGTGTGTGTTTTGCTAATATTTTGAATTCAAAGCTGTACAGTTACTAAATATTGCTGCAAACAAACTTAATTATAAGTAACCAGAGTAACAAAAAAATATGCTATAGAAATTAGGCTCAAGATACAAAAATGTGACTGTAAATTATTCCTCACATTCCAATATTGACAAACAAATACTACACAAAATATGTAGAGGAAAACAAAACAACAACAACAAGCAACAAAGGAAGACCCTGTACACTGTGCTGTTAGAAAGCACATCATAGATGATAAAACACAGATTTAAAACCCTAGTAGAGGAGTTTTCTAATGTTTACTTCAGAAAATCATTCAATGTAAGACTTCTCTTTACATTCATCTACAGCTGGTGATAGAAGCTGTCCAGTAAAGCAAGATTTATGACATTTGTTGTTTTTTTGTTTTTTTACTACAACTGAGAACATCGAGCCACTCATCAATCAACTTAAGTAAAAACCGGCTCCTCCCACATTTAGTACCCTCCCATCCTTCCTCGACTTGTGTCCACAATACCGTGGACTGTAAAACAGACCAGAATACACAGTTAAACTAGTTACGTGTTACAGTAAAGCTGTATTTTCACAGAATGAGAAGCATTTGGAGGGCGAACTCTACCTTGCATAACAACAGACAACATCCAAAGCAGAAAAATACTCAGCATGTACCAGAAACGAAGTGTCGAGTGTAAACTCTACCAGTAATAATTGTAGATAACCAGTTTCACTATCTCATCGTAGTATACGCTATCAGGGATGCCAATGAAAACAGAAAACTGTTGGGGGTGTTAAAAGCTTGCCCCCATTAAGGGCCAAACTGAAAAAAGTGTTAGGGAACTCACGCATGTTGTTGTGCTAACGAACTGTACACACGTTGGTTAATTAAAAGTCTGGCGTGTTTAAAAGGAGCTGTCAACATGCTGCTATAAAAACTTCACCAACGTTCCTCCTTTCTAAACATACTTTCATACCTCCCGAAACAAGTCACACCTTCTAAAACCAACCTACTAGTCTATAAGTCAACTGAAATGGTAAACTGAAAAAAATAATAATAATAATAAATAAAATAAATAAAAATTAAAAATTCCCTTATTCTTATTCTAGCACCTTCCTCTAACTGATGGCTTTTATCAGAGCCATTCAAACATTGTTTAGATACAATATCTCTCAATCTGAGAAAAGCGCTATGTTGAAAACAAAGACGACAACAATCTGATGCATTGCTTACGTAACATTCATCGATGAGGAACTGCTTGAACTCCTTCACGGTGAGGCCAAGAGATGGGTTCTCCAGGGCATACTGCTGATATATGTTGTACAACTACAGGAGAAGGAGGAGTGGAAGAGAGAGAGAGAGAACAGGAGAAAAAGTTAAATGCTCGGTAGCAAGAAATAAACGAACGTATGATCCACTATCAGCACGAGTGCAGTACAGAATCATTTCAGCCTCATTGCCAGTCAGTCTATATAAAGGCGGCTTTAGGTTATTGGCTTCCATGTAGGTATTTTCAATGCTAGCACTATAGCTATGGGGGCAATGTATCATTCAATGACTCATTTTAATGTCACTCGTCAATATCCCAACCAGTTCAGACCAGGGCACAACTGGGACTAGGCCTAGGGCTGGGGCTGGGACTAGGGCAGGGACTAGGCCTAGGACTGGGGTTAGTACTGAATGAATCAGATGTCCATTTACTTTCACTACCATGCCATCTCAACTCCCTAAATGATTTAATTTAATTATTGGGTATAAAAGGACATACCTGCAGGTTGTTGGTGTGGCAGAGGATGTTGAACATCAGGATAAACCCGTCCCACTTGAGGGCGTACCCGTAGTTAAAGGTGGCGTCCAGCTGGTGGGAATGAGCAACCTGTAGGCATGCATAAAAGAAGATAGAACTCATTAATCAGTGAATAGATACCCCATTTATGCCCTGTTTTAGCAATAGACAAAATTACACAATCATTCTCGCAATTCTCACTTCTACATAACAACTTCACTGGATGCATATACAATAATTAGAAAATACCTCAACAACTTCACTGGATGCATATACAATAATTAGAAAATACCTCAACAACTTCACTGGATGCATATACAATAATTAGAAAATACCTGAACAACTTCACTGGATGCATATACAATAATTAGAAAATATGCATATACAATAATTAGAAAATACCTGAACAACTTCTTTGGCGTTTTCATCCGTCAAATGAGGTATGAAGTTCTTGGCCATTTTTATCGCATCTGCCTCCTTCATCTCGTCCATGTGTGAATCTCCCTTCAGCCGCCACAACTGCTTCAACCACCTGCAATAACCATGGCAACAAAAAAATTACAGTATTATAACAAGTTATGTTGTGAACTAATGAAGACAACAGAGAAATGAATGAATGAATGAATGAATGAATGAATGAATGAATGAATAAGTGAGAAGTGTACTAAAGTGTAAATACAATCTTATGATCCTACAATATATAAGAGATTAACTTGAATTTTAAATAGCACCCTTATGATATGTAAACACAAACAGTTGCCAAGGCGCAACCACAAGTACATGCTGACACTCACAACATGGTGGGGTCGGAGTCCTCGTATCTGGGTGGGTAGAGGTGGAGCCACTGCGAGCAGGTCACTAATAGCTCCAGTCCCTGGATCCATCCATTGTATACGCCATTCGCTTCACAGATGATGTCCAAGGAATCCAGCCTGGCAAATTTGTTACCTAGATGACACAACCACACCCACAAACAAACACATAAAGCATTGCAACGCTGCAAAAAAATATAAAATTTTATATGAATTTTATATATGAATTTTATATACAAATATATGAATATAATATACATTATATATTTTTTTAATATATTATTGTATTCACAATACTATATAATTTAGCATTAAATTCAATGCTAAAATGATAACGGTTCCCTGACCTCTCTTAATGTTCTCGGACTCGTAGAGCAGAGAGAAGGATTTATCCGCAACTTGGTCGTAAGGAAACTTGTCAAAGCGAACCGTCTCCTGCCCTTTGCGAATCTCCACTACCTTTCGCAAGCTCAGAGAGTTCTTCATGCTGAATCGAGTTGAAGAACTGTTCTTCCACATCAGAATCTACAAGAGAGGTTTTTGTAGTAATAGTAGTAGTAGTAGTAGTAATAATAATAATAACAGCAACAACAACAACAACAATAACTAGAGCACCTTAGGTGCGAATCTTCAGTGCAGCTAATCACTAGCTAGCTATTAAAAATCAATTCTCAAACAAAAGAATTTGTCTGGCATTTTCTAATTAGGTTGATAAACAGCTTATGGAATGAGAACAGTAGAGGTAACTGCTGTCTCCCTGAGAGTAGCTAGATACCTACAGTAACGTGCAATGAATGCCCATCCAAAGTTTCAACACAAAACTCTAATTCCAGCGTTCCGTAAACTTTGCACGAGAAGCTAAATAATTGCGGGAAGCATGAAATTATTTGCTAACGTGATGATTGGGGTCGTTACTGTACAAAGCTTATGGCTGCACAGCCTGAATTGACTATGAACTAAGTCAAAACAAAACATTCTGGCACAGTCCAAGGGATTTAAATAGCTCGGGTGACCACCGTGGTCAAGATCTGTCGTTGAGGACTGCGGGATGCAGTCACACACATTGAAACTGCATAGTCCTACGCCACTCTCACTTATGACGGACAACTAATGTCATCACACGTAGATGTAGATCAAAAGCTAAAGTCACATAATATAGTTTTTTGTTATGTATACCCATAGTGACCAACCCTGTATACCCATAGTGACCAACCCATAGTGACCAACCCATAGTGACCAACCCATAGTGACCAACCCATAGTGACCGTGTAGCTAGACATTCTTGCTGGTGACAAGAGCACGCTAACTTAGCTACTAGCTTGTGCTCAGTATTGCCTTTTGGCTTGAAAAAAGAACGAAAAAATAAAATAAAATAAAATTACTTTATGGGGCCACACACACACACACACACACACACACACACACACACACACACACTTACAAGATTGTCTTTGTCCACAACAAATGTCTTTTCCGAAGGGAGACGCAAAATGGAAGTGGGGTACTTGATCATGGAGGAGTGACCATGGATCTCGTCCAGAGCATTCTCATACTCATTTTCAGCTGTACCGTAACAATAACGACAATAATAAAGCAAAAACCTGCAAAGTAATTAGCAAGAGCATATCAAAACATGGTGGCTACTTTTCACCCCTTGATTGGTTAGCTACTCTTGGAATAGGAATGTGTGTGCGCGCGCGCGCGCGCGTGTCTGTGTGTGTGTGTGTGTGTGCATGTGGTGGCTATGTGATATAGTGGTTGTGTCCTTGGCTCAGGGCCTGATGTCCCAGAGTTCAAGCTCCACTCTGACAATTTTCCATCTAGTTTTCCATCTGCCTCCCACCAGTCCACCCAGCTGTGATTGAGGACCTGGCATTTGTTGGGGTGCAAATTCAATGCTTTTTCTCATGAAACAGCAATGGTCCAGGTGGGAATTTGGGTACCCACACCACTTGCTGTGGAGGAAAGGCCTTTTCTCATGCGAGTTCCTAGCCCGGCTCCAGGAGCTTTGCTTGCACGGCTCACAGTGCCTGCTTAGTGCACAGGCATCCTGGCTCTGCCAGGTGGGCGTGACTGCCTAGTGGCAGCAAGAGAATTTGCAATTGGCATGTGTGTGCATGTGAGCATTTGCAAATATAAATATATGAAGCCAACTAGCAAGTAGTCACACACACACACACGAATAAGGGAATATAAATTATAATAAGTCTTTCATCAAAATGATGTTTTAGCAGACCTGACTGGTCCAGTCATACATACTGTAGCTGTTCCATTAGAAGAGAAATGGAGATACTGAACAGTACTACATCCGAGCTACAAACTGACGTTGTTATCATTCTAACACAATATTGTTTATTTTTCATTTCCACGAAAAATGAGACCAAGGGGGAGGGGATACTAAAAGAAAGAAAACACACTCCTTTCTCATTTCCCCTTTTGCAAAACTTGCATTGCAGAGCTAGATGACTGAATGATAACAATACCAGTACTTCCTGCAAGCTATTTTTAGACCCATAGCCTAATTGCACAGCTGCATTTTCTCATTTCCATAGAGTCAATAAACAACCATCATTTAAAACAAAAACAACATTTAGTCAAAGTACTAGAGCAAACACTAAGTGCTACTATACACTAGATAGATATTACAAAATAATTTCTCAGACAAAAAAAAAGAAAAAAAAGAAAAAAAAAGGAATAATTAGGCTATTCCTAATCAGGTAATACTGCTCGTTCAATAAAACTTCAGATATAATGTTGTCTTCATTAGAGAAAGCTAAACACGCAAGAGAAACTCACCGGTAGAGTTTTCAATGTGAAATTCCAACCAGCACTTAACCATTCAGCATAAAGCAAAAAAATACTGCGGGCAGCAAGAAATTACTTGCTCATGTGATTACGATGAGAGGGGCGATACCCACAAAAACTATAGTATGTCCAAGTTGAGTTGGCACAACAAGCGCGGTAAATGAGGAATGTATTTAGTACTTAACCAGAAGCAATTTATTAGTCATGTGAATCCAGGTCAATTAAGCAAGCAAACGTCAACGTTGCACGTGAAAAAGGGGCGGTTACGCAGGTGCGCATTAATTCTGTAACTATTGTAAGAAAGAAATGGAGTTTTTCGGGCGCTGTACAGCTCATCTCGTTCGTCTTCAGCTATATTTATGTTTCTTACGTGCAGGTAATCTACTGCAGATAGAAAACGCAGACTGGTGCAACGTTCTTCTAAAGAGACAAGAAACAATTGATAGTTGTATATATATATATATATATATATATAATACTTATAGCACGAGTCAGAGTACAATATGGGAAAATATTTTACGAGCACGCAAAATATTTTCACGAGCCAAAGGCGAGTGAAAATGTGGCGTGAGAGTAAAATATCATTCCCATATTGTACGACGAGTGTGATAAGTGATTTATTGCTTCTTTGAAATTTTTCTCAACCGGTTACAATAAAATTTTCATTGATTTTACTCGCTACGCGCGCGCTACAAGGAGCGTACAATATAAACCGTACAATATGGGAGAATACAGAACGCTCGCGTGATGCGGAAATATTCAAGTAAAAATATCAAAGCTGCAATAAATATATATATTATATGAAAATTGATGAGATGATAGAATTTAAGTAGTACATATACACAAAATATAGTTGTGATCCAAGTTGAAGGTGGAGTGCAGCCTGAGCTGGTCCTAATCCTTACAATAAACGGCATCTAGTAGTGAAGAAAAAGGAATTGGCATAAACACAGCTTTGATGACAAGCATACAATTCAACGGCAAAAAGGCTATATTACAAGTTGCTAGCTAAATGATAGCTATACCACTCTGAAATATATTGGCTATACGTCATTTGTTATTGAGCAGGTAGACAAATAATTTTACCGACATCCTATCAGGTGGTCATGTACCCTCTGCGTCAACAGGACACTCTGTCTATCCTTTTTCCACACTCGCAACCTAAACTAATCGCGATACAAAGCTAGAAAAGCAGCAATTTGAGAAGAAGCCGCTCATTGTTTACAAAATTCTTAATGAAAAGTGTCCCGTGATCAATTGAGCCGTACCACGTGACTAAAAGCGGGCGCATTTTGAGCGGGAAACCTGTGGTTTTTTCTATTCCCATAGACTTTTGTATTGAGTTTGGGAATAGCACTTTCTCTCCGGTTTTGGAGTATATTGAGGAAATATTTTTAACCGCTTCGGCGCGAGCTTTCTAATGGTGCAAACCCCGGATGCGTAGCTGCTTCCGTTCAAAAGTTATTCAAGTTTTTTTCTGGCCAACTCAACTTGGACATACTATAGTACCCTATGCGGAGCTGACAGCTTCACATTTAAAAAAAAATTATCCCCCCAAAAAGTAGGACAATAAAAGGTCTTATTAAATTGTCGTTCTGAGTTAAGTTCATACCTAATTCTGAAATCAGAGCATGACAGACAGACAGACAGGACGACTACCATAACCCTCTCGTGCATGCATGCTGAGACAATCCAACTTCTTGAGAAAAACAAAACAAAAAACAGTGCACACCCATTTCACAACACAAGCCAATGATACTTCCTATGTAGAGCTAATCCTGTAACCACCACAGCATCTTTACTCTTACTAGTGTGGAAGTGACAGCACACACATGCAAAAAAAAAAAAAAAGAGAGAAAAAAAAAGTGTGGTCAACTTACGATCGTACACAACAGGGGTTCTTTCAAACGTAGGTGCCCTCAGTCCCTACAAAACACACACACATACACACGTACTAGGCAACCCTAGGTTGTTGATTTTTTGTTATTTTTTTAACTCTTATGATTAAAGATAGCTGTAACGGTTTGCTATAGCTACATACTATGCATGTCTGTATTGTTGAGATCACAAAACTAGTTCCATTCCGAGTATTTCCTGTCAGTGATATAACTGATAACAATCTGCACCTTTTACTATCGGCGCTGGAAAAGTTCTACTCCACTTTTACTCTCTTAACCAGCGATGTTAACAGCTAGTGGTACGTAAATACAATGTTTAAAAATAAAAATAAAATAAATAAATAAAAATCTCATTTAGATTATGCCCACTCCCAATGTGCAGCTTAAAAAGAGAAGAGAAAAAAAAAATCCTCTAGTAAAGCATAGAGAATTTTAAAAAAGGAAATTTTGGAAGCCAATTAAGAGAAATCTTTGTGCTTATCTCACATTTTGTCCTCAATGGCTTCCCCTCATGTGGGGTGTGTTGGAGCCATAGTAGCTCATCTTCTCTACACTGACAGGAAGTTAGCAAGTTAGCACTACAACTTAGAAATACTTTGCATTCCAAAGTTATACTGGCAACTCAGTTGGCATGGAAATATACTAAAAGCTATGCAGTGGAAACTATGACCTTATGACCCATATTAAAGCTGGAAAAAAAAAAAGTACTCTAGGGCAATTTAACTGGAGGATTTGAAGTCTAAACATGCAATGAGGGATCTATTGTATTTGGCAGGCATGACACAAAACTAAGTCAAGAGTGATCCCTCACTTACTGCCAGCCTGAAGGCCTGCCTTGTGATCTTCTTGCGTCTGTGGCTTCCTCTTTCACGGGAGAATGCCAACTCTACCGATGGCTTCTTGTGAAGATAAGCTTCATCTGATGACCGCGCTCGAGGTCGAAACACATTGTCATTTCTTGAGTGAGTGTACCTGGACGGGATATCTCGACTATATTCGTGAACTGGTTCCGACGGGTTGTTGACAAGAATTAATTTCATAGGGGGCTCAGTGGGACTTGATGATTCTTTTCCAGACTCCGGAATGATGGGTGTGGTTAGGCAAACATCTCTGTTGACATCGTACTCGTTGCATGTCTAGAAAGATGATTGGATTAACTAAGTGGGCAGGGTCAAATCACAGGCTATTAAAAATGTGTGATGATACAGCTTTTGAACAAAAAAGAAACAAAATTATATTATATGTATCATACGTGTGGATAATTAAAATCTTGTTAGCAAATTCATTTTGAGAGCTGACATGCATTTAATATCCATTTATCACGCCTCACCCAATATCACCCCTCACCCAATATCACACCTGACACAATATCACACCTGACCCAATATCACACCTGACACCCAATATCACACCTGACACAATATCACAATATCACACCTCACCCAATATCACACCTGACACAATATCACACCTGACCCAATATTACACCACACAATATCACACCTGACCCACACACAATATCACACCTGACACAATATCCTGACACCTATCACACCTGACCCAATATCACACCTGACACAATATCACACCTGACCCAATATCACACCTGACACAATATCACACCTGACCCAATATTAACACCTTGACACAATATCACAACCGGACCCACTATCACACCTGACCACAATATCACACCTGACCCAATATCACACCTGACACACTATCACACCTGACACAATATCACACCTGAACAATATAACACCCACCCAATATCACACCTGACCACAATCACGCCTCACCCAATATCACCCCTCACCCAATATCACACCTGACACAATATCACACCTGACCCAATATCACACCTGACACAATATCACACCTGACCCAATATCACACCTGACACAATATCACACCTGACCCAATATCACACCTCACCCAATATCACACCTGACACAATATCACACCTGACCCAATATTACACCTGACACAATATCACACCTGACCCAATATCACACCTCACCCAATATCACACCTGACACAATATCACACCTGACCCAATATTACACCTGACACAATATCACACCTGACCCAATATCACACCTGACACAATATCACACCTGACCCAATATCACACCTGACACAATATCACACCTGACACAATATCACACCTGACACAATATCACACCTGACACAATATTACACCTGACACAATATCACACCTGACCCAATATCACACCTCACCCAATATCACACATCACCCAATATCACACCTCACCCAATATCACACCTCACCCAATATCACACATCACCCAATATCACACCTCACCCAATATCACACCTCACCCAATATCACACCTGACCCAATAAATCAACAGTTAATTTTTTAAAGACTGTGGACAAATAATACTGATACTATAAAAATGGTCTGACAATAAGATGGTTGGCATTGAACCTGCTGCACTCACGTAATTGGTATTATTTCTGCTTGTTCCATTGGCATGTTCCGAATCATCATGGCCAAACAGTTCTTCTTCCTCATAGATATCCAAGTATGTGTCCCCAGGCTCCCTGTTCTCAGGCTTCTCATAGCTGCTCTGTTGTTCCAGCGAACACTTGGGCAAGTCCTCTTCTCTGATGTGAACAGGAGATGATAAAGTCCCAGCATCTTGAGGAGCCTTCCATTTGGACCACGCTAAATAATACAACATTTGAAAAGAAACAACAACAACAACAAAAAAAATAAATAAATAAAAAGACATGCTGGGAAACCACACCCACTAATACTCTGTTTTTAGTTCTAAAGGTACAACCATCACTAAAGAGGGTTGACAGATTCTACTAGGTAGCAGGCACAATTTTGATTCTGTTATAGGCTCAAATAATAATAATAATAATAATAATAATAATAATAATAATAATAATAATCCAACACCATATCATCATCAATACCATCATCGTCATCTTCTTCTTCATCAAACCAATGGAATTCTCTCCTCACCTGCCATGATACAGTCGACCCAGTTCTGGGCATCTTGTGACGTGTCTGCTTGCAGAAACAGAAAGTAATTTGGAAACACCAGCTTGAACTGCAGAGGATTTTCTTTTTTCTCGTATTCAATGATTTCTACTGATATCAAAGGATAGCTCCTCCTCAGCTTTGCCTATGAATATCATTAACACACCATGGCAACTGACTAGGGAATCAGTTATATCAGTTGCCTAGGATAGATCAAGCATGCGACAGACCCAACACTGACTGGCAAACAGTTACTGTAATGTCACCAGAAAACACACAAGTGTACAGCAAATAAGTGGAAATAATTATAACAACTCTAATTACTTGATGGAGTAAAAATAGCTGCAGGGCTCTAAAAATAAGCTAAAAAAAAGTTTTTTTTTCACTACAAGCCCAATTATTGATTCCATATTTATGTATAGCTAACGGGTCTAGCAGCTATGATAGAAGACATAAATAAATCCCTAGCAATATTAACCAGCCTAGACTGACAAGTGCAAGTCATTGCTTTCACAGAAAGTACAAACTAATTTAAGCTTACCCCCGGAGAATGATTTAACTATTTCTATGATGTAAGGTACATAATTTGACCTTCACACTCTAAAATGATGTCATAGTCACACACATAACCACAAAAACAACAACAACAACAACAACCTGTCCTTCTAGATTAGATATTTTCGTTCCAGTTATCAAAAATTCTAAAACCTGCTAATGGGTTAAAATACCCTGTGAAGACATAACAATTTAGCCTTGCAGTCTGTTCTATTAAAGCACACTCTACCTCTGGAGCCAATACAACTCAGCATGGTCAATGATCTAGCTAAAAATGAATTATAATTCCGTTAAATTAAATTTCTCACCCAAGATTGGCTGTCAGAGCCATAGAGTGCACGTTTTAACTGTCAATATATTATTAAAAAACAAACAACTTCTATGCTGCATACTCCTCCTTTTTCAGATACTGTCATGAATGATAATAAATACGCCCAAAAGTCAATTTTATAAAATAAATACTTTACCTGGCTGATGTGATAGTATTCCAAAGCCTCAGAAGTGAGTTTGAACTTTCTTTTCTGCTTGGGACCAGGTCGAGCATCATTCCTCCTGTGCTGGGTAGACTTGGTCAAATTGCCTCTCTTGATTTCGTCTTCCGGCAAGGGCTTTAAATTATTAGAACCTTCCAGTGTGTCATCTATTGACATGGATACCATAGGAGACTGAAATTCAGCACTGTTCCTGGAGCAGGGAGATTCAGCATTGCTACGCTTTCTAGCACCTCTTTCCCCAGCACTCCTGGTGCTATCTTGCTTCCTGTTGGACTGTGATCCTTTTCTCCTCCAGTTGATTTCTTTGAGAAAAGGCAGCTGTCGATAAGGTTGCTGTTGCACAGGAGATACTATACAGACAACAAAGAAAAACATTATTAGTGGTGTAATTAGGAAAGTATGCTAAACTGGAATGCGACTGATATTAATTATTAATTCCCTTGATGATGGCTGTCAGTGCATTATATTTTCACCTTGGCAACAAAATTTCGTTCTATAAATAGAACCTTTGAAAGCTACATGCCATCCTAGCCACTTTGACAACAGAAAGCTTACATCATAGGAAAATGGCCAGATCAGATGTACCAAGGGAGCATTAAATGAATCAAATCACTGCCCGAGCTGAACCTAAGCAGTTGCAGAGGCAATCAATATACACAGAATTTGCTAAAACAGCATCTTATTAGCCCCACCCCCATATTCATCACTCCTTGGCACAAAGCTGAATAAATGAGCCAACTGCTACCTATGCAGATTTTGTCATCCCTTAGCACCTGGTGTGTGAAATGGTTTCAGCCGGCCTCCTTCTTCTGTGACTCATTCATGCTGACAATGACAAAATCAAGTGGGAGCATTTGCAGCTATAGCCTATGGCCTTTCAAATTATGTCAAAAATGCGTTAGTTCACTTAATGCCAGGAGGTGCGGCCTCATTAGTTGGCCAAGTAAGCATTCCCACCAGCTTATGACAATGGCAAATACCATATCAGCAGATTCAGCAATAGCTACACACAAGCACTGACTAAACAGATGAACATGACCAGCTCGTTTGCCAGGCTATCCATGCATTTCTTAATTTTTCTGAATATTGACTCCATAAGTATATAGTGTAAAATATGTAACCATTGCATAGTATCAAGCATGCACCGCAGGTATTTCATACATCTCAACCTAAATTCCATTACAAAATATTCCTTATCTCTTGCGTTCTGACCAAAATGTCACAACCAACAACTGTGTATTAATAAAATTGATGCTGTCCATACCTGCAGCTTGGCTGAGTTTTCGAGCTGCTCCTCTGCTTCTGATGTCTACCAGAAATGGTAGTGGCATTGTTTTTGTTTTTGGTGTGGACGCTTCTGGTGATGCTTCTGGTGCTGCTGCTGCACCTCTATTCTTGATACCTCCAGAAAAAGAAGTGGGTCTTTCTTTAGGTGCCCCACTTACTTCTGCAGGATCACTTTCCGACTGAATTATAATTGGTATTTCGGGTTTGAGATCTTCAGCTGCTGAGTTGTTCTCTGCAAAAACACTGGGACTTTCAGGCTCGTCAAACACCACACTTTCTATCTGCGTTTCTCGCTCAGCAATCCCCCCAGAATCCAAACCAGTGCTGCCTGTGGGAACTGACTTATAGGATATCAGTTCCACAGCATCTTCATCCAACTCCAGCACTACTTCCATTCGTAAGTAGAAGTTTACGACCAATCCTGGGTAATAAACTCCAAGTCTCCACAAACAAACTATATAGCTGCAGCCGAGAAGTGCTCTCTCTCTCCCTCCTACCTGCACTCTGCAGATCTACCGGAAATAACTTCAACCCTTACCCCACCCCTCTAATTCCCACCACACCCGCGCGCTGGGAGGGGGCAAGGCTTCAAAATACTTAGGAAGTGAAAGCTCACGTGATGTGATAAGCGATTGGCAAAAGGTCGACACCTTGCGTGGAAAATAATAACCGAAGGTGAAAGGTTACTTCGGCGCAAGACAACAATTGCATTGAGTCATCCAAATTGAATCATCTTTTCAAGCCGTGATATATACAGTGGGTTCATTCATGTGAAATTATTACAATGCTGTGGAACGCTTTAAAGGTGTGAACATTTTATGAAATGTACTGTATATGCTAACTATATTTTCATCATTCCAGCAAATACCCAAGAGAGCCCTGTATGGGCAAGGCCAGAGATGGCTGTCTGCATCTTCATCATCCAATCAGAAGGCAAGTTCAATGTGTGAAAGCCAGAAATCATTTGTTTGTGATTGCATTATTCTATCTGATCATAGAAAGCTTAAAAGGAAGGCACCTCTTACAATGCCTTACTCATTTCTATATGTAGGTAAACATGAGCAAATTCGATGAGAACAAATATGTGGATTACGAGAAGCTTTCAGCAAACATCAAAATAGTGCGAGACAGGTAACAGTGATTGGAGAGTGGGTAAAGATCATTTTCATTAATGTGTCATTTAGCACAGGCAGAAGAAATTTACATACTTTTGTCATTTTCATGGGTGCACACCCATACAGACACACACCCACACAATTGCAGTCTCTAGTATCTCTTTGTTCAGCCATAAAATAAACTATATTTAGAGAGTTACTGCATACATCTCTTGGTGCAGTTCTCATTGACATTGAGTGTGTTTGGGGAGATAGGAGTGGAGGGTGTTAAATTTACTTGCTGACGTTGCAGCTTTAATGCACAAATCCTTTGGGAGCATGCACACAGTCTTTTGCTATTACTAGTGATGTGCTCTAATAGCAGAAAATAGCGAAGCGAGCGATGCATGTTCCCTGTAATTGCAGCTATTCCATGCATGCTTGGTGTGGCTACAAAATACTGTCAAAGTGAGAAAACAATAGTGGTAGCTTTTTTCTATGATGAAGGCTCCTGGTACCGTAATCCTCAGGAATAGTCTAATAAATAAATTAGGAACATTTAATGGCTTTTCAAAAAGAAAAATTCTTTACTTTGCTACCTGTTTCTGTTTCGTTTTAGCTCTCCTCCTCCTTGCCCTGTCTTTTTCATTTCTTATCTCTCTCCTTACTAATTTTTCTTCAGGAGTTTCTAACGCCCTCAAAGCTCTTGACCGAGCGTTTCTAACGTTTTGTCTACCTGGCATCGCTACTTCGTACGGCGGGTAAACAAAACAAAATGTTGCTAAGAAGGTTACCCGGCCCGCGCAAGCGCGTAGGAGAAAAGGTACACACGTACACCCACGCAAGAACAAAAACAATTTCTAGACCTAAATATATATATATATATATCGCGAACTCATTAGAGAGTCAGCTCCGCTCGCTTCGCTGAATTATAATAATTTTTTTTATTGTCATTATTATTATTAGGAGATACATAATAATAGCACAAATGGCATGAGAACAATATTCATGAGGCAATCATCCCACTGATTCTTTCTGAGAGTATGCAAAAAAAAAAATTAAAAGAAAATAGGAATAATTTATTTGGTTTATACCTAATGAGGTATCACGAAAGCTTGTACAATGAGAATTGTCAACAAAGGTCAAGGTTGGAGGTGAGAGGATTCTGAGCTACTGCAAGTAAACTTTGCTGTTAAAAGTGTAGTGAGGATTGATAAGTTGTCTGCAGTAGATTCACTCAGTAATCTGCAGTCCTTTAGGCTGTGTCCTGTCTTACTTGGTTCTCACTCAATGACAACTTATGTATGTATTTCTCTCTGTGTTCAGACTGCGTCGTCCTTTGACCCTATCTGAAAAGGTGGTATATGGTCACCTTGACGACCCCAAGAACCAGGACATCATGAGGGGTGTGTCATACTTGCTGCTGAGGCCTGATCGAGTGGCCATGCAGGATGCCACCGCCCAGATGGCCATGCTCCAGTTCATCAGCAGTGGCTTACCCAAGGTCATTAACATAGAAAAATACAAGTGCCTTAAGTATGTTAAGTATGTTTTTGTTGGTTAGTTTTGGGTTGGTTCTCAAGATAATGTCTTTGCTCTTCTCAAGTTCCCTGCACACCAGTGTTACAGTGGTTACATTGATTTCCCCCCCCCCCCCCCCCCCCCCCCCCATTCTTTCAGTAAAGCACACATTTCCAAGATGGGTGGTGACCATTGAAAGTGACTCAAACTGTTGTTCGTGGCAATTTATTGTCCTTAAAATTATTTTGACCTGAAACAGAAAAAAGGGACAAAAAATTTGGGCAGAACGAGCTTGCACCAGATCTGAGTCATCCCTGCAGGCGTGTCCTAGAGTTGTGTGTAGCTAGCTTTGGGAAATGTCAGAAGTTACTTTTGCTGCAAGCTTACTGAGTACTAGAATTGAAGCTTCACAAGTTGTGAAGAAGAATAAGAGTTTGAAATTTAGTCAATGGTTGGCACCACCACTTGTGCTTCATTCTAGTATTTCACGATGCCGTTTAAAATAATTTTCTGGACTAGAGTTATATGCAGATCAAAGTGTTGTACTTTGTTGTTGTTGTTGTTGTTGTTGTTGTTGTGGTTTGTTGGAGTTGTGTGATATTAACATTTTAAGGATCATGTGAGATCACGAATTGTGAAGGTTGGATTAATTACAATAAAGTATGCGGTACAGTACATGCACACACACATGCACACGCACACATGCACACACACATATGCACACACACACACACACATGCACACACACACATGCGCAGTCAATAGCATCAGTGGTGTTGGGAGACAGAGAGAGGTACCCATGTTAGTGCAAGCTTTTTCATCCTTGTGAATACACGTGATATTTCAGGTTGCTGTGCCATCCACCATTCACTGTGACCATCTCATAGAGGCCCAGTCTGGGGCGGCAGAGGATTTGCAGAAGGCAAAGGACATCAACAAGGAGGTGTACGACTTCCTTGCCACTGCCGGAGCTAAATATGGCGTCGGGTTCTGGAAGCCAGGCTCTGGAATCATCCACCAGGCAAGTAGAGCACTGAGCAGATTAGTTTTACTGGCCATGGTTTGGCTTTGGGTTATTTTGCTGTGTTCCTTTAATTTTTAGGACTAATTTTGGATAACCCACGATTGTTCTGATTGCGTGCCTCAGGCAGCAATTTTTACAATTTGTCATTTTATGGTAATTTGGGATCGACAGTGCATGTGAAACATTTTACAAATCAGAAGTTGAGTTATCCAGTGACGGCGTTCTAATTACGTGTGTGCTAGCACTTCGCCACAACCCAAATTTCTACTTTAATCTACTCTCCTATTGGCATAACAGCATTGTCACTGCGTTAGTTCCATTGATTGGTAACCACTTCCTTCTTCCCATTACAATGTGTGAGGCAATTCCACAAGTGTCCTTTCTTACAAGTGATTTCCCTCGTGTAGTATTAAAATGTTATAGTATGACGTGATATAGCTACGCTACCACTAGTGATTATGAAATGCTCGAGATGGTGCAGCTAGTAGAAATATGTGTGTATGTTAATAATATTGCACTGAACACCTTTAAGTACAATCTCTCTCTCTTCTCATCATTAAGAAACTTAGCTAT
>WLWD01000472.1_pt1 | contig 234407 bp, 157 predicted proteins | sample 6712731 | NCBI WGS metagenome assembly WLWD01 (sample SAMN12718690, study PRJNA576275) | sponge metagenome | isolation source: marine sponge | host: Mycale hentscheli | place: New Zealand: South Island, Marlborough, Capsize Point | collected 2014-11-01
ATTAATGGTTTAGCCCTACCACTGCTAATGGTTTTAGTAGCCCTCCCTTTTTTACTGTGTTTTTTTGTTTTGTTTTATGATAGATGTGTCAAGCTGTTTGAATTGATAATTCATTTATTAGTGGCTGATAGGCGTTGTGTATGGAAGTCATAATTATGTTGAAATTGTATTGCAGTGTTATGGTTTTGAGGCACCTGTAAGAGATTCTGTTATGTGGGAAGTAATGAGGAAATAGGAAATCTTAGTTTGGGGTTTTATCCACCACGCAAGATAATGGTATTCCTAACCGCACACATAATACCCTCACCTACACGATCATACTCACACATGTGCATACATCGTTAAATGGCTTACTGCCTACAAGGGAATCTTAAACTTACACACACACATATATTCACGAGTGCAAGCTTACAAAACATACACTAAGTAGTGGCACACACTCATTTACCTCAAATACACACACATACATACGTACGTAACTGAGACTAGGCACTAACATTATTTAATATAGGCTACATTATATACTATCTCAGCTCACAATAATAATAGCTACAATTTTTGAGGGGGGAAAATGTGAACATAGACTGCTTGCAGCTTAACCAGTTATGGTTTTTCCTCATGGAATAGAGTATGCAGCAGAGTACACTATCAGCACTCCTTCACAGTTCCTGAAAATTTGGATAAGCACAATACCATACAGTATTTAAGTTTAAGCATGAAGTTGTGTAACATCTAACAAGATGTTATGCTATTGACATATGGTACGAGACTAACTATAAGGAACATATAATATAGTACATAATATGCTACTTTATAATGGGGTATCAGCTAGTATATTATATTCTCATTAGCTTGAGATTGATTACACCATTGATAAGGCGTGCTCTATTGCCATATAGCAATTATTTATACAATGATGTTGATAAAAATATTAAATGGGAGTTTAGAGTCATTAAAATACATATCAGGATTTGATACAAAGTTTTCATTAAGTAGGGAGGGAGAGGGGGAATTAATCAAGAAAAAACATTCGCAAGATCTTACCATTGAATGGAATCTAATAATCTTGTAAGATGAAGCTGTAACATATTCCAGTATGATCTTGCCTGTGTACCCATGCAAGATCTCGCCATATATTTCTTGTAGTATTTTTCTATCAAAGATAATACAATATGTATCTTGTAAGATTACTCGAGTACTTGGAACATATCCCAGTGTGATCTTATGCAAGATTACCTATGTAAGATCTTACTATCATTTTTTATAAGATAAATTACAAAAACAGTAAAAAAAAATTACAAATCCTTACATAATCTAAATTAATATATCACACACGTAATCACAAGCACCCTAATAATATATTCAATTATCTTTTTTGACTATTGAGAGTGTGTCTTGCATAATTCTCGTTATTGTTCTAATTTTACGACTATGTCCCTGGTAACTGAGTAAATCTTGAAATTAATCTAAAAGAAAAATTTTATTTGTAGCTTATTGCATTTTTTGATGATCAATTTTTAGGTACACTGGTTGAAGTCAGGACGACTAGCACCTGTCCATCCATTGATGAAAAAGAGAATTTGACAGCTGATATTTATAAGATTCTGTCCTCCATTTATGGCGTTCCTACATTGGGACTGATAAAACAGATTCCAGCTGAGACTTGTGGTGAAATACGTCTAAACAATCCATTTAGCAAGAGTGGCCAATATTGGATTCAAGCTAATTCAACAGTGCAGAGACGCATTTGTCATTTCGAATAATTAAATCATCCATAAAATACATTACTTCTTCAATTGTTAACTAATCTCACATTTCACATTAAGTACACCTTGCAACACTTTGTACTGATTGTGTATTGTGGTTTCTCAATTTGTGTATTGATGAGATTTATGTGGATATTTTAGTTTATAATTAACACGATGTCATTGATAGAAAAATAAGCATTAACACTATTTCAGTGCAAATTATTATATTATTTTCATGGAGCCTCACTCTCCATGTAATTTATTTTTTGACTTTGATAATTTGGTTTATAAGTGTATGTTTTTTATGGTAGGAACCTGAAGTCATAATACTTCATAAAACATATTTTAGCGAACACCTTAGATCTCAAACTTTATTTTGTTTCAAGTCATAAATGTAATGTTCATCTACATAACACATTGATTTCCTAAGCTAATAAGAAAGAATTATCCATTAAAATTAGATGAATTTCAAATTACATTTGATAATTGCATATTATTTTATAGCTTGAGGACCACTTCAGTTTTCCATATAATTTTAAACTGCTTCAGTAACTTGTATCAGTACTAATGTGTTTTGTACTCTATTATAAGTTTTATAGCCATGACTTCAATTATTGCCGACATAATGACATAATTGGGTTGGTACTAAACTAATCACGTCCAAAGAAAATGAACTGCCGTTAAGCGGTAACATCATGCAAATAATTTTGTAAGCTGCACTAACATTGTCACCTTTCGCAACACCCCCCCCCCCCCCCCCCCCCCCCCCCCATGCACACGCCACCTTTGCCACTTTTTCTTCAGAAACACAATGGCTTATTGACTGTATGATTATATAATAGCCTATTATTTCAGACAACAAATTCTTATGCAATTAACTTAGAACATGTAGCTGAAGATGCCATTTCAAAATAACATAATTGTATGTCATAGCAGAGCAGCAATATTCTAATATGCTGATTCATGTCTATCATTAAAAAAAATCCTAAGAATAATTTGGCAGGCCTAGCCTTACTCACCCCATTTGTGTTCTCAATAGGTGTGTGTTGTGGATCTCCCCACCATCACATAATCATCAAACATCATCATTGTATATATATTTATTATAATATATTATAAACAAATTAATAAATGAATAACTGGCTAACTCAGTAAGTAAATAAACAAAAAATAATTTAACAAAATAGCTTATAAACACAAATGGGTACATAAAATATGACAAATATTTCAAAGTAAGATTAATAATATGCTGTTAAAAACTGATTTCAAACAGGATGCACTTTAAATTCTTTATACATATTCTAGCTGGAAAAAATGAGAAGTTTTAAACATTATATGAATTGTTGGTGGGTAGCCAGAATCCAAGTTTTTTTTCTTGTCCAGTAACTTATATCTTCATATTACCCATCTTCTCTCCATCATTCATGATATTTAATAAGCAAAAGAAATTTACCACACAAGAGAACATAATTAGCCAAATACAACACAGAGGCTAGTAGTCAGGAGGAGCCGATATATGTTTGAGCCAAAAATTATGAAATTTAGCTAATTTGACATCTAGTATGAATAAAGACCCTATTAGCATGCAGTTGTCCTATGAACATAATGCCGCTTGATTCCTGTTTAACCCTTAAGTACATGAGCAATTTTTACAAAAAGGTTTGTAATATTATTTGTTGCAGTAAAATAGCAAGGGAAAAGTAAACAATAAATATCAGAATACTCAGAAACAACTAGAGATTATTATAAAAATATTGAATTGTATATAATTGTTACTGGCTCCCATTCCGATGTTTTTTACATTCTAATATTTATCTCGATAAACACTGCCTAGATTTACTAACTAATAATACCATTAGAATGGAAATATTATTACCTTCAGTTTTATATATAATATGTAATGTTTACGTGTTAGAAAAATACCAAAACAATTTTTTTCAATTTTCTATTTATGCTCGTAGTACACAAATAGCTAATGATATTATTACCTACTTTATTTTTTACAGGCTATATCTTTACAAAATATACATAATAGTAAAGCAATCAAAAAGGCCTTAGAAGCACGGGCGACAAGATAGTAATATTGAAATGAAGCTACCGTTTGAAATCGCGCTAGAAAATATTCTTGAAAAATGTGTATTTAAAGTTACAAAATCGGTTGGCTTATATGTACTTAAGGGTTAATAACATTTGTTCAGAGGAGGGTGCCAGGGATCTCTCGAGCCTTCTCCTAAATTTCTCCTGCCACACCCATTTTCTGGCCTACAGTGATAAAATTAACAAAACAGACATCACACTCTAACAACAGCCAAAGTTCTCCCCCCCCCCCCCCCCCCCCAACTGCACTGATTTTTTATTTCAAGCACCTTCACAGTGTACCAACAATCACCATTACAATTGTTACACAATTAACCCTCAGTTTCTATAGTTGATTCTTAGTTGAATGCCTCACCCTCTCCCCCCCACCCCCCCCCCCCCCCCCCCCCCCCCTCCCCCCCCCCCCCACAACTTTGAACTGCTTCTGCCGCCTATGTGATCACCAGGTCTTCCAAATGTGATGGTAAATTTAGACCAGATGGCATGATATGCTATGGATTGCTCGAAGACTATAGGTGCCATCTGCCAAGACATCTTTTGTAGATTCTTTCTAAAGTCATGCCTCCTGAGAGGCAGTTTGTGTTGCAGATTTGCCAGAAGGCAGAAAGTTCCAGATATATATTTGCAACTATCTCCCGTTCGCATTATCTAACAAGTCACTAGCATTTGAGTCTTCTGAAGTTCTATAATTAGCTCTAGTTGTTTATGTTGATTTAGTGCTACAGTTATAGTTTTTTACTAAATTTAGTTTTAAAAGTATTTTATCAAAGTCATAGTTATAGTATTTTACTAAAATTATATACAGTCGAACCTCCCTACAACGGGACTCCGAGAAGCGGTCAGACTCTCAACAACGGTCAGACCATTGGGAACGGAGTATTTTCTGCATGTATGTAATGGATTTTTTGACTCCAAGTAACGGTTGACTCTCTACTCCGGACAACGGCCAAGTTGTGTGCCCCAAAATGTAATGTCTTGTACAAAATTTACTTCTTGGGACGGCCAGTTAGCCACACCCAACTTATTGATGCCTCCATTTTGCCTAGCCTTTCAATTTTAGCTTGCCACGCCTAACTAATTTATGACTTGTGTGCCTTTCAATTTAATAAAAAACATAATACTAAATGAATGCTAATACTAATTTTACATTCATTACAAATGTCCCTCTATTAACTAGTTCTCTCATTCGGCAGACATAAACAGGTGGGCCGAACACGCGGTAGATACTGGGCACTTCCAGGCCATAACCGGCGCCTTTGTTCACTCTCTCTCCTTGGACCACAGCGTGTGCTATCTACTGGATCCACGTCAATATGCGAATCAGAGGAAACTTGAATTGAATTCTGGACATTGAGTGAAAAAGAGGAGCCCTGGACTGATCCATAGACTGATCCATTTAAAAGAATCTTGTTGCTTTTACCTTTAATGTCCTTTGGGTTTGCCCCAGAGGAAATCAAAGACTTTCTCTCCTTTAAGAGAATACTCTCAGAGTTTCTCTTTGAAGGGGTCATATAAGGTTTTATATATACCTTTCATTTGGTCAATTTACTTCGGTTGGATAGGATTACAGACACTTCAGTTGTTCTCAACAACTTGGGGGCTATGTTTACCTATTCTCGTGCAATCTCTAACAGAAAGCTTAGAGATATCAGGCATGAGTGAAGATAATACTGATATCACTTGCTTTTGATCACTGTCTAACCTAACCTGATGTGAAGTGCCTTGAAGACATTCATCATTATCGTATATCACTAAGCTAAACTTACGTTCCCATATATTTACAAATTCTGCGCATCTTCACTTGCACATACAGTTTCTCTTCTCTTTACTGTCATTATGGAATCTCATTCCATTCCAGCTGACTGGAAGGTACACAAATTATTTCCTCTCCGCAAGAAAGGAAGTATATCTGAAGTTAGCAACTACAGGCCTATTTCTCTCCTAAACATTCTTCATAAAGTACTAGAATTAATAGTCTACTCTAAGATAATAGATTTTATATATCCAAAAATTTCAAAGACACAATTTGGTTTTATCAGAAATAGATCCACTCTTCAACAGCTTCTTCTATCATAGCTATACTTCAGTTTTCAATTCTGTGGAGTCAAAACGACACACAGAAAATTTTGCCAAAGCCTTTGATTCAGTCCCCCACAATGAACTTTATCTAATCCAAAAAACTCCGAAATAAGGTCAAACTCTCTACAAAGGCCAAAGGGTTCGTCCCCATGCATGGCTGTTGTTCGGAGGTTCGACTGTAGTTAGCTATTGGCAGTTACAGAATTTTAAACATAGCTAAACTGTTTAAAGCGTATGTACTCTATATCAAAACAAAATAGCTACCAAAGTGTTAGAGTCATTATTTTTAACTCTAGTGTTAGCCATTGCAATTCATGATATACTGAGTCTGTCAAAGTAATGTTGGTAATACGATGAATTAATGGGTATGACAGTAATAATTCATGCATTATACACGGATATCAGCAGTTAGGGCAATACCATGAAATATTTTTGATATTGGCGGGAAAGTCCATGCACTCCTTACATTTATCACATTGGCTATAATTGCCACTTTCAGGTTGTCTGCATTGGCAATATATGGGAACAACTTGACAGTGTCCTGACTGAGGTCGAATCAGAATGCAAGGGAAAAGAGTTAAATATCGGTTTTGAATATACTACAAGAGATGATTCCTAAATTTTCTTTGATCATACTTGATTTCTGCTGGGTCAAATCAAGTACATAATGTTCATGCAAATGCAATAGAAAAAAATCCTTTTCTATGATCTCTTGCACTATTACGAACAAGAACAGATGCACCAATGTCCAAAAGAAAAAACATTAAAATATATCTTCAATGCACTGAATGTATATAACAATTATTTTGGCTATACCTTGGTGTAAAAAGTCACAATTCATGAATATCATTATAATGTTACTATGACAAAAATGGTAGCATAAGATATCAATGTAGCACTGGTAGCATAGGTAGCACTGGTAGCATAGGTAGCACTGGTAGCACAGGTAATACTGGTAGCATAAGTAGCACTGGTAGCACAGGTAGCATAGGTAATACTGGTAGCATAGGTAGCATATACAGTAAAAAATGAGGTGTAACGACACACCTTTACCAGGGTGTACTGAAACACCCTTGCGGAAAGGGGTGTACTATGGTACACCCTATTGAGCATAACTTCTAATAGAAGTCTATGGAAGAATCTCATCATATATTTTAGCTGAACTTTGTTCATTTTCTTCTTAACTGAAATTTGCTCTTTACAAACTACTTCACAAGCTTTTGTTTGTCAATACACAGCACTAGTCCTTATAATATATATTTGAAGCCCACACCATTGCAACAAAGGCTACAGTCTAAAACTGGAATGACATACACTTTACAAATTGTAAATAATACAATGCCATTTAGCCTATTCTAATGCTTCAGCTTTAGTCCTGCATATTTGACGATCCTTTGCCCAACATACATTATTACATCGGGAAGGATCGTCAATTGAACTGGTACCTCAGGGAATTTCCTGTTATAATATTGTTAACTGTGATGATCATTTACCTAACGACTATATTTATTTCACTGGTTATTATATGAATTTGCTAATAATGTTTATAAAAATAATCATCAATTGAAGGTTCCATAACTGAAGAGAACAGGAAAGCTTCACTCATCAATGATGGTGCGCATTCTCTACATAACATGCAAAACAATGTTGAATTTACAAGTACAGTAAGATCAGATTTCCTTTCAGTGAAGTAGCTATATGACCAATATCCCCAAGTCCACCCCACCTTTATTTCTTAACTACCTTCAGTATCCATACAAAACAGCTGCTTATAGTTCAATTTATTCTTAGTATCTTTAGCATGGACAACACAATATAATATAGAGATTACAATATTATGTATACAAACACCACGTGTCTTAATTCATCCAGGTGAAACTTTGTCAATCTCAGTCACTTACTATCATATGCTAAGTTTCCCTTTACCAGATTTAAAATCACCTTTCAAATCTGGCAATGGTCAACATTTGAACTTTATTGAAAGTAACTTAGCTGGCAAACCGTTTTTTTTTTTTTAGAGCAAATTATACTTGGGCTCATTGTGTGTGTGTGTGTGTGTGTGTGCTGGGGTGCAAATTCAAGGCCTTTTCTCATGAAACAGCAATGGTCCAGGTGGGACTTCGGGTGCTCACACCACTTGCTGTGAGGAAAGGCCTGTTCTCCTGCGAGTTCCTAGCCCGGCTCCAGGAGCTTTGCTTGCACGGCTCACAGTGCCTGCTTAGTGCACAGGCATCCTGGCTCTGCCAGGTGCGCATGACCGCCTAGCGGCAGCAAGAAAATTTGCATTTTTTGCATTTTGTGTGTGTGTGTGTGTGTGTGTATGGTGTGGTGTGTATGTGCAACAAGTACACACATTTGCATTTTGTGACCCTTGCAGTTCATAAACCTGACATATAGCTCGGCCATCACACATTGCCATAACACTACCACTTACCATTTCAAAAGTACCAGTAAGATATTGCCCATGTTCAATGATCATGAAGAAGTGTATTTTACCTATACAAACATGCACACATACATACACATACACACAAAAATGTAGTGGGTAACTTGAAGTTAAAGAAACACAAGTTAGTATGATTAGAATTGATTATTATTTGAGTGTGCTTTGTTTAGATTTTAGGGTAAATAGTTGGGTCGGGGAGAAATGCAACTGCTGCTGAAGACTGAACGAGTGAGAAGTATCATGACGTGTTATTCAGTCACTATTTTTGGCTCATTTCAGTTGAAACAATGGACACACTGGGAGCAAGGTGATAGAAGTTAGAAGATTGTGATATAAAATAATTAATGAGACGAGAGGTTAAGTCAACTGATTGCCTTCTACAGAGATTATCTGTTGCACTTCAAGGGGAAACTGTACCTCAGCCATGGGTAGCATGCGTTGTCTAAGATATCTGCTCTCTTTTATATTATCATTATTATTATTTATTATTATTATTGTTATTTTGTTGTTGCTGCTGAAATGTTGCCAAACAGCTCTTGATATACTATGAATTATATTACATGCAATTACTTCTGTAATAGTACACAGCATACATTGCCCAATGTATGGGAAAAATTGCCGTTCAATTGAAATAGGCCGCGGAAAATGAAATAGGTTAAGATTTAGGTGTACTATAAGCGAGTGATAGCACTAGTAACCGTAGTATAGGGATTAACAGCACTCGTAAAGCAATAAACAGTACTCGGCTTTGCCTCGTACCATTTCAATTGCATTACTTGTGTTATTAATCCCGAATACCATGGTTACCGCGTGTTATTACTCATACCAATATACCCCACACCAATAGCACATTGAAAAACGTTTGGGCTAAATCGCCACTAAATAGAAATGTCCCATAGAAAATGAAATACCTTAAGGTAGCTAATATTGACAGATACTTATTTTAGCGATTTTGGCTTTTTTGAGATTTTAGGGTGCTAGTTTTGTGCCAAAGGGGCTGCATGTTAGGATGTCAGTGTACTATTACCAAGTAACAGCATGGGTAGTCGTGGTATTTGGGATGAATAGTACTCATGAAGCAAAAAAAAAAAAAAGCTCTCAGCTTCACCTCATTCGATTTCAATTACCTTACTTATGCTATCCTGACTACCATAATTACCCGTGCTATATTCATACTAACTCACATTATTCTGTCTCATGTTTTGCTGCCACTAAGACACAACAAATCCTTTTATCATGACCACCAAATCTATATGAATATAAACAACAACACACTCACACACAAAGTACATTGACTCACACAAACCGTTGTTTTCCATCTATCAACAACTAGAGCTGGACGATATTCCAGTATTATCGTTGCGCCACGATATTAACCTGATATCGGAATACGATATTTTGAGAATGTCCAGATGATATGATCGGTTCATGATATCGTTTTATAGGAGCAGCCATTTTTGTTATAATGGATAGATAACAAAGTTCTTACATCAATAGCTAGCCGAGGATCATATCAAAAGCAAACACAGTTTCAATTGACATGTAAAAAATATCGCGATATATCGCTATATCGTGATAATTCAAGATAATATCGTATCGCCTGTGATCGCCCAGCTCTATCAACAACCATTACTTATCTACATGTACTTAAAAGCATAAGGTATGATATGTTTTATAGCTATGTTTATCAAAGCAGTAGTTCTAACTATGAAGTGCAAATGTGTATACCACTAAGGTTTCATTTACGTAGATTTAGGCAGACCTTTCGTGATCAAGTTGAACATACTACGCAATACATAGCTACTACCATTTAGTAATAATTTTTAAGCTAAGCCTATTTATTTAATCTGACTCTCACTTAGGCAGACCTCTCAACTCTCACTCATCACGCGCGAGTTTCACACACTTGGCTGGCATATCAAGCTCTCAAGCAAACCTATATATATTTCACACAAATCATTGTTACTATAGCTACACAATTTATCAACAATACTGTGGACAATAGCTAAGATTTGCAGTATGGAAACGAGCAAAAGGTCTGGCTTTTCTAGAAAAAGTCACGCCCCCTAAAATTTATTAAGAGATACAGAAAGGTACCTGTAGGGGTTTGCTATCTTAGTTTAACTACATAGCTACTTGTTTTGTTATAATCTCATGCATATGGACACAATCTTCAGCATTTTGCAACCAGGACTCGATCACTTCTATGAATTTTGGTTGCGAGTTCTGCCAAGGTTTGGATAATAACACCCTCCAACACAAAACAACACGCAACACGTGTATGAACTTACAAAACATCATCAGTGGACCATTAAGCTCTCTCGTCCCCTTTCCCCGAGACAAAACCAGCCAACGAGCTTCTTAGACTTTTACATGTATTAGAAATTATGGTAAAGGGTTTAACTCTAACCCTCATAATGGGTAAAAGGTTTCTTATACTCAACATATTGGTAAAGGGTTTCTACTCCCCAGTTAAATAAACGCGCAAATTTATTGTAATTACCACATTTGGGGGGTGTGCCCACATGATAATCGGAAATGGCCCAAGATTTTCGCGTTAGAGCGTAAACAGACCGGTTAGTGGCGGTGAGAGTGGAAAACTGCTGGGAGCTAGCCATCTTTGTGCTGCCCGGTGACTCCATTTGACGAACGGAACCCTTAGTCAGGCTGTCAGGAAGGAGCGGGTGGTAAGTGTTTTACTTACTTTTAGTAGCTGCGGCAGGCTATGAATTCACTTTAAAGGGCTTAAATGGGATAGCTGGGAAGAAAGTTTTGATAAATCCCTGGTCGGCACCTGCTGTAGTAGTAAGTAAGGTTGTGTGATACTAACTGTGGAAGTGTTTTTCGTCTGAATAAAATCTGCAGTTTTGAAACAGTGTCACTTTTGAATCAACACTCTTTACCTGATTACCTGATTAGGAAATTAGTCTTGTATGTTTATCCATGTAACTTTTTTTTTCTTCACAAATCTATTTGCATGTGTTAACCCTCGTAAATTGTTTTTCGTTTCTGTCTAATGAAATATCAGACTTCTTTATTTCTTTGTGGGAGAAATTGGAATGCTGTTAATTATTGTTTTTTGTTTTAGTGTTGGCATTCTACAATAACAAATTGATGCCCAATATGAGTAGTGGCCAGACTTGTGTTTCAAATGTCCCTCGTCTTCTGTATCACAATTGCTTGGTTTCAAAATTACCAAGGATATAATAGCTAATTGTATTGGCTCTGGAAATCTGTATTGCCAAATCTTCACTCTATTACTGTATTATGCAAGTATGTAACAGAGTGCTTAGTGAAGTGTGTTAGGACATTAGCTTTAGTAAGCAAGTAAGTGAGTACATTTAGGCTCGACTGCCTCTCTGTTCATATCTGTGTTACTTTAGTTTTGGTTAGTCTACTCACATCCTGGTTATGTGCATGTGTGCATATGTTGTTTTTTGTCTTGAGTCTCTACTCACATCCTGGTTATGTGCATGTGTGCGTATGTTGTTTTTTGTCTGGGTTCCCATAGTACTGTGCTCACAACTCGGTCAAGTCCTTCAACATCGTTACCCGCCAGCTTGGCGGGACTAGCCTGCCAACTTGGCGGGCTTGTCAAACTGTGTTTGTAATTTCCACTTCATTAATGGTATCAAAAACTTAAACTGTTGGGAGTTATTCAATCATACTTTCCTCTTCTTGTTTTAACTCAGTCAGTGTGGGAGTTGTGGTTATGTATTAGCGTATATTCATTTGACCTGTTCTATGGGACGAAACATACGAGGCTTCACTATTGTGCTTATTAGCATTTACTTGTAAAGCAGATTATAATCTGATGGAAGATTATTGCCTATCAATATCAGTCTCTGTGTGTAGCACAGTTGCTTGGTGTGTGTTTTAAAATAGCGGATCAATGAGCATCAACGCTAATGACTCATCCCATTGGCAAGTATACTGTTCCGATTTACATAGCTCATGTAACATGGCACACAGTGTTGTACTATGATTAGATTGATTACGACCGCTAGTAGTTCCTGCGGCTTCCTTGTGGTCTCATTCAAATGTAATTATTGGTTGTTATTGTTTTTTCTTGCTACACAAACTGGAGTTTACTTTCTCTATCAGGCCCATAGTGAGTAATTAGTTTGACAGTTCCGCTCACCATGGTAACAGGGTTGTCATAACAAATTAGGCAATGGTTATTCCTTGGTTATTTATTTGCATTGAGCATAATGGGCTATTTGATCTAATTTTGCAAGTCGGTTCAGTGGGTGTGCGACTCTCTCCATTTATGATTTAATTTTGAGGGATGCATTTTGTCATGTATTTGGTTATGTTGCCTATGAATTGGTTGATATGAAGGCTGCATACAGAAAACAATCAAGGAGGGGCAAAAAAACAACTTTCTTAGATTTTAGGAGAGGCAATGAGTGTAAATACCAACACAATCTGTTATTACCCTTGCAAACGTGCCAAACTGTATAGTGATTACATAAACAGTCAATATGTTAGTTAAGGATATAGGTGGGTAGGGAGAGGGTATGGGCAAAGACTTCTACTAGGAGGGGGAGGGAGAGGTAGGGGGGGGGGGGGGATGGGTGCCTCTTGCCCCCCCCCCCCCCCCCTCCCTTCCAGCCAGCCTCTCCCTCAAATGCAGCCCTGACTGATATTCATACAACTCTGTTGAATAATTATCCTTCCTACCAATCAACCAATACACTGGAAGTTCATGTGACCATGAAATGATAATTAATATTAATTGACCACTGAGAAGTTATTGTTAGTACCAAGAATCACATAATTGAGATGACTATTTACATGGGGAGTCCGTTTTTATCACCAGAGTTGAACTACATACACGTCCCATTAGAAATTCAAAACCCAGTGTGCAGCATCCTTTTTGCCTCAGATTGTTGTTGTTTTGACTATGTAATGGGTGTGAACTGATGTAATTGGACATTCGACTTGATTATATATTTATATTTCTGTCTTTATACCAACTGACACTGCCTTTATGCCATCTAAACATTACAATGCTGGACATTACCTTAAGAATCCAGTACTGGTTGCTTCAAGAGCCAATGGTTTGGTTATTTTTGATTGGGCTAAGATAGGATAGCACTGAGGTCAGATTAGATGGTCAGCTCTGCTGCATTAAAAAGCACTGAAACCAATGCATACTAGTTCATGTGTTTTCATTATGCTAAATAAGACTCGATATAGTGAATTTGAGTGGGAGATATTGAAATAGAAGCAAACGTCAAGAATCACTTCATCTATCCACCAGGAAGCAGCTCCGTTTTTAGTTTCAGAGGAGAAAATACTGAGGTCTGCCATACGTGCATCTGCTTTGTATAATATGGGATAACGTGGGAATGGGTGGGTATAGTGTCTATCCTGCTGTATACGAATTAGCCGTCCACTTGAAGGCCGGTGAGTAATTAAGTTTATTTTTACTGTCATTATGTATCCATGGTAACCTAGCCAATGTTGGCCTCACGCCCAGGAAGCCGAGGACACCCAGCTGTGCTGCCAACCTGCACCAATTTGCATGTCATTAATTATTTTGGGTCTACATGTAATGATTGGTTACAAATAAAATATTCTGTTAGCCTACAAATCTTAAAAAAAAACATTTCATTGCTTTGTGGGTTAATACGCTTTATCACAGTAATAGTCAAGCTAGTTATTGTGATATGTAGCCTAGCACTGGTCACACTGCCAGCAATGGAACTTCATTGTTATCTTTGGTAAGGTATTCCCTCACCAAAACTAAGGTACTTTTTTCCAATATATCAACCATCCAAAAGTCTCGGACTCGTTCCTCTGACCTTGTACATTGTTTTACAGTCACACCTATTAACACTCAGGTCAAAGTTAAAATTGTTGGATTGTTGGAAACATCAGGCTGCTTGTTAGACTAGCAAGCTCTTTCCGTCTTTGTCGGGTAATAATAGATTTTAGATGGTAAAATATCGTCATTTGAATCTATTTCAGTGACCTATACCATGCAAATCATTTCTAATTGAATTCTGTTTGCTGGAGTCTAGCTCGCTCACCATATTGGGTAATCAGAAATTGTCACCACAGCACTTCGTATGGCCCTTTCCTTGAGTACAACTGCTAAGTTAGGCCCTGTGCTCACTGTGTTGCATTATGAATAAATTAGTACTCTATATCCAATGAGAAGTCAATAGCCTACTCCGATTGCCTTGGCCAGGTGTCAGTCCCTCCCACATGACTCCTGGCTCTCTCCCAAGCCTTCGATTGAGGACAGCAATCAGCTACGCAGCACAAAATGAGGTTAGGTTACTCTAGGTTGCCAGGCACTGCTAAGCCAGCTTGCAGCCAACGTTACTTTTTGTTTTTGTTTTGTTTTTTGTGATTTCTCCTACAGCAATGTTAACCTCAATAGTAGATATTATTCTGTATTTATAGGGAATGACCCTAAGGGATAATTGTGGTTATCTAATAAATGGTTACGGTTGTGTGAGCTCTCATTGTCCTGAAACTCCCTATTTAATTCCTTGTGATTGCACGCACTTCACTCTTCAGTGTTCTTAACCGTATATATAAAGGAGTAATGCTATTAGTGTTCTAGAGTTTGCAGGGCAGAAAATGGCTAATAGTTATGTCTACTGCTATTGTATCTCCAGTGGTGTGTCTTTAAGGACTAGTTATATTTTAACCATTGGTTGTGTAATCTCCTATGTATTGACTATACACATTACCTAACAAAAAAAAATAATAATAATAACAACAAAAATATTAACTATGATCATAATAAGAATAAGTGTGCAGCACTAATGGTGAGCAAGCCTGCCTAATTGTGATTCAAACAATTTTAAATAAGAGCATGTCTGATAAGAGTCTACTTTCTGTATGCAAAATTACATAGTAACTGTTCATATAAACCATTGTGCACTGAATGATTTAAATTTGTAACACATTCAGAACCTAGATTACTCTGCTCTGTAGTGATGTTTGTTATTCCATATTGAAGTTATTCTTTCATGATGTGACATATCTAATGGTAGACCTGGTGCCATTCCTTAGTGTTCCGACCCCCAGCAAAAAAAAAATCCTGTATAACATCCTGCACACTGCAAGTATGTATTGGCGGATAAAAGCCATACTAAACCACACAGCCTAAAATGCACGTGTGCATGCATACACAATGTTTTCAAAATAGACCATTCAACGGGTGAAGAATCTGGTAAAGGAACATTACCTCAATATGGAACAAACTTCTCTGGGTAAACATTTAAAAAACTGCACTACTTGGATGTACGTGCCTATGTATATGAAAGTGTATAATACTTCACACCTACCTCTGTATGAAGCCCTGGTATGTAGCTTCAGAATTGAAATGCATCAAGTTATTTAGTAGACGTAGTTCAATAGAACACACATTGAGAGGCATCCTTCTGTGTTTCATGTTCAATGACTAACTCACTTCAAACTGGATTAAGCAAGTGTACACAGTGCTCAGAGGCACTGTAGCTCTAAGAGCTTGTAAGTGCAAAGCTCCATCGTTGTAATCCTGTTTCTGTTGTGATGCACTTTAGCCTTCACTTGTAACAACAAGCTGATGCTAAGCATAACCACATTAGCTCACTGACTGGCTCCTTGTGGAATGTTAGTTTCTTGTACTCTTTGACATCTTGTCTCCAAGCAAGGAGGTGTTATTGTGTGGCTGCATGTACAGTTTTTGTGTCATGGCTGCCTATTCAACTGTAAGGCGGCTATGAAGAGCAGGGTACTTATGAAATTATTACTAAGACTCTAATTTTCAAACCAATGTTCTTCTATGGTGTTGATATAAATTAATTGATATATTTGTGTATTTATTGGTAAGTGAGCTGTGTCGCACTCTCAAGGTCTAACGTTTATTATATATTATAAGTATGTATTTGATGAGGTTCATTCTTTTTTGTTATTAAATGTGTGTTTTTATATTATTGTATATATAAGAATTGCATACCTGCTTTGATCAGACTGCTACATAGATGGTCTTTGGTTAATACGAGGTTTCACCCATTTTTTAATACAATAAGAATTTGCCATCAAGAAAGCTGTCTTAGCTGCACTACTCAGTTTGTAACTGTTTGAGGATATTAGAAATACAAATTCTGTCACTACGAGTAGAATTATTGAATAGGAAATTAAGGAATATAGCTACGATTACAACAAATAATATATTTATAGTTATATATATATAGTACTAATTACATGAGTCAGAGTGTGATATGGCAAAATATTTCACGAACAGGCTATTTATTTTCATTTTCCGAAGGCTCCTCTAGAGGAAGGTACGTAGCTGTAAAAACCCAGAAAACTAGCAAGCCAGACCCGGTTGCTAGAACTAGGGTAATGAAATACAGCCAGGAGATAACGAGTTATCTCACGGGTCACGTTCCTAAAAAAACATCATTGTAAAGATACATATCTAGCATGGAATAAATATATACAGTGGTGTAGGAAGATGTTTCACTATGGGGAGGCTCCAAGTGCATGTTTTTTGTGGTTATAAAGTGTTATGTGACAAACTACTTTGTTAGATTGCACCCAAAAAAATTATGGGAAGGGCTCCAGTCTCCCCCCCACACACACTTCCTACACCACTGAATATATATATATTAACCATATTGGCTGTTTTAATTATAATTTCCTGCTACTCGCTGCCTACAGTAGGTGGTAAAAAACAAGTCCTCATATCTTGGTCTGTCCTTGTAGTTCTGGAGAATTAGAAGACTTGAAGTAACCCAAAACTGTTTTACTGCAAAGATTATGGTAAGTAATTAAGGGAGGGGCAATGGGTGTGGTCAGAGACATGTTGTATCTAGGTAGTATTCGAAATCTGTTTGCTTGTTGTAGTTGCTGTTGTTTTTTTTTGTTGTTTTTTGTTGTTTTTTGGGGGAGGGGGGGGGGGGGGTTGGGGTAGGGGAGGGTTATGAACATTTAAGTGAAGGATTCTGTAAGTATGAAGGATAATAGGAAGTCTTCAGACTTTCCTGTAAGGATAGAATAGATACTGGTTGGTTGGCATTGATGCAAACTTAATACAACATAGTTGTACATATTTAAAAAAAATTAATTTATATTATTTTGTCTGCCTATGTGTGTAGTCTACCACAGAAGCTAGCCCCCAGGTAGGAGGTGGAATCTCTCCTGTGGTTTTCACTGCCATACTATCTACTGTTGGGGGCGTGGTTGGACTGCTGGCCATTGTTATGATAGTCGTATTCGTTGTGTAAGTTAGCATGTAATGATGTTGATACCTTGCCAGATAGCTTCAATATTACACCTAACCAGAATGTACTTTAGTGTTGATATGACACCTTACCAGTTTTGTTATCTCGCTAACTGTAATATCTTGAATAGTTATACTTTACCAGTTGTGTTAGTGTGACAGTCTCACTAACTGTAGTATCTTGATTAGTGATACTTTACCAGTTGTGTTAGTGTGACAGTCGGTGGAGGTTTGTCACGTGTTATAAAGATCAGAAATTATGCAACTGTAATTGTATTCCACACTTAAACAATTGAGCAAGGAGGATGGATGCATATCATAACTACAATTGCAAGTTGCACTTTTATGCAACAATGGTATAGAAGCACTCCCGCTACAAAAACTGACAACTAAAATAGTGCCTTTTAAAATGCTTAATATATTATGATGGGTATTGCTTTATGAGGGCATTTTAAGTTGTGTATAAATAATGTAAAGTATATCGTATATATATATATAATCTAAGGTTCGTGGTGAGATTTAGCTTGCACTATCTCAATGAGGTCATAATGGAAGAGGAGATGTGCGGTAATGGAGTAGTTGAGAAAACTTTTTGGAGAATGTGTGGCTAGTATGTTTATTAGAGTGACATTATTTCTGAGACAATTGTAACTTGTGATGTCTTATTTTTATTCTATATAAGTTTGCCTCAATAAATCTCTATCCTAGCCATTACTGCCTCTGTTAAATGTTATTTCTCACAATAACACTTTTAAAACCCACTTATGATTTAAGCCTTCAGAATCACCTTCACTTTTTTTGGTTTTTAACTTTGCATATTTATAAATGAAGATAATAATCTTTTTCTTTCTTTTTTTTTTTTAAGTATTGATGAAGTTTAATTATAACGAAACGTTTCGGCTTCGAGAAGCCTTCATCAGTTGTGAGATGCCACATTTCACTTAACAAAATTGTCAGAAAATTTCAAGGGGAGGTGAAATTATCTCAAAGGGACAAGAACCCCCTGATTTTCCCTCCCTAAATGAATCCCTGATAAAACATATTATAGTATGTATGTATCAAATACTTATTAAATGAAGCACCAAAGGTGCGAGCCCTCAGCGCTATTAAACACTACCTACATAGCAATTACAATATGCTCTCCTTCCAAAAGAAAAGCAATCTATTAGCTATTTTAATCAGGCATTAATATAGCTCGAGCAATGAAATGGTACATGGAACGCTGTCTTTTTTTTTTTTTTTTTTTTTTTTTTCTGATAGCAAGTGTGACTAACTAGCTGCTAGAGCTATTATTTGGCCAACCTTAAGAGAAGAAGCTAAACTAGCCAGAAACACTCACCGGTATACATTTTCAACGCGAAACTTCACTTCTTTCAACTCCGATAACTTCCCTGAGCATAAAGCAAACTACACTGCTGGCTGCAAGAAATTATTTGCTCACGTGATTATGACGTGACGCTAGGGGGCATCAAAAGCTGGTACCTATGCGAAAGCTGAAGGCTTCGCGTTTTCTCAACAATTAGCCCGAAATTAAAAAAAATAGCACAACAAAAGGTCTTAAATCTTCGTTCTGAGTCTTAAATCAACGGTTAACTGTCAGTTATCTCCAAAATATGAGCTTGACAGACAAACAGACAGACAGACACGACATCTACTATAACCCTCTCGCACATGCGCGCCGAGGGTTAATGAGTCAGAGTGTGATATGGCGAAATATTTCACGAGCAGGCTGATTATTTTCAAGAGCCAAAGGGAGTGAAAATAAAGCCTAAGAGTGAATTATCTTGCTACTGTATATCACCTGACTCAGTATCTTTGTCCTTTCTGTGTAATTTCTTTCACTTCTTCATTGAAGTAGTGACATCAGTCAGCTTTTCTCACCTGCTTCTATTTTTATTGACCCTTGCATTCTCCTTCCTCTCTGCCTCTCTTGTGCCCATTATGGTTGGCTACTGCCTCTCTTGTGCCCATTATGGTTAGTTAGCTACTATAGGGAGCACTCATTCCCAACTCAATATCATTCTGCCACTGCTGTAATGAGCCTCTCTTTCCCAACTCAATATCAATAAGTGGTTTATTCTGTGCTATCTATGCTAGATATTGGCACTGCAGTAGTGTGTACTGTAAACACAGCTTGTATGTGCTAATAGTTCAAAGGGGCTCCCCACACCCCCAGCATATATTTTAGCAGCTGCTTTGACCCAAGTTGGATAGTTTGCTATAGGGTAAAGGTGGCTGGAGGGAACCTATAAGCCACCTAGCTAGGGTCTACTACCATGTACTTGAGGGTAATGTGCTTGTGCATTACAATGTGAGTTATCTCATGGGTCACTACCTAAGTATAACATTGTGAAGTGAAGTTATCTAGCTTATGAAATAAATAAAATATATATATATATACATAGTTAGGAATGCCAACATGGCCTGTAGGTAGTTTATTTTTGGAGTCTGTTAGTGGCTCATCAAACATTTGTTACCAGTATCTATTGATAGCTTAAGAATGTATAAGCGTTTTTAAGTTAATGTTGCTAATGTACAGTAGGTGCCAAAAAAAAAAAGTTTTGAATTCTGTTCTATAGAATGGCCATCGCACAATTAAAAACCGGGGGAAATGCTACAGTAGAAAAACTACCGTTTTATGGCCGTAATGCGGAACGGAGTCCGGATATTTTTGGGGGCTGTAATTATGTGTAAATACAAGCTAAAGTAATTAAAAGTAATACTGCATCTAATACAGAGGCAATAGTCCACATGATTTGTGCATAATTTACTGCAATTGTGCATTTGATGATTAAAGCATAAAATTTAGCACACAGTTACAAAATGTCCTCGAGAATGTTTTTGACTATTGGGATATTATAGATTCATTCCGTGGGGGGTGTGGCAAGTATTTTCACAATTATTTCTATTGAGATGCCGAAATTATTGCTTTAAGTTACATTTTGATACTGCAAATTTAATTATTAAGTTAGACAAAAAAGTAATCAGTGATATTTGGCAGATGTGTCTGAGGGTGGTGGGAAGGTGCTAAATTTCATAATCCTGCCACATGGCAAAATAGCAGCTGCTTACAGAGAGGTCACAAGGAATGGTGACAAAGAAGGTTAAGTGTAGCTGCAGAGAATTTCTGAGCTTTAAACGCCAACATTTAGGCATTATTAACAACAGAGCAAGCCCATGTAAACATCTTGTGCTAGAATTGTGTTCCACACAGTGAAAGTTGTGGTTGGAATCACTACACCACCATTATTGTGTGGTTTAAAAGATTACTTAAACTATCAAAGTCACTTGTATTGATAGCCAATAGCCACCATTCAAACTTACTCCCAATACACTCTGGCATTCCCAAGGGAGTGATTGTTCATCCTTTTTTTTCTTCTTTTTTTTTTTCTTCTTTTTTTGATAATAATATACCAACTCTTTCTTCTGTGTCTCTTATTCACAGCCGACACCAAATTTGCTAATTTGCTCTATAAATTCCTGAGGGCAGAAAATCTCTACCACAGGATCTAAACATCCTTATGATGTAAAAAACTGGAAATTATCTATTATATTATGTCTATTAGCACTAGTATAAACAAATCTCTCTATCTGTCATTGGTACTGTCTCACATAACATTTTGTATTGCATTCAAATTTGATATAAAGTATTGTAGCTCTGATAGAGTACGAAGATGTTCAACAATACACATAAAACAACATCTAAAAAGATTGACTTATAATTGCATTGTCTTGAACTATAGGAGTTGCTTTATCTGGTAAAAGTATGAAGTATCCTTCAGACAGTTTAAACATTTCAAATTAGCTACATCTCCTTCTGACACGTTCCCCTTCTAATCAAAAAGAAAACATCACTTCTCTAAAACCAGTCATCAATATTTTAGTAGAGTTACAAGATTTTAAGACGTTGCATTCTCTCACAGATATCTCATTGTGTAGGTAAGCTGCCTTTACCTACACCGCTACTGCAGCAGTAAGCAAGTCACAATGTAGCGTATAGAAATGCACGTTTATTTTTTTGTTATTGTTTTTATTTATTTTTTTTTATTTTTAGTCAAATACATAGTTGCGGAGAGTAGTTACTATGGCATTAAAACCATGTCATTTAAAAACTTGGCCATTTTTAAGTAGCTGGAGTTGGAGTTCTTTTTGTCAAGAACACAGATCATTTAGACTATCATTACTCAGAAGATAAGTGGCCAATGGCTGCATAGCTGCTTAAAAGATGCCTTCTAAAACTACATGATCAGGAGCTATGTAAGGCATTAACTTCAGGCAAACTAAATTAATGTAGCTAGCTTTATTGTTACTATATATAGTACAGGTTTTGTATTCAACTTTTATCAGATTCTACCTTGGGTGAATTACTTGTGCACAATGACTCGTTCGCCACATGTGCTGAAGCACATCACTAGTTCATTAATAAGTGGGTGTGGTTTTATTGGCTGCACAACTCGATGTGTCTTCCTACTCCTCTTGTTTAAGTGATACCTTAAGTTAGGTGATAACTTAAGTTAGGTGATAACTTAAGTTAGGTGATACCTTACCAATTTCATGGGAACCTGAAATTGCATATTGAATGAACACGCTTTACCGGTTAGAGTTTATGCTGTACATTTGACACTTGTATCAATCAGCTCTCAGAAAAAGGCTATCTATATTTATAGCTAGCCAACTCAAGTCATGCAACTCAAGTTCTGATGGACACCCTATAGAGTATTTTAAATTAATGTTGCACTGGCCATAGAAAACTCTAGCTCTCAACTGAACAGTTTATAAGAATAATTTAATAACTGCAGGAACCCATAAAAGCTTAGTGTAAATTAATTTATTGCACAGTGTGGTACTATGTGGTATTCCTGACCATCTGACGATGCCTTTGGCTGATATGTATATTCAATTATGATTTATATGCTTCTGGAGTTTATAGGGTTCAGTCTGTTTTATGACCCTTTACCATATCACGCGAGTCGCTCCACGAGAGTCTGTAGTCTCACAGTTAGACAATGTGAACCGTTTGTGAAGAATTATTGCACTACTTCAACTTTTCTCTGTGGCATGTAGTTTGTAATCGGATGTATGAAAGGTGCTAGTTTTAGATATTTCAATTGTTTCCGGCTATCAGTCTGTGCCATCTTGTCTACTAAACCCTCAGCTAGCAGAACTTAACTGTGCCGTGTGTGTGTGTGTGCAGCAATGGCACACTTTAAAGATTACTTGACAGTAACCAGGTAAGGCAAGAGAGATATACTGGAGGTAGGGGGATGTTGGTCAAGCAGGTAAGGCAAGAGAGATATACTGGAGGTAGGGTAGGGGGATGTTGCTCAAGCAGGTAAGGCAAGTCGGTTAGGTAGTGAAAGAGGAAGGGATGAGCGGAGAGAGGGAGAGACTTAAATTGTAAAACTGATGCTAAATCAATTTTTCCAAGTTTGCACTGCGAGACAAGAAGTGTTCAACTAGTACAGAGAAATGTTTATAAGGTCTTTTCTATTGTGGAAAGTCAATCTTCAAGAAGTACATCTTTTGAAGCCGTTCCTAAAATAATAACTACAAATTTGAAACAAGTTTCTTCATGATGCATCAGTGTGAGGTGTACCTAAAGATTATATATCTGGATGAACACATTGTACCAGCAGGTAGCAAATATTACTCTCACTATTATTTCGGCTGAGCACTAATATAATACTATTGTGACAGCCCCTATTAATTTTAGTTACTGCCATGTTGAAGGCATGTTCAGTGGTATAAATTAGAGTATTTTTGCAGTGTTAGTATGTTTGTGTGTATATCACAGGTTGTGTTTGAGGGAGTTGTTCAGACGTCATGCAAAGCAAGGTCGTGAGACGGACAGGGTTGGGTTGCTCAATGACGACCAGGTGGCTATCAACAGTGATCAGGAGGAGGAGTTTACCACCAGTATGGACCAGGATGTCACCACTGTGAGTGTGTGTATGTGTGTTTGTGTGTGCATGCTCACTGGCATATGTGCATGTGGTGTGCAGTGTGTTGTCTGAGTCAGGTACATGTGGTCTCTGTGATGTTGTTTTACTGCTTCAATATCTTGTTAGTTGTTTGTTTATTGTTGTTGGTTATTTTGTTTGTTGTTGTTGTTTTTTCGTGGCTTAATGTGCACCGTATGTCCTGGAGTCTCACATCATTGCCCAGGCATTAACTCGGCTGGGTAAAGTAAGACCAATATTTTAATTTATGAATGAAACTTGCTTTAAACGATAGAAAAATGAACGCCACGGCTACTTACTCACCATACTTTGCGCAAATAGTTCTGGTTTTTGTAGGTTAAATAGGTAGTCTTTCCCAACTTCCCACTTCTTCCATCGTAACATTGATGATTCCTACCATAACTCTACTTTCTTGGTCAATAAATAGCATACTGGGCAAGTGCTTACCCAAGCTCTGAATGTCAATTCAAAAGTTCTGAGTATTCTCTCTCTCTCAAGTAACAAGTGGTTGGTGCATTGTAGTGAATAATAATTGGCTGATAAATACTTGTTTTTTTGTCAGTGCTATAAACCTTTCAGGCCTAGCCATTCTTTAATGGACATCAGGAGATATAGTGGGGCATGTGACGATGTGTTATCATGTCATATCTAATAGATACATTGATTTAGTATTTGGTATTACTTGTTCTTAATGGAGGTTGCTCAAGACACTTTGAATACACATGTTAAAGCTTAAAAGCGTGTTAGTTTAAATAAGGTTCTCTTCTGGCTCACTATGAACTATCCAAAGTTTTCAGTTACTTGAAGTATTTCAACTGCAATTTTCTTCGAATGTAAGTTGCCAAGTGTCATCTCCCATTGGTTTCTCACCTGTTGCCAACTTAGTAGAAAGGTGCTAACTTTGGGGACCATAGAGTGTTGATAGCTGGAAAATTGCACTTCCTTCTGTCTAGTATAATGCCTTCAGGACTAAAACTGTGGGAAGCAGCTGCTTTTTTGCTACTATGGCAACAGGTAGCAGGGGAAAAAAAAGTAATGTTTTTCTGACCCTCTAGTAGGGCTCCTTTTCTGCCTTCTGGCATAAGCTGGGGCTGTGAGGCTCAAATGAGTGACCTGTTGCTGTCTTTATGCTGCTGTGGTGATGCCCACCAGGTGAGAGTGGAGAGGGGAGAAGCTGGGAAGAAGACTGTTCTCTCTGGTCTGTCTGGTAGTGGCAACCGAGTGTCTCCCATCCATGGACAGACTGTCGCTGGAGAAGATGGTAAGTTAATAGTGTAGAGCTTCATTGGTTTTATAATTAAAGTGGTCAAGAAATATAAACAGAGTAAGAACAGATGCTTTGTGTGTTGCGGGCCAATTTCCTTTGTGTGGTTTTTATAATAGCCTTCTAGTGGATCCCTAGGTGCTGCCAGAAGTCTTTGCCTTAGTTAATGTTACTGCATTGTGGTGGGAACACTTACAGAGAGGACTTTGTGCTCTGGCAAAGGGTAGCTTATCAAATTCTAGTTTTAAGGCTTTAAAGTACAATTTGGTTGAACTGGTCTTTTAAAGTTCAAGAAGCCTCCATTGGTGCTTTTTACTGTCAGCAGTATTATTATTACTAAATCTAGCCACTTTTTAAATGGGGTAAAAAGAATTGAAAAAGGAGTGAAGGCTGGCGGTGATAATGGATTAGCCACGTGTTATAGTGCCCACTCCCTTTGGTATGTAGATTCCCCAAGCTTCAGACGGAGGAAGTTAGTGCAGGAGGACTCTGTAGAAGGAGAGGATGTGACATGCACGAGAATCGATGACCTTGAGGAGTCCTTCAGCCAAGGTGAAGTAGGCGCCACCCGCAAAGTTAGGTAAGGGTCATTTCTGGGGCTAGTGCAAACTATCCTGATATGTCTGGAAGTAAATTTAATATGACTTTGTTATGCGTCTTAACATGTTTGATGCATTAACAAATATTGGAATGGGATTAAAATTTTTTATATGACTCTACCACCTACATAAATGAGTAATTGGAGATTTTGTAGGAAATGGGAGGAGGAAATTAAAATCTTTCAGTTTACTCTTTGATTTATCAGCAATTAGTAAACCATCAATTGATTTGCTTACTATAATAATACACTTTAGGTGTTTATGTTGTGTTGTGTACCTTGGTTCCACCTACTCCCACCTCTTCCCATCCTTTTAACAGCAGTTTTCTGTTGTAGACACAAGTCACATGTAGTAGGTCCACTTTGTGGTAACATCATGCTAAATCAATGCACATCTCGGTCCACATTTATTTCAGTGATACATTGAGTGGTGACATTATCTCAAGCAATGATCAAACAGTATATTTACATGTGTTTGTAGTAGATTTTATATAACGTGTCTTGCTCATGTGTTTTGTTATTGAATTTTTTTTTTAAGTATAGATATGATTTTCACACTTATACTATGGTTTAAATGCACAAAAACTTGGTATAAATTACAATACATAATAAAACACATGATGATGGTAGTAATGGTGGTAAATAAGTGCTGCAGGGTGGTTTATCTGAAGTGATGTAGGTGTTTATTTGTTTTGTTTTCTTTTTGTTCATTAGTGGTTGTTTTTTTTTTGTTTGTTTGTTTTTTAGTAGTGATTGAAAAGAAGAGAGTGGTGATAGATGTATAGTTATAGTTGCACTAGGACATTGTTATAATAGTGACTGACAGAGTTACATGCATGGATGAGAATTAACAAATGATGGATGGATCATCATGTAAAGTGAAAGATCACAAACCAACTAAGATACTCCAACTTAAACTTCTCCTATTTGAAAGAAAGGTTTCAAGTTGGGTTCACTTGTGCGAAAGCTGGTAGCAATGGGTGTGGTTCTTATGACCTCATTCACTAATCTCAGCAGAGCACATGGGTGGACTACAAGTGGGAGGGGCTACTAGGCCAGTCACACTTATGTATAGTCTTTGCTAAGGGCAATCTTCAAGTATATTATTAGTTGGGTATGTAGTTATGAGAGTGTTGACTTTAATGTATTTTATTGATGAGGCATTCCCACATATTGCAGTGTGCTTCCATTTGTCAAGTGTAATTCACTGGTCACTGACTGTGTTCTGACAATCTAGTTGCCAGTGGGTCGATATGTAGTTGAATATTATCAATACATTTGCATCCCACTTTGTTGTAGAGCTGTGAGCCAGGCCGAGATGCAGATTAGAGCCCAGAAGCTGAACAGATCCTTGTCCTTTATGAAGAGTATCTCTAAGTATGTGTGTGTGTGTGTGTGTGTGTGTGTGTGTGTATACACATTATGTGTTACTGACAGGCTTCTTTTAAGTGAATCGTTTTTGTTCAATTTTTTTTTTTTTTTTTTTTTTGTTGACTTCCTGGTTTTTTTAAGTGCCATATTTGACATCGATTTAAAGCTACAGTATACAATCATAGTGAATAATAAAAGGGACCTAGAAGGTTGAGAGACCGGGATTCTTTATGATGCAAGTGAGACTGTTTACAGTCTGTGACAGGCATGCAGTCTGACCTGGTCATGGGATGAGGAAGATGCCATGGTCGGCTGCCGTTTAACTCCGTCATAATAGTGAGGGTTCAAGTCCATGTGCAGGCATGCATGCCTGGGAGGGGTTAGAATATTTATGTACAGTAGGTACAGGACATGAAAAGACTGCAGCATCCTTTTGGAGTGTTTTGATGTGCACAGTTCAATGCCCACCTTTTATCGTGCCCACCTTTTTTGAGATGTGATATGATAGTGTTAACTTACCAACCTGCTTTAAGGACCAAAAATGTTTCTGTAGAACGTCAGTTAACCGAGCACTCAAAATATTTTCCTAGGCAATAGTAAAACTCCATTTTCCCTTTAGAAAATGTTTCTAACTACTTTGGAGAAACTGAACACCGTAGGATAATGTATGAGTAGAGAGAGTGCATTATGGTTTGGTTAGTCTACAATCTAATCCCTGTATTCTTCTGCAATGTATGTATGAAGTAGTTTGAAGTTTAGGGTGCACACACGTGACACAAGGAAGTAAAAAAAAATGTTTATGAGATTGATGTTGTATTTAAAAGTTTATATATAATAAATTGCATGCATCTGATTAAAATTTTGCATAATTATTTTTGTATTTTATTGTTATTGTTGGTTTATTGTGTACATTCAGGTCGAACGTATTAAGCCGTGCTGCAATGGCTTTGGTGAAGTTTCATGATGGGGATGACAATCCAGTGGCTGTTATGTACAAGGTATGCAGTGGGTGTGGCTTGTAATGGGTGTGTTCAGGAGGAAAGGGGTTGGGAGCCAGCTGAAATTGCCGCTCATCCACTTACGTAAGTATACTCACTTACATACATACATACATACATACATACACATACCTAATACATACATACACACATACATGTATACATACATACATACTTTATACATACACATACATACATTATACATACACATACATAATACATACACACATACATGTATACATACATACATGTATACATACATACATGCATACATACATGCATACATACATACATACATACATACATACATACGTATATGCATGCAAAATGTATGTAAATGTGTGAGTACATAAGTACAGAAGGCAGACTAGCATCAGTAAACAGTACAGGTTCTTGATAAGTAATCACGTCATATGATGTAGTGAATGATGTAATTGGTATGTGCTGTAATTTAATGATGTTATTTGGTATTGGTTATTAATCAGCTGTCCTTGTGTGCAGAATGTTCCAACCAATGCAATTGAGCGACTGGATTTGTTGCCAGAAGAAAAGCCGAAGAATCGCTACAGAAATGTTTTGCCCAGTAAGGAAGGAATTTCACATCACGTGTAGTTCGAATATTGATTGTATTGGTATTTGTGTGTGTGTTTGTCATGTCCTTCTAATAGATCCTCATTCCAGGGTTGTTTTGTCCAGCACTGGTGCCCAAGGGTCCACATATATCAATGCCAACTTCATTCGCGTAAGTCCTCCATCCTAAGCCATGGTGTTCAGCTCTAGAATGCTGCAAATATACTTTTTTCATATCTTTTTCCTTGGCTCAAACATTTGTTTGTAATATACTATGGTTCCTATGTTCTTTCTTTTTTTGCTTTGATATACATAAGTGTATTCTTCATGTTTCATTGCCATACTTGCTGTACATGTACACTGCTTAGAAATGCAGCTTAGTTTACTTACTTTGTAAAGATGCTCATGCAGCCGATCATCTTATCAGATTTGCATAAAGTTTAAATTATAGACACTAACTATAAAAACAGTCATTTTTATATAATCTACATACATAATGCAGCTTTTCTAGCTAACTTTCCGTTCTTTTTAGTTTACTACGTATGTATATAGCCACACATATAGGTAACAATTTCTGTCATAGATATTTGTTTCTTTCTCATTAATCCTCCGGTTTGGGTTAACGTTAATGTATTTCTCTGTTCTCTTACTGCACAGGATTTATACGGAGAAAAGACTGCTTATATTGCAACACAAGGTAGGAAGGCATGTGAGAGGGCAGTGATGTGTATGATGGATATAATGGAGTGGTGGTGTGAGTAGGTGTGGACCACTAGCATGTTTTATTTCCTTAACTTTTGTTTACCCATTTTAACAAGAAGCACGAAAATGGTGGTGAAGGCATTATTTCATTATTATTATTATGATGATGATGATGATGATGATGATGATGATGATGATGATGATGATGATGATGATGATGATGATGATGATGATGATGATGATGATGATTGTTGTTGTAATTATTATTGTTTTATTTATTTATTATTTATTTATTATTGCTGTTATTGTAATTTGTTGTTATTATTGATATTATTATTGTTATTTTAATATCAATTATATTTATTATTTTTATTAAACTTTAAGGGTTAAGGCAATGGATTTTGGAAGGTTTCCTTGTAATCGTCATGTACGAAATCTTATTTTCATGATATCCAGGTCCCACTTTTGACACCGTGGCAGACTTTTGGAGGATGGTGTGGGAGAAGAAGGTCACTACTGTGGTGATGTTGACCAACATCATAGAGAGGGGCCGGGTGAGTGCAATTACTGAGGTGAAGTATAAGTGATATTTTGGTAATATTTGTTTTTGTCCTTTGTAGCACAAATGTGCAAAGTACTGGCCAGCTGGAGACTCAGATCCTGTAAGTCATGGCTTGTTGAATTGAAAACAACTTTTGTATGTGTGTGTGTTTGTATGAGTGACCTGTGTATTTGTTTAAATGAAGATGGCTGGTGATACTTTACCAAATGTTTGGGGGGGGGGGGGTCTGGCATAGTGTAATAGTGTCATTGAAGATATGTTGTTGTTGTTGTTGTTGTTGTTTTTTTTTGGGGGGGGGGGGGGTCTGGCATAGTGTAATAGTATCATTGAAGATAGCTTTAACCATTAGTGAAGGCCACATCAATCTGCACGTATCACCAGAAAACATGTGTGCGGCAACTTCCTGACGGTTACGTAACCAGCGGCTGGTACAAAACCAGTTCACATGTCTTGCAACTGCAGGGCACAGTATGAAGCCAACTGGATCAGGCGGTCGGTCAGCAAATTTAATTATTATAAATGTGAGGTAGCTAAGCAAATAATGCAGTGGATGGTAGATGGTATCAGTAAGATACAAAGAGACTGGCTTGATGGATTTGCCACCACCTCTCTCCCTCCCCCTTCTTCTTCATTAAATCAGTTGATGTTGGTATATATAGTACTTGAGGGGATCGTTGAGCTGATTGAGCGTAATTTCTTTTGGTTTTAAAGTGATTTTTGCCCCGTCATCTTTAATGTTATTGGAGGACGTTTCTTGTGAAGCACAACAACCCATATTGCACTATCTGATTAGTCTGGTTTTTGATGGGGTAAGTCTTGGGCACCATGAGAGTGTTTTTAATTGGGCCAATTTGTTGATACTGCAGCTCTGTGTTGCTTTCCAGTTGACTGGGTTGGATAGAGTGGGAGTAAGCGATAATAAAGTGGCCTCCCCATAGGGTTTGGTGGGTGGGTTTCGCTTAGAGGGTTCATAGTAGTTGGGTAGGAGAGCTGATTCAATGGTGTCAATGTGTTTTGTCTGGCCTAGCTTATGTACTGTCCTTATGAAGGTGAAAGCATTTTGAGTGCTATTGTTCTGTTTTAATGAGGTGTAACTGAGTGGGGACCATATAGGAAGAGGGCCAAGTCCAGCATTGAGGATATGAATTTAATTGTAACACATGTGGATGCATGAGTGATTATGGAGCAACAACAATTGTTACCAGCCTATTAATTTATCTTTATTTACTTTTTTTTTTTCCTTCTAGTTTTTGCCAATTACAGTAATTATGGAGATGAAATTGATTTGTCAAAAGTATGACAAACGTTCCAGTCAAGCATAAATGGTCCTTCTAGTGGTCTGACAAATTGGTGTTCATTAGGATAATAGGATTTTTAGGTGCTTTTTCCCAAGTTTAATTTACTAAGTGATTTATAATGTGATTTATAATGAGTAAAATTTACTTAGTGACTGTTGACTTGTAATAAAACATTAAAACCTAAGAAAATTATTAGCAAGAACACAAAATGCACTCTGAATAAATGTAGAATGGATGACATATACATGACTTTATTTTTACTCCATTTCTTTCATTTGCCATATTTTTATTCTCTTATGGATTTATGCCCTACGGTTATGTGTAAATTGCAAGCGTTTATCACTTTAACCTGGTCCACGCAAGAGTTGTGCTCGTGTCTCATTCACTTTGTTTTGAATTCCTACGTAACTATTGTCAGATGCCATATAGAGAGTCAGTCTTATTCATTATGATGCCAAGTTACGGACAAAACTGAGTTTGGAGCTTAGCCTGGGACTCTACAGTGTAATATGGCCAGCTAGTTTTCATTTGACTGCCAGCCTGAAGACCAATCAACAGATAATGTAGGGTCATAACTTGAGTAATATTTGTTGCTGTGTTCCTTAAGATTTATTATGACACATGTAGCATAATGTTTATATTTGTATGTATTGAACATATAGATGCTTCATGGTTTCATTCAAGTGTCTAATTCTGGAGAACAGAAAAATTTACCTAGCTACACTCTTGCTACTCTCAGCATCAAGAATTTACAGGTGAGGAATTTCTAATATGTCTAGCTTGAGATAGAGAATTGACTTATATGTTATGGAAACTCTTGCGCGAGCATAATTCTTGTTTTCTGTGTGAGTCCTCAATGTAAATGATGAAACTTTGGAAAATTTAAATTTTAAATTGCTGGTTTATTTACATTTCCAAGTATGCTGACAATTTTGTAATTTTTAATTGACGGTTTTTAAATTGCGTAAGATTATGCAAACTCTAACATATAACAAATTTTTCATAGTAAAGAATCAATTCCTAAAGTTTGTGGGTATACGTGACAGTCTATGGGAAAAGGGGGCACTTCACTCAAACAAACAAAATTGAGTTCTTTAAGCTAATAAAAAGCTAAAATTTATCTCAACTTAGTCCTAAAATACTGGAGGGTAAAACCTTCCCCGTGCAGAGAAACTGGCAGTTGAACTGGGCTGTATTCAGCAAAGCAATTAAACTAGAAATCGAGAAAACATAAATTGAATTTCCACTTCCGGTATAATTAATGTTTCCGTATACTTAACGGCGTACTCCGCATACGCAATTAAATCCTTGCACTATTCTCAAAGCTATGCAGTTTTTTTAGCGGCTTGTTTGAAACTCCTCCCATTCCCCGTTTATTGTACTTCGAGAACGAGAGAGAATAAAAAGTAGCTTGTCTTTCCAAGGCACGCTTGGGGTCTTTTAAGTTGTTTCGGCATTTGAAATTTGGCATCGACTTAGAGTAAGGGTCACTAAGACTACATAATTCTGCAAAAAACAAAAATAGGAGAAAGAGAGAATTTTTCCTATGACTTACTTTTGGAGCCTATATCTCAATTTCAATTTTTAAGTGAAGTGCCCCCTTTTCCCATAGACTGTCACATATATGTAAACATGTACTTCATTGCACTCTTGAATATTTAGTGTATGCATTTCGTTGTTTTACGTAAGTTGGCTATGCCGCTATGAAATATATATGCCCTGAAGTGAAGCATGGTTAATTTGATGTTCACCACACTCACTCATATGTTATGACCTGCTCTTGTCATTGTGGTGGGAGTACAGTGTATTATTAATTTATATGAGTACCTAAATTACATATCTTATTATCCGGGATGTGAACAAAGACTGGACTTACATGTTGGTACGGAGTCATTACAACATAGCCCAAGAGTTGAGTGTGGTGAAACCAATTTTTTGCTGCAGTTTTAACAAGTATCTCAGAAATGATTGCCAAACTGTTATGATATGCATTATTGTGAGAATTGTTTTGTCGTCTACATCTATTTGTTTATTTTTGGAGACCTGTACGCATTACAAGAATCTGCTGAAGAACTGCAAGAATGGTTAGTTTGCGTGGCCTGTGGTCACTGGCGTGGGTAGCGGAACGTAGAACGTCAGGGTTAACTCGTCAACTTGAAGTTTGGGTGGTCCATCTACCAGTTCCGATGTAGTTATAACCAATTATAGCTTTAATTTTGATGCGTGCATGATCAAGGCGCTGCTTGACAGTAGGCGTGTGGGGGGAACTCAACAATCAAAATAAACACTACAAGGGAGTTGATATGGAGACAAATTTTCCCCTCCTTTTTTTTTTTTCAAGTTTGCATACACATTTTGTTACTCCTTCAATTTCCAACTTAGCCTTCTCATCTTAAAAAAGTGTTAGAAATAGAATAACTCCACGCACAGGAGGGATTAATTGCTTGGTTAATGACAAAATAAAGTTTTCATTTTTTTACCTCTTTTTAACGATTTGTAAATTTTTATTCGAAACGGAAGAGGGGTGAGTGACATTTTGCGATGGATAAAGTTTCTGAAAATGGCAAAGTTTATCCTGTGAGGTTGTTACGTCACTGATTATTTGAAAAAAGTTTGGGTGGTCTCTTTCTGCTGAGCTGTATTTTAAGGAAGTACATATTGGAGGAGGATCGAAGATGTCATGGGCATGGATACATGGAGGGAGAAAATGATTGAGGAATTTGTAGCGGAATGGCGAAAGTCTTTGACTTGACTGCTTCACTAGGCGCAAGTTTCACTAGCATATATGCTATATTGTGATTGTGATCACTATAGTGATCACAATCACAACCAATGGGTTAGGAGGGAAAAATTGGAATATTAAGTTTGTTAGTACAGGTATACGCCAGCAGTATGTAGTAGAAGATGGTATATTGATGACGTATGTATATATTGTTCAGCTTCACTTAAGGTCTATGTCACTTAGCAATGCTGATTTCTGGCCTTTTCTGTAGTTGGTTTATTGTTAATAATTCCTCCCACACACTTTTACAAGGCATGCAATGCTTCAAAAGACCCTGGTTAGTTGATCGCTGCCATCCCTTTGGCTGGATGCTGTGGTCAGATATTAATTTCCTTAATCATGTTTAGTAAAGGCTGTAAGTAGTGAAGTGATTCTAAATGACTTTGTGTGGGTTCGATTGCTTCACAGGACCTCTTAATAGGATAGCATCCATCAAGTGCCTTGTTATTCTGAAAGTTTACTTTAAAACTTTTATAGGATGTTGTAATAATACTCGCTACTTGTGGGATAGATACGGCAGCTGTGAAATTAAATTTTGCAGCCACTGCTGTCTTTGTGGAAGGGCTTGTAACTCTTAATATTTTAATGGAGCGGATATTATAAAGCTATGATGTGGGTCTTGGTTTCTCTATCTTGTCCTCTTCATTATGTCTTTAATTGAGTCCAATGTCCACAGGAATTTAGAACGGCTCATTTTTTCAGTAACTGATGGTGCATTATTGACCACTTCAGTCCTATGAGGCAGAATTAGCCAGTCAAGTGCCACGTGTACATGCTTTGTGTGTGGGGGTTAAGGTCCAAATAGATCTCTGTCGTGTGTCAGTCTGGTCCACACGTGCAAGGACTAACCACTTGATTGGTTTGCTGGACCTAATGGTAGGTTATTGGCCTGCATTTTTTTAATTAATTGCTTCAGCCGTCCAGTCAGTCTGCATGAATGAACTCTTAGTTGAATTGTGCTGGCCAACCTCATCTTCGGTAAGTGCTATAAGGCAATAGGTCGTTTCATGTCATAAGTTTCACAAATTTGCTGCAGATATTGATTCAGCAATTTTTCAAATCCAAATTTAAGCATTGTAAATAACGTCTCTCATACATTTTTAATCATTTTATTTTGTCCGAAAGTGGGTTTATGAAAACTAAGTAATGGTCTGAAATAAGAATTGGTAATACTAGGACTCTGACCATTTGAGCTTTAATATCTGTGCACCGGTTAATGTATTACATATATATATTGTCACTCCCAGTGACCTAATAATGTCTACGACAAATATCTACCTCACAATCAAAGAGACCTATGAAGTAAAATTATTTCAAACTCGCCAAATCTGTGTTGCTGCAGAAAGCTACAAGTACACTTTATTAGTTTGCTCTGCACTAGAAAGAATAAAGACAGTACATACTTACTGTTCCCAGAAAATTATGTCAGACATCATAGAGTGAGTATTTCGTGTATCAAATCACCCAACTAGATAACACAGAAGACCCTTGCAACATTAAGAGTCATGAGAGTTGGCAGGGCTGCAGGTGTTTGTAATACAAGACTTCCCACCTGCTCTGTGTATATTACCTTCTTCTTTTTTCCCCATGAATGCAGCTGGTTAGCTTCTGGTGCTGATAGGGCAGCTTATTGAAGACATATGCACATATACTATCACATTTCTATTGTTTTCCATCCCAGGGGATTCAAAGATAAACAATCATCATCAAGGAAGGAGTTGTGGTGGAGGGGTCAATTTTAGTTGGACCACACTCCCATGGTTTCTGTTTGTGTGTATATGCATTACTTTGACAGGAGCCAGCAAGAATTTTTTTTTTTTTTTTTTTTTTTTTTTTTTTCTGTTTTCTGCTTCATTAGGTGTAAATCAGGGGCATCGGAACAGGTGCGGCCATAGCCATACCAATGAAAAAAATGGGCATGTCTAATAATTTTCTTGCTCTTTGCTGAATCTTGTGGTCTTTGTTGAAATCAGGCTGTCGAAATGATTCTGCATGGAAGATATCTCGAAAACTCGACACCAGCGTGGTCCTTCCTTTACTATTCCAGAGTGATCTTTTGGAACAACAAATGTAGTTCAGAAGTCTTTCCAGCATTGTTGGTTTGCATAGTGGCCATTTTTAGGAGTGCCAATTTAGTTATTGGCCACACATTTATTCGAAAATGCTTGAAGAAAATAAAGCTATGACTGCCCAAAAGGCAGGCATTATGGTGGATTCAGTTGTTGTTGTTGTTGTTTTTTAAGTTTTTTTTTTTGTCATTGTGTTGTTTGCTTTATATGTCCCAAGTAGCTATACACTCTACATAATATACAATTTATTTATTTGACATGAACCTACAGATTGTTTATAAAAATCATTTGCTTTGTAATGTAATAAACCTGCGACAAGAACTTCTATATTGTCTTTTTTATGATGAACTTCATTAATTTGATGAGTGAGTGGGTGTGATCACAATGGCCACACCCATTTGGTTTGGCTTCCTACTCTGAGAATCCTTTAAAAAAATGTATGTCTTACATTTTCAAAGTTTACAAGAGTTTAAGTTTTTACATCAGTTGATTTTTAGTTTGTAAGAAATCTTCATTGTTTTCAATCAGTTCAGATTCTTGAGGTCATTAGTTTATTCTAGGAGTGAGCAAAGCAAAGCGAGATGCTATTAACATGTACATACAACTCAAGACAGTGAGCATTAACATTAAGCATAATTCCATGAATTGTTTTTCTATATAGTCAGTGACATCATTAATTATGTAGCTCATAATTTTTAAAGAACACATTCGCTGTCAAATTGAAATCTCTGCAATAGCTGTTACTGAAGATTTTCCTTGAACCCTTAAATTAATTTCTTTTGACCTCAGTAGAGTGGCAACATAGGACTCAAAAAGATTCCCCTTTACTTGTCAATCCATACAAGTCTTGCACCCTATTCCAGTCTTTCCTTCCTCTAATAATATCTGGTAGGAAACTAGGCTGCATCTTCTCTGTGGACAAGGAACCAAACCACATAATGTAATATAATGTGGTCAAAGCCCTTATGCCTATATTCAATTAACACACCAAAATTTTAGTGTAACAACTGAAGTCATCCATTATTGCAGCATTCTTGACCAAGCTAATGTCACAAACTGTGGTAGAAGGAAAAAAAAAAGTTTTTTAATGGGGAGAAACCAGAATTAATAGCTAAACCAGATACGGATAAACCTCCTTAAGTGTCGGTTGTGAAGACAGATGAAGTGCAACCTCAGACGAGGGGAATCAAAGTGCCGCGGCACCAAATAGGTTGTAAGCTGTGCACCGAATAGCCTTGCTGCGTACCACCTACGCGAGAAATGATTACAAAAAAAAAAAAAAGAATATTGTGTACATTGCATGTGTGTGTGCGTGTGTATGTGTACGTTACATAACTGAAATTAGTCAGGACAAGCATCCTGTAATATTTGTGGTAGTCAGCTTGTGAGAATCTCTCTAACCAACTGACCAACTATTACGCCAATAGCTCTACCTGCAATTGTTTTCTTGTATCTAACTTCACGATCACAAATAAGGTTTCAAGTTTCTTTGAGTGTCATTTATCAGCTGTGTGGATTAGGCAAGCCTTATCAGTGTAGCTAAGTTAATGGTAAATTCAATTCTGTATGCCACTCTTTTAATAGTGCAGCATGGTAAGCACATTGACTCAGGAACATGTTTACATTGGAAATGTATTTTGAGAACTTCAGTTATGATAAAACAGATCGTGTGCACATAGGATGCTATGTTAAGTTATAGGTTTTATTTTATATGTGCTGAAATGAAATAAGCAGCAATGTATCATAACATTTTTATCCAACGAGTGGGCATTGGAAAGCAGAAAGTATTTTTATTTTAAGTTCACTGTTGTGAATCTAAAGAATCCTAAGGTGATGGCAACACCCAGATATTTAATACCCGATTAGTTATCTAAAAAGCTTGTGCAACCTAACCCTAGCAATTATAGGTGCAATCCACACTCAGGCTCAATTTCTTCAGACATTTTAATATTAACTAATGAAACTAGTTTTATTTATTCATTTTAATTATAATAATACTATTATTTTAATTTATTATTATTATTATTTATATCATTATTGTTTTTATTAATGGCTGCTGCAGAAATTCTGTAAGGCAACTTGCTTCATTGTGCTTGTTGAGAATTCAGTATTGGCACTATGGTTTTCATAGCCATATCTTTTCCATTTCGTAAATCTAGTATTTTGGTGAAATTATATTCGCCTCACACTGATTGAGATTCTAGATTAGGACCACTTGCCATCAATGTTCTTCAATTAATCACTGCAAACAATGTATTCTCACTAACTTGAATTAAAAAAATGAATTAAGCATCAATGTATCATAACATAATTGCAAATTATTATCCTCAATTCAGTATCTTCATCAGTATAATCCATTATATTATTCAAAGTATTTTTCTTTGTGTTATATGTTGATCAGACTGGAGAAGTAAGGACAGTCTACCACTTCTGGTGTGTCGCTTGGCCTGATTTTGGTGAGTACACTCTTATATACTTCTCAGTTGTTTCGTATCGGTGAGTTTGTGTGTGTGTGTGTGTGTGTGTGGGCACAGTCACTAGGTGAAGGTTTACAGATATAAATAATTATACCATGTATTCTGTTATATGTGTATCTATATAATAACATGCTTATGTGTCAGTAACGACTGCGGTGTGTGCATTCATGAATAATTCATGAGCAACTTAGGGTTGTTTGCATCGTAACTACCTGAAGGGGGGGGGGGGGGGGGGGGGGGGGGGGAACGTTTGACAAGTAGAAAAATAAAATGGGGGAGGAAAAAAAGCTACCTCATCATGGTTCGATCATCGTGGTGCGCACACAAACCACTCAACCGTCAGGGCCTAACAGCTTGGAGCATCTATGAAACTGAACACCAGATCGCTGAACTGAGTTGGGAAAGCGTGTTCATCTACATTAGCTAACTATAATGGGTATATGATAGGAAGAGAAGCTGGGTCAATGCAGGTGAGAAAAAGCTGACTGATGTAACTACTTCAATGAAGAAGTGAAAGGAAACACACAGAAAGGACATATATACTGGTAAGCATGAGAGGTAGACAGAGGAAAAGAAGGGAATCCATGAGTTGAAAAAAAAACAGGGCCACGAGTTTGTGTCAAAAATAGCAATTGCATTATAAATGGGATGGCAAAAATGGAGCTGCTGCAACAGCACTTTAAGACTCTAACCTTGCAGCAGATATCTTTTGAAAGTCTCTTTATGTTTACTTTAGAAATGAAGGCAATTGATGATGTCATCAAAGGAAAGTGTCGGACTATAGCTTGGTTGCCATGCTCACTGCCAGAGCTAGCTAGCGTAGGGGGAAGATCTCTCTCTATCCAACTACAATGACCTGAAATCCAATAGCACTGTGGTTGGATGTATCTGCAGCCTTCTACTCGATATGTTCCCATAGCAATTTACTGTGTAGCTTAGATCAAATACTGGATTCTTCTTGCGGCATCATACACTCACACGAACAAAATGTGAAGTCTCGCACTCACCAAAAACTCAACATGGATTGATTGGAACTCGCCATAAAGTATTGTTCCAGACTGTGTGAGATATTATATTATTCTGTGTCTCATCACAACTACACTTAAAAGAGAGACTTTTCTACTGAAACTAATCATAATTCAAGTTGTATATGAGAGTTCTACCCTCACAACTTATATTAGTAAGCTGCAGTGACTATTGCATAAGCTGGACACCATTTTAGCTGCTGTACTAAAATCTGTTGGCAGACTGAAAGACAGACAATTAGACTGATTTGCTTTGTCCCACCCACTCTGACATACCCACCTGAGGCGGGTTAAATACCAGTCAAAACACCTGTTCCAATTATTGGACACTGTTGGTGGAACTGGCTTCAAACAGGAAGACTAACAAATTAACCTTTGATGGATTAAGTATGAAAGATATCCTCTAAAATATCTATAATAATAATATTAATTATGCTAGTATGATATCCCAAAAGAATCATTATATCCACTACGCTAATTCTAGATCACCCTTGGAAAACATGTCTCCCACTTGGCGCCGACTTTCTTGAAGAAGCCCCATCTGGGTGTGCTCTATACCAGTATGCGTGCATGTGGAGGAGAAATGGAGCATTAAGGATCTAAGGCTGACCTGTGTAGGAGTAGTAATGATGCCGTTTTGAAACTAAACGAGAATAGGATTGTAAAAGTGTCGTTTCCTTTTTAAGATATTTGGCTGTGTCTGCATCTATTGGAATTACATGTATATTCAGTTTGATTGCCTAGATAATCTCAGTGTGGGGTTTCTTTGATCAATGCTGCCTGCGTATGAAGTATTGCCATATGGGCGCAGATTACAAGTGGGAAAATTGAAAGAAAAAAACCCCGGCAGATTATTGAATTTGTCTTTAGCTTTCAAATTCCTGGTGCCAAGCATGCAGTATTTGGTATTTTGTTGTTGTCTGTGATTATGGAGATCAGATTGTCATCAAGTTGCATGGTTAAAATAGTAGGCCAAACTTTACTAACCCTGAGCCGGCTCAGTTAGCTTAAATTGACCCGTCAATGTGCTCAGCTGGCTTGTTCCACCTTGGATAGGCTCTCTCTCTCCAGTTGTTTTTTTTTGTTTTTTGTTTGTTTTTGTTTTTTGTTTTGTTGTTGTTGTTGTTTTAACCATCCCACTGTAAACGTTAAAATGTAATTCCAGTAACATAATAATGTCAATTGCTGGCACAAGATAGTTTATTCTCTCAGGTTATTGAAAGAATTCTTTAGTCGTTTAAACCCTGCATGTTGTAGCTAAAAAAAACCTAAGCCAGACAGCCCATAAAGAGTGGGAGGAAATTAATTAGGAAATAGGAAATGGTGGTTATTGTGTGTATCATTAAACCTTATTAGTACCTGGTGGTGGTGGTGGTGGTGTGTGTGTGTGTGTGTGTGTGTATTTGAGGGGAAATTCTAAGCTTTTTCTATGGTCCCAGGGGATAATAGATGGTTTTCTCAAACAACCAGTCCAAGGACTATATGCAATAATTCCCTTACATGTAAAGGTTGGCATTATCCTTTGAATATACTTCATATATTTTAGTGTGGACTATAAATGTTTTAATTAATGTGTAGAATGTTGTTGTTGTTTATGTGTTCTTTTCTCTAATGAGCTGGAATGTCCACTAGGATGCCCTTATACATCAACTTTGGCTAGTGAGCCACCATTCCTTGTTAGCCTCGAATTAAGGAAAGGAGGCAGGGCTGGGGATGAGGAATACAAAGTGTAGTGGAAAATATATAGTTATAGGAGGAAGTTCATATGATCCTGAAGGCTGTTCTCCTTCTCTGTGGTGCATTGGGTTGGTGTGAGTTCATCAGTGAGGGAAAAAGCACAAATTTTTTTGGCTGGTAGAATCTCATTGCTTACCTCTGAGTGAACAGGTTATAATAAAATATATCATACAGATTATTTTTAAATACAAACTGGTGAGGGGTAAACACAATTTTGAAATTTCAGGGGGGGAGGGGTAATTTCCATGGAATTGATGAAAATATTATGGCTAATGTCATTATGAAGGTCATAATAATTTTAAAAATGTTTTAGGTGGGGCCAAAAAAAAACTCTAACAAGGCTTACAAAGTCCCAGTAATATATTGTATCTTGATATAATTCACACACAAGCAATAATCAACCATAAAGGATTGAAATTTGGTGAATTTATTACTGGGAGTTTAAGTGAATTTATTACTGGGAGTTTTAACAAATGCAGTTTTCCGAAAAACCAAAAATAATTGTTTTTCTCCAAGCTAGGATTTGTACTTTTAATTGATTTATGTTGCCCCTCTTTACATTTATGCACATTACATAGTGTGTTACCATTCAGATTTATATTTTTCGGTAAATTTAGATTTTGATAGCATAACCACAATGATGATGAGTACTTTGCAGTTTTAATTCCTCTGATTTCATGTGGTGGTATTTGTGATGTGATGAAGGGAAGAGGAGGAGTAGGGAGAAAAGGTCTGTGTTGGAATGTAATAAGGAGGTGATGTCATTGTTTGACAGTGGGAGGCGGGGTGTGACCAGTGAAGTGACAAATGAAGCGTCTTTGTTGCCGGCATGGATAAGTTATCACATGAAACTAATATGCTGTGGAATTTTTTAATGTGAAAGATATCCTGTGAAGCAGAAAGGTCACGCTCTGAATAGGTTTAAATTTGAATATTTTTTTTTTATACTGTAAGATTGTAATTCTGATGTGTGATTGTGTATTTGGGAAAGATCTCCGTTTCTATGCTAGCAATGATGCATGGCTATTACTCCACTATATAATGCAGAAAGTGACTAAAAGTTGTAAAATTGGTGAAGGAAACTATAACATTTGATATGCAAGAATTGTAAAAGGTGCATGTATTTGTGTGTATGTCGTGTCTGTGTGTGTGCATGTGTTTGTTTATGGCAATAACTTTGTGCATGAAAACAGTAATACTTCCAATTCATTAAGTAAGGATTGTTTCCTTCTTAATTGAGTTTCTTTAATTAACTGGCATTACTAAGAGTATGTAATGGCATGTAGTCTGGGGGAGCCGAGACAAAACACTAAAGGTGTTGAAGAGATGGCTGCTAAGAATGTGTGACTAAATTAAATTACAAGTTCTCAGTGGATCATAAAATTGGGAGAATGTTTCTCATACCCACATTAGTGTGCTATTGGGGTCAGAGTCTTATTGACAATCCAGGTCACTTTTTATTGAGAAAAATACTATTTACTACACTCCAATGAAGTGGATATACACATGTATTTTCTCTGGATGTGCAGGTGTTATTCAATGTTGTTATTAAATTGATATACCCATTTTACTTTAAGGAATGTGTGAGATTTGCTATCTGATATGCAAATTAACAAGGTAGTTAGTATGTTTTAACTTTATGAGGTGAAAATAACATGCATTCTTTAACATGTTGTATGTCGGTGAGTCAGTGATTTTATTAAGTAGGTTGTTTTTGCTACATGAAGTTCTAAATAGAAATGTTTAATTGCGTTGTAGTGTTCTGCAAGGTTTTGAAGCAGTCACTTTTTCCTTATAATGCTGTAGTTTAATGGGTGCAGCATTTTAACATTACATTTACTGGTCTCAAGCTCTCCCAACAAGCAAAGTTGCTACGACATTAATAACCAAGGCCTGTGACAAAGTTCTACTTATAGAATAAACAAGTGCAAAACGCAACTCGTTGAACATATGGTATAGTGGTTGTGGTGTGCTTCAGCCAGAATGGTCAGTGCACTAGCCAAGATGCATTAAAACAAAGCTATTCATAGCTCCATCCACATTTTCAACTGTGTACATGTATGTGTTAATTTAGTTCACACTGAGTAGCACTTGTAAGAATTCTATAGTTCTCACCTGTTAACAGCACAGTGAATTTGATTTGCATGCAAAGAAAGACGTATTGTCATTTTTCTGCAACTTTCTAGGATACTTATAAGTGCTTGTGATACATCACAGTTGACGTTTAGAAACTACAGTCAAATTGTGTATGTGTGCAAACCATGAAATTCTGTCAACACCATCAGATACACTGCACAACAATCAGGGTCAAATTAGTACACTCCTGTTAATCTCTCGATTTGCTTCACTTGCTTGTCAAATTAACAAGCCGTAATTAATTTTTTCTAAACGTCCAAGTGTTTCTCATAAATCACCAACTACTTAGTAGAACACTGTTTTATTTCTTATGAATTAGCTATTTTTTGCACCATTTTGAGAGCATTATAACAAATGATACTTTGTATTGTTCAATCAAAATGCCACTTAGTATGATATGTGTATGGTCCTTGTATAGAACTAAGTTTGCACCCAGATTTCTGATCTTTGATTAGTGAGGTGCTGTGTGACCACCAAATGGAAGTTGCAAAATTTTATTTTATGTTGTTGCTTGCTAGTTTTTCCTTATAATTTATAGCCAGTCTACCTTTTTTCTTTTTTCTTTTAGATTTGAACTTTCCTACTGTTCTATTAGTCAAAACTTAAGTTTTTATACTTATCATTACCCATTATTGTTTTTTTGTTGCTTTTGTTTGTTTGTTTGTGTTTTTCCTGCTTGTGTGTATGTATGCAGGGATTCCTAAAGAGACAGATGCCATTTTGAAACTTCAGAGTGTGGTTAATGAACTTCGTACTCCTTCTGCTGGACCAGTGGTAGTCCACTGCAGGTAAACAGAAAACATGGGGCTCCCCATATGACAGGAACATAGAGTGGGTAGTGCCTGGCTTACGTATAATAGTGGGTTTAACAGAATAAAATATTATAAATATTCGCAGTAATCTAATTTACTTTAGTAATTAAATAAAGCAGAGCTAAACTCAATAAAAACTAATTATCATCATGAGTGTGAGTAATATTATGGTTCTTTTCTTTGTTTGGTTAAAATTTGTGTACACATGTTAAAAATTGTAATTACTTTAATTAGAGGTTGAAAAATGTACTATTTACACTCATTGACTTATGTATGGCTACAAATTAGTTTTTATGCTTTAAATTTAATTTACGAAATTAGTGACGTTGTATGCTTTGATTTAATATGTTGCTGGATTTGTCACATGTTGTTTAAGTAGGTGCTAGTTTTGTCCATTTTTTTGTTAATTGCTGGTCCTGTTTAATCGGATAATTTATCGCGATAATGCGCCACAACTTGATTAATTCATTAACAGTTGGTCTTTCCTCCGCACGGTTTTTTTTTTGTTTTTTTTATAATGATCCAATTATTGTCTTGGGTTTTTCCTCTGAACTCATTTAATTCAATATCATAACTTTTAAAACCGTAAGTTATGTTTTATTGATTATTGATTGAGTTAATTGCGGTTAAGCATCATGGTTTACACTACGCTGGGTATTGTGGGTGCTCTAGAAGGTGATCAACCAAATCCACTAGATAATAGTACACTCCTACGTGCTATGTTAATGCTTGACACCTGTTAAAGAGCATTGTACGTCTTTTAAGCCACCATAATTACGAAGGAAGCTTATTTCTCCGGCATTTTATGGTCTCATCCGGTATCCATAGTGATGTTACCATGGCTATAAATGTTGCAGTATCCATTGGATACACCAAGAACTTATCTATTTAATTAGCATCACGAGAGAAACTAGGGCTGTGGGGGGGGTTACATGTTATTTTGTGTTTTTTTTTTGTTTTGTCATTGTTTTTTTGTTGTTGTTGTCCAACAACTGGTTTGCTTTGTGAGGTGATATGTGCTCTACTTATCTTAGTTGGGCTAATCTATAAATTTTAGACTCATGAATGGTTAGACCTGCCACTCCCATCTTTTAGCTTCTGGAACTAAAATCCATTAGGAAAGCTTACTAAATCCGAAGATTGGTAGAGGAAATAAGACACCTTGACAGTAGTGTCATGACCACAGGACATATTGCAATTGTAATTAGATACAGGTTGCCCAGTTAGATCACTTGAAATGTGATTATGTTTTTAGTCTTGGTGGATTCACTGAAGGTGATTATACCGCCAATGGCCACTAACTTGAGAAAAGGCAGACATTGCAAAGGAGTATGTCTAGTGGGTATCCAAGGGCGGGTAATTGTTAATGAAATAATAGCTGGTTTGTCTGGACAGAGGTTTTTGTGGTGTTTTTAGATTAATAATTTATCAGTATATACATTGGATGATGCTCTCTTATTGGTTAATTTGTTCAAGATAATTAGTAAATTGAGATAAAGGAATTAAGTCATAAATTATTCATTTTTTCCTTACTCTGAACAATTAGTTAATCTGAAATAATATGATTTATCATGTACTGACAGCATTTGTCTCACTTCTGTTAGTTGAAAATTAAACTAAAATTGTTTGCATGACAGATTATTTTACAACCTAATTTTGTAGCTTATTGTCATGCTAAACTTGATTGTTTATGTGTAACAGCTGTTTCTATTACACTTCATTGTTTCTCCTTAGACATACAATTAGATTTATTTTTTAGTGGTAAATTTAGAAGTAAATTTTTCGTTATATTTATGAATATATGTACAAATAAATGGTATATTATTTCTAACACTGATTTTAATAATTGCCAAACTAGAGGTAAGGCAGAAGACCGCGGTGTACAGACTTTGACAGAGATAGCTATATTCTTTGCATAAAATCTCGGCCTTGTGGGCCTTCTAGTGCAATATGAAGTGAATGACAAAAGCCAGAGAAGGTAGTGGGTATATATATGTGATACAGTACAATACAATAAGGGATGTTTGTCACAGAGTTTTCTTTTAAGGGGTGTGAAACTTTTTTCTTTAGGGCATGCAGCCTAGGTGTTAATTCCCTGCTTACGGACAAGAACAAAGGGTCAGGAACAATGTAATACACAGAGAGGCAAGAGATGACTTAGTCTGAGGCAAGACTTAGGCAGAAGGATAGGCGAGCAGGGAGTCGGAGGCCGAAGATGACCGGCTCGCCTATCCTTCTGCCTAAGTCTTGCCTCAGACTACGTCATCTCTTGCCTCTCTGTGTATTACATTGTTCCTGACCCTTTGTTCTTGTCCTTTCAGATCTGTAAGCAGGTAATCAACACACCTAGGCTGCCCTAAAGAAAAAAGTTTCACACCCCTTAAAAGAAAACTCTGTCACAAACATCCCTTATTGTATTGTACTGTATCACATATATATACCCACTACCTTCTCTGGCTATTGTCATTCACTTCATATTGCACTAGAAGGCCCACAAGGCCGAGATTTTATGCAAATAATATAGCTATCTCTGTCAAAGTCTGTACACCTGCGCGGTCTTCTGCCTTACCTCTAGTTTGGCAATTATTAAAATCTTTCTCTTTCAACTCCAGTTCTGCTCTCCTGCTTCTCTGATCCTGTTGTAAATAAATCTTTGTTTTGCTGTTTGCTGTTACTCTCAAATTGAATCTGTAAAAATAAATAAATCTGACTTTTCTTCTCATCTATGACCTTGTAACCATTATACAGAGCTTTCACAAATATTTCACTCTCCTGCTTTACTTTAGTTTATAGCTATCTCACTTGACACATAACCAGCTACTATTCCTTTTTACCCCCTCCTGGTATCTTTTCACCTATGCCTCAACTGAAAGTTTTTCTCAGTTCAGTCTCTCTATGACGATTATTGTTAGAGTCACTTATGCTAAGTTTGAAAAGTAGTGAGGGTGAGATGTCCTTGGCATATCACATTTAAATTGAGCACTGATGAATTTTCCAGTAGGATGTTGTCTTGATGAACTTGTTCTAATGATTGAAGAATGGATGTCATGCCTGAAGTAAATAACTAGTATTTTGACAATTAGTGCTAGTAGATAAGGTGCTCAATGAACTAACAATCTAGCTATACCTCCTATCATGGTGTACTAATCCCACCAAACAATGACTCACTGCCTTGTATTAGTTTCTTTCTTTGCTGTTATTTGTTGTTTTTGTTTAGTTGATGTTGTTGTTGTTTTTTTAGTTTTCTCATTAGTTTTTTTTTTCATGTTTTTATTTAATAAGTGATCAATATAAAGATCAATTGCAATGAATATCTGAAGTGCAGTAGTATTGTACAGTAATATATTGGACACAAATAGTTTTGTGAATGAGTGTATGATTATTAATAGTAGTAGATATGCCAAAACTGGATGAAAGAAAAAAACATAATTAACACAAAAAAAAAACAGATCGTGAACAATCACTCTTTAGAATTTGTCGTGGATGTGTGTTGTGGTGAACATTCTTTTCTCCTCATCCTCAATTCATATTTGTCAAATCTGTGATACCCCCTACTGTACCAGTAAAGTTCATGATTCTTTTGTGTGAAAGTGGTCCCTACGTTGTATGACCCCACACAGCTCTCTGCGAACCACCATCCACTTCCATAAGTTTCATCGTAGTATTCGAGACACAAATGCAGCAAGCCATCTTGCGGTAACTGTTCATCATGCGTTTTCTTGGCAAGGAATGGTTTGCCATTAAATTGCATGAGGGAGTCATGGAGGTTGCTGGGGGTATAGAATTCATCTATGTGTAGCGTGTAGTCTACAGGTGAGACTTTGAAGCTGCCGTATATGATGTGTGCCGTGCTTTGGGTGTCGTTACTGTTTCTGAATAAATCCACTCTAAGCTCGTATTTTGCCCTGGATGTTAAAATAGCCACCGTTTTTAAGCTGTACCAGAAGTCTCCATCAAGGGAACCAAAACCATCTTCGAATTCATGCATTAGCCTGGACGTGAAGCTGAGTTTGTTTGAAGATCTCTTCATTATCATCATCCATCCACCTTCGTCTGTTTCCATATCACACCATGCCTGTGCTGTAGAGAATGAACTGGTTCGGATCATGTACATGCCAGTGTCATTGGTGCCCTGGGAGCTGTTTAGAGGTGGTTCACAGCATGAGTTGAAGATTTTCTGTTGTGGTTTCTCTGGACACTGAATTTTACGTTGCTCACACTCTGGGCAGTCATGATGGGGTTTGTTTGTGGGTGACGATGAGTAGTCAGTCGTATCACTGGATGCTGCAGAGTTTGTAGTAGTTCTAGATGTCGAGGCTGTATCATTTGATACTGCTAGTTGTGTAGTAGGTCTAGATGCTGCCGTAGTAATCAGGTTCAGGATCAACAGAGAGAATAGGGACATAGTGATGATATTTCCCTGGAGTCGTTTTGCCATTGCTTGTGGAAATAATTGAATAAAACGTTCTAAATGAAAGGATTAAATTGATCCTCTATTCGGTTGTACCAGCTTGAATTTGATTGTCTCGTGAAGGAAGTATGGAGTGTGCTGAGCTTCTGAGTCCTTGCTGGCTGATCTTTCTCTTTATATACTATCCCAACTTCCGCATTAGGTAGTGTCATGTTTCCAATGCCATAACCACAGGTTAATTGGCTAACCTTGTCTGCAGCAGCTCAGGTAGCCAAAGGATATGAATATCATTAACAGTTATGTAATCGCGTTTATAGAGATCAGGCTCCTGTATTGCTTGAGGCCCTTTTAAAGTCAGTCAGTCTTTTCTAACCCTAATCCAATATGGTATAATTAGTATTGTGTAAACATAAGGGAGGGCTGGAAAGTAGTGGGAGGAGGGTTGTAGTTTGGAAGGGAGGAAAAGTGGATGCAACTTCATCTAATCTGTTCCTCAAAATACACAGTAATACAACCCACACACGTGACATGCATATAGTTGCAAAGTGTTATTATTTGTATTATTACGGTGTGTAGTGCTGGTCTTGGACGCAGTGGAACCTTTATATCCATTGACATGGGGGTGCAGCAGGTAGGCCGATTTTAATTTTGATGCTAACATTAATCTGTGGTGTAACTAAATATAGTACTTGTGTTTAGTACTGTGCGGACAATTTTTTTTTCCTTTTCATTCTAAAATATTTGGGTCCTTCCCCCCCCCCCCCCCCCCCCCAACCACCATCAGAACAAATATACAACTGAGGGATGGCAAGAGCACACACAAAAACAACACCCAAAACTCTAGGAATATCATTAATAGATTATGATTTGCATTTCCTTCCATAGTACAACAGTGAAGGTGTGGTGGACCCACTCAAGTACTTGTGTGAAATGAGACAAGATCGAGGAGGCATGATTCAAACTTCGGTAAGTTTTGTTAAGTAAGTTCAAAGAAACTTCAAGGTAATTAGTATCTTGTTATTTTTCACTAATAATCCTATTGGATCTTGATATACAGTGGTCTTCTATTGGTTTCAGTCAATCTGTACAAAATGTCAAATTCCTATTGACTTAGATTTGCCATTTCTAAGTGTGCATAATACTACTTACTATAGAAATTCACTTTTTTTGTTTCTTCCGTTTGCTTAGGACCAATTTTTGTTTGTCCACAAGACCCTGGCAGACTACATGAATATTGGATCTTCAAAAGAATGATTTTAAGGACTTTGTTTTTATTACAAATGCAACTCTTTCCCTGTCATGTCAAACTAACAAAGTTGCTGAAGCATTGTTGTTGTTTTTTTTTTGTTATTAAATATTCAGCTATTGTATAATTGTATTTTTGCAATGTAGTGGATTAATTAAAGTCAAAACATTATATTTTGAGAAAACAAGAAAAAATATCAAGTGTATTTTAATTAGGAAACATTTAATTAAGTTGTTTCTGATCCTTCACTACGATGTTCTCTCTCCTGCGCATGTTGTTGTTCAGAAGTATGACCTCCCTGTTCAGGCTGTCCAGATGAATTGGGTGATGAATAAGTTGCCCTCTGGGGATTCCCTTTGTAAGGACTACCCTCATTATTGCTCGAGTATGGAGGACTGTAAGATGCTGCTGCTGCATTAGGAGGAGGAGGATGGTTGTAAGATCCTCCACCCATTTCACCATTCCTTGAGTTGTATACACGAGGCGGTGGACCCCCGAATCGACCTCTTCCCCTGAAATTTCTTCCACCTGGCTCATGGTATCCTCCCCCTTGATCCACATTCATCTGGTCATACTCTTCTTGAGAGCAATGGAGAAATCTGCATCTGGACCCCAGCTTACAGCCTTGGTACGTTGTGAAGTGCTTGCACAGCTTGGGGACCATACCGCCTGGATAAAATGTAAAGACGTGATGAAAGATCATAATTTTAACCAGGAATGTGAGAAAAAAAAAGTACAGTTTACCCAACATCATAATAGTTGGAAAGAAAAGAAAAAGTAGCACAAAACATGGACTAACCTTCCCTTATCCAGACAATTAATAAAATGCTGAATTATACTGTAAGCTCTGATTCATACATAAAATAACTCACTACTTATTTTATTGTTTGTATGACAAGAAGGCATGCCTGCAATTGGAATGGCCAGTTAAGAGATAAATAATGTACTATACTTCAGAGGTTACAATCAATTAAACTTGGTAATGTACACACACACACACACACATACACACACACATTTGCAGACAAGTTTTTATAGTTTAGCACTTAAAATATGTGATATATGGTACTATTTTGGGAAAATAGTGATATGATGGTACTATTTTGGGAAAGACAACTATTTTAAGAAAAGCCAATGTGGGCATGACAAAATTCCTTTGATTGTCCACTACCAAATCTGGGACAACTATGGCAATCATCAGCCAATTACCATTGAGGCTCTCAATTGCCCAAGGGCAGAGGCAGTTGGTACATGTATGTCCGTAAATATTTATAGAGACTTCCAAGTAACAGCCCAATTAGATAAAATTGAGTAGCTACAAGGTCATATATAGTTACAAATACAGCAGTCAAAGCTATGCTATAGTTTGGATAATTCATTAGCGTATCGGTACTGCCAACAATACCATTCAGTTAATGAATGTCAACTTCAAAGTTGTGTAATTAATGGGCCACTTAGTTGTATCCACTGCAATATGGTAACTTCTTCCACTCTCACTCGTAAGCGATTAAAAATTACTCCAAACAAAGCACACTTGTATCAACACAATGCAGTTAAAAGCAGTATCGTGAGTAAAACTTTAGACATCCATCGCATAACTGTTGTGATTGGAAATTTTAGGATTGGGCCAACCGTGAACATCAAAGAATGTGATTAGAGATTTAGCCATGCAATCTTTCACACTGTTAATGTTCTTCCTTCCACGGAAGATACACTCAATTACAATGATTACTTCAGTGACATCAATCTGAAAAAAAAAAAAAAAAAAAAAAAGGGTTTAATTAAATTAATCTTCCCACTCTTTGTTGTAGTTCCATTGGATACTTGAGCACCTGCAGAGATTCCCTATGACACTCTCCCCCGCTAAACCTCTTCCTCTAGTCACCTAGTTATCACTAATTTAATATTAAAGTCTAGGGATTTGAGCGGGACACTGCCAAATTATAATGTGAGCATAGAACAGTATTCATTGTTACAAAAGCAATGTTAGTTGTAACTTTTTGAAAAAATAAAATAACATTATCCTCGTGTATTTGCTCTGCCAACAAGGAAAGGAGAAGAGGAAATCCTATGACCTAACTTCCTTCAAGCAAATCTTTGAGAACAGCCTCATTTTACAAAAATATTTATTGTAAGCTAACAATCTGATCAGGAAGGGCAGAGCTTTAAAGTGACAAAAGCCAATAATTATTGATCGCTACTTCGTACATTTCTTCAGATCATAGAAGTAAAGGACCTGTTCAGACTAAAGTCTCCACCAGTAATGGTTACAATTTAATATAACTTAAGCTGCCTATTCTAATTTCAGTTGCCCAACACATTCTGATTATCATCTATTCACATGAAGCACATAGCTACCCATCAAAAAATTTGCTCAAAAAAATTTAAAATCAATTAACCATTTAAGAACAACAACGGGAGAAGGGAAAAAAACAAAAACAAAAAAACCCAGTAATACTCAAAACAATACTAAAAAAACCAACCTCTTTTCCATGGTGGAAATCCTCCTCTACCACGCCCTCTGGAAAATCCCCTGCCCCTCTGTCCTTGGTAATAATTATCTCCTCCACCACTACCGCCAAAGTAATTCCTGCCTTGATCTTCGGGTCCCACCCACTTCCCTGAGACGTGAGGAGGTGTAGAACCTGGACTATCCCCCTGCCCATGGTATGCATGACCCTGGTTCTGGTAATAGTCTGGATGATTGCCGTGGTAACCTGCAGGGCCAGCACCATTGTGGTCTGGTCTCCTGTGGTAATCGGGATAACCAGTGCCGCCGGCTTGATGGTGTCTGGAATCTCCTCCATAGCTACCAGGAGCATTGTTGGGATCTGTTGGCTGTTGTTGTTGCTTCTTCACAGCACAATGTAAACATACAAACACAGACACACAATTTATCATTCTATTAGATCCATATAAACAAGTACATGAATACTATTAGGGGGGGAGGGAGGGGGAGGGGTGTGGCAAAGTGACCCCAAAGCCATGTATTTTGATTAGATTTAAATCTAATTTTCTGATCATAGTTAGTACATTTAATTATTTGTAATCATTTAGTCAAAATTATTTAGGGACATTTTTATAAAATTTCATAAAAGTGAAATATTGTATAAAGTGGGATGCGACAGGCACTGGACATTTTTCTATGTGGGAAAATGTTTCCTCCAAATGACAGTAACATTTTTAATAAATGTTTTACATGGCATTATAACCGGCAAACATTCAAAAGCAAAGAATACGTCTGTGTTATAAAATAGTAATGAGAATTTTGTGGTTTATTAACTTTATGAGAACTCATTTTTTTAATGTATTAAATTGGTAGGGATAATTCAATGGGTTAAAATAGCACAGGGAAAATGAAATAGCACAGTAATTAGTAGAGTGAAAAATGTATAGTTAGTTTCTACTTCGGAGACTATGTTACTCTAAGTGCAAAAGAACTATTAGTATTAGAGGAATAGTCCAACAGATTTGGAGGAGCCATACATTGAGAATGAAGTTATGAAGGTAGCTAATCCTGAAAAATCCAGAGATAGTGAATGAACGATATGGTGTAGCTACAGTGAAAACATCAACAACAACAAAAAAGCTCACCTACTATTAACGAGTGATAGCTCGAGTAACTTGTTTTATTCTGGAAACATCACTCATAAAGCACTCCGTGAATAGCCTAACAGATTAAGTGTGGTGAGATTGCGAGAAATCGCCGTGTCCAATCAAATCATTATTTCAGTTTTCCACCGCTGTAGATATTTCAAAATAATACCACACTTTTTGTAATGAAAAATGACTCGGCTATGGTATTAGTATATATATCATAACATATATATACATAGGAACTGAAATGTCATCACACTTGAGACCTTTTCCAGCAAATGGCAGGCTGCTCTTTAATAAATTTTTTCTTCTATGTCCAGACTATCCTTGATTATTAAAGTTTAAATCACTAGTCATAAATGTTTTATTAATCAAATGTTTCGGCTGCTATTCAGCTAGCCATCATCAGTGAAACATACATGATGCTGCAGCTATGGTAATGCTATAAATATGTTTGGTGATACTAGCAACACCTCAAGCTATGATGCTCTTATACACCCAGTGTATATACCAGTGTCCCTATTGTCATCATGGAAACAGCAATGTATCATGTAGTCATGGTATATAGCGAAACAGGGCAACAATGCTATGAATAGGGACACTGGGATACTTCATGGGGTGTATAACAGCATCATAGCTTGAGGTGTTGCTAGTATCACCAAACATATTTATAGCATTACCATAGCTACAGCATCATTTCTATCAGTTACTATTTATGTTTCACTGATGATGGCTAGCTGAATAGCAGCCGAAACATTTGATTAATAAACATTTATGACTAGTGATTTAAACTTTAATAATCAAGGATGTCTATACCTAGCCAAACAAATATTATACAGGATAAGTCCAGACAAGCACAAAAACAAACAAACACCAGAACAAAGCCAACAGGCATCATACGCTGCTTAAAAATAGCTAGAACATCATGGCCTGCATTTCCATGACAACAGCTCTCATTTAAAATAAGGTAAGGCTTCAACTCATGAATTCGAGAATGCAAGTCACACCGTGACACACAGAGAAGTCAAAATGAGCCAATTGCATCAGCCTTTGCGTTTTTGATGATAATTTAAACCTCCAACTCACAATATTGCATATATCAAGTTAGTAGCTTGATGGTAAGCTATACACTGAAAAACAGGAAGACACGACTACAAGCTTAACTGGCAATCCTTTCCATCTTGTAATTACATAAGAGTATAAGCTTTCATGCACAAACGATAGCACATCTCAAAAATAACTTTAAAAATCTCCCAAGCAAAAATGTAAACAACTCAGAAGAGGAAATGCCTGGATATATTAGAAGATCCCTCACCTGGTGAAGAAGGTCAACATAACTCTAGCTAGTCCAACATCTGCTGACACACACAAAATAGTGCCACTTGAGCACACACGCTACATATATCACTGAACCATACACTCAGCATAGCCACACGGAAACGAAACAAAGGAAATCATTCCTCTTTCTGTCTCCAATTCTCCCACTCTTCCCTTCTCTTTGGTACAGGAAATTAGCAGTTCTTCGTTCAAAACACTGTCGCAAGCATAGCAAACACACAGCCTGTGATGAATTCAATAATAGTTTGGGGTTCATTTAGGACTCAATTTAAGAGGGGGTGAGATTGAGCTTGCGCTACCTCAAGGGGTTCACAACTTTCATACAGCTTTTTAATTTTTCTTTTTGCTTATGAAATTTGAAGAATACTTCAAGGGGGGGGGGGGGGGTGAGCACCCCCTGAATGAACCCCTAGTGCATATATCAAGTTAGTAGCTTGATGGTAAGCTATACACTGAAAAACAGGAAGACACGACCACAAGCTTAACTGGCAATCCTTTCCATCTTGTAATTACATAAAGAGTATAAGCTTTCATGCACAAACGATAGCACATCTCAAAAATAACTTTAAAAATCTCCCAAGCAAAAATGTAAACAACTCAGAAGAGGAAATGCCTGGATATATTAGAAGATCCCTCACCTGGTGAAGAAGGTCAACATAACTCTAGCCAGTCCAACATCTGCTGACAATTTGTTGCGGAAATCACACAATAGTTTTTTTTATATAAAATAAATTGGAATTTACTACAAGTACTACAAGTATTTGATGAAGATACACATCTGTGTATACAATTGCACAGTCTTAAAGCTTCATTTTTTCTGGAAATCATCAACTAACACCAACACGACCGAAAAATTAGTGAGAATTGTAATAGTCTAATAGGTTTTAGGATGTTATACTAGATTTAATCACGGGAAATGCCACACTGAAACTATGTTAAGAGTAGACATTCAAACAAATATACATGTATACATGGTTGTTAGACCAAAAGTGCCTGAGTTTCGTTTGTCTCTATTGACAACCATTCATTCCTAACAGTTTACCAAGAAACTTACTGATCTGGAAATATATAATCTAGCAGAACATTTTTAGGTATCAACAAAATAGTCAATTTCTGCCACACACAAATCAAACAACAGCCAAGCTATGTTCTCCCCAGGTAATGTGTGGGTTAGTCCCGGGTATTGGGTGGGCCAGTCCCAGCTCTGTTGGTGAGTTCAATGTCACATCAGAAGGAGATGATAGCAGTGGTGTGAAGCAGCAGGATATACCACAAAGTATCAAACTCACAATCAGCTGCCACCCCATCAGCTTAAGAAAATTTAAGTGAACACACACCACGAATGTTTTAGTCATATGATGAATCTACTTTGATAGGCGATAGCCAGGTGTAACCATTATCCATATAAGTTATCTGCACCAGCACAAGTAGACTCAGTGAAATCTGCCACTAGATAATGTTTTCTATGGAATGCAAATTCCTTGCATAATTTGTTGTTTAAATTCACTCCGCCATTTCAACATGTTATGTCTGCATGAATACTAGAACAATAAAATCGTGTGGCACAAATACAACAAACTTCCATATACCGTACTTAAGTACATAGGTCATGCATCATATCATAATGTAGAATACAGCTAGCATTGCAACACTAAACATGTCCTTACCTTGTTAATAAAGTTGATAAGAGACTGAGCTTGGTTGATGGTGGTGGCTGGACTGGGAAGAGGTGAGTCTGCATGGAAAAAAAAAAAAAAAAAAAAAAAAAGAAGTTAAAAAATTAAAAACAACACAACAAAAGAAACAATCAATTTCAATAATAGTAAAATCTCGTCAGCTCAAATTCAATCTACCTTTGTGCCACGTAGGCAACACAACTTTCTAGACAATTCACTCCTTACCCGCACGCACACACACACACACACAATAAAGCGTGTTGATTTTCACAAACAGATGTCTCTTCAAGGACAATATTTAGTCAGTCATTTAATCCTCAGACCATCCAACTCACTCGCCTTTAATAACTACATAAGAAATCGACCATTTCTGTACTTGCGGTAAACGATAGCATACGGTCCTAAACAAACAAGAAAATCATCACCGTCTCGTGCCAGGTATGATAAAAACATTGACAAAAGCAAGCAAACAGACCCCAACCCATTCCTAACACCTGTAAATCCTGTCACAGTAGCATCAGCTCTGCTCGTTCATCTTACTAAGGTACATAGCTATGTGTAGCAACATCTTTAAAATCAGTGAGCTTTTATCGGTGACTAAATACGGAAACTGACTGATGGTATCTATAGTTACAAAATAAAATAAATTTATAAATCTCACACAAGTATGTTTACTGGTTATTAAACACTTTGATCTTTCCCTCCCTTAAATACAGCCTTGGTGTAAGTATATTTTGGGACAGGGGAAGGGCTGGATAAAAGTGCTACTTTTTTGGATTGAATATTCACCAATTAAAGGACTAGCCAGCCCTCAATTAGCCTTGTAATTCCTGTGGCATGTGGTGAATAAAATAAAAAATAAATAAATAAAAAATAATAAATAAATTTACATATCCAATTAGAGATAATTTAACCACAGAATGCACCTATTCATCCATCAATTAATCTGGAAGGTTTTGCCTCATTTTTGAGGTACACATTAATTAAAAATGCTGGGTTCTTAACACTAATGTTTAGTTGCCAGTGGTTACAAGCCAGAGTCCACTAGCCAATTTTGGTTTCAAAAGGCACTAGTATGGCACTCAAGACAGGAGTAATACCGGAAATTGGAGGCCATTGAAGATAATTGCAATGCAAACTCATGAATTATAATATGAGTTTTCGATGAAACCATAACCTACCGGGAGGAAGTGATACACTGGTAGGTGCAGAGGCACTCGTGGGGGAAGCAAAAGCTGCAGGAGGAAGATTAGGAGGAGGAGGGAGGGGCTGGAGGCTCGCAGGAGGTCCACTGTTGCTGGCTCCAGGCTGGACAGGGAACAAGTATGTATTAACAGTATATACACAATCAAATGTTACAAATTAAATATTCTTAACTATAATGAAAGGGGAAGGAAAAACAACAACAACTAATAACAAAAACAACTTACAAGCATACTACACACTTACAATTATTCAGTAGAATTTACAGTATTACACTACACATAAACAGAAGTTACAAAAATGTCAATTACTATAGCAACACAAATCCATTAAAGTCTTGAGAAATAATTAGTTGCAGTATTATACAATTGTTTCCTATAAAACTCATTAAATAACCACAACATGGTAGTCATAGTCCTGTATACAGTTGTTTCCTATAAAACTCATTAAATAACCACAACATGGTAGTCATAGTCCTGTATACAGTTGTTTCCTATAAAACTCATTAAATAACCACAACATGGTAGTCATAGTCCTGTATACAGTTGTTTCCTATAAAACTCATTAAATAACCACAACATGGTAGTCATAGTCCTGTATACAGTTGTTTCCTATAAAACTCATTAAATAACCACAACATGGTAATCATAGTCCTGCATGATAATTGAATGCATTTAGAATACCTGGAACTAGAAAGCCAGTCAAGTTGTTAATTGAAAGCAGAACATTAATTGGGGCTTGTGTTAACCTCCAAATACACTTTCTTGCCATTAGCTAAACCACCCCCAGGGCTAAGAAGTGTTGTAAATAAAACTTATTTAAAATATTAACTCAAATTCCATCCAAACTGATCCTCTTCTATAAGTGACCACTCCGCACGTATCAAACAAGACCAATAAGGTTTCCCCCTATTTTTGTAACTAGGAAAACTAACACCTGCATCTCACTCTGACAAGCAACTACGGCCAATAAGTCACACTAAATTTTCCCTCCATCCTCTTCCTTTATTGGTACCGATCGACTCACTGAACTTAATATCATTAATAAATTCGGCAAGCCTAATTAATTCTTTCACCACATTAAGTGCCAATAGGACAGGATTAAATCAACCAGTTGGCCATATTTCATTAGTATCACACCTTGGAGACTTGCGGCACTATACAACCAATCATAACATATTGCACAAGGGCTGCAGTGAGGGCATTATCCCACTCGCTTCAGTGCCAACACCTACCGCTAATTCAGTTACTGCTACAACAGATAACTACATTAGGAAAATTATGTATTAAGGTATACCTCCAATGATAACCTAACTAGATGATCCGCCATACTTCTACTTGGTAGTTAGTATTATCACTTGGCAACATGGGATAATTGTGTAAGGTTCTATGGTAACATCTCCACAATACCCAAGAGTGGATACAAGCTGGCAACGTTCACATATGTAATCATGCAATCTGATTATCTCATATCGAAACTGTACCACCCAGTGCCCTCAATTCAATAACGCACTAAAGCTACCACCAACATAAAATAGTACGGTCTAAAATACATTACAATGTATCACGCCCTAACTATCAGTGACATCACAACAACTAGTGTATAGTCATGCGACTTACAGATATCAGCTCCCTTGTGCGTCGTAAACAGACAAAATAAAAGAATGTTTGAGAGTGATGGCTTTCATCAAATAAATACTAGAATAAATGAATGTTTGAGAGGGATGGCTTTCATCAATTATACTAGAATTAACACATCACAAGCACAACGTGTGGTATATGCTCAGACTTCTTGATTAGGGACATCACCACTTCACAGACAGAACGTGTGTTCAGTCAATATCACAAAAATACACTGCAAAAAATGTGATCAAAACTGTAACAATAACTAACCTACCGCAGATCACAAAAAATATGTAATCAACAACAAACCTACCACAGAGCCAGACGGTAAGGGACTAGTTCCAAATAACCTGATATAATTCAACATAATATACAATAAATACATTGACACGTCCTAGGGTAGAAAGATGCCCAGGGGAAAGGACCATGCGCCCTATACCTCACATGGACAATAAGTCGGTATATCCAGACCACACCAGCAGACATTCTACCCATATTTGTCTACTTGACCCACACAAACAACAAGGAATACCAGCTACCACCAGTGACGCTCACTGTCCCTTGAGACTGCACATTGAGCCCCCACCGGACTTCCTAAACGAGAATGATTCTCTTCAAAATAAGGTGCTTGAGCCAGTGATGACTGGAAGTGGCAGATAGATGATCTTAATCCATCAGTGGCGGTCATCTCCCCAAGCAACTTAACGACTTAAAGTAATCACTTGAAGCACCAATTACCCAGTTTGGACAAGGGGAATGAAGTTAAAAACCATATTCCAAGAATAAGTGTAGTAGTCACAATAAGTGTTGCTTGAATTAGTTGTAGATATAGACTTATCTACACTTAATGTAAGTGGTCAAGGAAGAATGCAACTTCTCAATCTAATATTAATGTATACTTTCAACCCAACCATTCCACTTTACCATTATTACGACCACTACACTACTCCTTTACCACTTGTGCACAAACTGGCCACAAAATATAGTCAAAAAGCAAGTAAGAGGCAATATGGCAATATACATATCATACAAATGATCATTCAAGAGAAAGAGATGGTACACACAGCATCAACTGCTAGCATTACTGGGGGAGGGGGGGGGGGGGGGGGGAAAAGCAAATTCAAGCGCCACATACTCGACTACACAACAGGCACGCATGTCACTACAGCAGCACAAACACAAACGAAGCAAGAGGAACGGTGAGGGGGAGAGACTCAAAGCCTTGTAACATAGACACGCTCACTTGACCAGACTAACTCGACCTAGTCCTGATTAGATTACTCCCTCCTTCCCAGAAACTAGGCACTAATCCCCAATGTATGCCTGGAGCAAGTTGCTACAGACAGAGTAATAATGTAGGAGGATGCAGGAACAGAAAGTAGGAGAGACCCAGGTGAGAGGAGAGGAAAGGGCAGTTACATTAATCACATCAGCGGCTCTTAATGGTCCATTACGATCCCAGACAGAACATAGCGTAATGACAGAGGAATGTCTTCAGGATTACTTCTTATTAATTTATCACTATAAAGCACATGACACCGACTGTAGAATAGTGGAGAATCACTCCATACGAACATTCACTTTATTATATCTATTTTATATCGTAATCATTACATTATATTTTAGCAATTGCACATGCTAAGAGTTGGGTACCTGGTAACCTACTGTAGGGTTCAAAGTTCGTTGAGAAACTTCGTCCCCACTCTGATAGTTGTGTACTTGATTGATGGGACACTTAAATAATTACGTCATTAGTTATTTTATATACTTTATTGAAGTCTCAAGTATAGTTCTGTCTTGCAAACCACAAAAACAACAACTTCCAAGTTAGTCCATTGCTAGCTAACTTGATCAAGATTTCTGGTGGCGTAACACTACGTTTATAATCCCCCATGTTAGGTGACAACGTTGGTTCAGGTTGAAGGCAAAGTTAGACTTAGGTAATCTGAAACACGTTGGAATGTGGAAAACTGCTCCACATGAACATCAGCTTTTAGTTAGCTATGTACGTATACCTATTTTTATTTCACATTCATTATAATCAGAACTATAGTATTATAATCAGAACTATAGTATTATAATCAGAACTATAGTATTATAATCAGAACTATAGTATTATAATCAGAACTATAGTATTTCAGCTAACTTAGAAGTAAAACAGTCACTTCTTAACTCGATCAATAGAATTTTGGAGGCATAATACTAAGGGGGAATAAATGGGCAAAGAGGTTGAGGATAAGCATGAAATGTACGTAACCAACCACAACACGAACCACTACTCCAAGAAATGTACGCTATCCATTTACATACATATGTGACATTCACTGCTCGCATGATGATGACCAACCTGTCGGCTTGCTACATCCTAGCTGCTACATTCTAGCGCAGGTGGGTTGGCTACTTGCAATAACCAAATTGGGTCCCCATAGTCGATTTCAGTAATTGCGTTTAATTAGATTAGAGTTTTGAGTTTAAGTCAGTAAAACTCCCCTTTGGTCATACACACACCATTCAATATAGTACACCTGAAACTAAATTTGGAGGCAGGTCTCCAATTGTTTGGGAACTACCTTAGCTTATCAATTTCAGCAACAAATAAATTGGCAACAATACTACCAAATGTAAGTCTTTAGTTTATTGCTATATCGTTCCCTAGCATTATTTGTTATGCAATTATCACCACTCACTAACAATGCATTGGAACACTATAGTTAACCAACCATACCTAACCCAATAACTCGAGTTAACAATAAAGGAAGCCTTGAATAAACAATTTACACAAGCTACACATCCCCACAACACGATAGAATTTCCCCTAACTGATTTGAGAAGCAGTTAAATTATTACATCACGGCAACACTCGATGATGTCACTGAAATCCACGCACCCAATATCCTCCCCCTACAATGGCACACCTACAGTCCAACTGGCTCAAAGGAAACATTTTAGTAATAACTTATTACAAACAATCCTCAGTATATGTATGTTCATTTTAATAAATTTGTCTCCTGTCTTTGGACATGCCTACCAATTAACATAATAGACAATGAGTTCAGTAGCAGTATGTGAGCGTGCATATGTGTATGTTTGTACATGTGTGCGCGAGTGTGGGAACATGCTGATAATTCAATTTTATAATTATTACTTCACTGTTCTAACAACAGTAAGGTCAGTCTCATTAAAAAAAAAATTCTACACTATAATCAAACTCCCTCCCTAGATCAAATTTCATCAAAAATGCATTCCCATATATTGGCAGCTGCAGTGTGCACTAAATTGTGTGAGCTTCCTAACTGCAAGTCACCTGTACTTGTGAACAGTAACTCACTACATTCATTATTACCACTCACAAAGCAACAGACTTGAGAGCACTTATACACTGAAAATTTGATATGCTTACTTTGGAGAAAAAGAATTTACACATTCTTTAAAATGTTGTCCCCCTCTTTCACACAAGTGCTCTGCCACTGAGCATGACATCATGAGCCAACAACTTTTCTATGCCTAAGTTGTACTGTTAATAGGTATGGCTCTGCGAAACTAATTCTACAAAAGCTACTGTACCTCCATACTTTCAAATATCTACAAGAAATGTACAATTATTATATTAATTGTCATAAAGAATTCAAGAATAAACCTGTTTCTTCATCTATTTAGTTAAATGAAATTAGGCCATTATCTTTGCCAATATCCTGATGTCAGAGTGCTAAGATTAATTTTTATAACCTTATTAGAATGATAAAATAAAAGAGTGACTTTCTTGGGGCAAAGTGTAATTTTTAAACTCTTCGCGTTGTAAGTATTTATATCTTAAACTGCATTGAAGCAACACCTTCATGCTACATTGAATGCCCCAAAATGGAATCTCATTAAACCGTGCCACCTTTGCGACTATTAACTAAAATTCCCTGGCGAATACGCGGGTACTAATAGAGTTTAACTCAATCACTGTTCCTTTGGTTACCGTCCTTTGTCCCCCAACCCTTTGTCCTCCCCTCCACTTGAAGAGGGAGGCTAGTGCCGTAATTAGATAGAATTACTTTCAGGGTTGAACTAAGTATTCTACCTTACAGTTCTTTTCCCAAGTGAATATTTCTTGTCACTCCTTCAAGTTATTATAATTCAATAAATCTACCATCGCCAAAAGCTTTACTGAGATGTGAATCCTTTACTTGAACCAGTTTAGGTAAAGGGAAGTCCAACTTAAAAGTCAAAAAGTTACACATCAGCATTGCATTTGAGTGATAAATAGCTTACCATAACAGTTAGGTGCCGCATCTGAGGGAATTACTGTTTTTAGGGTTCTGAAGGTTCTAGGCTATAGCGTCCTGAGCGCAGTGAGGGTACTACTGAGAGCCTGAGGAACCCTAAAAACAGTAGTTCACAACAGCTGTGCTGCTCCTAACAATGCAGTCAGAGGGACATTAAATTGATAATGTCTCTCTCTGAAAGACCTAAGCGATATAGAGTTCGTTCCTCTGTCAGAAAAAAAAACTAAATCAGCTACGCATGTTCTAAGCACTAGCAATTATTGCTACCACATTTTATGCATAGGTAGGGCTAGGGCTAGGGCTAGGGCTAGGGCTATATAGGACACAAAACTTTAGCCATAAGGTGTTTAAACTAAGTACAAGGACCGTTGGAAGTTGGATACAATGTATCACTTTTGCCAAGATATACATATCAATATTTGTTCATCCAAATCCTATGCATGAAGTATCTAAAGAGACTGCGGTAGCTGGAAGTCCTCCTCAATCAAACAGCTGGACTTATATCACACTTAACTTTAGAGATCTTCAAAAATTCTTTCCAGGTTTTTGACAATATACAGTACCTCAGTTTCAACAGCCATGCATATTAAATTAAAGCTTAACCCTATGTTTAGAATTCTTGCCGAAGTCGCTTTGTTAAAACTGAGAAAAACTGCTATTATTATTATTTCTTGAAACACTTCTCTACGCTCTTATTTGGTACTACACTGACCAGAGAGAAACAGGCACACATTCCCCCACTCACTCACTCATTCACACCCCCCATTCACACATACACTTTGTATGCACACACACCATAACACATTTTCACTCCCACTTTGAACAAATACATACCTCCATGAGTGGAATGAGTTTGAGTTCAGTGTTCGGAACTTCAGATTCAGGATCTGGTTCCAGTGGTGATGGAGGGACACTGCATATACATACACACAAATATATAAAAAGACCTGTGAAAAATGAAAGAAATGAATACTCGGAAAAAAATACTGTTCACATGCTATTAATAAGTGCAACACAAACACTCTGATAAACTTGAAGATTACACAATAATAAGAACTCTTCACACGCCTGGGAGAGAGATACTAGGTTTTACAGTGCTGTATTTATAACATACTAGCAAGTATCCCGCCACACAATGGCACCCGACGTACAAACTTGTGCAAATTAGGAGTGTAGTAGCATAAGGTAGCTTTATCCATGGTTTCACTCTCCTGCTCTTTTTCTTCCTCAGCCTTCCTGGCCTGTTTTCCTTATTCCTCTTTTCAACTCATGGATTCCCTTCTCCTCCTCTGTCTACCTCTCCTGCCCCCCAGCATCTCTGTCCTTTCTGTGTATTTTCTTTTACTTCTTCATTGAAGCAGTTTCATCCGTCAGATTTTTTCACCTGCTTCCATCCTTATTTTTGCATTCTTCTGCTTCTCTACTGTTCTTATACCCATTATGGTTAGCTAATGTAGACCAGCAATCCCATGTTCAGCTTTTTTATAGGATACAAATAGGTTAATAACGCACTTTAAGCCAATCTACGATGTTCAGCCCCGACGGTTTAATAATTTGTGTGTGTACTCCGCATTTGGCATTCACAGGTTGGAGACCGACGGAGGAATTTTTTTCTGCCGATTTTTCCCCTCATCAAATGACATATCCCATTGATGTAATAACGATACTTTAACAACTCCAATCAACTCGTGAATTATTCATGAATACACACCGTTGTCAGTGACCATCGCCGTCATTACTGTCACACAAGTATATTATTGATATTAGCAAATCCCAAAACTTAGCCTGAACAGACAGTCTTAATTTGAGTCCTATTGAAGTCTCAGTCTAATAGCTGTGCCACATGGCTCCTGGTAGTCCTGTTACTTGATAGCTAGTACAACTTCAACACAGCCTTAAGATATGACTGAACTGATCAAAAATAGTTAATGGGATAGATTATATAGCAAGAGGCCCAAAGGCAGTTTCATAGACAATGACAATGGAATGTTGACTCTTAATCTTATTAATGCATATACATGTAATTATATCAAACAGAAAAAAAGGAATCCACAACAAATCGTAACGGAAAATCTACAACTTATTTAGCTGCATTATAATGACTCACTAGCTAAAACTTAAAGATGACCGTTTACAAATTGGGACACAAAACTTTATAAGAAGTATCAGAAACCTTTTGGTAATTACAAAAAAAAACACAACACATTTAGAGACTTTAATCGTTTCTAAAGACGTCACTACTTGTCCTCATTATCAATAAAATAATTCTTCCTTACTTCAGTGAGCTGGAAACACACGTGGGCTACAAGAAAACTAAGAGCTGACAAATTAATTTCTCATTTGTCATAAAAAGCAAGTATACTTAGATTCTAGTGTGCCTTAACCAAGGGAATACACTATGACTTCAGTATGCTGCTATACACTAATACTGAGCATTACTACTACAAGTTGTAGCTGGACTAGCTCGTTCTTCGCTGAAACTGAACCATATCACGAGTAATATCCATTCCATTATCAGGAGTTCCTAAAATACAATCCGTTCCCATCCAACATTGAGATTTCACACAAACACACTAGCTAGCCAGCACGTCTCCAAAGTTGGTCTAATGACCAGTCGACAAATATGTGCAAACCCAGTGAATACACATGTATGCATGTGCATGTGTGTGTACATGTGTGTGTGTATGTGTGTGTATGTGTGTATGTATGTGTATGTATGTGTGTATGTATGTGTGTATGTATGTGTGTGTGTATGTGTTGGGTGATTATTACCTTGCTTTGCTGAGGAAAAGTTGTGCAAGAACTGTGTTTTCCCTTTCAGCTTGCACTTTCTTCTCTACACTTTCAGAACCTCTCGCCACCAACTCGGACAATTCTATAGGGAGCGGTCGCTGCCACTGAAAAAGAACACAAAATCCAACAGCTCAAGTGTCTGTAGTAGCACCATATTGTGTGTACACATGTACATATAAATAATATATAACTAGTGATGCGCTCTAATAGCACAAAATAGCGAAGCAAGCGATGCATGTTCCCTGTAATTGCAGCAATTCCATGCATGCTTGGCCAGGAATGGCTTTTCAAAAAGAAAGATTCTTTACTTTGCCACCTGTTTCTGTTTCGTTTCCTCCTTGCCCTGTCCTTTTCATTTCTTATCTCTCTCCTTACTAATTTTACTTCTGGAGTTTCTAACGCCCTCAAAGCTCTTGACCGAGCGTTTCTAACGTTTTGTCTCTCTTTCGCAGAATTTGTTTCACTGGGCATCGCTACTTCGTAAGGCGGGTAAACAAAACAAAATGTTGCTAAGAAGGTTACCCAACCCGCGCAAGCGCGTAGGAGAAAATGCGCACACGTACGCCCACGCAAGAACAAAAACAATTCCTAGACCTAACAACAACCAATATATATATATATATATATATATATCGCGGACTCATTAATAAGTCAGCTCCGCTCGCTTCGCTGAATTATATTAACACCATAGCTGAGTCATTTTCAATACAGAAAAATGCTATTACTCTATAGCAGAGGAAAGCTGAAATTAACGATCTGATTGGTTACAATGATCTATCTGTGACCTTGCCGCATTTTCAACCGCTAGGCAATAGCATGGCGAATTTCCTGAGCATAAATATGGCAGAATCTGGGAGGACTTCTTTGATGACAATATATATTCTTAACTGCAGAAATCAATTATTGCCTTTGGCTAGTATTTAGTATATGATAGCACAGAAAACTGAGGTTTCCAAATTAATATCACCCATTCGGCAAGAAATTTTACTTGGCTTCGTTTCGTGAAAATCTTCTCGCGCCACTCATATTATTAATCTCAAAATACATACTACAGTTTTCCAAGATATTATATCCTCACATACAATATATATGATATGATACTAGAGAATATAGCATGTCTGTTGGCTTAGTACTTAGTATTTACATTGTGAGTGCCGCAGGCAATGAGCGTAAATATGGCCAACCAGACCTCTGGTACAAAAAGTTATTGTGTACTATGGGTATCAAAACACAGAACAATGATATAGCGAAATTACCAAACGTAATAACTAAACGTAATACCAAGAACACGTGTGACATGGAAAATAGTACGTCCTTCCTGAGCATATTCCAGTTTACTTGAAGTCATTTCCTATGGGGACAACAGTTATAGGACATACAAGTTACATAAGTACACAATAAGTATTACATTGTGTATTGGACTGTGTCCAATAACTGTTGCCCCCATAGGAAATGACTTTAAGATAACAAGAATTCACTCAGGATGGTATTTTCCCATAACACCTGTTTTCTTGGAATTCGTTGGGCTATTTAGTCCCTCCAGTATAGCATTATCATGTGCATGCAGGTAAGGGTCGACGAAGGACCTATGAATACTGCAACCATGCACAAAGCGGGAACATGTGAAGAAGCAGTGGCACACCAACACAAGTATAATAGTCCTGACAGCCACAATATAATACAAGCTGTAATTAGTTGTATTCACCTTCACATTATATAACAGTCTAAACAACTAGTAGTGTGTCAAGTACTATAATGAAGGCGTGAACACTCCACTTCACTTAGATGCTTCCACACTACTGAGTGTGTGACGTGAAGACCAAGACTGGTCTATATGGAATAGTATTGTAAGAGCATTTCACAACCCATACCGTGTCAGTTTTTATCTACACTGGGATAGACCAACTGCCTTCAGACTGCTATCAAGTGTATCACTGTGCTACATGCTTTCAGATACAAATATGATAGTTTGACTATAGGACATGTACAGGACTCCCAGAATACCAATGGACAATTGACAGCAATGCCAGACTTTTATGGCTGTTATTTGTTATTGCTGGTGAATAATTAGTAACTGTATTAATAGGCTAGGCTTGAACTTGACTGGAACAATAAAACTTCAGAGTGATTGGTAAAGCATCACCAAACGAACAGGTTATTGACGATCCTTTACCAAGTAAGACACTTTGTTATGATAATGTACCAAGTCGAACACTAATCAGTGTGTAACAAATCAATGTACTCACTGGAATCATTTCAAAGAGCCGGTCTCTGCTGAACATGAGGCCAGACTCTAGAGCTTCCCTTTCTCTCAGCTTCTCCTTGTTGGCGGCATCCAAGAAACTCTTGTTTACATTCACTAAGACACAAAGGAATAAAAACATACATAGGATAATAATCTACTGAAATTTCAAGTCAAGTCAGTACCCCACCACACTGGGGCGCTTGACGTACTGCAAAGTAAGAATGCAGTAGCTTAAAAGCTTTTATGTCCACCTTTCCTTTCTTCAGCTCTTTGCTCTCTAGTCATGGAGCCCCTTGTCCTCCTTAGTCTATCTCTCATGCTTCTGAATCTCTCTGTTCTTGTATCATGATGGTGGACTAGGCTTCACGAAACTTATGCCTTCTCTTTCGTACTTTCGCCTTCCTTTTTGAAACCCACGCCACCTTACCTCGCCAATTCCACCCATTTTTTTTAGTCACAATTAATTGACTTCTACTGAATGTGACAACACTTTTATTTATCCTAGTAATGATGATACTTCACCAACTCGTTAAAATCACATGAATTATTCACGAATACACACCTTCGTCATCGACATTACTGATGCACAAGCATATTATTATAGATATATACGCAAGTCAAGTGAGCAAGGCATGTGCCCATCATGAGTCAACATACCATACTCCACTTTAAAATAAAGATCTTAATTTTTTTTTTCAGATCAAATCATCCTATACATGGGCGAAAATTTTGGCTTTGCATTAGAATAATGAGCTTATGAAAATGTTCACATTCATGTGAACGCTTGTCCTTACAAAGGCGTGTTATTGCAAGTACATAATTAAGTCAAACTATATAAGTGAGAAGTTAAATGCATACATGTATGCCTGTAAGACTTGATGGATAATCACACTTGCACACAAAAATGTGTCTCCTTACCTCTCTCAGATTCATCCAGCTCAAAGTAAAATGTCTGGGTGAGTTTATCAGTGGAGGCCCAAGACACTTTCTTTTTCTTCTTTGAAGGTACCTTAGAATCTGGCAATTCGTTTTCTGCTGGAGGAGGTACTTCTTCTACACAAACCACAACAATAGAAAATATATACAACACGGTAGAAATTTAATACAACACAATAGCAAATTGGAAAACATGGGGCTTGATACACTCTGAGCGGTATATTTTGAATAGAAGGCTCTCAATTGTGTCCAACGAGACAATAACTTGCTATGGTATACACACTGTCCGAGATTAAGAGATTGGGAAGGCGGATACGTGTGCCTATATTACTAGCTATGTATACTACATAAACACATAAATACAGTAGTACTATGTAATCTAATGCTTGCACACACACACACTACATGTCCAGGCTATACTTCAACAATGATGACCACACACAAACACACGCACACACATACCGCTCAATGAGAAGGGAAATATTAATAGTCTACAGTACAAAAAAAAGTTCACAAATATTAGTAGGTTATACATGCACTTATAATGACAAAGTGAACCAATGAGGACTCAAATGGAGAAGTTTGCTGAACGCATAGGGAACCACTACAACATTTGATGTGATCAAACAGGAAGGTTTCTTACAGATTTTTCAGGGTTAGGCACTGCGTGCACTAAACCACACCCCACTCTAAATTCATACTACTTTGATGACCATGCCTGATGAGAATGCATACATTAGCTAATGTACTATATATAAACTGGAGAAGGGGGAAAGGGGGGGGGGGGGGGGGGGGGTGGGATTTCAGGGCAAGCCCCACTCTGTAAGGAACTCTGGTCTAAGATATCAGTATACAGCTGTGGATAAATGAGCTAGTTCAAACTGCGAGCTCCGCTTATGGACAAAAAGTTAAGTTTACATGTATAGTGCTAATTACATAATAAGTGTTGTGTATGAAATCGACTTCAACCAAACTTATATTTTCACCAGCCAAAGGTGAGTAAAAATGGAGAGCGAAATATTATTGGTTTTGAGCCAGTGATATAGAATTCATAATACAGTGTGATGGCTTCCCTTCCTTATAGGCTATTGGATACGAGTATAGAAAGTAGGATATTCTAAAACGACTGGATGAAGTGGAGGATGTTTCACAGTTCTTAGCTCACAAGATGGAGGTATCCTCAATTCTTCTGATACATCCTCAATTTTCTGAACACTCACCTTCCATGGGCTCCACTTCCTTTTCATCCTTTGCCCCCGAGCTCTGCTTCATATCAGGGACTGTTCCACTGGCAGAACTTGTGGAACCAGTCCTTGATTTCGACCCCTTGCTAACACTTTTCTTGGCCTTCTTCTGGTTCACCTTAGCCGCCTGGGTGCTCTTCAAAGCATTCATAAACCCTTCGCTCTCCACCAGCACCTTGGCTGGAACCTTGGTCTCCTTAGCCAGAACATCCTCCTTCAAATCTGCGAGCACATGAACAAATTTTACTGCTTATAGAAGTAAAAACTGATTATGTATATCTTCTAAATCATAATGGACATGTGCACCATTAGGTGAGCTTGTAATATCTGCACACAGATAGCAGGAGGCCCTCCTTATCAGTGATGCTGTTCTCAAATAAGGTACAGTACCAGTATAGCCCACAGCAATTATAGTGAGATTTATTTATAAAGCTACCACTACTTCCTGGCTAACTATAGTCGTCGGGGGTGAGCCTTTCTCGTGGAATACAAGACTTCTAGGGTTTCATTTTCTACATCTACTGGAGAGAGTGTTGGTCAAACAGCACACCGACAACAGTACACTGTTTCGTCGCTAGACGAGGATAAAGAACGGGCTGGTGACGTACCCGTAGGGCTCTGCAGCGCGGGCTTGCTCCGCTTGTCGGCCGGGATCTGCTGTCCGTCGCCGCCTAGAACTTCCCTGCAGAGATGAAATAAATACAAACTAGCGGTGAACAAAGACAAACGAAAAAGAACTAATCTACGGCTACATAGAGTTAACCTGAGCGGCCCAACCGGCAATTGTAGAGTGCGTATGCAGCTTCACTGGAAGTGTGAATCGCACCGACTCTCCACCATTTGCACACAAGGTAAGCTAAGCTATCCCAGTTTCTCCTATACTAACAAGAGCGTAAAGATTATAAGTCTTTTCCAACTAAGACGTGCTCATCTGTCTATTACAACAAATTGATAAGCTTTACACATTTTATTGTACATAAGACTATAATAAAAGTTCATCAGTGATACAAAACTTAACAAAGATGTTTCTTCTGCTTCAAATACAGCATGCTAATCTTCTTCAAGCATGTGCATGCAACTTGTAGAAGACTGACCCAACCACTTCTTAAGCCATCCAGCCAGCCCCACTCAATGCCTGCACCAGCCTCATTTGGACTGGTGCTCATAGGCAAACAAAACACGGCAACAAACAAACATGAATGCTGAGATATCGGACACAAACAAGTGAGTCAGTTTTGTCACGACGGCCACAGGGCATGCCCACTGTGCCCATGACGACCACTGATGCTCAGCACGGACCTTGCTCGTTTCCCAGATTTATCCTTGGGTCGACCCAAAGCCACCATGGGGCCAGGTGGCAGTTGAACGGATTCAGGAGGAGGTCCATCAACTGAGCTCCCTCTTCCTTTCTCTTTCTTCTTGGTCTTCTTCTCCTTATCTTTCTTAAGTGACGATGATGAGGACTTTAAAGCAGAGTTAGAGTCACCGTCCGCACTGGGTCGCCGTTCTTCTGGAGCTTTGGACTTAGCTATATCACAAATGTACATCACAAAGATCAAAACAAACTTGCGCAAAACAAAAAAACAACAACACTTTGACAGAACATTGATGCATAAGTAAGTGATATTCAAATTCAACCAACCAATGCGGTCACCACAAAATAAATACAACAAATAACTTGACCCCACAAAAGTGAGCACACCCCCCCTGCAATGTTATCTATTGTATGTAATTAGAAATTTAATAATAAAATTATACTAATTAAACAGTATAAAAATAGTAACCCTTACCCATAACAAAAACATTGAGAAAAAAACAAAACCAAAAACCACAAGCCAGAATACCCATTTTCTATTTCAGTTTGTAACCAATTCAGTTATAAGATATATGATGAAAAACAAAAATACCCTCTCATGCAATGTTGAATAAAGATCAAGAACTGCAAAACCACAAATGCTCCTCACACACCCCTCTACCAACAACATGCAAAAATAAATTAGAAATAACTTAGCAGTGTGCAATAGGTCATGCAAGTTCATTAGCATTTTTATACTTTCACACTGGCAACAAACCGCACGTTTTGAGCAAGCCAATGAAAATTAAGGTATTCAAGCAAGCGAAAAATTAAGGTATTTACTGTAGGAATGGCTACTAGTCAATTATCTGTAGAGGAAAGGAATGAGAAAACATTGAATTATGTGAAGTACAACTATGACACGAGTATCATTAACCACCAAAATTTCAGTCCACACACACACAATTACAACAAACAAGATTATTCGACCCTGCCGCGCAACAGTTTTCTAGCTTATTGGTTCATTATGGAGTTGTCAGATAAATACATAACAGATTGATTAAGTAGCTTATGATAATGCCACATCCCAACTCTATTATCTCCCATAGCCTAAGAAGTGAGAATGTGGCTGATATAGTAGCTATACCGCCAGGTATAGAAACTTGTGCAAGTTAAAAAATAAATAAATAAATAAACAAATAAAAAATAAAAATACCACTTGCTACTGTATGTTCACACCAAAAAGCCAATACAGTAATAATGTACGCTACCGAAACTTCCATTCCTAGCATGAAAGATATATATATATTTCTTACCTCCTTGACCTTCACGAAACACTGCCATCCACTTGGACAGTAGCTCTGCTGCTATACTCTGCACAGCTGCAAAAACAACAATAACAACAACACAATGGTCACAAGACACCTCGAGTGCACTAGGGCAGGAAAACAGACTGACTAACAGCAGTAGTTATGTATAGGTTATATCATGAGGGCCCCAAAGGCCCAAGCATAGTGTTAAATCCCACTGACCGAACAGAGTGGTGCAACCGACTTGTACCATGGCTCTAGGCTATAGGAAACGCTTTACAATCATATTTATTTCCTAAGAGATGGGTATGAAATGAATTTACCAGAAATTGAGCAATCTGATTGGACAGTTTGAATGAACCATGACACGTATAGAGTTATACATTTATATATACTATACTGAACTCACCTGTTTTTCTGTACATTACAAAAATTCACATAATTTATCAGGTAGCATCCACTACTAATTACTATAGGTGACATCTTACGCAACACACCTTGATTATCCAGTTTAGTCAGCTGCTTCACAACTTTGCCCATGTTTCCTTGCTTGAGAGCATCTATATTGACTGGTAATTTTCGAAGAACCTAGGATAAATACATCTGTATATGAATAAGACTTGAAGCACAAAAATGCTCTAATTCTGCTTATTAAACTCTATATGGTCAACGCCAGGCTCCACAAACTCTGATTAACCCTTTCATCGCTGTAACTGCCATATGGCAGCACGAAGTACGTCTCCGGGAATCTTTGTTTACGTTGCCCCACTCAAATACTATAGCCTCCAAAAATAACCTCAGTAATTGCTAAGTGAAGTTTCCATACAGCAATAGATAGGGAGTTGTTCCGTGAAGATTACCAGGCGTTTAATTACAGCATTAGAAGACAAAGCTAGTTCTGAAGATATGCATGAGCATGATGGAGTTATGCTAGATTCTGAAGATATGCATGAGCATGATGGAGTTATGCTAGATTCTGAAGATATGCATGAGCATGATGGAGTTATGCTAGATTCTGAAGATATGCATGAGCATGATGGAGTTATGCTAGATTCTGAAGATATGCATGAGCATGATGGAGTTATGCTAGATTCTGAATTGGCTATAGATAGTCTATTGTCAAATATAGAAAATTGTCTATCTATTGACAGTTCCTTTTTCGTTTACAACAATTTCTTTTATTGCATAGACTAACACTGACATGCACATAGACTTGTTCCACGAATGAAAAAAGTACAAAAATAACTGGTACTTACTGCAGAGCTGAAAGTTACGCGTTTTCTCAAACAATAAGCCCGAAATTAAAAAAAGTAGCACAATAAAAGGTCTTAAATCTTCATCCTGAGCAAGTTCATACCTAAATCAACTGTTAATTGTCAGTATTCTCCAAAATCAGAGCGTGACAGACAAACAAACAGACAGGACGACTACTATAACCCTCTCACACATGCGCACTGAGGGTTAAGAACATTGAATAAATAGTGAACACACCAGGGTTTTATACAGAGGTAGGCGCCCTGGGATTCCCCCCCCCAGAATTTCATGAAATAAATTAATAATATTTATTACTTAATAATGGTATTCTGTGGTTATGATTTATAATGGTATTCTGTGATTTTGTTGTTTGTACAGTTTCCAGCTTAAAGAGTGGATTTTTTTTAGTTTTTTGGTTAAGGTTGCTAATTCTGCTATAATTTCTCAAGTATGTGTAATAGAAAGCTAAAAGTTTGTATTATTATGCATTAATGTCATATTAACATACAGACAAAACAATTTTGTGGGTTTGTGGTTATTGTTGTGGTTATAGGTGATGGAACTGGGAGCTTCAAGACAGTGAATTTGGAAGTGTTTAAGCTGAAAAAAGAGAAATTATTTTTCCTTATCTCTATAACTTGGTATACTGATACTTTAATACCTGAAGTTTCATATGAGCCTGATTTTGTGGGCACATGAAATTTAAATCTCGAAATATTTAAAATTTTAAGAAAAAAAGTGTTTAAGCCAGGATTTTTGAATTTATTGAGTTATATCTCTAAAAATTTGACACCTGATGTAAAATTGCCTTATAACTTTGGTAGCTATACCTTGAAAATGAAGTGAGTTGTGGCTGTTTTCACCAAAAAAAATTACGCACGGTAAGGGTCTTCAAATGATGACGTTTAGAGCGGTTGTGAGCCTTTAGTTCACGTAAACGTGACGTCACAAAAAAGCGCATGCGTATTTGTGTCATAAAGGTACGAGGGTGCCAGTTTACTGCTAATTGTTGCACGGGTATGGCTGCTTTAGATACGGTTGTATCTCAGGCCCGTGGGATCAAGTTTTACGGCGCTACTGCCTATCACGGCCAGCGTTTTAGCTGCCGTCTGGAGCTGCACAACTCGTGGGACTCCAACTGCATCGCCCTGATGGGAGCCTTGGGAGTATTAAACTCATTCAGCTTTTCTTCAGCTCTTGAAAAGGAGGACCTCTTGGATAGGCTTGGCTCCAAGTTAGTAATATCAGCCAACAATTCTGACTGATTTCGACTTCGATTACTGCTGCTAGTAGAACGAAGAGAATCCATACAGCCGCTTGCAGTTAGGGAATGTCCCGTCTTACTGCTCAGGGAAATAATCGTTCGACCTTAGCTCGTGTGGTTTCAGCAAAAGTAGGTATGGTCAAACAAACGTGGGCCCCCTCCTTCCTAAACTCTTCCCCCCCCCCCCCCCCCCCCCCAGAAAAAAATCCAGTATGAAACCCTGCACATGTATGTATAGTCAACCCAAAGAGGTATCTGATACATATGCTTTGCCACAAATGGTGAGCAAGCTAACAGCCATATCAAATTAAAAAAGAATTCGCACCAGCTAATTAATTAAACACGTATAAATTTATCCTCATATGAGACGAGGTAAGAAATAGAGCTCACTATGAACTACAAAAGAACAGATAGATAAAATATGAGATATCTGAGCTCTGTATTTCCAATAATTCTTATTTCTTACGATAAGAGTAGTGTTTAGCAGCGTACTATAATATAAGTATAGTACCTTTTAGAAAAGTGCTTCTACGGAGCACAAACGTGAGGCTGTACCTTTTTTAGCAGCTCTCCAAAACACTCAGTTTACTACGACGCATTGCACACCTCAATAGCTGAAAAAGTAAACAATAGTTTAAGCTTTTAGATCAGCCTCAAAGCTTAGCCTGCACTTCAATACCAAACCAAACACTCGTACCTGAACTTAGTCACTATCATTACTGTTAAACATGGCACCAATACAACACAATTACATGTGTCCGTATAAATATAGATACACGTCACTGGCTCTAATTAGTGCACTCCCAATAGTCGCTTTGCTATCACTCACCAATTAAACACAGAAACATCATACAATATAATCAGGCAGTTCTATATCTAGTCAGCAAACCAAGTACAATTATGGAGGCATAAATAGGTCAAAATAAATTCCATGAAAACCTTTCCATAAAAAAAAATAATAAAAAAAAAAAAATAATAATAATAAAAAAACTCATCAGATACTACATTTTTTTAAAATTTGATTTCATTACAAATAATTTTAATTCTAAAATGATGTCAATCACCACGGACAAAAGCAATAAACCACGCCCAAAAGTATACATTTAACTTCCTTCACTCACCGAAAGTAGCTCTAGCAGCAGCGGGTGGTTCTGAGTCTTTTTGGCTTCTACCAACCAGTTGTTGAGGATACTCCAGCCACCAACATCCATGAATCTGGAAATGAAACTAACTGTAACTCTCACATCCAGTAATTCACACATTTTGTATATCTATGACTACAAATAACCTAATTATATCCTCAGTGAAATTTCGCCCGCGGCCACATTTGATCTGATGTGTGTATATGTATAAGTTGTACCGCGAGAAATTGAATAAGAAGTTTTAATTGCAGTTTTCTCGAAATAACTGTGCTCAAGATGGTCAGATTGCCACTCGTATATTTAGTGAACCAAGGAGCGCCTGCCTATAAACTTGATATCAAAATACTCCACAAGAAATGCTCTACACAGTGGTATGAATAACTCATTTTTCATTTTTTTTACCGAAAAGGTCCCTTTTCCTAGGCACTGTCACATATATATATTATATATATATATATATTGGCATACTCGTTTGCAACATAATTGTATTACTCAAATTCTATATCAGTAATCTCTGGCAAGAGAATGGGTTACACTTCGTGTTCCACCAAACTTTCTTAAAATTGGTTCACTAACTTTAGATTCAATGTATATCCAGTGTTGAAAGTATCTACAACCTGTAATTGTTGACCAAGTGAAGAAGTAGTCTTTAATTTTTTTTAGCAAAAAGTATAGAGGAAATTATAGCAAAGCAAAAATAAATAATGATTCAGTCATTCTTGGCTGAAATAATTATTATAATAGCAAATTTTCTCATTCTAACAGCCAATATTGTGTTAACTAATACTTAACCACAAGTTATTATGTAAAACATTTAGAGCTTTCAGCATGCTTTTGTTTTATGTTATTGTAGTTTTTCCATACTTTTTTCCCACATCCCAATTAGTAACACCTAATATGTATTTCACACTTGTGTGGTGTTGATTTTTTTGGTCAAGTTCACTGCCAATGTATTGTCAGTTTAAGACAAGTCTTTAAAATAAATTTTGTGGCCACTCGCATTAATCATTTCTATAAATAAGATCCGCTACAAAAAAAAATCAAAAAAGTTCCAGCCACTGACTGTAGCCTTCATCAGTGATCTATACTCAAATTTAGATGGGCTATTGGATGTTTACAAAATACCACCCAACATTGCATATTCAAGGCAATAGTCCTTCGTTTGTTGAGTTGAATAAATTTCTAATCCCCTGTGGCAGGAGAATTCTCATAACACCTTCAGACACCTCAGGGTTAAGTAACTAACTTTCAGTTCCTTCACTGCCTTACTAGTTAGTGGGTGCTGGTCTGATTAGCTCTATGGTTTCTTGATGAAAGAAAAGTGAAAGCTCTAGCAAACTCAACATTAGTAGTTGGTTTTCTAGTCATTGGCAGTACAGTAATAGCAGTTAGTAGCAGTGCTGACTAAGGTTACACCACAGCATGGAGGCTGGTATGGGATTTACACAACCGAGGGCTGAAGGCCCCTTGTAAATCCCATACCGACTGACCGACCAATTGATGCAACCGACTTGTACCTTGGCTCTAGGAAACACAAAAAATTAAGTTTAGATTGGATGGTTTACTTGCTCACCTCCTAGGAGGTGGGTATGACTGAGAATTGAGCAATTTGATTGGACTGTTTGAACAAACCACGGTATAAGTATAGTAATAAGCAAGATTACATTGTCATCCAGTGGTCCAGTCCTAACTCTTGCCTTTATCGCTGATGGCAGTGGTGTGTGTTGACATATAAATATAAGCCGTAAGGATAACATGGTTTAGAATTGTTTAATTTTGGGGATTTCAGTGTTGATTAAGGCTTATCTTTGACTCCTTTACTTATGTTCACAGCAAAACTAGATCACCTTAGGTGCCAACCCTCAGTGCTACTATACACTAGCAAGCTATAACAAAACAATTTATTCGACAATTAAAAACTCTCGCATTGCCTAACTAGGTATCAGTAAGCCGCCATACTAATCGTGCTGTGAAAATAGGTGTAAACATTGTCTCCATAATTTCACCACTTAATAAACATAGCAGCAAAAAGTGTTATACGATTGGAAGTAGCAAGAAATATTATCTCATGTGATTATGACGCAACAATACGGGGTGCTACTCAGCCCTAAATATTGACTAGCTTTTTTTGAAAAATAAAACTCAATACAAAATAATGTGGAACTTTAAATTGATAAATAAATCAGTTTCATGCCTCTTTCAATGCTAGGGAAGCCACCATATTCAAAATCTGTTGATGGACGACAGAATGATTGATTGACAGCCTCAAGTGTTCTACCATTGTGATCAATCACAAAACTATTACATACCACCCCACCACCCCCCTACCCCTACCCCTGAGAACCTATATATTGACTAATTTGAAAGTCAACACATTGATTTTTTCCCCAACACACTTAGTAAAAGAAACAACTCAATATAACAAGTCCAGTGTGGTCACAACAGAGATTCTTTATCAAATCACCAGAAACCACAACCAACCAACCTCAAGCACTAACGAGACCTACAGAACTGAATCCCAGGGCCAACAATGGAAATAGCCAGGAGGCATGAACATTTAACAAAAATGAAATTTTTATCATCGCTTTCCAATATAACCCTCAAAATGAAACCATCCTCCATCCCTCCTCTGGACAGTAGTTTTTACAGAAATAAAATACGCTTGCTTTTAGATACTCCCAGTAATGCCAAATAATCCCCTCGAACTTCATGAAACCTAAGCTGGTTTAAACAATTCATAAGATAGTATACAAGCCAGATACTCACTTGGTCAGAGTGGTGTGGGAGTCAGTGGCTTTGATGACGTTGAGCACAATGCAGCGATGCACCATCATCTGGTTGCTGGACTTCCGCATGAAACTGAAACAAGCAGTTACAAGCAACAGTAAAGGAAAGCTCCAATTTCCCCCAATTTGTTCATAGTGCCCTCCCTCTTAAGATTACACCTTAGGGCTTATATACCTAAGAGTTTAGTCTACCTTTGTAATCCGTAATCACAAACTCTGCTATACACAAAACTTCACCACACAAAATAATACTACATAAGGTAAAATCCCAAACAGGGCCACCCAATAACAAAAACTATTTTTTCTTCAAAATTCAGTTCATTCAATAAAACTAACCCACCACCATTGCAGCAATTAGCACATGATAGGTCATGCATAGCAACATGTTTCGCTCCCATACCAACATTCCTCCTTACCTCACAACCGTAGGGGCATCTTTGGGGTCCTTAATGCAGCCAGAATTGCCGAGGGCAGGGTGCAACTGTTGCATAACTGCACTTGGGTCAATGTGGCCCATCATTGCAGATGATCCCATAACACCATCCATGTCTTCATCAGGACTGTCTGAAGATGGTGCCACTAAGCAACTGGCATTATGGTGAAAGTGATAACCAGATGGTCCCAGTTCGTCTTCCTAAAAAGACAAACAAAATGAACTGACAACCTTCCACCTTGATGGTTTATACTTGTTCATTGCTAATACCAAATGAAAAGGAAGGATTGGGGTTATTTTTCCTTCAATTACAAGTCTGTATACCCAGCATATCCCTCTATCCCATAAACATCAGAAAACACACAGACATGTTGGTACCCACCCTTGCATACTCACCATTGAAGTGGGTATCCTAACGGGCTCTACACAGAGAAAACGAAGTCAAACATTAACACCCGACATACAAAGTATAGTTACTTCTGACTAGGAACAACCACTACAAACTCCCCATACAATGTTATAGTAATGTGGTACACAGCAGTGTACTCTATTCACAATATCTCATTCATATCTTCACACTATGTGTAATTCTACATCTATATTATCTTGCACCATTTACATAACAGCCAATCCCTGAGGGCGCTGTGAAGACGTGTAGTACAAGAGAAAGCTCACAATACACTTGTACCTACATCCATGGCAACCATTCTATTCGACCAGCTCAGCCTTGTAAATTTAATTCTACACATTGAAAACTTCTCATATTCCACTATAACGTTAATGTCACGAATTTACAAAAAATAATCATGATGATGAAATGACAGGACATCAACTCCAACAAACGTGTTACCAAGAAATGATACGATCAAGAAGTGGTAAACACAAATCAATCATGAAAATCATCTGAAATCTTCACGATAAGACTGCAAGAAGCCCTTACAACTCATTTTAGTTGACATGCCCTTAGCTATCTAGTAAGCAAAACCCTACCTCTCCCAACATGTTATATTATGACAAGAACTATGGCCTTGAAGTTCCAACATAAAGCTACTTCCTACACAAAAAAAAACAACACCTTCCCTTGTCAGTATTCATTATTACTCATGACCACATAGAAAGCCCCGCTTTCGTATTGCTATAGATAACCCACAGTTAAGTATCTTTTTTAATATATGTTGTCAGCATTGAATGCTGCTCATAAATGACGGTACAGCTCAGACCGAACACTTCTCTTACAGTGTCTGAATGGGTTTCTTAATACATACATAACGTCCTGTAGATTACCCAGTTTTATTAAGAGGACCTAGCTAAATGTCAGCATTGACTGCTGCTCATACTTAGTGTTATATTAGTATCTGCAATACTCAACATTCGTAAGGCAACACACACACACAAAAAAAAAGATCACTAAAGCTTCAAAACATTCTCACCCAGAAAACTAATAAGTGCAGTACAATGAAGAACAATGGAAGTTTTATTTCCTCAGTCCTTAGTCCCCTACTACAGCCTAAGACGAGTTAGTAACATATAAGAAGTAAAAGTCTTCTAATGTCTCTTTGCTGTTCGTTAGCCACGGACGAAGATGACGAAGGGCCAGTTAATTGGCAGTACTCTCACAGAACGGCTTCAGACCTCTAGCCAGCACATTCCTGTACACAAAAATTCAAACAGCACACCTTCTTTAAGCATTCGCCATTTTGTTTAGATTTCAGGTTGTATAACGTCATAAACACGACACACCTTAGTCACGAGAGAACTTATACGCATGCCCGCTAAAATTACTATTGTCACATGCGTAATCATAATTCATTAATTTCAGAAAGTCTTTCACACTTATATTTTTTACTCCTCTTTGTGCCTGTTATTATCACTACCCGGCAGTGCCAACCAAATGAACCAGGAAACAAAGAAATAAACAAATAAACAAAAGTCAGTGGATATGCTCGAAATCGGTAAGGTGTCATTACAGGTAATGTGCCATTAAAGGTAATGTGATATTAAAGGGTAATGTGACACCCAGAAAAGTGCTGGCTTGCAACATTTTTCTGGGCTCACTTGAACATCTGTCTAAATCGTATGAGTATTATATATTATATATATATATATAATGTTGTCCATTGTTTCTTTACACAAAAGATCAATTAATTAAATTGTACAGTTTTATAGAGGCATAGCCATTGCAAAAAAAAAATCCAAATTACAAGTAAATGAATGAAAAATCTATTAATCTTGATAAAAATAGCTATTTAAAACGCTCAAACCAGATATAAGAATGAATGAATAATAAATGATTACTTAAATAAATTAAAAAATAATTAATGAATTCATAATCTCGCTCAATATTTGCTCACTAAAAATATGCGAACTAAATTTTTATATAGTAGCTTTGCACTGCTACAAACTATCAGACAATCAAAACTATTATTGATATGGCTCTATTGCGCAATAAATCTGCACCTTTAGACCGAATAATTACCTAATAACTATGGTGAGATGATTTGAAAGTGGCAAGCTAGCCCAGCTATTTGAATGTATTTCAATATGCCAAAATGTAGCTTGGTAAAACAATAATAATAAAAAAAATAATAAAAAAAAATAATAGTAATAATAATAATAATAATAATAATAACAATAATAATAAAATTTATGCCTTAGAAAATCTATTCTTGTGATTCCATACTACATGTATGTATTATAAATACATGTAATGTGGTTTTATCTATTATTCTGAGATAAACACAGAAATTTCTAAGTTACCCACACACCCCAAAACCAAGGCACCCATATAAGAGAGGTTCTACTGTATGATTGTGGGTCCTATTGAGGTGATATAACACACGAAATACATGAGTTTATATCACATATAATACTACCAGTGAAGTGTAAGCACAACGTGCAGCAAATCCCTTACATACCTCCACTAAAGTTTGGTGAATTCAAATTTCCCCAGCTAGAGGTAAAAGGTCGCCCATGTTAGACTCAGTGTCATTGTCATGTACGTAAACATTCATTAGTCCCGCCGTTAGTAATAAAACAATATAATTACTATTATTATTATTATAATATTGTTATTATTATCTTCATTATTATCTTTGTTATTATTATTATTATAACTATTATTATCATTATTATTATGAATTCCAGCTAATTAAAAAATATGCATTCCTCCTTTATTTTGAAGCATAGACACATGAATGAATGAATTCTAGCTAATTTAAGAGAACACAACAGTTTCCCCTCCTTTATTTTGAAATGTAGAAACATTGTGTTAACGAATTCTAGCTAATTAAAGAGTACGCAACAGTTTTCCCTCCTTTATTTGAAGCATAGACATTATGTGTTAGTGAATTCTAGCTAATTAAACCATTTCCCCTCCTGATTATACAAACACCTGTTTGTGTGTTGACACTCATATTCAACATAATTGATGAATAGTGAGCTATTCTGGAAGGCTTTTCTTTGTGCAACTACTTTTTAAGTTTGAAGGGAGAAGGAGCTTGGTCAAAGGGCACACCGGGGATTCACCTTTTATACCCAGAATGTTGTAAACAAGGCCATAAGAGAACAACATTGAATTATAACTTCGAACTCCACGTTTAAGCCAGAATTCATCACATTGAACTGCTAAAATTATGTAGAGGGATACTTGAAGTGGATTTCTTTAGGGTTAATGTAGAGGCCTGCATGCCCCACATTAGTCTTGGGATTTGTAATCACATACAAACTCAATATTGGTTATAACTATTACGTATAGTACTGGTAGCACAGCAGGGTATTCAATACATTTAGATCACGTTAAACCACTGCATCTGTTAAGACATGAGTCAGTTAAAACAATTTTTTTTGAGTCATTTAAAAACTTCACAAAAAAATTAGAAGCTGCAATGTATTTTCTGTAATTTTTTTTAATGTAAGGTGCATTACAGAGACAAAAAAAATGTGTTTGTGTTGTGCAGCTTGATAAGGATTGTACAATAAACTTGACCATAAATTAGTCATACCCCCCATGATAGCAGTAGTATAGTCTTAGTGTTTGCTGTTAGCTCTTGCAACATTTCATACTGCTATATGATGCAGCAAGATGTAAGGACGCAAATGCATGTAAATTGAAGCTCGATGTACTTGCATTATGCACTTATTTCAGTTCAAATTCTAGGAACAGTGATATTATTTCTCAAAGGTGACAAGGCAACACATTTGTCAGAGTGATTTAATGTCTGATCTCAATACTCTGGCTCTGGTGTGACGCTGCCTGACATGGCTAGCACCATAACTGTCTCCACGAATGTCACGTCACTGTCAGCTTTGTCTGAACCCGCATCATGTGGTTGAACTTTGACACAAAGGACTGCATTCGTGGCTTCTCTGACAACATCTGGTACAATAAGCAAATGATGGGGTAATGACATGATTAACACACAATAATGAAGAGGATGGCTGCAACTGCAGGATTGTCTGGGAAGAAAACAAACCATTCAGCAAGAAAAACGATGTGACTTGTCTCACAAAACATAATTACCAGAAACTCAAATTATTCAATTAACTGGACATAAAAATCTGCCAAGTCTCAACAATTATAAAAAGGCCTCACTAGAACAACAAAGGGGCCGGAGTGCATTGTCAGGCTGGTTAGGGTATGGCCTGACCACTTTTTGGGGATGACATTACATATTCATGGAGAAAAAAAACAGACTTTGGAGTCATGTTTATAAACACTTTCATTGCAAACAATGATCACATAAGAAAGATTATGTGTTATATTGTTACTTGCAGTGTAATTCTTTGTCATTTGATTAAAACACATGTCCAGTTAAAAGTGGCACATTTCATTACATATCTCTGTGTACTGGCCACACCCATGACCACACCTTTTCTTGGCCTGACCACTAAAATGGATCTTTCTCCAGCTCTGTATGTCTTGAGCTCATACAGGTAGCCTGAGCCTTCAATTTCTAGTATTTCATCAAGTGGTACTGCAAATCAAGACTTGACGACTCAGTCCTTGCATGCTGGTCCAACACTCTCACTGGTTGTACAATCAATATTGGCTTCCCTACAACAACACAGATACCAAGTTTCACAATGTCCACAGTATCTAAAGAGACACAATAATAATAGTGATAATTCACTAATAGATAAAAGAATAACACATATAGATATGTCGAAATGATGTATTTTTATTTACCATGAAATTTTTATTATGAAAACAGAAAAATTGGAATTAACCCCAAGGGGATGCAATAACACTTTTATAATGCCAAAGGGGATGTAATGGTAAAATATTGGGGTAGTTTGATTTGTATTAATCTCTATGGGAGTACCTGAGTTCAGTACATGATAATATTAATTATTATCACTATAATTGTGGGGCTTCCCACAAGAGGATGAAGAATAAAGAGATATCATATCACACATTGCATAATCACACCTGTAACTTACCTAACTGTTCTAAAACATTCTCTTTAGCTAGTGTGCTCTCACCTAATGAGCACAGTCAGTGCCTAGTTTCTTTTTATGTTACATTTGTGGATGGATGGCCATATAATATTTAACTATCCCATCATATCTTCAATAAGTCTTTGGTTGTAGTTGCCTTCACACATCTCATGCATGCTATTAATTAATTGCTCCTTTATATACATCTGAGCATTGGAGGAGTATTTGATTTAGTTACTGCTGAGGGTGCAGTATCAGCTATAGTATAGTATAGATCGACTCTGGTGGCAGTTATGCATTTCTGAGGGCAGTCCGAGTAGCAATAAAGCCTACCTCCTCAAACTCAAAGGTGCCCCACAATTAATTATTATTATCATTATTATTTTATTGTTGTTATCATTTTTATTATTTTTTTAAATTTTGTTACTAATATTATTATGGCAATGGTAACAACAAGAACAATTGGCAATGTTTACAAAAATGTTATGTTGATGCTGACAACAATAAATGAATGCTGTTTGGGCTATGTTTTTCTTATCTTTGCTAAGTAATAAACCTTTCTCTTCAACTCATTGACACTGAAAGAGAAACAAGAAAGTACTAGCTCTATTATAGACAAATGTTACATGGAGTCCAGGCATGCACGCTCGCCGCGTGCGAGTTTTTCGCGAATTTAGTCTGGTCCGTGGGCCCGGGCCAATTTTTTTTTTGGGCCCACTTTTCGACTTGATTTTTTCCGTACCGGTGTCACGGTAAATACTGTCGCCCGGAAATTCTGTCGCGGCGACGAAATTTCCTTAGGAAATAGTGTCGCTTCGAAAAGTCAGTGACATTTTTTCCTAGGAAATTTTGCCGCCGCTAGGAAATTATGTCGCTCTTATAATCTGTAGCAAGGTATGAATACTGGGCATGAAAACCTAGCAGGTAACTAATGGTTTCAATGGAATATAGCTTATCTGCCAATGTCTAAGAGCTCATGACAAAGAGCTCTCATTATTTTTAGCTACTATTTAGGATCTGACCAGGCCTTATCTATGCCTAACACACTCCCCACCAGCAGGATTTTCTGGGAGATGGGGAAAAACCCAAATATTAAAACTACACTGAATAGCTTGTGTGATTCCTAAGAAAAATATTTAACATTAACAGAATTTTATCAGAGGAACAACAAAAAACTTTATCAAGACAGTCTCAGTTGAAGTTTACTGACACACTTGACAACACAACGTAGTGTCCAATTCCTTTAATTGTTCATCAGTTATGGAATCATGGCAGCATGCTACATGAAACCATTTGAAGCAACTGCTGCATTCAATCATTGGAACATACTTAAGTTCAGGCATTCTGCAATAGCAGTGTACTGCAATGTCATCAGTTGAACTCTGGATGTTGTTTTTAATCAATGTTGCTATGTTCTCTGGAAATGGGAGTAATTTTCTCCCAGAAAAGCATTTATATAAATGCTCCCTCATCTTTGCTTGATCAAAATTACACTGACTCGGATCCTTACCATATGCGACTGCTGTAGCAAAAGCAATTGCAAATAGGCCACAGTCACAGTTGCCAACCTGTACATCAAGTAATAACAACAATAAAAATATATATATACTTTTTAAAAAAAGCACATTAAATAGCTTACCTGTTTTTGGACTCTCATAATATTAACCAAAATAGAATCATTTGAAGTTTTAAGAAGGCAAGCAGTCTGCGCCTTTCCTAAGGCTGGAATTGAATCATACATACTATCATAAACATTATCAGCAGATGTTTGATTGCTTCCCATAGAAGATACTGTAAACCAATGATTGTTACAGTGAAGTATTTGCAGAAATTCGCCACTCTGCATTTCAAAGACATTGTCAACCCCAATGCTACTTGCTGAAGGCCTAGAATGTTGGGAAACTGTTGCTTCAAAAGTTTCTGCGCTGCAGTGGTGATATCATGAGCTGTGAGATCGATATCATGAGCTGTGATATCAATATCATTTATTCTGCTTTCCCTAAAATACACACAACATAGTAAATCTGAATATTATTAATTACTATTGTAAGTACATACACTCAATCCCCTCTAATCCGGACGCCTCTAATACGGGTACGCCTCTCTACCGGGCGCGCTTTCACTCCGTTTGTCTATTATTTTCTCTCGTGTATTTTGTGACGATCATTACCTATCGCGTAACTGCACGGCTATTTCTCGAGCTCCAGAGTTGTTATGGAGAAGCCCATAGCGGGGAACAAGCGAAAAAGGACGGTTCTTACCTTGGAGAAAAAGCTTGAGATCCTTAAGCCCCTTGAGAAGGGGTTGTCTCAACGTGTAGTCGCTGAAAAATTCGGTGTGCCAAAGTCTTCAGTTGCTGACATCTGGAAAGGTCGACAAAAAATACAAGACGCTATTACTTCAAGTGAGTCACCAGCATTTTCAAACAAAAAGAGGTGCATTATTCGTCCACCCAAGTTTGATTTAGTGGATGAAGCCTGCTGGAGATGGTTTTCTCAGCAGAGGTCGAAAGGTGCTCCAGTTTCTGGAGTTCTTCTCCAAGAAAAAGCTAGATCATTCTTTTCTAAGCTCTTCGATGGCTTGAACAGTCACATGCTGATCCCTGTCACCTACTCCTAGTGAAGAAATGGCGTGATGAAGCTGCAAAAATTAGATTTAATACAATGAAGCAAAGTAATTTATTTTCTTATTTTAAACGGCAAAGCAATTAATATAAACTCCCCATTTTTGTATATGTAATGTAATTCTTAATTTCAATATTACTTTTAGTTTAATTCACTAAATTGGAGAGGTGTGAGATTTTCCCTGAGTAACGGGCAATTCTGAGATCCGGGCACCCCTTGGTCCCATAGTGCCCGGATAAGAGGGGATTGAGTGTACTTCAAAGTAATTTCTTCCTGACGAATTATCTCAAAGAGTTTTTGAGCTTGCACATTTTTTATCGAATGCCTGTGAATTTGACATTGTAATTAGCTATACATTTTAAAATCATATCAATAGCTCACTTGATAGCATGGTTTTCATTACTTCTATGTTTTTTCTTCATTCTGGCAGACTCTTCAATAGTCTTTCTCTTGGTACCTGAATGATAACATGTTAACTACAACAAACACACAATATATTATTTCTACCTAACCTGTCTTGAATGATAATAATTGTAGGATATTTGTTATGGATACAATCAATGTCATGTCGCATTCCTATGAACACTCGTTGCTATGAACAATTCATATCCCTCAATATATATTATTGTATCATCTCATTCGAGGTTGTATTGTATCTTGTGAAGTTGGAGATATTACTATGATTTAGCATTATCCAACATGGCGCTGCGAACAGTAATTGCTGGTAGCAATTGAACCTGTATTTACCTATTTGTCTTCTGTGGGGAGAGTGAATCATCTCCTGCGTCTACACACCGTCCCTCGTCCTGTATTTGCAAGTTGAACTGTCTTGGTAGTGTCTGGTACTCATGTCTTATACTTTTCGTGCGGGTGACCTTCCTAAACTTGACCTCGATGTCGATAGAGGTTCCGACTTTCTAGCATGGGAGAAACAGTGGAATTCCTACATGATTCTTTCCGGGCTTGCTGACTCAGCAGCTCCCATCAAAGTACACGCCCTCCATTGTTGCTTGTCACGTGATACACTCACCATTGTCGACAATCTTGGCCTTACAGAAGCACAGCGAGGGGACCAGGAGCAGATAGTTGCCGCACTGAAGAGCTATGTCCAGGGCAGAGTCAACGAGACTGTTGAGCGACGCAACTTCAGACAACGCAAGCAAGCTCTGGGTGAGAGTTTCGATGACTATTTGCTGTCACTTCGTGAGTTGGCGAAGACTTGCAATTTTTGTGATAACAATTGCCTCCGGAGCAACATTCGTGATCAACTGGTAACTGGCCTTATAGATCCTGACACTATCAAAGACCTGCTTAGGGAGCCCAATCTTACCCTGACAAAGGCTATTGATACAGGTAGGGCATTGGAGGCGGCTAAAAAGGAGTTACACTCTCGATCTGGTGCGATGTCCTTGGCTGTGGTCGTTCCTCCAAAGTCTTCAACCCTTGACTCTCCATCCAGTGACTCTGTGTATAAGGTTAGCAGATATCAACGCGGCATGAAGGGGAAGGAACGCCCTGCTTTGACACAACCTTTGGGAACCTGCAATGGCTGTGGCAAGGCAGTACACCTGGAGGGGCGCCGCAAGGCATGCCCTGCGTATCAAGCAGTTTGTAGCAATTGTGGCAAACTAGGCCATTATAGCACTGTCTGTCGGCAAAAGCCCAGTAACCAGTTTACTAGTGGTGTCAGGAAAGCTCCTCCTCGTGCACTCAGTATTCAGTTAGAGGGCCCTCAGCAAACTGAGGAGGACAATGCCCATCATCCTGGTATGATGTCCCTCAACCACTCAGTTCCGGCACCTACACTCCCAGTCCACATACAAGGCTTGAACGGTGAGGCTGTGGTGGAGGTTCTCCCCGACTCTGGTGCTGACATCAGTGCAGCTGGTATTGAGTTTCTGTCACAAATCAATGAGCATGTACTCAACTTGTTGCCGTCAGATGTTAAACCCCGTGCTGTTAATGGAAGTACACTCTCTCCATTGGGTTGCCTGAAGGTGCTCATCAGTGTTGGACACCGTGCTGTGGAGGACTGTTTTCACATATATAAGACTGTCTCAGGAGCATTACTTTCTTGGCAGACAGCTCGTGCTCTTGGTATTCTTCCACCGGAGTATCCAATGCCACTACCGGTGGTATCTAAACCTACTATTACATCTTCAATCAGTTCGGTTGATGCACTGTCTCAGCAGGAAACCTGTCCTGTCTCCAAAGATGGAATTCTGAAAGAGTTTCCGACAGTTTTCGATGGGCAGATTCGCACAAAGCCTGGTGAGGTGTTCAAGATAGTGATCACGGATGTTGCCAAGCCATTCTGTGTCAATACACCTCGTACAATCCCATATGCACTTTTGGAGCCAACTAAGAAGGAACTTGAGCTACTTGAATCCCAGGGCGTCATTTCAAGACAAACTGATCCCACTGACTGGTGTGCGCCAATCGTAGTGGCACGTAAAAAGAACTCTGAACGTGTTCGGATCTGTGTTGACTTTTCCTCTCTCAACCGTTACGTCAAAAGAGAACGATTCCAATCTACTCCTCCGGCACTTGCTGTAGCCAACATTGCGGACTTGAAGGCTAAATATTTCACAGTATTTGATGCTTTCAAAGGTTACCACCAATGCCCTCTGGATGAAGACAGCCAGCTTCTCACTACTTTTATCACTCCATTTGGGCGTTTTAAGTTTTTGCGTGCTCCTTTCGGCATCTCTTCAATCAGTGAGCACTATGATCGCCGAATGTATGAAGCCTTTCAGGGCCTCCATGACTTCCGTCGGGTCGTGGATGACGTTGTTGTTTATGATGAGGATCTCACCACTCACATTACCCATGTACGCCAGTTTTTGCAAAGATGTGAAGATTGCGGCATTTCACTTGGCAAGGACAAATTCCAGTTTTGTAGAACAGAGGTGGTATTCGCAGGGTTCTGTCTTTCGAAAGATGGCTATCACATCAGTAATGATATCACTAAAGCTATTGATAGTTTCCCTACCCCTTCCAGCCGAACAGACCTCAGATCGTTCTTCGGGCTTGCCAATCAGTTGGCTGGTAGTACGAACAACGTCAGTTCTGCTCTTGCCCCACTTAGACCTCTTCTTAGTATGAAGAATGACTTCCTATGGAACACGTCACATTCTGACTCGTTTCTCAAGGCGAAGGCTGTTCTAACCACCGCTCCCACTCTGGCATTTTACGAGATAGGCCGCCCTACACGACTTCTTACTGACGCCTGTCGTTTAGGACTTGGGTTTGTCCTTCAACAGGAGCACCATGGTGATTGGAAACTAATTCAAGCTGGTTCTCGTTTCCTCACAGATGCTGAGACGCGCTATGCAGTCATCGAGCTGGAACTTCTAGCTGTCGCATGGGCTACTAAAAAATGTCGTGTATTCCTGTCTGGTTTACCCTCATTCACTGTCATTACTGACCATAATCCTCTGGTCCCTATCCTCAACAATCACAGGCTGGATGAGATTGAAAACCCTCGTTTACAAAGGCTTCGGACTCATCTTTTGGCCTACAACTTTGTTGCAAAATGGCAGAAAGGCAAAGAAAATAATGCTGCTGATGCTCTCTCCCGCCATCCCTGCACTCAGTCAGCCCATCGAGAGGACTTAGCAGAGTTTGATGTTGACATCCATGGTTCCCTATCTTGTGTCAAATCTGCCACATTGGCAGAGATTCGTGTGTTACATGGAGACAACCTCAACCTTCGCCTTCAAGAACTTTGGGAATATGCCAAGGATGACAGTGTTTACCAGGATCTCTTGCGTCTCATTCATGATGGGTTTCCAGCTCATAAGGGTGACCTCCCACAGCACCTGAAGCAGTTCTGGGGATCTCGTCACCATCTCAGTGTGGATAATGACTTTATTGTGTACGGTTGTCGCCTCTTCATTCCCACTTTATTTCGCTCCACCATTCTTGGACGGCTTCATGAGGCCCACCAAGGTGTGACACGCTCGAAGGATAGAGCTCGGCTTTCTATTTACTGGCCCGGGATTGATCAAGCTATTGAATCGTATATAGCTAATTGCAAGTTCTGTCAGGATTCTCTTCCATCTCATTGTCGTGAACCGATTATCACAAAGCTACGTCCCTCTCAGCCATTCCAACAACTAGCAATGGACTTCGCGTAACATGCAGGACATTACTTCCTAGTGATTGTAGACTGCCTCACGGACTGGCCACACATTTGCCCTATGGGTAATGGAACCACAGCTTCCCATGTAATTGATGTCTTGCGTGACTTCTTTTGCTGCACGTCTGCTCCAGATATAGTGTGGTCTGATGGTGGGCCGCAGTTCACCTCCAACAAGTTTTTGTCTTTCTTGAAGGATTGGGGCATTCATCACATCATATCAAGTCCACATTATCCTCAGAGCAATGGAAAAGCTGAGGCTACCGTCAAGTCTATGAAGCGACTCATCAAGGCTTCGTGGAGAGGACGTTCAATTGACCATGATGTCCTGGCTAGGTCTTTACTTCAGTACCGAAACACACCTTGTAGACGAGATGGTTTGTCCCCCGCACAGAAGCTTTATGGACATCCCGTACAAGATTCTCTGCCAGCTCATCGGCGATCGTTCGCACCTGAATGGCAACGTCCACTTGATAAGGGACATACCAAAGAGCTCCTTCATAAGGCTGAATCATTTTATGACCAGCATGCTCACCCTATACCTGACTTGACACCTGGGGCTCATGTTGCTATTCAGAATCCTGTTTCCAGAGCCTGGGATGTGTATGGAGTGGTTACAGCAGTTGACCAACATCGTTGATGTTTTGTGCGAACTGAATCTGGTAGAGTTCTGCTTCGTAATCGCCGATTTCTTCGTAAGAGGACAGCTCTCTCTGTTGGTGCATCCTCGACTGACACCCATTCGGATCAGCATTATGACGACTTCTCTCCAACATCTGCTGTGGTGATGGAACCAGTGGTACCTCGGCGATCGCAACGTGCCGGACGAGGAACCCGCCGACAACCGCGGCTGATCGAGGATGACACCTGGAAGTAAGATGTCGTAACTTCCACACTCCATCTTGGAAGGGAGGTGTAGGATATTTGTTATGGATACAATCAATGTCATGTCGCATTCCTATGAACACTCGTTGCTATGAACAATTCATATCCCTCAATATATATTATTGTATCATCTCATTCGAGGTTGTATTGTATCTTGTGAAGTTGGAGATATTACTATGATTTAGCATTATCTAACACCATACACTTTTGCACTGGCATAATTTAGGAAACAATAATTTAGCACAATTAGCAGCAATGCCAAAGAGCATAATGCGCACATCTTTATGGGCCACATACTTGGAATTAGGCTGGAGGAGACAACACCCACCCTTCTGACAGCAGCCACGCCCTGAAAGCATCCCAAGAATGCTTTGTATGCGTGGAAGTTGGAAGTCTGCTTGAAAGGAACATAAACCACATCAGTGGGTAAGTGTATTCCAAACACACGCACGTATACACACACACACACACACACACACACACACACACACGTGGGACCACCAGCTGACCCCATACTCCAGTCCATTACTGAGATACTACTTCTTTATCAACACATCCCTCACAAAGTCATACGAGAAACCAAAAGAAGACAATTTCCCTTATTTTAATATTTATGTCAGAGTCAAGTGTCTAACCGGGATTTGTACTAAGATGTAATCCACATATGTCCCCCTCCCCCCCTAATAAATGCTGCACAGGGCTCTTTCCTTCCTTACTTTATAAGACCATGAGACAGGATAATCAGATGAAGCCTTAAATGACACTATTTGACCACTCTTGGGAAAGTCAGCGTGAACAGCATAAATTCCACTTCCTCATTAATATACATAGACCATGTTTGTCATTAGGGACGAATGCAGAATGAATCAACAATGGATTATTTAATAATAATAAAAGCTCTATTGAAAACATTAGTTCAATGAAAAAGCATGCAAGTCACCCTGAACACAAATAAAAATAATACGTTGCAAAAATAGGCTGTGATTAGTGGAAGCTGTAGTGATTGGTCTCACATTTCATTTTCCAGCAGAAGTAGAGATAACAATTTCCTCACTAAATATTGTATCAATACCTTATTTTCACAGCTCAACATACATACACACACACACATGCCAATTACTGATATGTTTCAACAACAGCCGAAGCTATGGCTATTGGAGGAAGCCAGAACAGGACTGTTTGTATCTCGCGAAAGCCTAAAGTAACGAATTGCTAATTGGTGTCACCCTGTGGCTTCAAATTCAGAAAAGCAGTCAGTGTTTACATCCTGTCTCCGTATCAACAGACTAAATGTGCGGAATTTAGCCCAAACATAAACAATCCACCATTCCTTCGCACCCTCATACATAACATCACTCAACAACAAAACAGCTTGTCTTTCTCTTAATGGATACTGCCTTGTGGAAGATAAACTATTTTCACACTTCTTGCTGCTAAATAAGGTGGTGCCCATACACAGCCCAGCCCCTTCCTGGGCTTTTCCCGGGAGTGGTGGAATGTGGAAGAATAACTATCACCTATAAAAAAAATTAGTCTTGCCAAAAAATCTCCCTGAATGCCAAAGGTACATGTATAACGGGAAAAAAAAAAAAAAAAAAAAAAAAAAAAAAAAAAAAAAAAGAAGAAACAACAGGCAGCTGCCCAACCTATTTTTATACAGTAATATAGAAACAAAACAAAACAAAACTGTATTCCTTAGGTACACACACACACACAGTGAGTCCCACATTTTCACACCATTCCTGCTTGTAACCCAACCAAAGTCCCCATACAACCATCCTTTCAAATAAAACTGATAAAATTTGCGAACAAGCCGCCCTACAGCATGAAGTCTCACACACACACACACACACCAGCGGCACACAATGAAAAGACGGACCTTCACCAGAGCACCACAAGCAGACAACAGAAGCTGAGGAGTTGTAGGGATACAAGACACACAAAACATGTGAGCCCTCTCTTAAAGAGAAGGCTGCACAGTGTCCTGTCAATATTGAATGAAGGAACAAAAAGAAAGGAAAATCTTGGAATAAGTGAGAGCACGTCTTGGATGTTCCACGGGCACATGACCTGCACATGACTCGTCTATTCAACCGTAGCCGGTATTGTTTGAAATAGACGATCACAGATAACTAGGAAACCATCAAGTCGAGTTGATCCATAGTAGATGTTATGCCATATTATAGAGAATCTAATCACATCACAGCTAGCATCTCTTGATTCCAGCTCACAAAGCACCATAAAGTTACCTGATGCAACATTGCCTTTAGTGAACAATGTGTTTGTTCTACGGCAGGGAAAACTGATTGGTGAGGGGGCAGGGAAGGCTTGGTTACCATGCCATCCGTCACCTGACCACTCACTCACAGGGTGTGCCCCCATGGAGTCCTCCATGTATGAAAGCTTACCAAATTTAGTCAAAATAAATCTGAAACTAACCCAAATTTGTGACACAATAAAATTTAGACAGATTAGTGTAAAAATTTGTTTTCTTGCTTCTCAAATAAGTTTAATAGACATCTTATTTTGAGAGCAACTTCTTCAACATGACCAGTACCTGGTGTCTCCTAAATTGACAAAGCCTAGCAGCAGTGTGTAGTACCTTCCTGGGAAGCCTCAGCTGAAAGGTGAAGCAATCGGCACCTCTGGGTTATTAAGTCTACTACTAATAAGAATTATACATAATTGGCTTTGCTCATAAACTAATTAAAGTCCCTGAGAAACACATCAACTCTTACTTAGTGATAAGACATTTCAAGATTTGAACCACAACAAAGCCACATTGGAAGGAGCAGCTTGTATAAAGTTCCATCTCAAAACTCCACATTGAAAGTTTGATATTTGTAGTCTTACTTGTTATGGCACTAAGGCTATAAAAGTATTCAACCTTTTTTTAATTTTTTTATTAAGGGTGGCCGCACACCGCCTATGCAATTTTTTGTTGATGGTTGCTATGCACGATTATTACTATTGTATACTTACAGGGGCTTCTCTACTATAACACAAGGACAAAGTACCTGCCGAAGGAGCCGCTCACTAATTTTAGAGCGAATCTGGAGGAAATATCGGGGCCTGGTTATAAAACTTTGTAGCACTTTTTTGGAGCGGTGCGGTAAGTTGGAGCTCCGCAATTTGGTGTACTACTAGCCGAGCCGATACTCTACTGCAAGACAACGAGTTCTTATCCATTTCAATATTACTTTATGATATATTCGCAATTTTTTCTATTTATAAGATATTGAAAAATTCTCGTTGTGGTGCAGTTCATTTTTTTTTTGGTTTACCCGTGTATAAAATTTTTGTGTCGTTCTCATTATTAGATTCCAAGAAAAACTCATACAAAATTTGGAACTTTAATTCCACTCGCAATTCTTAAGAAATAGCCCCACCCCCATATCTCATACTGCGAGTACGCGAGCAATTTTTTTTTCAATTAGTTTGCATTGGTTCTAAAAAGAGCCCGCCTATATCAAGAGTAAACAAACATCAATACAACAATAACAAGAGAGTCAGAAGAGAGAGCAGTTTATTGGAGATAGCCAGAGGTGAAGGTATTAGATCTGCGCAGCTTGGGAAGTCTTCGCTCCGCAGAAATTGAGCTTGGTGGATTCATCCACTTGAGTTCAGGTGCGCAGAGTCCGGAGAACGGCTACAGGAGGAGAGGCAGCCTGGTGCACCTTGCCGCGCGTGAGCTCAGAAGACGTATGGAGAGTTGCTGTAAACTAATATGAGACAACAAGAAGCTAAACTAAAACACCACAACTTCGCAAAGTGTACTCGCGCGTATGCGTATTTGGTGCCGTATTGGTGGGGGGGGGGGAATAAATTAATGTCGGATGATGATGGGGTTGCTATGTGCAGGCCACCCTTAACTCTTTTGAAACAAGTGGATGGCAACCAAATGCAGCTGCATAATCATACCACTGATGCAGCTGCTTGCCAATTTATAATTAAGTTGGGCAAAATTTACATCCAAGGAAATAATTCAGTTTTCCCTCCACAAACAGCACCAGAAGCCACCCAACTGACCCCCTCCCTGGGCCAAAGATAAAACCACTAAGGTAGTTTTCCTTACTAGTTCCAATCTATTACCACAATGGCCACAAGCAGACCTCCGGCCTCAACCAAGCTTGCAAGTGTGTCCACCACTTGGCCTAATGAAGTCAAGTGGATTTAATAGCTATCAACAAAAAAAAACAAAAAAAACAACAAAAAAACAAAAAAAAGTAGACTTGTATTTTTTTGTATTTATGGTAAATCTGAAGGGAAGTAGAAGTTGTACAACTCATTGACTAATGTGTCCAGAGTGGTCTAGACTCCCAGGGTAACTGAAACCAGATGTGGTTGTTGATAAAGGTAAGCAGTCCTGTCCTGGCACAATGACAGTGATATTTACTAACACTACTTCCCTTTCCAACTAGATCAGCGGTTTCACACCTGGTCATCTTTCCTCTTCATGAAAAATTACACCACACATGAGAAGATCAAATTCGCGAATATTCCCACTAGCTCCAAGCTACACTAATGACCATTACCAGGCCATTTATAATTGATAATCTCCTCCCCCGGAGTGACACAATTCAAACGAAAGTACACTGTAAGTGTTTATGTGGAATTGCTGTCAAACACCTAGAGACAGATTGCTATAATTACCTTCCTGTTCAGTCGTATAACACTTAGTGTGTCACAGATGCTAGTGCACCAGAGATGTATATTGCACTGAGGAGAGTTAGTCGGACGACAATAACCACAAGTATGTACAAGACTGTGGACGCGTTGACCTTGGAATGTAGGCTGCTCGTACGAGTCTGGCAGACCTCCTGCACCTACTCTCTAAGACTCATACACTTTGTGTGACCACTACACTTTATCCCAGCCCTAATCACACTCTAAACTTACCACGAGGACGGCATAGGTTAGGAATTATTGCTTATTGTCGCGTGGCCACACACCTTCGACCACAGACCAAGCTATTACACTTTGAGAGAGTGAGAGACTTAGCTGCTGAGTGTAGTGACAAGAACTTTTGTGCCAGCACGCAATCAGTGACCAGGCATGACTCAGTATGTACGAGGCTGTAATTGGTAAGTGAATGAATCAGACACTCGTATGTTGCACAGTGTGATTAGCTTGTGAGTGTAGTGGTTCAGTAGATAAGTTTGAGGGGAGGGCGGGTGCGCGCGCGAGCCGTCGGCAAGACTTGTGTTGATTACTAGTGCAGATATAAAACTCCTCCTTTTTTCTTTTTTTTTTCAGATTAAATTTGTTTGGTTTGTTTTCAAAGCATTAAATTCACTCAGATTGTTTCACCATTTTGTTTTATGCTGATTACCAAATATAACTAACAGAAGCCTGTGTCTTTTGGGTCTCCCAGCCAAGAGAGAGCACTCAATCATCTGTGTAGGAACTTGGAACTGGGGGGGGGGGGGGGGGGGGGGGGGGGGGACATGCCCTCTCTTCCTCTCTAAATTTGGAACCTCTGAATTACTTTGACTCAGCTACACACGATACCCCTCCTCCCCATCCCCCCCTACCGCACTGCCCACCATCCTCCCCCCATCTCGCGACTTAGTCACGCCCCCCCCCACACGCCCCCCCGTTTTCCTGCTTCCCCCCCCCACCCGCCCCCACACTACACTTCTCCACCCCTCACGCACCACCACCACACCGCCCTCTACTTCATCAGTTCCAAATGCCTACCACTGATGATTGAGTTGCTCTCTCTTGGATGGTGTTGAGGAGCGATGAACCCAATCAAAACAAAAGATCACAACCCCGGACCTTTATGTTAGGTATATTTGGTATTTAATCAGCATAAAAACAAAATGGTGTGAATGATGATTGATGTGAATGAATTGATGTGAATGTTCGATGTGAATTGTGATGAAAACAAGTGAGTGAAGTTAATGCTTCTTTGAAAACAAACCAAAACAAATTTAATCTGAAAAAAAAAAGGAAAAAAGGAGGAGTTTATATCTGCACTAGTAATCAACTACAACACCCCCCCCCCCCCCTACCCCCCTCCCCCCTCCCCCCCCCCCCCCACCCCCCCCCCCCCCCCCCCACACACACACGTAGGACTCTACTCACTGTGAAAAGTGATTGTTTTCTCAAGCTGCTCTGAGCTGCGGGGAGGTGTGCGTTCAGTGTAGCCGAGGCCAGTGGAGGAGCCTCCAGACCTAAGAGAGCCTTCATTACACAACTCCGCTGACGCCACACAACGTCATCAAATCATAGTGAAACAAACAACAATAATAGTCATACGTGAAAGCACTTATGAAGCACACAATATTATGAGAACCCTTTACCATCCAGTAATCCCAAAAAGAAAACCTTGCCCTTGATTTCTTTTTTGAGGGGAAAAAAAAAAAAAAAAAAAAAAAAATCAGGAGGAAAATAATACAGCAAGTGAACAGAGACCACCTCCTCCTCTTCTAGACTATGGTAAAGGGTGACGGAAAGAGAAAAGCTAATAACCCTGCCCACGTATGATCTACAACTATACACAAACATTAGTATATTAGTCGACTAATCAGTCTGGAGACCTCATGGTGGGCGTCAATTTGTACATATTCCTAGGATACTGGGTAATATCTTTAACGTCTCGTCCATAGCAAATTAGCAGAAGGATATTGCTAGCATTTCTAACATTCTGCACGGGCCACTAGCAATTACAACATCCTCTGTGGTAAACACATCAACAACTTCCTTGCACGCAATGCCACCACATTTCCTTCTTTCCTGGAACATTGAATGGTTCAGAAGCTAAGTATTTTTAGAAGTACTCTTATTCTACATTGTCAATGGTTCAAAGGCTGCAGGAGGAAATGAGAAGGAAGTGGACATGCTTGACACGTGCTGGACTAATTATTACAACACAATACATTATGATAATTGGAAAATTTGACAACGCCAAAAACCATGCAAATGTCATACTAGCAGCTCTATCTTCTATGGTGAAAAAGGCGTATAGCATCATTCTGATACTGTTAGCATGTTCCCATGGAAAAGCATATTATTACAATGCAATATGATAATTTGACTATGTTTAAGCGCAAATGTTATACTAGCAGTTTTACCTTCCATGATGAAAAGGTTCATAGCATTATTCTGATACAAAACTCTTAAATCAAGTCTCTTGGCTACAAATTTATGGGTGGGTGCATGAAAAACCAAAGATTTAATGCTTTCTGATCAAATATTAGGTGTGTTCCCATGGAAACGCAACTAGTACTAAAGATTGAGCTAAATAACTTTATAAATATGATTCATGCCCCCCCCCCCCTCTCTCATAAAAAAAAATATATATAATAAAATAAAAAGCAGCTTCATTTAACAACCTCAAGCAGCTGCTTTTCAATGCCAACTCCAATAAACAATACAAAGTTGTTGTTGTTACCATGTAACAAGTTGCCTCACCTAACATTACAATACATATTCACAGTGAGAATAAACTAATGAATATTCTCACTCACCCCCCACACACACACTCCCACCCTCCCCTTTTATACCCTACTTAGTAGCACTGTAAAAAAAAAGTACATACTATGGTCTGACAGTTTTTGTTGTTGTTTTTACATGTGGTGGATCCTTGATTAGCATTGTTTTATCTGGGGTATATCTGGAGTATAATTCTGGGATGTGAACCACCAGAAGGTCTGTTTGAATAAGTTCCAGAATTCTAGCAGATCACAAAAGGAGACAGTCAGTGGAAGAAATTGAAAATAAACTGTTAGCTTAAAAGCAAAAAAAAAGAAAGAAAAAGAATGAAGTCTATTCGATTCTAAATGCCAATTCAAACATTTTCATATGAGGCCTAGCACTACAACGTGCTAATTATACAGCCAACACACAGGCAGGCTACCACGAACCCACTGGCCTATCCAAGAAGCCCTGGGAATAAACCTCCACATGCAGGTCAGCATATTTAGAGCAAAGAATCATAAAATAATTCAACATTATTACACCACTAACTGCACCACGCTCAAACCCAGCCATCAAGGTTGCCATGGCAAACGGACGTGACTTTGCTTGCACATGCCCAGATGGTCAACAGCAGCTGTTGCCCTATCTAATCCCTCATACGACACTTCTTAAAAATAAACTAAACATTTCGTTTAGACATTCTAAGTCCACAAAACAAATTATACTCGCTAACCACGCCTACTGGCCTCAATATCTTCACATGTGTCAATATACACATCAACATTACAACTTACCCGCCTTCCAGCGCCATGGCAACACGCCCACTTCCCACTCCCATCAGCATTCGAGTCATAAGGGCATAACCTAAGATAAAAGAATAAAATTAATAAAAGGAAAACAACTTTTTGGTCAGTCACAGGATTAATAGTTTTCAATGTCAAAAAATAGAGAGAGAGAGAGAGAGAGAATTTTAAAGTCTTTCATGTATAATGCCTATGTTTGTATATAGGTTAGTATGAGATGGAGGTAGTTATGGGATGTACACTATTCTGGGGGGGGGGGGGGGGTTTCAGCCCTGGGTTGTCTAAATTCCATACTGACCTCCATGTTGTGATTTAACCAAGAAGATAGTCAGAGTGACCTAACTTTATCTAACTCTAATCTGCAGATTATCCTTACATGAACTTTAGTAAAGTTAGCTAATTAACATTGATTCAACTGAATAAAAACAAAACAACAAAAAGGAAGTCTTTGATGATCTCTGAATTACCATTAGCTAATGCAAGTAATACTGTTTTTACTGTTTCCTTCACAAACACGGTCCATTCCCTGGTGGTGTGGGACTGAATAGAAGCAAGATACAACAAGTGTCATAACAAAGCTAACAAGCAAGGTGAGAGCTGGTAGCAGACTTGTAGACTAGTGAGATCTTGAATAGGAGGTGCCTCATTTTCTCTATGGCCCCATGAATACACTGCATAGACAAGCAAAGGGCATGTCACACTGCCATAGAGCTGCTGTTTTTTTGTAATGCCCATATGCTCCAAATGTAGTTATGTGCATACATGTGTGTATACACATCTACATCAGGAGATCGATCCCCCCCCCTCCCCCTCCCCCTCCCATATCACAACCATCTTTTTGAGCACACTTCCAACATTGCACGGATCAGTTGACTTACTTCACCCACCAGTATCCACCCCATCCCCCAGCATTCATAATTGATTATTAACGAGAGGGGCAAACTCACATTTCGGGGTGACGGAGTAACCCCCGAGTGTCGGGGGGTGTCCGTCCGTGGCGTTGAAACCAGCAGACACTAAAATGAGATCGGGAGAAAACTCGCGGCCGATTGGGACGACGATGGACCTGAAGGCGGCCAAATACTCCGCATCTCCAAAATTAGACACTACAACAAACACAAAATCAATGGCTGGTTATTAATAGTAACAAAGTCAGTGGGTGGTTATTAATAGTAACAAAGTCAGTGGCTGGTTATTAATAGCAACAAAATAAAAATAAAGAACACATTATATTTAGTACAGTCTCAAAGAAGTCAATGGCGCAGAGGTTCTCTTATTTAATGAGTGTAACTTTAGTCTTTGTTTTACATACAGCTCCTTCAGTTTCAATATCTCCCTCCCCTCCTCCCCTCTCCCCTTCCTCCAGCATACCCACACTTTGCAGGAGACTCTAGTCACTATGGTCGAGGGTTAACAAAGTATAGCACAACTATCACACAATTTGTACTGTAATTTGTTTCTGGAGAAACTCTTCTGCCCATGCTCACACTGCCCCTAGCAAGTGGAACTGGATGGATGGAGTCACTGTAAATTCCATTGCCACAACTCTTCCAAGAAAATGTTGTTGTTTAAAACACAAATTGGAGAGAGAGAGAGAGAAGTGTTTCCTATTCGTTCTTACGTAATGACTACAAGAGGAAGGAGATGAGTATAAAAAAAAAACAAAGTAAATTCTGGAGAGAGGTTAGTTTCAGACAACTCAGAGAGTCAATAATGAAGTAGATTTGAAGAACTTCACTTATACTTATAGTCACTACTGAACAAGCCATTTATTTACACTAACTTACAAGACAGTATTGTAACAATCATTTCCTATTCGTTCCTACAGAATGCCAACCATTCAATCAATCAAACCAATATACGCACTACTACCAAAGGCAATATATAATTGCCATTTATAAAGGATAGAAGCTGTCTTATAGTATCTTGGATGACAGTAACAAAGTTCTCTGTGACAGAAAAGGATACACTAGTCCAACTGATAGTCCTACTAGTGATAGTGGTACTTATTACTGGCTTCTGAAATTCCACATGACTGTCCCTTATTTAGATATACCAAGCCTAAGGCTGGAAACAGGCACTGTCAGCCTATTGACACTAGTCAGTGATCCAGCCCACTCACAAATAATGGCTTCTACAGCTACAGTATAACTGGGCAGTGTCTAATTGAGATAAAACAGTGTATGCTACCTACTACTACTACTACTACTACTACTACTGCTACTACTACTTGCTGTGTGTGAAAACATTTGTACACATACCAGTAATAATACTAATATACACCAGTCATCCCATTTTGTGTGATTGTTGTACCTTTACCACACACACATGGTCCACTCCTCGATCAGAGCTATTAAAATGCTACATTGTACCCCAGCAACTCTGAGAGAGAGAGAGCTATGTCTCTCTCTGTGGATCCACTTGCTAACAGCAGTAAGTCATGATTATAAACATAAGGCTAGATTTATCCACCAGACCCCTATCTGCATCAATAACTACCTTGCAATGTGCTGAGATATGGAAGAAGAAGAGAGCTCGATAAGAAAAATATTGTTGAAAAAATAGTAGATACTGCAATACTTTACAACACAGTACCACAATAAGGAAAAACCAGTATCGCTCAACCCTACTACTACTACTATTACTACTACTATAATGCATGCAAGCACCACATATACGGCACACATGCAAACACTATTTGCAATATTGGCATGGTAACCAAAACTAAACATTGGCAATATACGCGGCAGCAATGCATACTAATGATCAAACATAGAAGTTCTAAATTATATACATGCATATATATATAAGTACAACTGTCCTAGGGTAAACATAAGTGGGGACAACAACAACAGCAACAACTATTACTCAAAGGCCCCTTGCTTAATGTCCTCTTTGATGAAACCCTTGATGTCCAAGAACATAGTGCCCCTTCTAAGAAGATATGTTGTTTTTCCCTAACAAAGTGTGTGTGTGTGTGTGTGTTCCTGTAAGTGTGTGTGTGTGCGCGTGTGTGTCTGGTAAATGAATGAAAAAGTTGACCAGGAGAATACAACTGTTACCTATAGAAGTTATACAAGTACTTTTCCCAGACACATACATTTTAAGTGTGTTTGTGTGTATCTTTATGCATACATTTGTTTGTGTGTTAGTATGGAGAGTGTAGCACTAAGAAGAAACTCCATCAAACAATGCCCCTGCAATATCACATCCACTCCATTTCAATGCACGCCCACCTGACATCCCCTGAAAGTTAGTGGCTCCTGAAAAGGCAATGTTTATGTTGAAGCCCAGCCCTGCTCCTGATCCTATCTCATCCGGCCGCCCAGTTCCCGGGAAGAATGTTCCATTGTCATAGCGATGAATAGACAGGAAAAGAATGTTAGGGTTATCATAAAACATTTGCTGTGTTCCGTTGCCGTGGTGAATATCCTAAACAAAAACAAAAATCAATAATATTAACCCGGGGCTCTTCTTCTATAAACAGGCATTATGCCTCCACCCCCACACCCTTTTACAGCTATTGTAAACATTTGCTTCCAATGTTTCTTGAATGGAAATAATTAACCTCTCTTGAAAAAGAAGTGAACTTTGACCTCTTTAAAATTACCTTCTGATATTATATATATAAACCACTGAAAAAAGGGGGGAGGAGGCTAACCAAACGTTAAACTACTATTGCTTGCAGTAGAGAGTAAGTAGAAGTATAGTCACCCGGTTAGAACACGTGAGAGATACGGTTGTCCATAGCTATAGTAGCCTACCAATACATAGCTGTAGTAGCCTACCAATACATAGCTGTAGTAGCCTACCAATACCATAGCTGTAGTAGCCTACCAATACATAGCTATAGTAGCCTACCAATACATAGCTATAGTAGCCTACCAATACATAGCTATAGTAGCCTACCAATACATAGCTATAGTAGCTTACCAATACATAGCCATAGTAGCCTACCAATACATAGCTATAGTAGCCTACCAATACATATAGCAGCCTACCAATACATAGCTATAGTAGCCTACCAATACATAGCTATAGTAGCCTACCAATACATATAGCAGCCTGCCAATACATAGCTATAGTAGCCTGCCAATACATAGCTATAGTAGCCTGCCAATACATAGCTATAGTAGCCTGCCAATACATAGCTATAGTAGCCTACCAATACATAGCTATAGTAGCCTACCAATACATAGCTATAGTAGCCTACCAATACATAGCTATAGTAGCCTACCAATACATAGCTATAGTAGCCTACCAATACATAGCTATAGTAGCCTCCAATACATAGCTATAGTAGCCTACCAATACATAGCTATAGCAGCCTACCAATACATAGCTATAGCAGCCTACCAATACATAGCTATAGCAGCCTACCAATACATAGCTATAGCAGCCTACCAATACATAGCTATAGCAGCCTACCAATACATAGCTATAGCAGCCTACCAATACATAGCTATAGTAGCCTACCAATACATAGCTATAGTAGCCTACCAATACATAGCTATAGTAGCCTACCAATACATAGCTATAGTAGCCTACCAATACATAGCTATAGTAGCTTACCAATACAACAAGCCACTACTACATTGTGCTGTTGTATTACAAAAAAAAATCCGCCCAAACTGAGAACCCCGTACCCAACAATTCACACATTCCTATTCTCATAAACTCACCCAATCCACAATCATGACCCTCCTACCCTTAGAACACATGGCCTTGGCCGCCAGAGCCACGTTGTTGAAATAACAAAACGCCCTGCAGGCACACACACACACACACACACACACAGAGAATGTGAGATTATACGGAAACCTCTACATGAACATTCCTCTAATATTGACAAAATGAAGAATAAAGTTTTCTGCTTGGAATTTCAAACTTACTGTGCCTGGTTTTGGAGGGCATGGTGACCGGGTGGACGCACAAATGCGAACCCATTCCGGACTTCTCCACTGGCAACCTTGTCAGCCAGCTCAATCACAGAGCCAACGGCCTAGACACGCATACAAACAAACACACAAACAAAAATAAAAGCATAACACACTAGAACGACTCACTGCACACTAAAGGGCTGGGGCTACTGTATTAATCCACCTCGGAATGATGTACACTGCTATAGGCTAAAGATACAGTGAAAGAGGAGTACAGACAAATGATGATACTTTACCAAATATAACAGATAATGACAACTTACTACAACCCCATTAATTGCTATGCCAACCAATCACTAACTTTACATGTACATTGTAATCAATGATCCTTTACCACACACCACACACCAGGGAGTGACCACACTTTACCAAATACAATAAAACATGTAACTTTCAAACTGAACCAGTTGATAAGGGAAAAAAATCTCGATGCTTGCTCTAACCTGCCACTCCCCCCATTCCTCTACTTACCATACGACTAGCATTAGACGTGTGCGTATCATTCCAGTACGTGTCTCTGTCCACGCCCACTCCTCCACAGCTCAACTGCAGAAAGGCACGCCCACTGTCCTTCTTGTCTCCGCCCACTTTCCGCTGCGATGGGCGCCCATACAGCCGCACATGGTTCTCACTGTGCATGCTCTGTAGCTCGGCAAGAGAAGCTTTGCGAGCCCTCAGTCGCTACAAAAAGAAGACAGGGAAAACAAAACAAAAACAACAAGAGGTGAAATTAATGGAGTTCTTATTCCAGTAAAACTAAACCCTGATTCTAAAACAAAACAAAACAAAAACAACAAAAAACAACAACAAAAAAAAACAAAAAAACAACAACAACAACAACAAAACAAAAAACAACAACAACAAAAAAACAAAAAAACAAAAAACAACAACATGAAGTACGTCATAACTCTCTACATGAAACTTACGCGGCAGCTGTTAACGACCCTGGTCTCCACCAAGCGTGCCCAAATGCTCTGCAGACGTCCAGGATGTTCCGGGTGCGAACCTCCACACGTGCAGCCGTGCTTCAACATCATGCCATCGTACACAAGACCCGTGCCTGTAATGCATTGGTAAAGGGTCGTCAAAACCACCACCACAGCTACCACCCCCCCCCCCCAATATAGAACAATGTGATTTATATATGACATAATTGCTTACTGTGATATGGGATATACACAATCCAACAAATTGTCATGCTTTTTTTTTTTTTTTAAGCTACTGGATAACACAGCATAACATATGTAGCTAAATTTTGGTGTTTAAAAAAGTCAGTCAATCAAATTTAATGTACACTGGGTTAAAGCTAAAAATAATTAAGTTTTGTAAACATGCGCCTGTCAAGTCTACATCACATCACAGACAAGAAAGGCTGGTCAGGTAAAGTGAATGGCTTAAACAGGTAAAGTGAAATGGCATAAACTGGTAAAGTATCGTTAATGATACCGTATTAATAGAAGGGGTCCCTCACAGAGCTACTGAATCCACTCATAGCTATGTAAATAGCATACAAATTGCATTATTTCAAAGCAATACATTACTTTTTATCTTCTCATAATCTCAAATCCTTACCCATTTGCTGAGGAGGTTCCTGGCCGGAGGAAGGGCTGGCCACACCCACATTGGGAGAGAGGCGGCCATTATTAGAATTGCCACTCTCGTAGCTGTTGGTGGGCGTCAACGCCTTGGGGGTCACGCTGGGTGACCGACTGGCTCCCTGCAGCTCCACCGAGTCTTGGACGCTGTTGTAGGAAGAGGAAGCAGATAGGGCAGACTTGGAGAAAGGCAGAGAGTTGGAGGAATCTTTGGAGGAGCGATGAACTGCCACCTTGTGCACCGGCTGAGGGGACGTCTGTGCTCGCCGTGGCAACGGCACTGAGGGAGTGGTCCCTAGCTGAGTGGGCACCTGATAGACAAACATGAGATTGGGGAGAATGTACAAATTGTAATGAATTAATTGGCGAGTGAAGTGAGACCATCACTAACGAATCTCCATTGAATTTTTGGTATATGCATATATATGGGGAAAAGTTCAAAGAGGTCAATGCGTGCCCCAAGAAATATAGGAGAAAGACTTCTAAATAATTACAAGACAAGTAAAGGTAAAGAGCTACGGAGACAGAAGAAGACAGATGTCGGCAGTTCAGTCTTAGATACTTCGCGGAGTTCAACTAGTGGCGGTGGTAAGCTACCTTGGTTAATGCGCTGTTTGTCATAGCTGTTCTTACTTGAAAATCCATTGTCCAATAGTGAAGTCACCACTCTGGTACAACAGAGCATTTTCAATGGAGTGTACTTATGGAAAGACAGCTAGCTTAAACAGAATCCTTTGGTTAATCGATTCTTACCCGTACCTGAATAGGCGTGCCCAGACTGAACAATAATTGAGATGTTAGGCACAGGAAAAGTCACTGTGAAGTCAACCCAACCTAGCTAAGAGCTTAACTACAGTTACTCACAAAACAAAAAGGAATTATGTTTAAGCATTGTAATTGAAGGTAAGTACGGTAGCAAGTAGAACTAGAACACCCAGGCTGCGAACCCTCAGCGCATATTACACACCTAAGATTTCTACTTCAACTTCTAACTACGGTTAAGAGAAAATACGCGAACTATAAGTGATCACATGACTGCTGTATGACGTAGCCCAATGTACATGAAAGGTAAGGGTCGTTGCATCTAGCTTGTGCTTGTTTGGAGCTGAAGTTTCTCCACATTTACTCGGAAACTAGCTCGAAATTAGAAAAAGTGATCAATTTAAAGGACTTAAATTCTCCCTGCGTCAGGTCATACTTGTTTTAAAGGTTAGTTCTCAGCCATTCATGAAATCGAAAGCTGACAGACATACAGACAGACAGACTATTATAACCCTCTCGCGCATGTGTGCTGAGGGTTAACAACAAAAGTAACAGCAACTGAACTGAGGGCCCTAACCCGACCCCATTATAGGCCAGGCTAGGCTAGGGGCCCCAGGTGAGAATAAGTGTTGTGTCTGATAGTCAATAAGTGTGAAGTGATACAATAAGGAGTGATGAAAACAAAGGGAAGGGCAGACAAATAGATAGTCATAACTAGCCTGGCACCATTCAGGGTGTGGCCTGAAGGGTACCATCCCGAGGAAATTTGATTGCTTACCCCTTGAAAATCAATTATCTAATAGTCAAGTCACAAAGAGAATACAAAGTCAGTCTTGTGCTGGTATATCTGTGCATGTGCGTGTAAAAGTGTTGTGTGTTGCTAAAGAATATCACAAATAAATTAAACAAAAAACGAACAAATAAATACTACAAGCAGCTGGGATTCAAATTTGAATTTCAGTCAGACTAGCTCGCTAGCCCATTTAGTGTTGAAGCACATCACTAGGAGAGAAAGAAAAGGAAAAAAAGAATTAATGAATGAATGGAAATATAAATGTAGGAATTAATGGGAAAAAAATGAAACAGGAAAATGGAAATAGGAAAAGTTGCAGCATAGAAATAGGAATGGATGTAAAATATGAAGTTGACTGAGTGAACAAAACAAGCGAACCAATAAACCACCACAAGGTTTATAAACCACCACAAGGTTTATAAACCACCACAAGGTTTATAAACCACCACAAGGTTTATAAACCACCACAAGGTTTATAAACCACCACAAGGTTTATAAACCACCACAAGGTTTATAAACCACCACAAGGTTTATAAACCACCACAAGGTTTATAAACCAGGAGAAATCAATAGCAACAATTTAAATGCAATGGAAACAAAAACAGAAAAAAGAAAATAGAAATGTTTGAATTAGACCACAATTAATCCCAATACTCTGAACTCACTCTTTGTTGTTGTTGTTGTTGTTGCAGTTGGTGCTGGAGGGTCTGTATGACTAGCATCTGCTGCTGTCTCTGCAGGCTCACGAACTGGGCTTCCTGCATCTGCCTCAAGAGTTGCTGCTTCTTCTGCAGCTCAGACTGTTGGTGAATATGCATGGCAGACAGCTGCCTCTGCTGCTCCTCAAACTGCTTCCTCTCGATCGCCGCCTGCTGCAAGAGCCTGTGTGCGGCAACACAATGGGCGTGGTCACACCGGGTTAATTGAACCTCAATATACGGGACAAGTGATTATCGGGGAGTATATTAATACGGAACTACAGAAGGCAGAGGGGATGAAGAAAAACCTTTATTCCAAATTAATGGACCACATTTCTTGGCAACTTACACTACAACAACATACCCTTCCTACCTCATCCCTTTGCACTTTAATAAACTCCTAACTCCACTGTCCAAATAGAGCCCACCCTGACCTCTGTTGCTGGTCCAAGTAGTGCTGATGGATTTGCTGACTCTGTGTAAGCAACTGCTGATGTTGCAGTTGGTATTGCTTCTGTAAGACGTCCAGCGGCTGGGACTGATCCTGCGCGCTATACCCCGGGGCCGACAGACTCTCGGAAAGGGGTCTCCTCTGCTGAACACCCCCAGTTGCAGAACCTCCGATGAGCCCCCCACCTCCAATCCCAGCTCCTCCGGTGGCTAAAGGCAACAGGTCCCTTGCCGCAACGGACAGCCCAGAAGGCTGAAGTGGCAGGGTAGCCACGCCCAGTTGCGTCAAATTAGCTGCCGAGAGGCCAGCATTGGAGGTGGTCGATGTAGTTGGAGAAGGCGTGGCTGATGAAATCCCGGCAGGGGACGTCGAAGACGGCGTAAGAGGTGTAAACGAGGCGATGTTTTGGTTCGGCATGTTGAGGAGCAACAGAGGAGGAAGCTGGAACATTTCAGCGCCCCCAGGGGAAACCGAGGGGGCAGGAGAGGTGGAGGTCGTTCCCGTGGTAATATTAGCACTTGGATTGGCCTGCGACAAAGTCGCCAGATTGGGCGTGGTTCCGATGAGACCCGGGATAGCAATTGAGGTAGTGAGTTTCTGCTGCTCGATGAGTGTCAACATTTGCTTTTCCAAGTACAACTTCTGCAAGGCTTCCAATTGGTCAGAGTTGCTTCCGCCGCTGGCACCAACTCCGCCCACACCGCCAGCGCTATTAGCGGCTATCTGCTTGTACAGCGCCTCTAACGTCTCTTGGGAAGGAACGCCACTTAATTGAGTGCCTACGGCTGCGTTGGCTGGAGTGGCTCCTCCCAACTGTACAGCCCCACCAGACCCCAGGTGTGGAGAGCTGGCATTCAACACAAGGGGGATCTGAAAAAAAATAAAAACAAACAAACAAATAAATACGTAAATATAAATGTGTATGTCTAAATAAATAAAAACACTAAAATATCTAAAAGCATCTACACACACACACACACACACACACACACGGTTATTCTAACATACTACGATTCTTCAACTCTGCTAGCCCCATTGAACAGTTATTTATTTATGAAGACAACCACTGCCCCGCCCCTTTCTCCAATAATTCTTACGTGCACAATAAAAAATAAAGCCAACTCAATTTCGTACTTTTACTTCTCTGCTGAGCATGTTTGTGCATGCTAATGTCAAAAATTTTCGATTTCTAAAACTAAATTTCCACTTCGGAAAAGTACGGAAGCAATCAATCAACTTACTCTAGTTGCAGCGGACAGAGTCAAGGGACTAACAGAAGGCGTGCTACTGGGAGACTCCTCCCCTTCCGCCTGCATGGACTCCGCCCCTCCCCCTCCATGGCTCATGTGTTGCCCAGTGGCCTCCACTGGCTTCCACAAAATAGATCCTGAACTAGTGCTATCTGGAAAATGTAAACACACAAAGTAAACAACAACAAAAACAACAACAACAACAACAACAACAAACTAATAAACAAATAAGTGATAGCATTATTATGTCCCCTTACCAAGTGCTGCTCCCATGGAAACAGTTTTGCTGAGGTCATTCTTCCGATGCTGCAGAGGACTCAGTCTAGTTGGACTTAAGCGGACCACTTTAGGTTTGTGACTACGCCCACCATTTCGTCCTGGTTCTGATACTAAAGCAAGAACATGAAACAGAATTTAGAACCTCTAGTTAGAGGTAGAGCCTCTAGTTAGAGGTAGAGCCTCTAGTTAGAGGTAGAGCCTCTAGTTAGAGGTAGAGCCTCTAGTTAGAGGTAGAGCCTCTAGTTAGAGGTAGAGCCTCTAGTTAGAGGTAGAGCCTCTAGTTAGAGGTAGAGCCTCTAGTTAGAGGTAGAGCCTCTAGTTAGAGGTAGAGCCTCTAGTTAGAGGTAGAGCCTCTCGTTAGAGGTAGAGCCTCTCGTTAGAGGTAGAGCCTCTCGTTAGAGGTAGAGCCTCTAGTTAGAGGTAGAGCCTCTAGTTAGAGGTAGAGCCTCTAGTTAGAGGTAGAACCTCTTGTTAGAGGTAGAGCCTCTAGTTAGAGGTAGAGCCTCTAGTTAGAGGTAGAGCCTCTATTTAGAGGTAGAGCCTCTAGTTAGAGGTAGAGCCTCTAGTTAGAGGTAGAGCCTCTAGTTAGAGGTAGAGCCTCTAGTTAGAGGTAGAGCCTCTAGTTAGAGTAGAGCCTCTAGTTAGAGGTAAAAGTATTACATTGTACCGGTCATGAACGGCACACCCAATGAATAGCTTCTGACAGTTACATGCACTCACATGTCTGGCGCACTTGCAGATGCTTCTTGGAGGAGAGCAGGTGGTGGTTGTGGGGCATGTGCTGGTCATGTGACATTAACTGGAACACGGGGGTGTGACCAGATGATGATCTTATAGGAAAAATATCATGTTAAAAGTAAACCTCACCATTATGGACATACCCACCCACATCCCATCACATAACTGGGATCCAAACAACAACTAAAATTTAATTATTGTATCAGACCAAAAGCTTGTACGTATGTATGTGTGTGTATGTATGTGTATGTATGTATGTATATATGTGTGTATGTATGTATGTATGTATATATGTGTGTGTGTAAGTATGTATATATGTGTGTATGTATGTATGTATATATATGTATGTATGTATATATGTGTGTGTATGTATGTATGTGTGTGTATGTGTGTATGTATGTACATGTATGATAAATACGGTATGTATTTATGTATACATACCACATCCCAAAAAATGCTGAAATTAATTAATATTATCCAAACTGCAATGCCCGACCATTGCAACATTTCCCACTGATTGATCAGCTAATTTCATATGGCGTGTATCATCAAATTGCACTTACATCCTGGATAGGGATGTGAAGGCACTTCCTGATTCAGAATCTCCACCAGCTGCAACACAAACGAGAGAATGAATACTTACAATGCACTTCAAATCCCTCTCTGTGCTACTTGGACCATCCCCCCCTCTCTCTCTAACTCAGACAGCAGCCACACATACTACACTCCATCTAATGCCCACCCACCATCCTGTGGGCGGGATATGTAAACTGAGCCACACCCATCACAAGATAGCCACACTACACATAAGCCACACCCACTACACCTATACAACTTAACCAGTGTCACCTTCATTTCTTGATTACACATACATACAGGGTGACAGTTGTTGTTGTTGTTCTTATGTGTGTTAGTGTATGTATCCTCCCATCTTCTTATTTACTTATTGTTTAGTTTGTATTTCTTATTTATTTTTTTCCTGATATGAAGCCCTGGCAAGCCACACCCACCTTATGCCACACGACACATGTAAGGCCACACCCATGTGGCACTCAAAACTCTGTCAACTTGACTCGCTAGACTAAACCACACCCACCATTATGCATAAGCCACACCCACCACTCACATGAGACAGACACTATGACCGTGGCTGGGTTCTGCTGGTGCACATGTAACTGATGAAGGTTGGAAGAGGATGAGGAGGAAGCAGAGAAATAAGCTTGGTCCATGGCTTCATCCTCTTCATCCGCAACATCACCTTCCTCATGGGCCACCGCCTCCATTTGCTCTACACACACACACACACGTACGTACAAAATGAAAAAATGCAAATTCTCTTGCTGTTGCTAGGCGGTCACGAGCACCTGGCAGAGCCAGGATGCCTGTGCACTAAGCAGGCACTGTGAGCCGTGCAAGCAAAGCTCCTGGAGCGGGCTAGGAACTCGCAGGAGAACAGGCCTTTCATCACAGCAAGTGGTGTGGGCACCCGAAGTCCCACCTGGACCACTGCTGTTTCATGAGAACACACTGAAAATAGAGCTTCTGTCAAAAAGTCGCGACCGCTGTATAGTGTCTCTCGTTGTGTAGGGCCACCAACATTTCTTTCTGCTCCACTGGACTAGATACTGTAGTGACATCTTAACTCTACAACAGAGAGTGAAAGTAGTCTGACAGGAGGCGCCATCAAATCTTCAGAGCTTGGAAATATGAGTACATTAAGTTCATTTGTTCGTGAAACGAGAGAGTTTCTGAAAGAAAAAAGTAGCCATGCCAGCGTACTCCAGCCACAGTGTGCCTCATCATCTTCAAAAGGAGTGGAATTGCCAGACCATCTTGTGTGAGTCTCATGGGACAATTCAACTTTCTTCTATTTTACACACGAGATCTATACACCAGCGGGTGGTGAGGGAAGGGCATCATGGGGATGTGCAATACTCGCTTCTTGAGTGGTTACGGAAAAACTTTGTGTCCACATTGAGAGGTGGTAATTGCAAGCGTCCGGTTATAAACAAGGAAGTATTTCTAAAAGATTAGGATGATGGGAGGGTTTCCTACTTTGCAAGAGCAGATCAAAGGGTAGACATTGCAATTTCCTATCCAAAGGAGTGTGAGAATTGGCCTGTAATTCTTTTAGAAGTACAATCTAACAAAGATTCTAGAGGAGCAATGAGTGAATTGGTGTCAGGCCTCATCCGTCTCTTGGTTTAAAAAAAAAAACCCCGAGACAGCAGCATAACATAGGTAGTGGGATTTCATGTTCCCGTCCAGGAAGGATTTGTTGAAAAGGCTACTCTCAAGTGGGAGGACTCTAAAATGAAGTTCATTTGCAACACTGAAGGGGGGTTGGCTAAAGATTCAATATTAGATTGTATTAAATCAGCATACGAAGAATGTGCGCAGCTTTTTGAAAGAGTTGGCAATAACCTATCACGGTATTTGTATTTCCCAATGACAGACGAATACGTATGTGCGACGTACATTCGGCAGGGGTGCAAGCATGGATACTAGCAGTGATGACAGCACGGATGCTAGCAGGGATGACAGCACGGATGCTAGCAGGGATGACAGCACGGATGCTAGCAGGGATGACAGCACGGATGCTAGCAGGGATGACAGCACGGATGCTAGCAGGGATGACAGCACGGATGCTAGCAGGGATGACAGCACGGATGAAAGCATGGATGAAAGCATGGATGCAAAACAAATCAAGTCTAGCCAATCAGTAGTAATTTACTGTCCTAGGGAGCGCACAATATAATGGATCCCTAATGCTAGGTACAATTACACACTTTTTTCTTTACTTCGTAACAAAGACAGACTTCAACTACGACATTCTCTTTTGCCTTTGGACTATGTGTTGCTTGGCGAGGGTGCTATTGGCTTCAATAAAAAAAAACCCTTATGCCCCTAAGATGAAAGAACGAGTGCCAATTGCCTAAAGGAGGTTTCTAAATAAAATCGCATCCTTACAACCCAAACTAGCGCAAATATAAGTAGGAAAAGTGTAGAACTTGAAATATCTCACGGGTAGATCTAAACTCAATATAAACAACACATGTCAGGTTCGGAACAACATCCAGACAAACAACAACAAACAAACAAACAAACAAACCCAACCAGTAGCATTTGACCCCTTCTAATACCCTCACACACACACACACACACACACACACACACAAATCATAGGGCAAAACATTTATTTAGGGCCAATGAAAGTAAAAAACAGGACACATTCTACTGTGTATAAGAGACCCTTGCAGTGCAAAACTATATACATGTACAATGATTTCATGTTGCAAATTACCATACATATCGCAGAATTGCTAGGGAGTTGGGGGAGGGGGAATTGAAGGTTTTTAGCAGTAACAGTCCTGCACACACACATCATGTACACACACACACACACACACACACACACACACCTATTATATCTATTATGACATCATAAATATTTTCATTGTGTTCCCACGCATGATTCAGCTATGTTGCCATGGTAAAATGACTGATATGTGGTGACTACTCCGGTACAAACACACAAACTTGACCCGCTGGAACAGTAACAGTACAAGGATGGCTTCATTTGGAACAATGACACAGACTTGCACACACACATACATACCACAAACACATGCAAGTTAAAGTGAAATATGTAGTGTTGTTGTTATCTTGCCCGGTCTGCAACAACCAACGCCAAATGACCTGACCACGCCCACATGAACTGGCCCAGCCCATATGTCCTGACCATCCACAACTTAGCATTCATCATCCTCGTGGGGTGGGGAGGAGGTGGGCCAATTGTTTCGTTTTTTGAATTTTGTAGCTTTCCTGATGAAACAAAACATACAAGGTAAAGGGTCCCCACACCGACTCTTCCCAGTGTGTATGTGTTCATACGTATTTATGTATACAACTATATAATGTGTTAGATATGTGTGTGCATGCGTGCGTCTTGGCAGGTCGGGTTTGGCATATGAACATGTGTAGCTGTCCAGTTATTACTTATTGCATACCTTTGTGAGTACGTATGTGTGCGTGTGTGCGTGCTCTTCAATAGCCACACCCGTCTCGTCTTGTTGAAGTGAAACAAAGTGGTCTTGCCAAATTACTTCACTTACCTTCTCACCTTGAGCTCATCATCCATCACATTGAATCTCATTTCACACAGGGAAAGGGGGGGAGGGGCTAGATACACTAGTTATTGTCCTTTAAGTCTCCAACTAGATCCAAAGTGATAGACATGCCAAGAACAGTTAAGCTAATTTGCTAATTTGCCCAAATCTGATCCGCAATACTCAGTCATTAATTAAAAATGACTGAATGAATGATTGACTTAACAAACAAACAAACATATAAACAACCAAACAAAACTAGATACGTTTATGTACGCACAAACCAATCAGCAATTAAATAATCCAATAATGAATATGAACCACCCCCCCCCTGTGCATCACTCCACCCTGTACGTACGAGTACTGTTCAAACAATAAACACTTTACCCCGAGCTGTTTTTTTTTATAATTTAACCTGTAACAAAACGTGACAAAAAAAATTCAAATATACAAAAAAAGTTTCGCTCCTTCATTCTCTCTGAACATTATCAATCATACATACTTCTGTACATGAGGTGAGGTCGAGAATTTATTTTAGAACAAATTTCTGGTATATCAAATCATCATAATTGTAATTTAAGGGGGGAGTGTCATTTAGAAACTGATGAATTCAAGTGCAAACTGTTTCCATAAAGGTCAACAATTTAGCAATTTAGGGGGAGAGTTCAGAGAAGGGGCCAAAGTCGCCTCTCTAACAGATTTGTGTTTTAATCTCTGGGCATGCCTGAGAGGAGACGTGGCACCGCATGAACTGCTACCATAGCAACACAAACCACAGCTAATTGGGGCTTGGGGGGGACACGCTATAAAGCCAAGCAGTCAAGTATGTGAAGTACGCAGACGCAAGGCAAAAGTGCGTCGCATATCACAGACATACTTGAACAACCTTGCCTACTCCACTCCAACCCACTCAGGAAAATACCACGCCACCACTAAATGACAGGGAAACTTGAACATGAAACCACTTAAACCCTAAACTCTAACCCCTTATCAGTACCCACCCAGTAGCCTAAAGGCGTCCAAGCAGGTCAGGTATAACGATCAGATTCTTTTTCTTCAGCTGTAATTGGAGATAGCAACTCCAGTGATCTGCCACACTTCTGGTGAAACCTCATGCCCGGTACTAGCTTCATAGGGCACGTGAGGTTTAATGACATCATCAAATAAAATAACCTCATACGAACATAACAATCACTCGTAGGATAAATGAATTATATGTCCTTGGATACGAACTTGCTGGTCAGACGGATTGGGTTTGGCTGATTCAGACACTGTACGTATTCTGAAAAGTGGAAGCGTGCTTGTCTCACTGAACATCTCCTCTGAGCACATTCATATTAAGATATAAAACAAGTTCTTGTGGAGCCGGCCATTCTTCTTTAGTTGCTTCTTCCATGTAGCTGACTAAGTATCTGAATGTGCCATTCTGAATACCTCGAAGATTAGGGAAAGTAACTTGTAGATTAGGGAAAGTAACTGTTCTTTATCCCAGTGTGAATAGAAGCCCCTGAGTGCCTTTCTGAGCCTGCGCAGGATAATATGGAGAGAGCTGTACCATCGCGTAAAAAGTAGTCCTGCAGTGTTCTTTTGAACTCGGCATTTCACTCCGTAGACTCACTACGTCTCCACTGTATAGTGTCGACAAGCCAGCTTCCAATTCTTGCCTATTTTTAGATGCCCCTAGGTATATTGAACAGATTTACTTCGCACTCTGCCTTATCATTTGTCTATCTGAATTCAAAAATTATAGACAAGTTCATGACCTCCACACGCACACACACCCCAGTTCGATCTCACAAAACCACTTCAAATCCATTCCTGAGACCAGTCAACACAACAGTCTCATTCCAATCAGCAGCTGAACTATGAACTCTTGCTCGACCACACACACAAATTAACTAATGGCACACCAGCGCCCATGCTCTGCCGTCCCCAAGGCAACCACCAAACTGCCAGACGAAAGCATTGCAGTTGCACAAGGCTACTTAAGAACAGCCACACCCACATTTGTCGAGTCTAGCGGCCTACGCAGCTGGTCGCAAAACTCTTCAAGCTTAGTCTTCAGCTATAGCTTGCTAAATGCCTCCCACTCACACAAACACACTTAATTGATTTTTTGGTTTTAGTTAAAGTACCTGAAGAGAGAAAAATTAGCTCGTGTGTGACGTTAGAATTGAACACGTAGTGAACATATTTTGTCGTATATAAATGGCCATCATATAGTTAAGGCTAACAAACGTACGTATCTCTTAGTAAAAGGGAAAGAATTTGCAATCTCAGAAGATTGCAAATATAAGTTGTAGAGTTTTGCAGCTCCGTCATTGAATATCAACTCCAGCCCCTACTAGTAAAAATTTACAACCGATATTTTTCTATATTTGTTATATGTACAAAAAGGAGTAGTGCTACTTGAGTAACCCAGTGAGAGGCCAAACGGATTACAAAAAGGTGCCACACCACCTTCCTTATATCTTGAGTTACACAGAACAGGATGTATCTCCATAGCAACCAGGGAAAAGCCCCCCTAGGTAATATTATCAGAGGCAGTTGGCATATCAATTGTAGCCTCAAGTACAACACTGCAAGACTTCTTTATCATAGGAACACAGACCAGTCGCTACTTAATTTCCTGTGAAATGAATCCATACTGAGGAAAAAGTCTTAATGAGTTGAACTTGATCCAAGCTTTTTTAATGTAAATTTACAAACTCTAACGTAATGGGAATTCATTGGTAGTCTTAATGATATCGTGGGCATTCCTCCCTTACTAGCAACCTAACCACTACCAGAAACGAACACACACACACACACACACACCGCAAAAGAAGTGGAACATTCTAGGTGGGCGAGGTTCCTATCAGAATAGGCAAACTTCTGAACCGAACAAATTTCATGATCTCAATCAGAGAGACAATAACTATGGCAAGTTATATCTATGTAATGTCATTGGGAAGTAAGACTCGAGACTCCTCCCACTTTGCCAAACTTGCCACGCCCATGTATGCGCAAGTGGCAGCAATACAAACTAAACAGAGCAAGTATAAACAACGTGCCAAAAAAAAAAAAGAAAAAAAGTAATAATATCACAACTATCAAATGAATAGAGCCGATTAAAGTGCAGTTTGGAATATCAGTATTTACCAACCATCCTGATGGGTTGAAACTTTACCCTTGTCAGCTTATTGGAAAATCAAATACTAAAAACCAAATGCTATACAGTAACTATACCTCCTAGCAACATGTTCCTATCTACGCATATCTCGAAGCCACAGTACAGGAAAGTAACCTCTCTGAACAAACTCATAATGTAACTAACCCACTAGCTAAGAGGCAGGCTTTGCCTCACCTCGGCGTGCGAGAGTGAGCTGAATCCTTGCCGGCTGAGTCAGCTCTGTGGGCAGTGGAGGGATCCTGTGGCCACACCATTGGCAAGGCTTACCCTCACCTCCCACACACAAACACACAAACATTAAAATCACATGTCACATCGAAGTAGTGTACTAGGGACTTGAAAGGAGGGAAGTGGAGGGAGGGAGGGCAGTATGTCACACATGGTAATTGTGTGTGTGTTTTTTTTTTTCAGAATTGAATCAATTCAATTTTTATGACTTTCTTTCCAACTTTATTGTGCCTATCTTTGAAGTACTACACTGTATCAGTATAGTACAACAATAGCAACAGCATTAACTCCTGCTACAAGTCGTAGCATAATGATGATAATAATATAAACAATAATAATAATAGCCATACAAATGACATCAAAACAACTCACTACCAAATAAGCAGCTCACCGTATCTCTACCTAACCCTCCACTTATTACAAGGTGTTAATTTTAACAAAAGCTCAAAGGAATCTAACATAGCCACAACGTTGAACCAAGAACCTTTATACTTTCTCACTGGTACCAGACAACCTATCATATATGAGTCACATTTTGAAGCTATTCCCTCTCCCGAAATATGACATAGTCCAATGGATACGAAAAATTCACTTAATTAGAATACCTCTGCACGCCGTGATCAAAATAGCATGCTCGTTTAAGGCAATTAACACTCTATATGTTTATATCTTCAAACAAAGCCAATCAACTGAGCCTCACAAATACAAACTCCACTAGCTGACATTTGAGCACAATAGTCCAGTCAATGACGCCAGTAGTAACTCAGTACCCTGCTTTTAGAAAGAATAAGTCCTACTTTTACTATTAGGACAAATTTAAGCATGCTGCACGTGTGCGTGAGTGTGAGTATTGAAGCCTTGTAATGATTCTTCGTAATTAACACGCACTAGTAGAATAAATATTCAAATTCTACTATGCAAAGAACCTTAACAGAAATTGAACCAATGATAATTGTGCACCACATAAACATCTTTCCAACCCATTGGAGCTGAATGGGATATCAAGAATTGCCACACAAAAAACACGTAGTCTACCAAGACAAAAATTCCCTATTTCCTCCACCTATTGAGTGCTTAGTAAAAGACATTCGACCAAATTAACACTTTTGGTTGAATATTTTGTAAGACCAACCAACTGCAGAGAATAAACAATTGCTTCTCCCGTACCATCGCACACACGAGCTGAAGTTTTAACTCGGTTATTACGGAGATAGACGACACACAGGATGTTGGACACTTTGACATCAACATTTTAGATATCACCACTTCAGGTAGGTGTTAACCAGTCCCGTAGCCACTCGTATGGACACCGTCCGGTTGTCGGGGACTCCATTCACAGCTATGCGTAATCACGCTTGAACTCGCACCAACTTAACAAATCAAACAACATACTTGATATACATACATGGCCGAGAAATTATATACAGCAATGTTGTAAACCCATTACAAACTTGCCTTCATAAAAAGCTTGGTCCCACTTGTATTTTGTCAATTAGAAATTAAAAATTTCCAATTACCATATCTAACGATAGACCCACCTACATATCTACATCCAATACCTTCCACTAAATCAGATGCTCCAATTTCACCAAGAATATAAATATATTCTGATCCTCGCCGCAAAATGAAAGGAAAAACACTAGAAATACATCACACCTGCCATGAACTATCTAAGACTACTGCCAACTTTTAGACACACACCCTAATTGGAGCATAATGCAGTACAAAAGCCAATGGGTAACTCCTTAGGATTAGAAAATAATATACATAAAATGTCTTGCAGTGTCAGTTGATCAATTCTCTAATTGCATAATTAAAACCCATCAAGATAAGGTTGGCCAGAAAGGAAATGTGAACATTCTTTGAGTTTAATTGCAGGAAATGGGAGTCTGGTATAGGATTCACTTATATGCTACATACATCATACACACTCTCAGGAATATATCCACTACCTTTAGCTTTTCTGCATTAGAGTAAACGCTAGCGATACCGCCATACTCGCCCTTCCCCCGCAATGTTAGGTTTCACACAAGAATTATCTACCAGCCACCCACCAGATTCACGCGATTTTTTACAATAAAAGCTCAGCTGTGAATCAACACTAACACGCCCGCTCCACCACCTACAAAGACTTACCGGGTACCGTCTCGTCCATGGCAAGAATAGGGCACTAGTCAGTCTCCGTAACTGTAAGAAGCGCGTATAGGGTAATGTTTCTTCTCCCTATATATTCCACCTTTTCCAAACGCCGGCGCTTTCGGAAAAGGGATGTTCTGTACTTTGTCTACAATTTCGGGAACAGATTACGGATTTCCCCCGCAAGGTTATGAAAAAGGGAGAGGCGGTAATCCTTGCGTGGGCAGACTGCGTGGGTAGAAAAACACGTGCTGATTAGATAGGGGGTGTGCGAGTGGGCGGAGACCCACGCAACCGGGCGGACGCACGCGAACTCTGGCGGGAGACGCGAAAAAAAAGCTGGCCCTTTTATTCTCAGTACTAAGCTACGGGGACAAAAGATCCCCTTGATTTCAAGTCTTGGTGAGCATGGCTAGTTGGCTCAGCTTCGCAGTAGTGGCGCTTTCGTTCCTTCAACTCGTCCCGGGAGGATGGTGCAGCTGGGAGGGCGAATGGGACCCCGACGAACTTGACATTTTCGATCTGGTTGAAGAGATTGGAGAGAATTTTTACGATATCATGCAGATCGACCAGGTGAGTGGTGTGGTCTGTTGTGGGCATTATGGCCATTCTAATGCAATTAACTTTAATGGAAAGGTAATAGCGGTGCAGTACTGTGGCTGTAATTTGAACCATGAGAATGTATATGAGATTAATGGATAAGGGTGACTTGCTGATTAATGATGTTAAAATACAGAAATATTATCTATGAGGAAGTTCACGGCAATATAATGCGAAATGTGTTAATGAGATAATACATTCCACGTAAGTAAAATATCACGAAGTATTAAAAAAATATTAGCCATTAATGATGAGCGTGAGGGTAAGTTTGCTTTTTTAACTCTAACTAATTCATCCAGTAGGAGTCACTAAGAATGATGTAAAGTATGCAATGGAGCTACAGTAGTGTGGAAGTAATGAACTGAACCTCGCCACACTGACCGGCACATTCGCCATGAACCCAGCATTGTTGTTGATCATAGTGAAGTGTGAAACAGTGTGTCCAGCAACTACCAAACTTGTCCAAACATTTATCACTTGATGTGTTGTAGTCAGACAAGAAATAACTAGTAATACATGCCACAAATACTAGTAGTAGAATGACAGAGTGTTTGACCATACAATTCTTATGAAAGGCTATAGAGAGTGTGCCCTAACTTTGGGTTATCTATCATTCCATTCCAAGAGATACAGTGGAGTCACTTCCATATTCAAACTTTTGCTTGTAAACTTTATTAGAAGTCATGTGTGGCACTGATGATGATGATGATGATGATGATGATGATGATGATGATGGTGGTGATGATGATATTGGTGATGATGATGATTATGTTATTGATGATGATGATGATGACGTTGATGTTGTTGTTGATGATGATTATCTTGTTGATTTATGGATTGTTTGTAGTCTGCCACCCAATCAGAGCTAAGGAGAGCCTACAGAAAGTTATCCTTACAACTCCACCCTGACAAAAGTGATGACCCCAATGCCGCGGAAAAATTCAGGAAGGTAAGGATGAGAGTATCAGAGATTGTAGTTCATGGCTGAGGGGGAAATGTTGGGTAGAAGAAAAATATGTAATTTAAGCATTTTCACACAATCAACATATAATATTAGATTTTTGATATATTTTAAAATTCCAGTGTTTAGAAAGTATGCACAACTTTTAAGCTCACAAAGAGACCATAATGTGTTTTTGTGTGTCTTTTGTACAGTAACAAGATAAGGAAGGGTTGATGTTATGTGTTTATTTTACTGCTCTAATAATTGATACATCACCGCCACAAGGGCCAGTGCTTGTGATATCCCAGCATTGTTTATTAGTGGAACAAGTACTGCTTCAAACAGATGACATTAACTGGTATGCCAGCTAGTGACGCGAGGTCTCATTTAATGTTGTACGTCTGAGCAAAGCATGGAATGTATGAATTGTCGAAGGTTAAGGCTAAATATAATATAGTTAATGCGTATTATGTAAGTAAAACTTGAGTGGCTTAAGTAAAATCAATATATTTTAAAACTATCAGCTTTACTTTTTTTTATTTTTAATTGCAACGCTTGGCCTTTACTTAAAACTATAAAAGTGCTTTGGAATTTCTACTGTAGTAATCTGTAATTAAGGGCCAAAAAAAAAAAAGCTCTAACTTCCATACCATGTTCAGTCACTGCATTTTGCTTTTCACGCACTGAGGTAAATCCTGCTAACTTAAAATGGTTAATGCGATCTCACCGAATTAATATTATGGAGCAACAGGTGTTGGCTCTGTATATTATGGTACCTGTGAAAGTGGGCGGTGCAATGTGTGTATATGTATGTGCATGTGTTTGTGTTTGTTCATTTATGTGCATATGTGTGTGTATGGTGTAGATGTTGTGTATTTTACAGCTGTTCTTCCTCGTCTTCCCTCTCTACCTCTACCTCTCCTCTCTCTCTCTCTCTCTCTACACAGATGGTCACTGTCTATGAAGTCCTCAAAGATGAAGGAAAGAGAAAAATGTAAGCTGTGACTGGGACAACAGGTTATTTATGGTCAGGATACTGGGAACGTGCTAGGCTTTATTGGTGTGTGTGTGTGTGTGTGGGGGGGGGGGGGCGTGGAAAGGGCCGAACAAGTGATCCTGGGTTTCATCTATCATGCCTAATATTGAGTGCCAAATTTATCGACAAAAAAAATTGTAATTGTGGACAGTACGATGAGTAAATTCAAATTTGACAGGTAGCTGTGACATTTATTTTCAAAAAGCAATCGTTGCATATAACATTTAAGTATGTTAGATTCACGAAAGCCTCTCTTTTAGCCACATAATCTTAAGCTGTTGTTGTGTGTGAGGGTAAGATCAATATGATATGCAAGCCATGAAAGCAGTATAAAATCATGAAAGCAGTATAGAATCATGAAAGCAGTATAGAATCATGAAAGCAGTATAAAATCATGAAAGCAGTATAGTCAATAAGGTTCCCATGTGAGCCCAATCCAGTCCATTGGGTCCTGGTCCAGTTAAATTAGTAACGATTTCTTGTTGGATCACAATGCCACTGCCCCTTTTATTGAAGTGCTGATTGGAGTAGCTTCCAGTGTGGTGTGCTCAGTGTACTGAGGGAGGAGATGGGAACAGCTGCTGACATACGTACACGCACATGTTGGAATGCATGTGGTGGGAGAGTTGTTGGTTTATATGGCATGCAGTAGGCAGGATTCTATCTGGAGTGTATTTATTTAGAAAACAAAACGGTCATAGTTGAGATGTCATCCTCTCTATGTAGATGCAGGACAATGCATACTTTAAATATAGTGTATGTGGATTTATTTCTGGGAACATTTTCATTGAGTTATTTTTCCCAATGGCTCTCACAGTCTGCTAGAGGTTTCATTGACTATTTCCCCCCTCCTCCACCCCCCTCCTCCAGCCCCCTCCTCCACCCCCTCCTCCACCCCCCTCCTCCCACCCCCCCTCCACCCCCCTCCTCCACTCCCTCCTCCACCCCCCTCCTCCACCCCCTCCTCCACCCCCCTCCTCCCCTGCACCTGCTAGGATAAAGAAAGTAACCTTTAATTGTTTATATGTACGTGTATTTGAGTATGTATGTGTCGAGTTAGGAATTGAACTTACGTAAAACCCTACATATCCCTGTATGAAACAGGCATGTGTGTTGTATTTATGTATGTGCATGATGTGTGTGTGTGTGTGTGTGTGTGTGTAATGTATTTATGTATGTGCATGGTGTGTGTGTGTGTGTGTGTGTGTGTGCAGCTATGACGAGGTGTTGGTAGAAGGCCTCCCAGACTGGAGTCATCCTGTCTTCTATTACCGTAAAGTGAGGAAGATGGGATTCATCGAGGTCAGCATCATTCTTCTGGGAGTCACCTCTATCGGCCATTACCTGTACGGGTGGGCCAACTATGCCGAGAAAAAACTCATACTGGTGAGTTAGAAACAATGTTTGTGTGTGTGTTTTGAATGTATGTATGTATGTATGTATGTATGTATGTATGTATGTATCCAGTACCATGTATGTATGTCTGTGTATGTGTGTGAATTGTATGCGCTATATCTGATATTTAATTTATCATGACTATTTTCCAAGTCTACCTAACAATGCTAGTCTACACAAAAAAAAATATTTTCACACATCACATACAAAATGCAAATACAATAGTTTAGGGGAAAGAGGTTTAGCAGTAGTTGCAACATGAAAGAGTTATCACACGTGTACATACACACATTAATATGCAGTTTATTTTTATATGGTGCATTATTTTTACATACCATTATTGACTGTGATGGAAAACTATACTTCCATAGAGGAAATACAGCAAGATCATGATATTCAATTTCAAAATCAATCACATATTTATAGCTTTGCTTTGTAGGCTTTTCTGGTACATCCTTTTACTGTTAGCAACGTTTCAAGTCTATTAAATTGTCAGTGTTTGCCTACTACCTACTGACTGTCACATGGGTACATATGTGTTAAATCCAGTTGTTTCACCAGCCATTATTTTAATGTTATACCGGTTTCAAATAACTTTACAGTGACCTCTTCAGCACTAAAATGACATGGCTCTATAGGTGACTAGTAATATACTTAACAGTTTTACTTGCAGGCTTTTAAGTTGGAGGTAAATCACTAATGGCCTTTTAGAGAACGAGTTCACATTGTGTGGGCGTATGTATGTACTCTGTGTATGCATTGGGAGACCAGCTCATGTATGTATCTTGAGATGTACACGTTTCTGTTGTGATATCAAGTGCATGTATTGACCACATGTGTTTACTCTCCAACATGTGTTGCTTCATCAATATGGCCGCCCGCCACAAGAGATTGTAGTTTATACACACTTTGATAAACGAGTGTATCCCTGAGATATAAAACAAACGTGTATTTGCTCATTAGTAAGTGTTGCTAGCTATACGTATTGCTGCGATAGCTCATACAGTTTCCAACTACGCTGAATTTGGCTGGCAGTCACAATTTTCAGTCCAGAATGTCACTCTGTCACTCTTACCTTGTCTTTTGTCACAATTTTTTCTACACCACAGTTCAGTTGCCACTGTATAGGAAATACCTAAACTAGTTATTTGTCTGGCGTGCAATGCTGTATGCCCTTCACCTGTGGCAATTAATTGCTAATAAAAGGGTCAGTGAGCACGGGTTAGTGTAGCGTTGCTAATCTTTACTTTCCCATAATTGGTGAGTGGGTGAATTGTCACTTTTTTTACATATACATATAATCACTTTTAAAAAATCCCATTATTTTGTCCCGCTTAATCTATTTGGTAGTTATACCTGAACTCTAGTATGAATAATTGGAGGATTCTTTATGTATAATGTTACCAGTGCTTCCGTTTATTACTCTCTTGGCACAAATTATAGGATTAGGAATCTAGTTTATGAGTTTTAGGCCAGTAAAAGGACTTCAGTGTAATTTACATGTCCTTGTACTGGTATTCAATTATCTTGAGAAGTCTTCACTCAAGTCTGCTCCATCACTTTCAGAAGGAAGCCGTGGTATCCATAATTGTATTGTTATCATTTGTTCTATATGAAGTCATCCCCATTGTATGGGCCATTTTTTCAATGATAACTTTCTATAATGTATTAGGTGTATGAATAGCCCTTGTATTGTAATATGCTATATTGTTATATTCAAGCCTCAGGATAGTCAGTGTTGTGAAGAATAATGAGTTATCAAGGCACCTTTTCATTTTCTAAATCTATTCTACATAAATAGGCGCAATACTAAGGTGTGAAGTTGAATGTGGCCTTCCCTTACTTCAGCTGTAGCTACACATGCAAGGCTTTATTTCCTCCTGTAGTCCTTGTTGATATGAGTGGGTGGAGCTATCTTTTCCTTGTACGTGGAAGTCTAAAACCAACAGATAATTCTGAGTATGAGCATCACACACTGAGCTGTACTGGGCATGTGTAGACGTGGCTGCCGATAGGCACCTGGCGCGCACAAACATAAACACTTAAAACTTTCAGCTTTTGGTCACATTTTTAAGATTTAATTTGACTTGTATTTTCAGTTAATTACCACACATAGCATTTGTTCTATTAGCTGAACTTATTGGATAATACTACTCATATAAAACTGTGTATGTGTGTATGTATTTCAGATGTACATATGTATGTATGTATGTGTGTGTGTATGTAGCAAGACTTGATGGAGAGGAAGAAGAAGAAAGAGCAGCGTAAGATGCGACAGATCAAGGCATTGCACGCCAAGCAAGTGCTGGAGGCGGAACTGGAGGCTAAGCAAGCTGAGACTCAAGGTAGTACCTATTGTGTTTACTTAGCTATAGCTATTTGCATGTGTTAATTGTATGTTATTACGTAAACCTGTATGTTTCTGCATGGTTATACTCTGGTCATGTAAGTCTAAAGTTAAAATTTTTAACTTAAATATAATAAGTCATACAATCGATATTTATATTTGTATCATGGTATGCTCAAACTGTCCAATCAGATTGCTCAATTCACGGTGAATACATTTCATACCCACCTCCTAGGAGGTTAATAAGTAAACCGTCCAATCAAAATAGAGCCATGGTACAAGTCGGTTGCACCCCTCCTTTTGGTCGGTTACGGGATTTACGCTATCCTCAGGCCTTTGGCCCTCGGTTGTGTAACCCCATACCAACTTCCACGTCGTGGTACAACCTAAACATAAATAATTCTCAGACATTTCGATTCTGACTAAAGAAGACAAGTCAAAGCCGAAAAGTCTGAGAATATATCGATTGTACCACTTAATCTAAATTAAAATTCTAAATTAATAAACTGATGTTTGTTGGAGTATATATTAGCTGGTATGAGTAGTTGTTTGTGCTATTGCAGCAAGCAAGCCCAAGTTCAAGAACCTTCTCCCATTCCTGCTTGTCCGCCATCTTTTCCTTCTGCTGATCGCTCTGTGGGCATACCTGTGCAAGAAAGCCGGCAGGAAAGATTCCTCATCGTGCATTGAAGATAAAAAGTTCAGCAAAAAGAGACAAGAAAATGGCAAGAGTCACGCTTCAAAATCGCCCGTTGTCAAGAGGAAGAATGGAAAAGTTCGAGCAAGACGGGTCGAGAGTGAGAGTAGCGAAAGCGAGTTAGAACGAAAGGAAGGGCAGGCCAGAAGTAGAGAGGGGAGGAGTCGGCTGGAGAGTGTGGAAGGAAGTGAGGATGAGAAGAATCTCAACAGCACAGTGGGGACCAAGGAGTCCCCACGAAATAAAGAAGACGACAAATCAAACGCGAGCACTGCAATAAGACAGAGTCCACCTGTCAAGGTTGAAGTCAAGAACTCTACAGCAGGTGATGGTCATAAGGAGAAGGTACTAAAGACTGCCAGTGATGGGAAAGAAGCGAAGCAAAGCAATGGAGATGTCCACAAAGTGGAGAAGAAAGAGGACAGTGAAGCTAGAAGGGACGGGAAGAAGCCAGGAAAAGTATCGAGCAAAGGCGAAGGTACCAAACCTGCGGTAAAGAGTGAGAAGGAGAGAATGAAAGATTCTAATCATAAAGAAAATAATAAAAGAGTTAAAATTGCGGATGTTAGAGTAGAGGGGGATGGTGTGCCTGAGAAAGTCAAAGAAGTAGTAGATTCCAAAACGAAAGGGAATGGAATACTCCCTGAGGCTAAAGATCAAATAAATGACGAAACTTCCTCTGTAGAACTCAACGAAGGCTGGAAAACAGCGGCCTCTAGTCGGACGAAAGTACCAAAGAAAAAAGTAGTTGAACCTCAAAAGGAATCGTTGCAGAAAGCCAGCAGGTCTGAAAGAAGTGGGTCGACTCCTCCTAGGGAGGCTAAAGCTGGAAGTCAGTCGTCCAATGAAACATGGACACAGTTTCAGCAGGATATGCTCGAAAGAGGACTGGCCCAGTACACGTCTTCTAGTGCAGACAGATGGAGTAATATAGCCAAGATGGTGTCTGGGAAATCTGTGGTGAGTCTTGCGTGTAGGTTAAGTGCAATTTCTTCTTGATTGTGTGGTTAAAGTTGTACCATGGTACGTTCAAACTGTCCAATCAGATTGCTCAATTAGAGGTGAATATATTTCATACCAACATCCTAGGAGGTGAATAAGTGAACCGCCCAATCCAAAGTTTAGTTGTTGTTTTTTAAAAATATATTTCCTAGAGCCATGGTACAAGTCAGTTGCACCGCTTCAGGCACGGATCTCAACTAAATTTGACCACATTATTTGAGACATGCTAATAATAGCAATTTTTTAGTATACTAGGAGTGTTTTTGTGCTTTTTAGTACATACATAACATTTTTGCTGTTGAGTAAAAAATAAATAAATAAAAATAAATAAATAAAATAATGACCTTCAATTTAGTAATGCCCACATTAATATGCTTTTTGGCATTGCTTCAATTTTGCACCTACGGTATTCAATTATTGTACACGTACAGTAATTTATAAAACAAGCTGATGAATAGTGTTACTATCACACAATTTGACTGTTATCATCTCAGCATAACTGTTGCGTAGTGTAGCCTTACAAAATTTTGTATATATTGTTCCACAAATATTGCTCTAAAATTGATATTTTGACAGGAGTATGCTAGTAAAGTGAGCCTGTTGTGCATAATAATGTCCTATGCCCTCAAGTATATATATTCCACCTACGCTGGCATAAAGTTGGCTATTTTTGTAATATTATTTATTTGGTAGAATTGAAAAACCCAAATTTCTTAAATTGAGTGAGATAATGAGACAACACTGATATCTTGAGTCTCCTAGCAAGGTGTAAACTAGCTGTATATTGCAAAAGCTTGCTTTTGAATTTTGTTTAATATGAATGTACGTTCAGACAATTAGACTGGAGTCCTAAGAGTCCAGAAGGTGTTACTGTAAACTTAATCACAGGAGTGTAAATCCCGTCCAGAATGAATGTAGGCTCTCTAGCTCTCAAGACATTTTTCTGTGTCATTTTACATTTGTTATTAGTTTGTTAATGTATTTGGTATAGGATGAGTGCAAACTGAGGTGTGTCCAACTCTATGAAGAGCTGAAGTCCCGGAAATCTTGATGACTCTTGTAGCTGTGATATTACTCCATGTAATACATTAACATTTTACTTCTTTTTTTTTTTTCCTCCAGAGGATATTTTCAGGTTTCAGGTCACTTTGTATTTCAAAGCATTCATAATGAAACTAGTTCTTCAAATTTTGTACTCAATATTATCATTAAACTAATATTGTATTATCATGCCGGGAAATAAATACGCAAGAAGGGAACAGCTGTAATTCATAGTTTGATGTGAAGTTGGAAAAAAAAATAAAGCGATCTAAAATAGTCAATTATCTAAGAGTTCTTATGTACAAGATCTAGTCCAGTGTTTGAGTGTTTCAGGTGAAGTGGTAATGTCATGTGCTAACCACACCCACCCTCGTTAGGTAGGGGCGTGAGGCTGCTGATGGGTGCTTGTATGGAGTGAGTGACTTGGGTGACCTCGTGAAGGGGGGCGTCGCCCGGAGGTGCGGAAGGAATGTGGTTGCTGTATTCAACTGGGCCATGAGATGATGGCAAAATGGTCACACCCAAAGTGTGTGGAGGACCAATGGCGGGAAGGCTCTGAGAGGTTGCCTGAGGAGGAAGTTGAGTGAATGTAGACAGGAAGTTAGACGATGGAGGATTACTTCCTATTTCCAAACTTCCTGCGTCGGCTTCCATGGGCAATGCTGGTTGCCTCGAGTCTGTTTCTGGTGTTAAACTGCTGTTATTGCCGTGGGCGTGACTTCCCCTTGACGTGTGAAGCTGGGAGCTTGAAGGACCCGTTGCTGAGGAGAAGTGAGCATGCAGCAACGACTCCTGGTCCTCACGTGGAAGAGAGTTGGACAGCTGAGGAGAAGGAGGCGTGACCGGCTGCACTTGGCGGTTGCCATGGTGAGTATAAGGGGTGTGGCCTTGAGGCAGAAGGTGAGAGGTCAGTCCAGACACTTCCATGGGCTCGTGACCACCAGAGCTGACTGCATGCCGCTGCTGCGAGTTACCAGACTCCGCCCCCTGTACGCCATTGGGTAACCGGCCTAAGCACAAGTGGGAGGGAGAGAAAAATCTGAACAACAGGCGTGACAAACTAAATGTTGACATGTCAAACTCTAGGACACCAGCTCATAGCGTGGATAGCTTCAGTTATACAATAGCAGGTCCTATTAATTACAACGATGGGTTGGTAAAATGGCTGTAGGTCAAGAAATAGATACTGACCCGTTATCTATTAGTTTAATGATAGAATCGACTGTGTGTGTGTGTGTTTGTACAATATCTACTGTAAATTATTAACTGCAGGCATAAAAGTGAGTGCACTTAATACAATATACTTGTGTGAAACATTATGAAATATTTAGTCTTCAAATAAATCTTCATTTACTGAAACAAAAATACAACATAATTATACGCTTAATACAGGTGCATATATAATACAGGTGCATATATAATACAGGTGCATATATAATACAGGTGCATATATAATGCAGGTGCATATATAATACAGGTGCATATATAATACAGGTGCATATATAATACAGGTGCATATATAATACAAAGTGTATATAATAAAATAATAATAGAATGAAAATAAATACGACACAAATGGTCATGCAAGGCTTCCTAATATCATATATATACGACAACCCCTTACCAAGGTCATGTTCAGACATGGTCTGTCGTAACTTTGTGTTGATGGCCAGGTAGAACTCTCTCTGCGAGGCCAACTCCATAATGCGTGACTGCATCTGGCGATTCTCTGTCTGCAGAGTGTGCAGATGAGCTAACATGGACCCAGCTGAAGTACGGGAAACAATACAGGTGTATGTGTGTGTGTGTGTGTGGGAGGGGAGACACAGAGAGAAATATTATCATTATAATTACTATACTACAGTTGCCTGAGCACTTTATGACCCTTGTACCATGGTACGTTCAAACCGTCCAATTAGATTGATCAATCCGTGGTGAATATGTTTCATACTCACCTCCTAGAAAGTCCAATAAAAAAATTAGTGTTCATGTGTTCACTACATACAGCCTAGAGTCACGGTACAGGTTAGTTGCACTCCTCCGTTAAGTCAGTACGGGATTTAGCTCATGCGAACATTAAGGACCACACCCTCTTACTAGTACAAACAATACAAGTCACACCTTCCTAGACATATTTTAGATACTATTTCTTTTTGGTGACCAGTTATCCCAGAATTTCAGTTACCCACACGGTAGGAGGTGGAACATTGTTATATTGATACTTCTCCCTAACACATGCATGTGCACGCACAAACATACATATGTGTAACACTCGTGGAAGGTAAAAGTGCAAACACACATTCACACACACACACACACACACACACACACACACACACACACACACACACACACACACACACACCATTGTTTTGTTTTCCCGCCTGGTCCAGTATAAACTGGGCTGTCTGTTCCCACTGTCTCTCTAATAGCTCTTGCAGACTACGAGGAGGAGGAGCTTGAAATCTACAGAACAATGAAAGATTCAAGAGGGTACTAAATAAAATCTCAGTTACATAGTCCTGCTTTGGCATAATAAAAGTGCCACTACAAAAATATATTGTTAAAAAGCAAAGCAAGGTAATAATAATAAATAATAAATAATAATAATAATACTGTACACTCGGGTTGTTAAGTACCCCCACTTATACATCCAAGCAGTAAGGAAATAATAGGTGCTTAATAAAAAAAAAGAGCACTTAACAGCGAGTGGTAACCTAGCAACTGCAGCTGAGCACCTGTATGCATTAAACGAGACGCATGGAGCACTTAATACAGTGCTGAAATCCGGGAAGAAACCAGGTGTTTACAGTAATATAATAATAATAATAATGCAGCTACACTGCTTTCTATTCTTCATTTTATTCAATAATTAGTTGAATGAATGGAAGCAAAAAACAAAAACAAACAACAACAACAAAACAAACAAACCAAGTTTTGGGGAATATTCCTTCGAAAATTTTGATTAGAGATAATGTAATAAAGTAAAGGCAATTGTTAGGCTCAAATGGTGGAAGTTGCTACAAAATTTAGTGTAAGCAAATATGGTATTTTAAACTCATTACAGCAGAAGGAAAACTAAAGATATACAGTCATGGTAAATTGCTATTTATTGTTGCTGTTTGTTGTTGTTTACTTGTGTGCGTGACTACTTCGTATCAATACAAGGAAGCCAAAAAGAATAGTAACAAGTAAAACCATACAAAATACAACAAAAAACAAAGCAAAAACAACAACAACAAAAACAAAACATTTTACACTAAATACTTTAAAAATACTTTGAAAATTCACGACAGAGTGTGCATTAATTACAGATACCTGGTGGTCTGGTCAGTAGATGCTGGAGGAGTAGGCACTTTAGACTCGGGAGGACGAGATATTTTATTACTACTACTATTACTACGAGTATCTGACACCTGAAATACAGAGAACAAGAACGTACATAAATACTCCATAATAAAAATGTCAATGATAATAATAACAATGAAATAATAATAATAATCAATAAATAATAGTAATAATAATAATAATAATAATAATAATAATGATTGTAATAATAATCAATGAATATTAATAACAATAATAATCAATAATAATAATAACCAATAAATAAAAGAACTTAAAGTGTTTACAGTATAAGGAAAGAGTTAAACTATTCTTGGGAGAGAATGGGATATCAATTTAAATGCATGTACTCCACACTTACCTCTAACATCTGTTCCACAACATCGTCCTGCTCCCCTGCACAGGTACTCTCCATCTTGACCACACCCACTTCCTCCCTGACCACACCCTCCCCTTCCACATCTCGCCCCCGCCCCTTGTGAGTAGACTTGACTGGAGGTAGCAGAGGGGCGGGGGAAACTGGTATCAGATGATTACTCAGTGATGAAGGAGCTGTAGGAAAAACAGACCCTGACGATGTTGCAGGTGGTACCATGGCAACGTCACTAGCGTTAGACGGAGCTTCAGATGTGGTACTCTCATTGGACGACGACGGTTTCCTGCGCCGTTGCTTAGCAACCTTACGGTTTCCCCCTGGAGCTCCAGAGAGAAGCACTTCAGAGGTAGTAGAGGAAGATGAGGAGGGAAGAGGTGCTCTCTTCTGTGTGCCAGGAGCTTCGCTGAGGGACATCCTCTCATGCTACACGACAGGACACATGCATGTAACATCCTTCAGCACACAAATACACAAATACATGTCATCCCCAGTCTACATGCAGTAATATATATTTTTTCAATTTAGATAGAGTATTGTGATGTGTTATGGAGTTGTCTACAATGCTTTCTTATTGCATAAAATTTACCATTCTTTTATACACATTTGTGACCAGTCCTGTGAAAATTCACCCAAAACGCTGCCCAAATAAACCTAGGGCCACATACAGGAAATGAATCAAGGGGGGGGGAGGGCAAAAAAAAAAAAAAAAAATCTTAAGATTTGATCTAGGGGTAAAAAAGAGAGACATTTCTGTTATGTATACTGATTGTTGTAGCGGTAACTTATGCAAACTAATGCTGACTTGTTGCACAGCCAAAATGATGATTTCTAGAGAGGGGCAAAGGCGTTTACAGCGAGGAAAATGCCCCCCCTTTGCCCCCACCCCTCTCTTATTGATTAATGAGTTTTTAATTAGCTGATGATCTTTACCACATCAGACTCAGATGACCACCACAATACTCCCACACAAGGCTTCCTCTCAATCCCCTAGAGATGAGCCCCCCCCCTTACCCTTTACACCCTGACCACGTGATTTACTTTGACTGGTGATCCAGATGCAGTTCTTTCTATGACATGAGATTCCTTTCCAACCACTTCCTCAGGCAGCGGCATTTCTGGCGGTATAGCTGAAAGGGGCGTGGTAGGAGAAGTGGGCGTGGTCGGTAGAGCAGCTCCTGAAGCAGCCTGCTGTTGCTGCTGCTTCAGTTGTCGATTCTTCTGACGAATCTGTGATTTTTAGTTGTATGCATTAACGTAATGTAGTAATCACTAGTACAATCAATCTATTCAGTATCCAACACATCACTACTGTAGCTCTATCAGCAGGTTGGAGAAGATAACAACACCAGTAGAAAAGCACTGCTGTCATTTAGTGACCCTCTAACATACTTTGTCTGCTATAATTGGTAAAATAAGTAAATAAATAAAAAAAAATTTTCCCTTCCAAACAACAACTTAGGCCTGGCCCTGTAGCTTGCTTAGTAAGGCTTGAAATTATTTACTAATAGCTCATTAATTTCGCACCTCCTACAACTGCGCTACTGATATGCCATATGTGCATACGCTCTCATTCATACTTATTGGGTTGAATTTGTACGCCCCCCAACGACACCTCACGTCTCTTCTCGCCCGCTCATCGACAAACTGAAGCTTCCAATAAGTTTAAAATATTAGCCCATCCCACACCAATGCCTGCATCCATCCAGCCTCACCATCTTTTTGTGGTGGTTGCTGCAGTAGCCACAGTAAGTCACATTTCTAGAGTCCCTGGAATCCTGCTCCTCACAGAGCAAGCGCTCACGGTGGGCACTAAATTGAACAAGAAATGGCAACGCTTAATTAATAAATTATCGCTCCTTTCAAATACTATATTCAAAGTCTAAGACCCTTTACCCAACACAACTTACCAAGTGACGTGGAAGGCGAGACGGCAGCTGGACTTGTGGCATGACATGCACGCACCGTATGTAGATTGCATCTCTCTGCCCTTCTCTTCGCAGATATAGCAAGACTGCGCAAGACCAGAATAAAATATCAGTTGAGTTGTAAAGCAATGCATCCAGTAAGTGACAGTGACAAGCATTAAGACTCTGCCAAGCGACTTAGACACTTTTACGTATATCAATTAAAAATTTGAGTAAGGAGTTTAAGGTAATTAAAAAGTTAGGGTTCATAGAACTCGTGAAGTAGGTAAATAAAACTTGCCCCAAACTTCAATCATCCCAATACTTCAGTTAACCAACACCCAAAGTCTAATAGTAGCAGGCATGAACAACTGTTTGACCAAACCCCTTTTTTAGTACTTTATAATACACTTTCTATGGTGTTTAGTTATCTGAACATTTCAGAATCCGAACACCTCTCGGTCCCAACGTGTTCAGATAATTGTCTAGTCCTGCTGTACTAATTTAATAAATAATGATATTCATGCATAGGTGTTGACAGTTCTGAACACTACTGCCCATGGAATAGTCACCATTGAAATATTATCTATTATTCATTATACTTACTAAAGAACTACCTACAATCCAACATACCACACCACCTTACCTTAGTGAACCTCTCCTTGGGCAGTTTGGAGGTGATAATTGGCTCCATCAGCCTGTTATTGCCAAAAGTGACCTCTGGGATATACAGAGCACACACTACATGCGCCCAGCCTCCCAAGTCTGTACGCTTCAATGCTCCCTCCTTCTTGGGGCACAGCTCACAGCGCTAATAATTAAAACAACAACAACAGTGTTAATTAGAGTCTCAAATTCTAACCTCCATCTTATCTTATCTAATCTAGGATATCACGTCCAGGTTACACCACTACGTGGAGTGGGATTTACACAACCGAGGGCACAAGGCCCGGGGATAGTGTAAATCCTGTACCGACCAAACTAAACTTGCACCATGTTTTTAGGCTATAGGAAATTTATAAAAACTAATATTTGATTGCACGGTTTACTTATTCACCTCCTAGGAGGTGGGTATGAAACATATTCACCAATTGAGCAATCTGATTGGATGGTTTGAACGTACTATGGTACAGATACATATATATATATATACGTAATCATAGAACCATGGGTTTGCAGGATTATTACTGACAGCTGTACCGATCCCGAGGGCGGAGTCTGATGGAGAGGGCAGTTTGTCAAGTGATAATTACAAGAGCTGCCATGACTTAACTATTTCATACCATAGTTATCACTTTGAACTGTGTAAAACCGAACAAATTGCAGGATATTGCTGAAAGTGGGGGTAAAAACATGTCCAGTTATTGCAGCGAGGGTCACTCTATAAACCTGCTACAAAAGTGTACTTCATTCCATTTCCGTCGCTTTCAAACGAGAGTAGTGGTGTAAAGCGATGAGTGACGTTCACAAGACAAGACATTAAACTTTAATGAATAATTCTCAGTTTCAGTCAACTGTACACTGGGATTGAGTGACCATTTACAAAGCAAGAGTTGTACTAGTAAAAAAGAAATAGATTTCTTAGTAGCTGAAAGGACCAAGACATAACTTTATACCAAAATATTCTGTGAATCTCACTATTTTGTCAATAAATTCTTATGCGTTACGCAATTAAAACACTCGTTGTGGCTCTCATTGTGCAATACCATCTTAGCACAAGTACGAGGTGAGAGGTTCTACAGCTACCCAATTAACACCTTCCTATCGCACATACCCGGAGGAGGTCCACTGCACTTACCTCACCTAATATTTTAGAACTACAAATTAAGTTCACTTGCTACACATGTAGTAACTGAACAACTCAATCTACAATAAGGAGAAAATTAGCGAACATTTCAGTTTCACTATTTAAAATTCTTTTTTTATTTCCTTCTTAGCATGTAGTATGATAAACCCTATTACTGGACTTCTCTAATTTTCACAATACCACCACTGCACTGCAATACATCCTTAGATGGGTAGTCCAGAAGTCAAATCAAGGCTCTTGACAGTAAGATGCTACAGTAGCTTACTCATTATGGCTGGGTACAGACAGTACTGTGGGTCACTATTTAAAGAAGTAGATCATTGGCGAGTGAGCGAGCGAAGCAAGCGAGACATTATCAGGGGTAACACAATTGGGGATATTTTTTAAATTTGTTTGTGTATATATCTGTGGATGTACATTTGTCATTTAAGTACTTAGACCCTCGTGTGTTTGAGTTTGCGTGGAGGTTGGCCTCGCCCCATACTCCACTAAACAGAATCCTTTGGTTTATCGATTTGTCATCCAAGTGCCTGACATATCTGAATTTCTGTGGACGCAGTTAGGTCTTACAAACTTACCAGAATTCACTTGAATTAGCGGTGGTGGTAAGTTATCTTGGTTAATGCGCTGTAGATTGTCGTAGTTATACGCCCTATACAATACCGAATTTCCTTTGTCCAAATAGTCATCACGAATAGAATACAAAGTACGTCTGGTGTTGGCATATCCAGTGAACAAGTGCGTGTCAAAGTGTTGTGTGTTACAGCTATTGCTTAGCTATTGGTCATTTAGTCAGAATGGCTTATTAAAAATAGATACTGCAGGAGCTAAAGTCTAGAAATTCCATATTTGTTAATTGGTCAATGGACTGAATGATGCCTTCCTAACCGGGTGAATAGGAGATAGAACATTAACTTCAATCAAACTAAATAATTGTAACCTTTTTGTTAATTTTGCATACAGACATGTAATGGCAATAATCAACTTTTATCAAATTTAACTCTGTTATTTGTAAACTTGGCACAATGGCTCGCTCGCCATTTGGAAAATCGGCCTAAATGCAGCATATAATATTGTTTCCCCCCCCCCTTCTATCAACAGGTTGCATGTGACCTGTGGATGGCATCCTCCTAATTTGGAAGCTGTAGCGCCAGCAGTCTCCGCCCTATAACATTTCATTATTTTTGTTAAATTTACTATTGCTGATTTTGAGAAAACGCCGCATAAAAGAGTTGCTAAGGCATGCGGCGTGCCTTGTATTCTGTATACTATTACCACTTGTCTCCAAGGCACTTAAAATAAATCCAGCCGCTGGCAGAGTAAAAGAAGTCAACTGAGTTTAACTTTAGGCCAATGGAAGAGTTGTGCGAGTCCATGGATTAAGTAGACCAGTACGTGCAGATAGTTGCGGTAAGTGAACAGCCCACCAAAAGGCTTCTTAGCAAAACTCCATATACAAGTGTAACAGGCAAGTATTCCAAGCTTCCTAGCTGAGTTCTAGAGCTCACCAGAGCTTACAACTGCACCATAAGCTAAAGCTCTCAGTTATTTATCCATTCTACCATCAAAAAAAAAAAAATTGACCCACAAGGCTTTACTGGTGGAAATTGAAAAAATTAATTTGCTTTGTTTAGGATGCTTTCTCCCAAACCAGTTATATATATATATATGTAATTCCAATATTTCTCCACCCTTTTATAACAACTTCCAAGTAGAACTTACCACACGTGCAGCTCTCTCTTGGGACTCACATTTTCTACAAAACCATAGTCCTGATCGTGCAGTAACTATTCCATAGCAACCTGTGATATACAAGTAAAATGGGTGAGTGGTGGTGGGAAAATTAATAATCTTTAATTAAAGCACACTATATTCAAAAGTGATGTAGCTTAGTATAGGAAGCTAAAGTATTTAGAAGTAAATTAAATTGTACACAGTATACCCCAAAATGACGTAAAAACAGTGATATCCCTCCTTCCAAAAGAATTCCCACCAGGTAAATAAAAAACTAACCTTGATGTACTATAACATCACATCCGTGGCCTTTACATTGAAATAAAACGTTTTCCTTAGCTTCTTTAGCCTCCCCACACACACAACAAGCCTTAGACATGATTCAAAAGCTTTATTCAACGACTACCTCTCCATTATTACTGTAATCAAAGACGCAAAAAGAACTTGAATGACCCCCGCAAAACAACCATTGGGCGTGGCTTTTACCCATAATAATTGACGTCATTAGTAATCACATGGCGAAAAAAATTGTTGAGTGTCTTCTTTAAGTTGCAGTTGTGAACTTAAATTTTTTTATTTGGTCAGCTTCTCCGTCCGTTCAATGAACTCTAACGGTGGCGGACCGATGATGGCCGGGCCGTCTGGCGTCGGCGGTGGGGAAAAGGATAGTCAAAAGGGAAACAGCGACTTTCCCCCATTTTCTAGAGTGTTCGTTGTGTGTAGCCGGAACCACAAGGAAGAAGATATCCGTGCCGCCTTCCAGAATTATGGTATAGTAGAAGATGTGTGGATGGTGAAGGACAGAATGACCAAAGAAAACAAAGGGATTTGTTACGTGAAGTTTGACAAAGCTTCGTCAGCTGCCTTGGCTATAGAAAATATGGATGGCAAAGTTATTGGAGATGAACCAAAGCCAATCAAGGCAAGTGTGGTAAATGGTCTCATTACCTATCTAATTTGTGAAATAAAAACAGTACCTCAATTTAGTGGGCATTATTTAGATAGGTTTGGATTGGCAGGTATATCCTAATTTTGACAATGTCACATGGTGTTAATCTGGCGGAGCCAGACCCACATAGCATGCAAAGCGTGTGCACGGTCTGAAAACATGACCATATTAAAAATTTTCTAGAGGAATGTAGAAGTGGCTTCCTTATACCTGAATTTCTACTGTAATGGAGATAGGTTGATTCTCAGATGATCTTTTTTTTTTTAAGTTTCTGTAGCTTTTGTTGATAGACTACTGAGCTATGACAAGTTGAAAGAGTTGCTGATGTGGTGATCAAACCTTTAGTGGCACAGGAGACATATTTGGAAATTTTCCAACGGAATCAAGGGTCTCGCTACGGCACACTAATGTAGTGCCTGGCTGTCTCTATTATAAAATGTTCCATTTTCACTTTTTTTTTCCATTCATTCAAAGCTAAAATGGCAAACTATAGTGCAGTGTTTTAATTGCATGACCTTTGTTGTTGTTTTTTTATCACATACAAGGGTAGTATGCATGCAAATATTTAAAGATAAGGTTACTTTGCAAATTGTTGTAACTTTTTGTATTAAAACTTTATGACTGGTGAAAAAATGCAAATTATATTTTAAAGTAATGTCTAATACTATACCTAGTCAACAAAGATTGTTCAGAATAGTAAAATTTGAAGTTAGTTATCAAATACCGATTATTATTTTTCCTGTCTGAATTGTAGTTCATGTCCTTTTGACCTGAACCTTTTAATTGACTCTCTGCCCACTAACTAATCAAATTAGAAAAATCTCAGGACAGCGAATTTACAAAATTCAATTAGAATTTATTGAGTGAGAGGATGCTGTTCATAGAAAATCATACATAAGAAGACGTCCCATCAGTATTTAGGAATAGTATTCTGCTTGTATCCGCTTTCTGCAGTTACATGTTAAGGCCAGTCAGTTAGATTTGTAATCATATGATGATAGGTCTAATAAAAGGAGAAAGGAGCTTTGGTAACATGCCCACTTAAAATAGCCTCCCCAATAAAAAACAAAATTAATAAAAAAGAATTTTTTGGACTACATTAGGGCTTGTTCATTACGTTATAATCATTATAATACGAGTTATTTGATTGGTTGCTTTTATTAGTCGGTTTAAGTGCAATTATGCATTACAATTGCTGTCAGCTAACATTTCTCTTATGTTATAGTGTTATCAACATCTGTGCTCATAATAATAATTTGTAAATCCTTAATATATTTCTGCATAAAATTATGCATTATGCAGCAATTTGCAGTGCAGGGGGATAAGAAAAATATCGCTAATAATAAAATGTCGTATTTTTAGCCGAAACTATTATAGAACATGCCTTTTTCCCCCATCCCTCCTTCCCTTATCATTTTAATGCAGGCTATGATAGCGTCGTCCAAGAATGCTGCAGTGAAAACCGACTACAATGACGAGACTGCCAGGACCAGGCTATTCGTCGTCTGCCCTAAAGACTTCACTGAAGAAGATCTCAAAGGAAAGTTTTATCATTTTGGGGACTATGAGTACTGCAATATCATCAAGGAAAAGACTACCGGTGAAAGTAAAGGGTTCGGATACGTCAAGTTCTCCAAGGCTTCCACGGCTGCTGTTGCCATGGAGACGTGCGATAAAAGTCTCAAAGCCATCCTTGCTGAGCCAAAGTCGGCCAAGTTTGCTCGCGAAGCTGCATCTGCCTCAGTTTCCCGTGACCAAAGCAAGTATATGTTTCGAGGAGACAGTTTTTCTGGCCATGGCACAGTGAGTCCAAGTCACACGACTTCTTCCATGGATCTGTTTCTCAACCAGAGCTATCCCTCTCAGTCCTCAACTGGAGAGTTCCACCACCCAGCTCAGCAGCATGAGGGAGGAATCAATAACCGCCTCTTCGTCATCGTTTCTCCAACTGTTCGCCAGGAACAGCTCCAGAGGCTTTTTGACCTTGTCCCAGGCATGGTTCTGTGTGATTTGAAGAGACACTATACGACTGGAGATTCCAAGGGGTTTGCGTATATTACTTACACATCTGTTACCGCTGCTGTTTATGCCAAGGAGAAATTAAATGGGTTTGAATACCCACCAGGCAGTAAGCTGACCGTGAAATATGCTGACGACCCCCCTCCACAATATCCCCCCAGCCCAACAGCGGAGCCCATGTATCCTATGTACCACTCTGCCCCCCATTCTCCACTCCGCTCTCCAATCAAGGGATCGCCAACTCGGTCCTTGTCTCCGGTTCGCCCCCTTCCTAACCGTCAGCGCCGGCATTCCTTCTCGTCAGAGTTTGACGGGCGTGTTTTCTTCATTTGCAGCCCCCAGCCACCTCCGGAGCACATTCTGAGAGATATTTTTGGCCGTTTTGGCATGCTCACTGACGTCTGGATTGTACGGGGCAAAAACTATGGCTATGCTAAGTTTACCAGTCGCGCTTCTGCAGAAGCAGCTATTACAGCACTGCATGGAATGGAAGTGTTTGGGGTGAAATTGAAGGTGATGCTGGCGGATCCACCCCCGGAGGAAACTACTCCGAACAGGAATAAACGCCCACGGATGTAAGATGGGGGAATTACTGACATCTTCCAACTATTATAAATTACTCCCTTCAATCTACGAAGAATGCATAAAGCCGAAACTACACATGTATTATACGTTCTGTGCGTGGCTGTGGATCAATACTGTGCTACTCTACTGACAGACACAGCCCACTTGACTCCTACTGACATTACATTAGACACGATATGTTTGCACATTACTAACTACTATATTACATCTTGCTCTGTACACATGTACTAAATGTGACTTGTTGGAAGTGATTTGACTGACTGTTTCTTGTAATGACAGTACTCAACTGTACTGACTTTTAAGAGTGGCTTTGATCCATACATAGGAAGAGGCTTTACATAGTATGGAATGTATTGACATTAAGCTCACTAAAATGATACTGGACTTTTTTCTGATGGTTTCATTTGTTGTTGTGAACCTTTGTAGTAGCAATGAAGCATTGTCATCAGTCAATGTGGTGCAATAGGTAAAGTGACTACATTAAACTTGTTCCATCTAAAGTTCTTGAATTTGACCTACACACACACATACAAACATGCCATAATTTATTAGTAATTGTGAACTGTACACCATTATGCTTATCTAGTAGTGACTAGAAGGCTATGTCCCAATAATTATATTTATATCTTATACAATAATTTGACTAAGATATTTCTGGCATATAAAACTGCATGAGGGGATTATGTCCTTTTATTGGCTCAATTGTACTGAAAACATACTATTTGAACTATACTTGACTGAATGCTTCCAAAGCTGTAGACTGGAGATCCTGTTATAGGTATTTTATTGCTGAATCAGTGTGGTCCAGGTCAGGTTCATGTGGCTCTCAAAAAACAAAACAAAAAAACTTGCCTATTGCCAGCATAATTTGACTACCTATTATGACCCAAAATTATGCTGGCATAGTCCCCTCATGCCTAACTTGCACAATAATAATTATTATTATTATAATGCAATCTAAGAGAGTACATAGATAGGTAGAATTTGAGTCAACATATTTATGTTATCTAGTTGTTGCAGAATTGGGTAATATGCTTACTGTCAAGAGTATCAATGCTATTCATCAAGGAACATATCCATGTGTCTTCTGCAACTTCCATTTTTCCTCCCTCAGAGGAAGCAGTTTCAGATATGTCCCTTGCGAGTGTTTGGTGCAGTTCTGCCATTGATTGATCACTGCAAACTTCCTTGTTGCACATTTTTATTGGGTAGTGATTGCCTCTGTGTCTTCGCTGTTTATCTTCTCCGTTACTACCACTATCTTCAACTATACCCAGCATGTTTTCAATCATCTGCAACTCTTTTTGGGCTTCTTCCTCTGCTGTAAGGATGTCATCTACTGCTGATTCTTGCACACGTTTGCTTAGAGTGTTAGATTTCTGTTCGTCCGTTAGTATACAGCTTCTGTTCTGAATTCGGTCAGTTTTCTCAAATGTTGGCACTTTAGGGTGCCTTTTTGATTGTACAATTTCCAGTTTACCCAAGTTTTTACGGGTGTTTATCTGATGCTTTTGTTGGATGGTTTCGGTCTTACTGTTTTGTATTGGCCTTGAAGTCACCATGGATTGGTTATGTGTCATACTTTCTCTTCTGTTTCCAGCCACAGAGATTGTTTTGTGTGTACCTAAATCTTTCTTATTCCACGTGGATTTTAGTAACTGGTTATATGTTACATTGGGGAATAGAATGGCAAATACTTTTTCCATATTCAATTCATCTGGAACTTGCTCTGGTAATTTTGTTGAAGTTATTTTCTGCTTTTGGAATTTCCTGCTGATTGGCAACTTTTCCATGGTTTGCTTGTATGTATTTTTTGTCTTCAGTATGCTTGTTTTTGTTGCTTCCATTTGTATCTTGCTTGATTCTGTGAATATGCAAGAATTCAATATTTCATCTTTGGATAGTTGCCTTAGGTGATCAGCTTCATTTAGAGCTATTTCAAATTTCTTTCCTTTTGTAGCTATGGAACCCAAGGAGCACTCACTTCTGTTGAATGGTTCAACCTGCAGCAAGGAGTTTGAGAATTAACTTCAAGGAACCAAACAGAACTACATTTTGTTAGAAAATAAAAGTGAAATCTCTCTGTTTGTTTGCTGTGCTATTTGCTAGGTAATTGATAACCTTGTCCTCTGCCAGCCAGGTATGTGTTCGAGGTCTGCCCAAGAACTCCACATGATAGATGATGCCTTCATCTTTGTCCATGTGATCTTCTCCCCATATGTCTGGGGTGATAATGGCTGGCCATCTACAACAATAGTATTACTTAATTTCAACTTCTTCTTTTTTTTAGGATTAAAGGAACAGCAATTGCCCTTTGTTCAGATATTGGAAATTTGATTTTTGTTGTTGTTGCTGTTATGGTTTTAATTTTTATTATTTACAATTCAATTACATTATTGCCAGGCAATTCAGTAATGTGGTGAACAAACTATTGCATGTATAGCTACACTCATCGAAATTATTGTGAAGTGTACATTGATTTGATGTACTGTACTTATGGCAGCAATTTGATCAATTAATGAAACCAATAGACAACAATAATAATGAATTAGCTAACATCCTCTAAAGCATTATTATAGTTTTTTTGTAAACAGGTGTTTGGTCACATTCATCTGTGTCTAGCTACTTGCACTCTCGACTTCATCTTCAGTTATTTCTTGATCAGGAATTTGTCTACACATTATGTTTGGATGATATATTTTTACTTCGAAATCTGTGGCCTCGTTTACCACATTCTCAACTCCTTCTGGAGGTCCGGGTATAATCCCCGGCATGCCTTTTGACCACTAGCTCCTTCTATTCAAATTCAAAGAGTAGCTGCGCAAAGAGAACCCTCCATTATAGCTCACTATCCTTTCTAGTCGATCCACACCAACAACGAGTGCCCTAACTAAAAAACAGCTATATGTAATCATTTTTACGAGTAAAACTCTAGTCCATCTATCAATGCCCTGTGTACATACGAAGTATTTCTTGATTGAAGATGAACCCTCAGGATAGTATCTTGCAGAACTCTGATAGCACGCTGTATATATTTTGCAGTTGAATTTAGCTGCGTCAATGGCAAACAGTACTTTTCTTTATTCTCTATTTAGAGCCCGCCATTTGTTTTTGTTTTGTTTTGTTTGTTTGTTTATTTTTTATTTCCTGTTAAGATGCTTACAACTTATATGTGACACTGTTTCCAAGCTTTTGTGTGCGGTAAGTTGCTGTATAATGCTACTAAAATGGTCTCTTGGAAGTCGGTGACAAAAACTGTTTGCCGCTATTTTCCACTTATTGCGAAATATGTCCTTGGCTATGCCCTTTTATACGCAACCTTCACATTTAAATGAGTCAGAGTGTGAAATATCTCACCATATCAGGGTTGAGTGGAATCAATGATTTCAGACCTCTCAACTCTCACGCATTTTGCGTGAGTCACACGCATTCCATCATTTAATCACGCTCACACGCATTGAAAGTATAGTCTCACGCAATTTTAGATTTCAATAATGTGGGCGTGGTTGAACTATTGCGCTACACGAATCGAAAATGTGAAGAGTTTTAGACCAAAATATGTGACAACCGAGCACAACGCGGCGTGCGTAAAATCGAGAAAAGATCGATCGATTTCTTAAGTATTGTTTCAAGCCGACGGAAGGGAATGGTTAGGTCTATTATAGCGGGAACGACTTAAGCTACGACGATAAAACTTGGAGAGCTCGATGTCTGGACGCCGACAACTTTGTAAGTGCAAAAATTTTTTCGAAGGGTGCCGCGTTGTGCCTGGTTTTCCTGTAGACGGTCAATAGAATAAAAGGTAAGAGAATAGTAGTAGCTTTTGCTGATTCTTAATAATCATTTTTCTATTCTCCTACAAAGAATCGGTTCTTGAGATTCAGGTTCTCACGTCAGATCTTTAACAAGCTGTATAACCTTCTATGACTGTCAATACTAGCAGTGTTTACTCTAGACCTGCCAGGTATTCCATCATTGGTTGCTTACTTGAAATAAAATTAGCCCGTGCTCAACAAACCAATATAATTCTACCATAGCAACCAAAGTGTATGGGCGTGTATCACCAAGCAAGACCGTTTTCCACATCTCACTCATTTGACACTCGTCTCACTCATTTTACACTAAACTGTCACTCTTTTGCAAATATTGAGGTTGAGGTCTCTGTGATTTATTCCATACTAGATACCTTCTGCTATTAACTACTAGTGTATTTGAGGGTAACGGACATGCACAATATAACATGATATAAACTGTGAGATATTGCGAGTTATCTCGTGAGTCATGAAAATATTATATTGTGAAGATCTAGTAGGAACTATACACAAGCGCATACACCTACATCTTTAGGAACATGGCATGATCTATTAATTTGTTGTTTTAGAGATGACACTCACGGACAAAATCCTGCCATCTTGGCCCACACTAGTTGCCCCACCTCCAGTTCACTAAAGATGTATTGGTCTCTCTTGTAGCGCTCCTGTGGATGAATACAGGACCTCATGGTAGAGTCAGGGTGCAAGGTACAATTCCATTCCCTAAATAATAGACAACAAGAATACAATACATACATGTAAAATGTGTCACTTCCTTTCTTTGAATTGGCCCTAATTGGCAAGCAAGCACAGCAAAAAGAGGAAGTAAGCTAGCTTTGGGGCACACCTAAACACTTGAACATTTACCTACTTTATCACATAGCGGAAATAGCCATTGAAAAAACAGCACTACTTCTCTTCAGAGCTGTGCTAATATGGGACAAGTAAACTTCAACTTCTGAGTGCCGGCACAAAGCAAATACATATAGCTACTAAACACTATACTTAGTTTTACTATAGCTACATTGGAAATTTTAATTCTAATTGTAGATGTGCCTACTATCATATAAATGCTCTTTACAATTCTTAGTGGTTGGAAAGGACTCAATCAACTCCTTTTCATTTCTGTGGGTAAAATATCAAATTTTGTATTAAAAAAAAACATTGTCAAAACTATTAGGGAAAATTTAGGTATTTAATCAAACATCATTTTTTTCTTGTGGATGCACTGACCAGTGGTTAATTTTAAGGACAATCTCTTACATAGTGAACAAATTATCACCAATGTCTGCGTCTTAGCTCCTACATTGTTTTAGGTGCTCTTGGTTACTTACATGTATGTAATTCACAATGCTGCAATTTTGATATTTAAAGGTAAGCAAGCTCAGGTTTATTTCTAAGGCTTGTTTGAAGTCAGGACAATGACTACATAAGCTCACACATGAGATATACAACAAGTTGGTGGGAGAATCTCAACTGCTGAAATAAAAAAATACCCATAAACAAAGTTTTATGAGACTAGACATATTATATGCACTGTGTTCCAGCAAAATTATCACACCCTTCACTATTACAGTGGAACATCAATTATCCGAAACTTCACTGTATTGATATATTCTGTATAATAATATGCTTGTCTGTCAATAACAACAACGACGGTGCATGAACAATTCCTGAGCCAAGTTGGTAAAGCGTCACAAGTAACAGGTTGATAAATCGTTGCTGAAATGGGTTGGTAAAGCATTATCAATACTGTTGACATGGTGGTGTGTGTTCATGAATACATGGGTCAAGGAAAGTAAGAGAAAAAAATGACGAAAACATCATCAATGTGTGTATAATTCATTAGCTGAGCCACTTTGCTGCTATCAAATAATATAATGCTACATTATTTGAAATGCACTCTGGATATGCTGTTTTGACTGAATTTACTGTACAAACCAATCTATTTTTTTTTATTTACTATTTTTTGTATTTCTGTCGGTATATACAGTAGTTGGTCTAAAACTGGAGTGCTTAGCTATGTCATTGAATATGTACAGTGTAGTTGAAATACATTAGACTCACTGGTGTGATTCAATGACTTCAATTCTAGGAAGGAGCCTCCATTTATGGCAGAGGTCACATTGCACCCATAGCTTGCCATCTTCTTCGTCTGTGTCAGACGACGAATATGCACCACCCGCGGACTTCTTAGAAGCAGTGTCCCTGGAGTGGCCAACATTTGCGGACACATAGGACCTGGCGTCGGAAAAAAGCGAAGGAGGAGGAGACACATTGGCTAGTTGACATAAAAGGATTGTAAGATACAACATAAGCAATATTCTCAGCGTTACCCTTCTTTCTCGCGGCTCTGGTCAGCACTTGCGACATTTAGTCTGCGAAAAAATAAGAACGGATTTTTATGAATTCATATTTCCCGCCACTTCAAATCATCCTCTGGAAAACAATAGCTCACGTGAGATGACATATCCAAAATAGTAAACTTCTTGCTTGAGGAGTTCTGTGTTGGGGTGAAGTGACGCGACAGACTGCGAACTAGGTCGATAGGTAAGAAGTTGGAAACAGTCTGCGTCTTCCTGTCTCTTTTACAGTCAAGTAAGAGGAGGTGGTGATCTGAAATATTAGCTATTACTTTTGTGGTCTTTATTGTAACAGAATTTTTAAGCACTCGGGTTTTTTTCTCAGAGGGGCCACCTCTGGGAGCCAAAAAGTTGCAGCCATGATGCACCGCATATATGACGTAAGTAGATGGTGGTCGAGCATTTACAGTAGGAATTGTGCTTAAACCTGGAGATATAGAGAAAAGTTGTATACCATTTGACCAGTCCACTGTTTGTGCACACAATCTTAATTTATTTATAGGGTAACATCATTATATCAAATGATAGGGATTGGGGACATGTATAGCACTTGGTCTTGTAAATCCTGTGCCGACTTAATAAAGGGGTACAACCGACTTGTACCATGGGTCTTGGATATAGGAAAGGCATAAAAACTAATTTTTGATTGGGCTGGTTCACATATTCACCGTAGGTATGCAATATATTTACCACATATTGAGAAATCTGATTGGAAGGTTTGAACATATTATGGTACATTAAGAAGATATATATTTCGGACAAGGTACTTTACCTTGTCCACATTTTCATGGATTGTGGGTTCAATTGAATCACCATTTATTTGTCAGTTATCCGTATACTTTTTCTCACGGCACAGGTGCCTTTGGTACAGGCTTGCTTTGAATCCAACGTCGTCCAGTTGACTGAGCTGATTGGACAGAGAGAAGACGTCAATGCCATAGTGAGCTGCCCCTCCCATTTTGCATGAACAACTTCAGGAAGTTGATTTGATGAATAAATAAATTTATATACACCTGGTGGTTGAGAAGAATGCGGGGTGGTAGATAATATAGTGTCTGCAATAGAAGTACTAATATAGATTTACCCCAAGTTTTGATGAAAGTTTGGTTTTGATGTAACTACTGTAATGCTCTTTCAATAAGACGCTGCTCGATCAATCAGATGCCACTCTGTAGGTAGCAATATCTTGGCATTCTCACTCACTTTACGCACACTATAAATGCTCGATCAGACGCCTCAGCTATTATTGTCAGTTTACTGCAGACAGAGGCCTCTATTTAAGGGTGTTTATTGGAGAGTGGCATTTATTAGAAATCCATTGCTCATGTGGAAGCTGAAAGGAAATGGTCACTCTATTATACGAGGTGAAACTAGATATTCTAAATTGGGAGAGTGAAAAAAGTGACAAGTGAAACAGTCATTCTTCAGACCTGCTTTTATTTTTTGAGTACATTTATTCTTAAGAAATACAAACTTAACAAGCTACAGTGTGCTTGCTTTACAATTTTGTTACAGTCATTATAAGTGTAACTAACTAAAGGAAGTGAAATAAGACCTTAATTTCAACGACAAAATGGAAAGTTTTGGTGGATATTGAAATATGCGTACAACTTATACGGTATTTATTGGCAGCATTTGAAGTGTAGCAACTCTTAATAATCGACCTTTAGATTCTTCTGCTTCATTTATTATTGTGGTTGTCGTCGTCACTGTTATTACGTGTGTCAGGATGCAGAGAAGCGGACGGCAATGCATGCTGCGGCCTACTGTGGGGAGGCGGAGTGTATATTGGCTCTCGTGCAGGCTGGAGGCAATGTGAACGCTAAGGATTCCCAATGGCTGTCTCCACTGCACCATGCCGCTGCTAGGGGTCACACTGCCACCCTCAAAGAACTGCTCAGGCACAATGCTGATATCATGGCCCGCGACAAAGGCTGGATGACTCCGTTCCATCTGGCCGCCATGAACAACCACGTCCAGTGTGCTGGTAAGGGTCATCAATTTGAATTCTTTTATGCTAGGTAAAGGGTCACTACTTTAGTGATGGTTAATCCCTTCAGCGAGCCTAACTATACGTATTGATCTTTGAGCTAAGAGTCAGGAGTCATTTGTTTTGTGTTTGTTTGGGTAAAGGGTTCAAATGGGCCTCAAACAGTTTTGTGTAAGTGTGTTTCCCTTTGTATATGCAGTTGTAATGTTAACATTTAACATATTATTTTTAAGTTGGTGCACTATCCCACATCATCTATTTTTACCCTAGCCCCCTCCCTGCCCCATCCCCCGAGATAATGTGTGATTTGGGAAATAGGACCAGTATGCGTAACAAGTTTCTAATCATATCATGGGGTTATTGTTGTTGTTGTTATTGTTCTGCTACAGAGGTATTGATTCCCATTGTGATGAATCTGGATTTGACAGACAGGTCAGGTAAGACAGCCTTACACCACGCTGCCTTCAATGGCCACCTGGAGATGCTGTCTCTACTGCAACTGAAGGGAGCCAGTGTGAAAGCCATGGACAGGAAAGACAGGACACCACTGCACTGTGCTGCTTTTATGGGTGAGTAAAAGTTGGGGGATAGAGATCAGGGATTCATACAGAGGAAGAGGCGCTCTAAACCCCCCCCCCCCCCCCCCATCATCAGTGTTTGGTCACATGCATGATGTTATAAACTTGACTTGTAGAATTCACTACAAAGATCTTGGGGTTGGGGGAGAGTGTGGAGTACACATTCTCATATAGGCATGTACATCAAAGAAGTAGTGTGGGTTTAATAAATAGGTGTGGCTAATGCATCAGTGTCTCCCGCCCCCAGCGGAAGGTCCTGTATGACACCCTGGAGATAGCAGCTGGGTGAAATTGGTAAGAGATGGTGGCGTGTAAAATTTGCTGAGCTGGATTAGTTAAAAGGGATTAATGGATTACGGCTGAGCTATGAGAGTATTAGCTGTGTAATAAATACATTATGGCTAGGTAGACATGCACGTGTTAGGTAGAGCTAAGAAGTTAACGTATTGATGAACAGAGATGCTTGATAGAATGTAATGTTGAAGAAATGATATTGATTAATTTTTGCCTACAAACATTCCACCCAAACTGAGCACGAGCACACACCAAATATACTCAGTAGGCCAGCTGTATCGCAGACATAGTGGGCACACGTCTTAAGCTTGACTTCCTTATCAGTGACACTACATCCTAACTTCAATATAAACTCACAAGAATACATTTTTAAGGTAAAATATTGACAGAAGTTAAGCATAAGACAGTATATTGTATCAGTCAATCTAGGGACACAAAGCCAGAAGTTAGCTGGTGAATAAATAGTGCGGTTTATACAATATGTGTGTGTGGATGTATGGTGCATGTGTGCATATGTGTATGTGTGTATGTGTGTGCATGGTGCAACAGGTCACAGGGAGTGTGTGGCTTCTCTGTTGGGTTGTGGGGCAGACATCAATGCCAAGGACAAGAAGCAGTATACGCCCCTCCACTGTGCCGCTGCCGGAGGGCAGGCCATCACTGTCAAGCTGCTTGTGGAGCTGGGAGCCGATGTGAGTCACACTAGGATGTACATGCAGACCACATGCATGCACAATGTGTCATGTATGTACTGTATGGTATGCCACTGACCTGTGAGGCTGTATTGACAAACATGCATATTGTGTCCCTAGTATGTGTTTCTCTTGGCCTCTGGTGTTGATTACTGATTATCAGCATTGCCTTCTGATACATTCTCTATGTTTATATCCAGCCATTTGACAAAGACCTTTCTCAACTTGAATTACTTAACCAATATGCGTATTGGCTTATACTCTTTTAATGGGTAAATCAAGGAGACATACGTTCCAGTATTCTATATGTGACGTTAAATTTGGTTAAGCATTTGGGAAAGAAAGCTGATTGAATGGCTGTCTTCACTTAAGTGGATTGGGTCAATACAATATATTAATATTGTGTCATGAAGATGCATAATTATATGTATTTGCGTAGTTGACAAGGAAATACATTGTTATGGCTATTGTTGTTTATTTTATTTATTTATTATTTCCCCCAGCCTGAAGCTGTGAATGCATTTGGGTGCACTCCCCTCCATGTGGCATGTAATAATGGCCAAGATATTGTAGTGGACGTGCTCCTCCAGTACCAGCTGGGCCGCAACCCTCTCAACAACCGCGGGCAGACTCCGCTCCATTACGCCGCCTTTTCACACCATGGGGCTCTCTGTATGGAATTGCTCGTTAAGGCAGGGGCGGACCCCAACATCCAGGATATGGATGGGAGGACTCCCTTGCACATGACTGCTCTGCACGGGTTTTATTTGCGCACAGAGACACTCATTAGTCAGGGTGGGTGCCCCTTACTATTACTTGGGAGAGGGGAGGGGAGGGAGTATGTTTGATTAACAAAAAAAGATGGAATTGAGTTGTTATTGTTGGGGTTTGTCTGTCCTGTGGGTACCAGTGCTGTGCTATTTAAAGAATTGCTGGAAGTAAGAGAGATAAGCACAATTGATCAACTTCAAGATTGGTTTTACAACTCTGTTATTTGAATCTCATCCAGGAAGTGAGAAATGACTAATCATTATAAAAAGAATGCTAATAGATGTTTTTGCTATGTACGGAAGATAGTGTAACTTTAATTAGTTATTCTTCTTTTGAGCTAAATACACTATCCTTACAACTAATTCTGCACAAGCCCAGTGCTCTTGGTCAGTGTTTAAATCTACACTGCACATGTGCTTGTGTGTTGCCATGCATCTATGTGTGTTGCCATGCATCTATGTGTGTTGCCATGCATCTATGTGTGTTGCCATGTATCTATGTGTGTTGCCATGTATCTGTGTGTTGCCATGTATCTATGTGTGTTGCCATGTATCTATGTGCGTAGGTGCGAGAGTGGATGTGCTGGACAAGCAGGGCAACACAGCTTTGCACATTGCAGCCAGGCAGGGCCACGCCTCTGTCACCAAGACCCTCATTATGAACGGGGCGTCGACACAGATGTTGCGACGTGGGTCAGGCGGGATGCTGCCCATCCACATGGCATGTCTCAGTGGATACTCGGACTGTGTGGAGCTCCTCATACCTTCCAGTGAGTGGGGGCGTGGCATTGAGGGAGGCGTGGCTAGGGTTTGTGGTAAGGTGTGGGGATTAAGGGAGGTGTGGCTAGGGTTTGTGGTAAAGTGTGGTCTTTATAATGAACACGGTTGTGTTGACTGTAATGTGTTTAATAACTGCGCAACTGGAATTTTGATTCTTAGTTACAACTATATGTCGATGCTTATAACTGGTAAAGTGAGGCTAGTCAGAGCAACAATGCCTAAATGATCATATCAAAAGTCAAGCTGGTCTGGTTAGTTTGCTTGCCAGGTCTCATGTGGGAGGTGTGGCATGTGACTGATGTGGGTATTTAATATTGTGCATGAGTATATTTTTGTTGGTAAACAAATTTAATTTTGTGTTTGTGCATAGACCACAGTCTTGTGATGGAATTGGACAATGAGACGAGGACTTGTCTGCATGCTGCAGCTTGTGGAGGGTAAGGGGGAGGGGCAAGAAGGGGTGGCTTTGTATTATGATCTCATTAAATTGCTATGTAGCTTTGAATTTGATTATGTCAATGAAATTAGTATGGAGTAAACTATTGATTAGGGCTGCCGATTATCCGATTATTTCTGATTAACCAATCGGATAATGGATAATCGAGTAAATGGACAAATTGAAGTGGGACGATGGGGATGCTGTCCAAAATCGATTAATTGGGAACAGCTGACCCTCCGGTGTAGGGCCACAGGCAGCTGTTAGGGGGCAGCTGGTTAGCCAGCCCTACCAACCCCTCCAGCTACTGCTAGGCTCTCTAGCTGTCCTTTTAGTCTGAAAGGCTATTCTCCACAGCAGGGCAAATAATTAATTATAAAAGAGCTTGTTTGGACCCGGACAATGTTGACATGCTGTTTTTTTTAGCTGAAAACTTACCTTGATTTTTAATTACTCGTGATTCTTTACTTTATGAAAATTGATAATTGCCAATACCCAATTATAGTAATAATCGCACAGCCCTACTATTGATTGTTAAATGGATTAAAAGCAATTCCGGAAATAGCGTTGATGTTTTTAAAAATACAAGACGTTTTCAGGGGTTGACATCCACCACTTGAAAATCAGTCAGAGTCTGATATCTATGTAACTTAAAGTAATTTAGAATAAATGTGATGGGACAAAAAGTTGTATACTCTAGAACTCTTCACCATTCTCTGTTGTGTGTGTGTGTGTGTGTGTGTGTGCAGGAACATAGAATGTGTGGATATGATGGTTGGAATCGGGTGTGAAGTGAACACCCGGGACAAGTTGGGCCGCACCCCCCTCCATTACGCAGCGTCCACCGCCCAGTACCAATGTGTCCTCTCACTGGTGGCCAATGGAGCCGACCTCACTGCCGTGGACAAACTGGACCGCACCCCTTTGCATTATGCCGCTGCTGCCGATGCTGATGCCAAGTGAGTAAGGGAGAATGGTGGTTACTGGTGGGCACGTGGTCGAGAGAAGATAGGGTGTGGTTTCGAAAATTTTATCATCAGTGTCTCGGTTTTATCTGAAGTGATAGATGGATAGGGTCATAGGGTTCAGGGTTGTTGTTTTTTTAAAGAAAGAAATGCCTATAAGTGACCTCGCACTGGAAAATCTGGCTCAATGTGGTGCGCGAAAACCGTGGGAGAAGATTGATATACTTTAAAAAAATGTGTTATGAAGGTAGATTGAATGATTAAGTCACGTACATCAGCAACAGTTGAATCTACGGCTATAATACTTTAGTGAGCTTAACATCTGGATGCAGATGACGATGTGAGTGCAAAAAAAAAGTTGTGTGTGTTTGAGTCTGCGTTGTGCCCAATTTTCCTGTGCACAGTCACACATGTACATCATGTAACCAGAAGTAAATATCAAGTGGTAAAATTGGTATAATTTTGTCAGTTTTATTGGTTTGTTTTAGAACTAGGTGCACATTGAAACTATATCAGTACCTGTTGTTTTTATGCCAAGTTAAGTATACAATACAGTCAGCAGAGTGTGTGTGTGTGTACGCGCGTGTGTGTTGGTGTGATCACATGATCGTGTGTTGTCCTTTGCAGCTGTGTCACTCATCTTCTGAGAAATCTCGGAGGCTCCTCCCCCTTCACTGTGGACAGCTTTGGGTTTACAGCGCTCCATTATGCTTCCTCGTATGGACACAAAATGGGAGTGCAGATGGTAAGGGGTGGTCACAAGTTGTGGGCTTATTATGATTATGGGTGATCATGCTTTTCATATGTGGGTGTAGATTTTGGATTACGCTCCTGAAGATAATCTTTCTACAGTCAACATGGATAAGAAGACCACACCCCTTCATCTTGCTGTAAGTGTAGCGTCTGATGTGAGAAGCACTTACTAGTCCTTTTTTTTTTTTTTTTTTTTTTCCCCTTCACTTTTCAAAAATTGAATTCACAAGCCTGGCACCAGTGTAGCCAACCCTCAGTATTTATATTGCACTAACACATAGCTGTGTGTGTACATTGTGAAAATGCTCAAGTACCATTTTGATAAATACTTGACATGCTTGGTGTAGAAGGAATGGCTGACATGCTTCTTCCAGCTCTGACAACTTGGCTGGTAGTAACACAACTATAACAATATCAATTGTTAACCATTGTGTGAAACCGAACAGTTGTAGAATCAACTTCAACCTCTATTTGTGAAATTTATGAACAATTAACATAGGGATTTCTTAAGTCTTAATTTAAATTGTAATGCTATGTGACCAAAGTCTCTGAGATTTGCAGGGGGGCGGGGCGGGGATTGACAGTGTGAACGACTGCTACATGTATACGTATAATCTAGTACGCTGTGGGGTAGTCTAAATAAGTGAAGAAGTTGTTAATTTGTATGGAAGTAATGGAGTAGTTTAGCCATACCTATTCAAGTGGGCGTATCCGTTAGGCAACATTGCCTGTTTAATAGGGTTGAACAATTCTTAGCCCGGCGTGAATTACTATTATTCGTGTAGGCGTATCACGGTCACTATGGTGTTCTGGAAGAGTTGCTGTACAAGTACAGCTCGTATGTGGATGTGAAGGACGAGAAAGGTCGCACTCCACTGGATCTGGCCGCCTACCAGGGACACAAGTGAGATTACAACTACTATTACTCTTAAGTGTATAGTCTAGGAGGCGTGGCTTGGTTGCCACACACATGGTGGTTGATTTGAGTCAGTACCATATTTGTGCTCATTTGTATTCTACATTATTTAAGTGTTAAATAGTTAGTGAATTTACTTTAGTTGTGATTGTTCCAACTGTCTTCGAGTCATTTCCAGGCTGAAAAATTTAATACTTTTTTTTTTTTTTTTTTTTTTTTTTTGCCCCAGTCCCTTTCTTTTTCCTTATTTATTTCCTTCCATACTCTTTGTGTTGTGTTGTTCTCATGCATTGTATTTCTCTCTCTTTTTCTCCCTCTCCATTTCTCTTCTCTTCCCACCCACTCCTCCTGTTCTCTATTTGCTGACAGGGATGTGGTGGACTACTTGCTGAACCACGGAGCTTTCCTTGTGGTTCATGATGCCATGACCAAGCGCACACCCCTGCATGCTGCCGCGGGCAACGGACATGTGGACGTGGTGAACACAATGCTGCGTACCATCACTAATGCCGGTCACATCGACTGTGTGGACATGCATGGAAGGTGAGAGGGGTGGGGTCACTTGAGGGGTGTGACTTTATGATGGAGAGGTGTGAACTTATGGAGGAGGGACATACGGAATGTATGTAGTTTTGTAAATTATGTAGAGATTATTATTATTACTATTATTATTATTGTTATTATTATTATTATTATTATTATTACTTATCATCAGCATCACCTCCACCATTGTTATTTTAGTTTAATCTATATAAAAAATATATGCTTGCCTGTCAAAAAACAACAACATTTTCCGTATTTATTACTGATTCATAAGCTACTAAACTGAGTTGGTTGAAGGTCATCCAATTGAGTTACAAAAATGAAAAATTTTTGAGAAAATTAGAAAGCATGTGAGAAAAATCTTTATTGAATGTCACTGAGCAGAAGGAGAAGACCACGGACAGAATGGGCCAAGTACCTTATGCTGCTGTATTTCTAATTTGCAAAGCACAGTATGTCAAGCACTACTGTGTGGTGGTGTGGTGCACTTGCGAGTTCATCCAGTTATTAGTTTTGTATTATTATTAAAGCTCTGAAAGTATCGAATAATTTTTATGTGTGTATGATGTAGGACTCCACTGATGCTGGCAGCCATGTCCGGTCATCAGAAAGTGGTCCAGTTGCTGGTGGATCACGGAGCTCAGGTGGACTCGATGGACAAGCAGTACCGCACTGCTCTACACAGGGCGGTATGTTATTCTCTGGGAGAGGGAGGGGGTGGGAGGGAGGGGGAGTGGTGATGAAGAGGTTTAGTGTCTGTTAAGAATTGGATATTAGGTACTGTGAAACAGTATCTAATTAGTAAATTATGATTCAAATTTATCTGTAATTCTAACTGTTTTGAAGTTTGGTACATAAATATTCATAACGCACTCTTCATAAGTTCAGTCATTCTCGGCTGAAATAATTATAATAATAGGAATTTTTTCTCTTTTTAACAGCCAATATTTTTAATTATAACTTAACTTGACGTTTCGACTTCTTGCTGAAGTCCTCTTGACCCCTGAAGAGGACTTCGGCAAGAAGTCGAAATGTCGGGTTAAGTTATAATTTAAAATATTGGCTGTTAAAAAGAGAAAAAATTTCTTCACAAGTTACAGGTAGTTTTGTCTGCATTCTGAAGAGATGATGTTCTTTTTGGTACTGATTTTAGCATACTTAATGTATATAATAATAGCACATTTTTCTCGTTCTAACAGCCAATTTTTTAATTAAAACTTAGCTGTTAGAACGAGAAAAATTTGCTATTATATCATTATTTCAGCCAAGAATGACTGAATCATTAAATGTATATAGAACGCATAAAGAACTTTATAATGCAGACACACTCAGTAATACTATTTGAAGTTAAGGATCTTACTGCTACAGAAAGAAATAATTTACAGTGATGTACCAACATTAATTAATTAATTAATTTATTTATTTATTTATCTATTTTTAGCTTTAATTTAGCTGTATTTAATATTATTTTTGTTCAGGTTGCTAATGGACAGGAGGAATGTGTGGAGATGTTGCTGGTAGTCCATGCTGACCCCACCCTTCCTGACAAGCGTGGATGCACACCGGTACATTTCGCAGCTTCTTGTGGCCACGCCTCTATCCTAGACTCTCTGCTGAGCTCAGGGGGAGGAGCTTCCACTCCGGACAAGAAAGGATTCACACCTATTCACAAAGCGGCATACAACGGTCATGACAAGTGCTTGGATTCACTCATAGAGGTAGGATAGTGGGTCTTACAATATTGGTGATACTTACCAGTTCATATGTGATGATCTTTACCTGTTATTGTATAGCAGAGAGATGGGGACTACACTCAAGGCAGTACGTTCTCTCCACTTCACTGTGCCGTGTAAGTGATCAAGGCTTGTTAGAAAGAATCCTTTGGTTAGGGGAAATTGTTACAATTAATGTGTGTCCTCCATTATTAACCCTCAGCGCGCATGCGCCCGGAGGGTTACAGTAGTCATCCTGTCTGTGTGTCATTCATTCATTCATTCATTCATTCAACAAAGGATCTCGAAGACGACGGCCTTCCAGGCTCTGAAACGATGTAGAGATAGATAAATTTGCAAAGTAAGTCCCTTTAATATGCTAGAATTTTTTGTTTCGACTTAGTTTTCAAGAAAAAGCTAGTCGATTGTAGCTGTTCGTCGTATGATCGTTGTGCTAGTGCGCTACCAGTAACGCCCCTTTACCGCACGTTATAATCACGTGAGCTGAAAATTGCAGCTAGAGATGGCCGGTTGGCTTGTAGTACTAATGCAGTTGCAAATTGTCGCGCTTCATGCGTGTAAGGGGGCTCTAGAGTCGAGTTATATACCGCGGAGCTGATCTATTTTAACCTAGAGGCGTTCCCTTCGCTCTGTTGTTTGCTTCTTTCTTTGTATCGCCGTCAGTAGTAACTAAATGCTAAAGGTTTGAAATAATTTTTAACAGACGTTCGCTTCTACTGCTGATCTCTGGTGGACATACGCTGAGGGTTCGCACCTCCTGGTGCTTCATTGCATTAGCAATCTTTGTGTAAATTCCTGACTGCACTTAAGTTTAGAAGTTGAGAGGTTTTAGTGTTTCCAACATGAATGTGGGTCTAGATATCTTAATTACATTTTGTTTTGTTTTTTGTTTATTCTTTGATTATTGTCAAAAAAATTTTTTTACAGTAATAGACAGAAAATAATAGTTTTAAATACTTGGTGACATTAATTCAAATATTCCAGTTAAATGCTATTAAAAGTGCTTATTATGCAACAATAAAATAAATACGTATTATCAACTGTGCATTTGACACTAATATGTGCGTTTATATGCATGCGTTGTACAATACCAAGGGACTCCTTTTGTGTATATTAACTAAAGACAGCTTAAAATTAGTATTACAAACAACAACAATAGCTCAGAATTAATCCAATGGACAAAATATTACAGGCTAGCTCTTGAAATTTATTTTATAAAAGCACATTTAACATAGCCATTATTATGCGGTAACAGTAAAACCTCTCTACAGTAAAACCTCCTTACAAAGGCCATGCCCGTCGGCAGTTATTTGGGCCCTAGTAGAGAGCTCGACTGCTTTTAGAGATCTTTTCATTGTGGTAGATTTTGTGATATTTGGGTTAGTTGTAGCTGAGAGCAGGTTCGTTTACCAGTTGTTGTTATCTTCCTTTAGTTTCAATGACAATGAAGTATGTGTGGAGTCCTTGCTGGAGAAGATGAGCACAGAGGAAGTGAATGTGTGTGATAGTGGAGGGAGGACTGTGGTCCATGCCGCCGCCTTCAATGACAGCGTGGAGAGTCTGCACTTACTGTTGAAGAGAGGGGTGGAGGTGTCTATCGCTGATAGTAGTGGGCAGACACCGCTAATGGTGGCGGCCAAGTACGGACACACTGCTATCATTGGTGAGGAGAAGGGGGCGGGGGAGAAGAGCCTCTGTGTGTGTGTGTGTGTGTGTGTGTTAAAGATAGTAAGACAAATCACCCGTTTAGATGTTTTGTGACTAATTATGCTGTAGATATTTAGGTACAGTAGAAGACGAAATAAAGTTCCGAATTCCGTTCCGTAGAACGGCTGTTGCACCGATTAAAAAATGGGGAAATGGTGCGCCGTTTGGTAACAACGACCTTTCAGTTTGACTGCGTTACCGCTTTAATCTTCACCGTATGTCTCGCTCAAAGAAATAAAAAAAAATTGTTTATCCAATACAACGTTCCGATTTTTTGTATACAGGCTCCTGAGGCGGAGCTTTTCAGGTTAAAAAAATTGAAGCCATCCTATTCGAAGTTGTCTCGTGGAGAATTAATTGCTAGTTCAACCACCGTACAGTATTGATGTTTTCTCGATGTTAGGGCCTTCTCGGGCTTAGATTTTTTACTACTGGAAGTCTATCAGTAGCTAACAGAAGACTTACAAAGTGCGGACCTCGTTTTAGCTCTGTGCCCGTCAGAACTTCGGTCTGCAGCTTTATTGAAGCATGTTAAATTTTTGTATGATCTTTTTTGCACTATCCCCGTAGCGTTTAATGGTACAAGGCCTTAGCTTGCTGATATAGCTATAGAAGAGTTTCTGGCTAGAAAATATCCGTGAATTGACGGAAAAGCTTAACCATTTTTTACCGTTTTAGTAAACAGTGTTGGCTGTTTTGTCAAAACGGTACGGAACGCAACGATAAAAACTACGATAAGAAAACTACCATTTTACGGCCGTACTACTGAACGGAATTTGGAACTTTATTTTGTCTCCTACTGTATCATTTACACCCATGGGTATTTGTGATCAGTTTGTTGAAACTGTTTGATTTAAGGAAACATTTTCGTGTTTTAGTCAGGAGAGTAAAACATGGTAAAGATCATCAACAATAAGGTTTAGTATTCGGCTTACTAGTGATTTACAAGTAATATTTGCCCAACCCATGCCTATTAGTGGTTCTATGAATGCATAACTTATAAATAACTGTTTGGTTGTTAGCGCTATCTCTTAAGCAGGTGTGGATTATGCTGGCAGGTATTCTAATAATAATAATAGAAACAATAATGTAGAAAACTACTTCATCATCCCTCACATTCTGTCTGTTAGACTTGCTGACATCAGATGCTCTGAACCAGCTTCAGTTGGACTGTCAGGATGGCAACAAGAACACAGCCTTACACTTGTCCTGTCTGCAGGGCCATGAGGAATCTTCTCTGGCCATCTTGGAGAAATGCAGCGACTCCATTACTCAGATGTCAAACTCTTCTAATAAGACGTACGTGTGTGTGTGTGCGTGCGTGTGTGTGTGGTGGGTGGAGGGATGGGAGTGGCTGTGCAATACTTGTTTGAATCATTCCACATATCCACCTGATGCATGATGCTAGTCCGAACCACATGAGATGTATGTGTATATGTTGGACAGCAATTAGATTGGTCCTTTCTGTAATATAAATAATGTACACTCGAACCTCTCTTATCCGTTCTTCTAAGTTACGGACACCTCTGTCTACCGGACACCAGTGACTGACGGTTAATAAGCTACCAATACAAAAAATCAACGAATAAAATTTGTAAATTTTTTCACGTGTTACTTTGAGAATTTGATTGTGGTATTGAAGAGACAGAACATGGAAATCAAGAGGCAGTTAGTGCATCTACTGCTTGTTCTTCATAGAACTTGTTGACAGGCGGCATCGCTGCTAGCTAGTTCAGTGGGCCCACTAGTTCTTCTAGAACTTAACGACTAGAGGGGATGGAAGAAAGGTTGCGGCACTTCAACGCAAGCATAGCATTTTAACTCTAGCAAGAAAGCTTGAGATAATGATAGCGGAAATTAAGAAAGGAAAGTTAGTGAGGTTAGACTCTGGACAGTTCTTAAGCTACAGTGAATGATATTTGTATGCGTATTTCTGAGTTACGGACATTTCTTAGTTATGGACACCCTTTGGTCCCACACTGTCCGGATAAGAGGGGTTCGAGTGTACTAGCAAGTACCTCGCCACACAGGGCACTTGATGTATTGCAAAGTAAGAATGCAGTAGCACAAGTTATTTTTATTAATTGTTATCATTCTCTACCATTGGTTAAGGTTACACCAGTTTCCTTCTCCTGCTCTCTTTTTCCTAACTATCTTATCCCCCTCCTTTCCTTTGTTCAGCTCTTTCTTCTTGAGTTATGGAGTCCCTTCTCCTCCTTGTCTACCTCTCCTGCTTCTGAATCTCTCTGTCCTTCTATCTAGGGTTTTGTGAAACTTTTGCCTTCTTTTCTTTGTTTTTACTGTCATGTGTGTGTAAAAATTTTTCGTAGCTGATAGTTTAATTTGAGATTGACGAGCTAATTTGTCAAATTGTGAATCAAAAACTGATGCGATTAAAACCAGCAGGCAGGCTGACAACCCCGTACCACATGTAGTTGTCGTCACTGTACTTGTTCAGACTTGAAGTTATTACTTGTATATCTGTTGCTGCAGACCTCTCCATATAGCAGCCAAGTCAGGACTGGTCAAGGTAGTGGTGGAACTGCTGAATAGAGGGGCAGATCTCAACACCAGAGACAATGAAGGTAAAGTGGTTGTAGGGAGGGAGATGGGCATTTGGAATAAATGGGAGACAGTTGTAATGGGACTAGACTGGAGCATGTAGAATGGGACAGGATGGATTGTTGGAGTGGACTGTAGGAATGGGGCAAGGCAGATAGTTGAAATGGAACAGGGAAACCAGTTGGAATGGAACTGAACGAAACAGACAGGGAAACCAGTTGGAATGGAACTGAACGAAACAGACAGGGAAACCAGTTGGAATGGAAGTCGGCGAGAATTGGAACAGGGACATTTAGAAAATTAGAGTGGGACGGGGTAGATTGGTGGAATAGACTGTGTTGATATGGAACAGGGTGGACTGTTGGATTAGGACAGGTGGGCTGACAGTGAAGTAAGAGTTTTTGATCAATGTAGTAAATAGTTCCTACGGTAACTACTCAACATCACATAGTGATATAGTAACCTATTGTAATGACTTCTTCCCGTCAATGTGTGTAGGTTATCTCCCCATCATGTGTTGTGCCAGTACTCCTGCCATAGCAGAATGTCTAGAAGCTATCCTGCAAGCCATGATGGGCCCGGAGACAGACCACGTGTAGACAAGAAGACAAACAATTGTAGAAATATTATTATAACTTTACTCCCTTTAGCACAGGAATTAGTTCTAGTGGTTGTATACTTTATATATACTTGTTTGATACGAAACTTAATGTCTTAGTAGGTGTGAAAAATGGTGCATGTTTACTCAGGGCAATACATTCAGGTGATTTTTTTTATGTGTGAATGTTGCATGGTTTGACGGAATTATTAACTATCCCCTTTTATTACTTGAAGAGGTTTATGCAGGGAGAAAAAACATGATCTCTGGTAAATGAAGCTGTGCACACTCTGTGAAAGAGAGTTTAAATGTCTTGCATATTTTTATAAACAGGCTAAGAGGACCCATAGAATGCATATCTTGTTTGGGAGAGAAATGACTAATGGACAACTGGCTAACATGATGCATTCTCCAGGAAAGTGACAAAAATTGCCCTTGCAGTGGAACCTCCAATAGTGAACTCTCTAATGAGTAAAGTACCTCTATTGCTTTCCATTTGCCCTTCCAATAGAAAATGTATTGTATATCACCTCTTATAGCAAACAACGACCTCTGATTTGTGAACTGAAATCCTTGTCCCAAATTGTTTTCAGTTTGGAGGACTTGCTGTATTCTATATCTTGGGGATACTGAACTTATGAAGGTGTGGGCTTAGAGTTTGTGTAGCTAAATAAGAATTAAAATAAATGTTTGGTATTAGCCATCTCCTTGTAATGTCAAAAGACAGCAGATTAAAAGCGAATTTGCTTGGCGGTTTTGACACCAGCCATAATTTCGATTTCAACAGAACAGCTGTAATTAGCTAAAATTTAGGCTGATTTGACAGCAGTGATCTAGCTAGCTACACCCATGGTATTTAAATTATGCGAAGTACATATAAAAATTGTGATGAATGTTTATACATTTTTATAAAATCAAAAAAAATCAAAAAAAAAAATCAAATCAAAAGCATTGAACTCTACTATTGTGCATATCTGCAACCAGCACAAAGTTATCTGAATCCACAAATATCCCACGCGGCCCTCGAAACTCTCCCTCTTGGCTCCCATACTGACCAAAAGAAGCCACAAAGAGTCCTGCCATGGTGAACACAAAGACAAAATTGTCACAAACCACATACACATGACCACATGACACATATACTCCATGAGTATTACGTGGTTTCAGTACTCCATTGCTGCACTCGAAGGATTTCAGTAGCACGCCTTCGAAACTAAATATTCGAATATACGGCGAGTTGGCGGGAATGTTTTGAGCGATGTATAAATTCCTGTCGCTGTCAGCAGAAATGTCTATGAATTCTCCATCACTGGACTCTATGATACTCCTCTTGTACTGGAGTTGGTTCTTGTCATATACCAGTGCCGTGCTCACATTGCTGCGCTCGCAAACGAAGAGCTCGTCATCGACGACCGCTAGCCCCCAGTAACCCGGACCTTTCACTTGCTTCGGTTCGCTGATCTTGATAGAGCCTCCATGTTGGTCACATCGTAGAATCTTACAAGATCTCTTGTCTACACAATAAATATTATCATCTCTATCCAATGCGATCGAGCGTGGTGCTTTGAACCCAATAGAAGACTTTTCTAAAAGTACTTCTTTTTCACCATCTTTGGGTAGCTTCACAATTCTTTTGTCAAATTCGGAAACAATCAATTCTCCGGCAGAATTGCTGGCAACACTAATGGGAATGTCCAGTTTCTTCCACATTCGTGTAGGTTTACCGAGCTGATTAGGAGAGATGGAGACCACGACAGGAAACGGGCTACCAAGAATTTGTTGGCCATCCACGGACAGCAGCAATTCATGTCGCCCGCGGTTGATGGGCGTGTACTTAATGACATATATGCCAGGTGTTGGTTGGCCTACCACCTCACATTCTACCAATGATCCACACCGGAGAGTCCTGAATTGACCCTTTACCACGGCAGTGTCAATATTTTGCACTAAGTTTAGTTCATTGACATTAAGAATGACTTCAGCTGTGACGTTGACTTGTGCAGCACTCAATCCTTCACCTTCAACTAAGCACTGAACTGGAAAAATAGCCAAGTTACAAATTTGGGATTTGACTTCATTTATGTCCCGTAAGACTGCATCGCTTCTCTCTACTATTTTCTCATTATTACCCAATTGCTTGATATTTAGAGACTGAACATTCGCTTCCTTTTGCTGCTCCTTTACAATGTGATCTTTCAGCTCCAGGTGCATGGTCATGATTTCATTATCTGAGCTGTACTTCACACAGGTTGCAATATAGTCCAAGACCTTTTGAGTGTCTGCAGCGACTGAAGTCACATCAGTTTCTACAAGTTGTAGTTTATCAACTCTCTCTTGAATGAATTTGTCTGTTTCTTCTAGCAAACCCTTCTCACATTGTTTTATGCTTGAAATAAGTTCACTAAAAGAATCACGGATCTTTCCCTTGATGGCATCTCTCTGTTCCTGTACTCTTTGCCTAGTCACTTGAATTGTCCCTGTAGCCAGAGTCAACTCATCTTTCTTTCTTCTCAATGGTTCCAAGTCCTTCATGAGTTCTTCCTTGGTGGCTGGTGCTGCCACTGATGCGAAGTCAAACTTGTGATCTTTATGATCCACCATTGTGCAGTCACGACAAATAATTTTGTGGCAGTCAAAGCAGTAGACCTTCAAAGATTTTTGGTGAACTTGGCATTTTTCAGAACTTGTTTTGACAACGATGTCAGCATTGCCTTTACCTTCTTTGAGGTCCACCAATGTAACTATCACGTGGTCATTGAATATCTTGTTCATCTTCTGGTGAGCCTCCATGCAGGAGCTACAGATAAACATGGCGCATTGGCGGCAAAATCCTTCAGCTAGCTCGCTCTCGGACGAACAAGCCTCACACCTTGCCTTTACTTTACCCTGAGTGATTTCCAAAGAGTTAAGTTTAGACTTCAACCTATTGATAAAGAAAGCTGTTCGAAGTTCGTCTATGCCACCATCCGGTAGAGTTGTAAGTGACCGACATTCTGGGCAGGCAAAAGGTTTCCCTATTCCAACTACTTTGCGGACGAGCTCAAGTATACAGTGCTTGCAGAAGTAGTGAAGACAGGGAAGCACCTTAGGTTCTGTATAATTTTCTTGGCAGATAGAGCAAGTAATTTCCTTTTCCAGCTCGTCCATAGAAAATGGCCTACATACAGCCACGATCGCTTAGCCAGACACCCTTTACTCACTGCGGCTAAAAAAAAGTTGTTCTTGTTTTGTTTTTGGCTCGCGAACCACCGCATCACCCTCTCGAGTCCCTCTGGGCCGCGCCGCTGCGCTTCCTCTACGTATGTCCGTGTGTGTGTGTGTGTGTGTGTGTACGTGTGTTGTACGAAGCCCACTTTTTCCGCCCCCCCCCCCCCCCCCCCCCCCATCAACAATTTCGGTAGTTCGTACTTAGTCTCGCAAGCCAGACCTTTGCCGACCCCTTACCAGGGAGCAGCCTGTCAGCCTCCCCCAAACCCAAGGAAAAAGAAGCACACGGACCAGCTAAAACAAGTAGGGAACCCCAGCAGACCCCAGCCCCGGCCCCTCAACAGCCTCCTCCCATGGATTCGTTCTTGCCACCAGACTACCACCCACTGGTGAAGAACCCAAAAGAACTCTGTATGCCATCCACCCATCAACTGCACAACCTGGTGAGTAACATTGATAGGATTAATATACATCCTGTCCTTGATCTCTCCAGCCGCCAGTTGTCTGTCCAAGAACAGGAGGTTCTGCTGCTGGGACTAAAATTTGCCCCCACCCCAGAGAGAGCTCCAGACCCATTGGAATTCTTTGACAAATACCATGATCAATGCCAAAGGGTCTACAACAAACTCATCAGAGTCAAATCTGACATGCCCCTTCCACGTCTGATAGAAGAACACTTAGCAGCCATAAAGAACAAGTTGGCCTACACCTCGGACCTAGCAAAACAAAACAACCAAGTCAAAGTCCACGCCCACTGGAAAAATCTATCTGCCAAACACCAGCAAGCCCTCCGCAAACTGAGACTGGACAAGTCTCTCACCATCAAACAAGCGGACAAAGGATCCTGCATAGTGGTGATGGACACGGTTCAATACCTCCAAGAAGGCCTCAAAGAACTTGCCAACCCAGACACTTATGTGGAACTGGACTCGGATGTCACCCAAGCCACAGCAACCAGAGCAAATGAACTGCTTGTGAAATACAAAGACCTTGGTATGTTATCCAAATACACTTGTGACAGATACTCTACCCCTCTAGATACTGTCAGGACCCAGAGGATGTACTTCCTCCGCAAGGTCCACAAGACCCCCCATCAGCTCAGACCTATTGTGTCCTGCTGCGGAGGACCCACACAGAAGCTCTCCCAACTAACAAACGACTTGTTGAGAGACTACCTCCATGGTGTACCATCTCTAGTCTCGTCCTCCACCCAAGTAATCCATGCCATTGAGTCTCTCTCCATTCCACCAGCCTCAAGAGACAAACTACTCCTGGCCACTCTAGATATCAAGGCGCTCTACCCCTCCATCCCTCAAGGCCTGGGCGTCGCCTTTGCCCTCCAACAAGCCATACCCACGGATCCACCCAACTCCAATGCCCATCCACTCAAGTCCATGTTGAAAGAACTCCTACTGCACATCCTCCAACAGAACACCTTTGAGTTTGCTGCCAGAAACTTCAGGCAGATCAGAGGTGTAGCAATGGGAACTCCAGTAGCCCCTACTCTGGCTAACCTCTTCATGGGGAAGGTGGAAAAGGATGCCCTCATGACATGGAAAGGAACCCAACCCCTAGTATGGCTCCGCTACATAGATGACATCTTGATGATCCTGGAAGACTCGCACCTGGTCTTGGCAGAACTGTTAACCCACCTCAATGCCAGAATCTCGTCCATCAAATTCACAGAAGAACACTCCTACAACTCTATAGATTTTCTGGACCTCACCTTGTTCAAAGGTCCCAGATTTCAAGCCACTGGAACCCTGGACATCCGTCCCTTCGCCAAACTGATTGACCCCCATGCCTACCTACACTTCTCCTCTGGCCATCACAGGTCTGTCACCCTGGGACTGGTCAAGGGAGAATTTGTGCGCACCTTGAGAAGAAGCTCCTCACCTGAAATCTATGCCTCAGCAGTCATTGACGTGATGGATTGGTTCACCAACAGAGGGTACAGCAAGCGCATAGTCAAGTCAGTTGCCGACAAAATCAAGTACGAAGACAGAGTCTCATTCCTCCAGAACTCCACCAACAGATCTCTCCCAGAGTGCACCACCATCCTCTCAGTCAGAAACCACCCAGCTCTCAAGTCTGCTGCCCTCAAAGAAGCACTCACAGACCTGGTCCTTCCCTTCAGCCCCCTAGTCGCCAGAAGAGCCCCAGCCACAGTCTCCTCCCTAATCGTCAAAGCAGGAACACCCTCCACTTCTGATGCGGCTAGGTATCACCTCAGGAGCAGGGAAGTTGGTCTTACTAAGGAACAATTCATGAACTATGCCCCCCCTCCCTAACCATTCCCCTATGTCCCTCCTACTCCTCTGCCCCTCTTGTGGGCATTAATTTTGTGCTCTCTCCCAGCATCACATATGACGCCTCCAGTCTACCTTGGAGGTTGGATAGGCGAGCGGGTCATCTTCGGCCTCCGACTCCCCGCTCGCCTATCGTATGCTTAACCCAATGTCTTGTTATGTGCTATTCCTAAGTCATCTCTTGCCTCTCTGTGTATTACATTGTTCCTTACCCTTTGTTCTTGTCCTTTCATATCAGTAAGCAGGTAATCAACACCTAGTGTCCTGAAGAAAAAAGTTTCACACCCCTTAAAAGAAAACTCTGTCACAAACATCCTGTATTGTATTGTACTGTATCACATATATATACCCACTACCTTATCTGGCTTTTGTCATTCAATTCATATTGCACTAGAAGGCCCACAAGGCCGAGATTTTATGCAAAGAATATACCTCTGTCAAAGTCTGTACACCTGCGCGGTCTTCTGCCTTACCTCTAGTTTGGCAATTATTAAAATCCTTTCCTTCCCCCGCGTAGCGGTAAGGGGTCGGCAAAGGTCTGGCTTGCGAGACTAGTTCGTACTTTGGTGAAGTTGCGAGCTTACTGAGTGCGTATTTTAGCCATGTCTAGAAAAAGGGGGAGAAGTTTCGAAGGCGACTCGCCTAGTCCGGTTTCAAAGAGGTTGGAAGGGGTCTGTTCCGAGAGCGAAGAATCTGGGGAGGAGGCTGAGGTCCGTTTCTTAGCACCGGAAGAGGCTGGCCCAGTATCGAAGAGATTGGAGGGTGATGATTGTGAGAGCGGAGGAGCGTCATCGGTGGAGGAAGACGGTTTTTTAATAGATGAGGCTGTACCAATTCATGATGAGTCAAGAAACCTACAACCACCAAGGCTAGTTGAGGTTTCTGAAGAAGGTAATGATACAGTGTACACTTTTTATTAGCTACATGTGTAGTTTAGAGAGTAGAATAAGAGAGCAGTTATGGCTGGTGTCAATGAGCTTGACTAAAGCAAAATTAATAGGATATAAACAATTACAAAATAGTCTTGATTCTACTATTGGGGGGGGGATGACTCTTAAAGCAACTAGTGTTTATTATTACCATGGTGCTTTCATTATTATGTCAGTGCAGTTAGTTCCAAAAGTTGAAACCGTTATCAGCAGTGCATTGTCGAGAACATGCTATGTCTAGTATTACTCACCTCAAGCAGGCTCCACCTCCTAACTTCTTCTGACTTTAACAAATATAAAACACTATGCCTGTAATGCCTTCCATACGGTTAAAAAAAAAAATTTGGATATGGCATTTATATATATATATATATATATATAACACTTATTACATGAGTCAGAGTGTGATATGGTGAAATATTTCATGAGCAGGCTAATTTATTTTCATGAGCCAGAGGGGAGTGAAAATAAAGCCTGAGAGTGAAATATCTTGCCATATCACTCTGACAAGTGTAATAAGTGGTTTATTCCACACTAGATATTTTCACTACTGTAGTTAGTACTAGAGAAAGGGTAACTCACAGCAGTAAAGTTGGTTGTAGGGGCTAACCACACCCCCAGCTGATATTTTAGCAGCTGCTCTAACCACCCTGTTGAGCAGGGTAAAGAGCTGGTACACCAATAGTGAGCTTGTGCAGCATAGGGTGAAATAAGCAGGTCATGTACCTAAAAATATCATTGTGAAGATATCTAGGGTGGAATAAATATATATATATATATATCAAGTTTGGTAAACCTATTGTGTGATTGGTTCCGTGATTCCATTTACTGAACACTTAGTCTACTTGTTTCGTTTTGTTTCTTCTTTAACTCCAGTGGCATAAATTCAATAAAGAATATTATTCATACTTGACCTTATTTTTATCCCCTCTGTAACATTTATAACTTCATATATTTGTGAACTCTACTAGGTGTGATCTTGCTATTATTTTATTACTAGTACCAGTATGGCTTGATAACTTGCCCTTTTATGTATTTGCTCCCACTAGGGGGATTCAGGTTGCTATTTTGGCAGGTTGTGAGGTTTTGGGGAGAAGATGCTGCTTGACCACTGTGGCTAGCCTTAGTAAGATTCCTAAGTGAGCAGAGATTTCCAGATAATTTTTTTGTGGTAGCTGGCTTGAACATGTTCAATCAATATGGTAACTGGTGTTTAATATGGCATACTCATGCTTCTGAATGCTAACAATAATGGTTAAACATAGAGGTTGCATTTATAATCCAATGCTATTCTTCCTACAGAAATCTGTGGCCTTGCAACTGCATTCTGAGCTCCTTCCAGGGGTCTGGATATAAAAAGGGAGAATCCCCGCATGCCTTTTGACCTCTAGCTCCTTGTATTCAAATTCAACAAAGTAGCCGTGCAAAGTGAACCCTCCAGAATAGCTCACTAATCTTTCAATTCGATCCACACCACATTTAAAATGAGTGCCCCAACTTACAAACAGCATATATAATCATTTTGCGAGTTATATATATAGATTAATAATTGAATACAGAATATCATGAGTCTGTCGGCTAGCATTTACACGAGTGGTTTGTGTAACTACTAATCGTTTGGCCCTGCCCAGTATCCTCAATGTCTGAGTTTTGTATGCATGCACCACCCACTAAAATCCATTGTAATATATTACTCCTTTTCTCTTCAAACTAGTTTTTCAAATGTTGAGTATTAATTTCATTGACTTTCCAAAAAACAACAACAATAACAACTAAAAACCAAGAGGATTATTAAGCAAAGGAGCTTAAAATTAATCACCTACGTATATTGACAGAGAGTCTACTACCCTCGTCACCAGCATCAAATTATCAAAAAAAGTAGTTGTTTGTGTGGTCAGAATTTTGTACGGGATTCTTTTTAGGGGAGGGGAGAAATTTTGAGTGTAAAAACTTGAGTTTCTTTTTTTGTTTGTTTGCGAACGAACTAATCAAACTGAGCATAAAAGTAGCGCTATTGCCAAAGTGGGTTAATTTTAAAAAGGGATTTTCCAAGAAACGGAAAAAAGTTATGGTGTCAAAGGGGTCCTAGAAGAACTGAAATTTTTTTGCCGTCTCTAATGTAAGTGATATCGTGCTTTCTGTTGGTATTGCTATTTAGAGCTGAGAACTATTTAAAAATTTAGATTAGCTAACAGAACATAACTTGGCAATAAGTTGAATGTTCCATATAAGATAAATTCAACAGAATTGTCACTGGATCATGGTTTAATGTTTCTGCAATGGTCACTTTTTTGTTATTTTAATTGGTGAGCGAGTGAACACTATCAGGGGTAACACAATTATTAGGGGTGCAAAATTGAAAATTGGGTATATGTTGTATAAATATGTATGGATGGTACGTATATGCCCTTAAATGCGGGTGCCATTATTTCTCTTAAAAACACAACTTTTAGGCTTGACCCCACTTTCTTCTGATACTACAGCGTTAAGATACTCTTACTTGAAATTTGGGCTCCAAATTGTGAGAGAATTCCTTTGAAATGCTTGTTATTTAAGTCCCTAAAAGTTACTGCGATGGGTTACTATGGCATTGAAAACCCTTTACCAGACATACATTCAAAAACTCTATGTGAGCTGCTAAATGCCACTTGTTGGTTGTCAAATTAAATAAGGTGCTAAATGGTGCTTCATGGAGGTCTGCCCTGCCCAGCTCTGGTCACACCATTGAGTCAGGCTCAACCGTGTTGGGGAACTTCTCTTCCCTATCTTTGGTTCTGGCCATGTTACGGATATTTGATAGATGTAGAGTATATCCCTACTAATTGCCTTGGTGACTTTCAGGTTTGCAATAAGTCTAGGACACAATTCCATACGCAATATACGTATTATACATCTTGTAAGTGTGATCTGTAAAATTATCAGTTAATGTTACCATGCCCACTACATGAGTTGAAGCATGCTAGGCCAATGCTAAAATAAATTTTCCATTTCAGTATAAAGGGTTAAGTGAACATTTGTTACATTATATTTATGAATCTTGAATCTTTTTTTATTACTACTATTATTATTATTATTATTATTATTACTATTATTATAGCAAATTTTCTTGTTCTAATAGCCAATATTACACCACCCGAAGTTTCGACTTCAGGATATAATAAACAGTAAGCGTACCTTCCAGTATTCTTGCTATTACATTGTGTTTATTATATCATCATGGAGAGTTCAACCTCAGTTGACCTTTCGAAACGTCAGGTTAAGTTTTATCGGCTGTTAGAATGAGAAAATTTGTTATTATTATAATTATTTCAGCCAAGAATGACTGAATCATTATTATTATGTTGGTATTGTCGTTGTCATTGTTTGTTGTTGTTGTACATAAAATTTTGTCCACATCTTCATTTTGTGAGTTACAGCTGTAAAATTGTTTATAGATGGTCAACATGTGGTCAGGAGGAGAGATGAAATGGAATTTGAAGATGAATGCGGGACATCTAGTCATAGTTTCAATAGGAATTATCCCAGGATGAGGAGAACGAAGAGTCAAGATCTTTACAAGAGGCAATTACGCCTACTGGAGACGAAGTACTCTATGGTCGAAAGAATAAGAATGGATTTCGATGGAAAGGGAAGATGTAAGTATTCAGGAGCAATTATAGGATCCATATTTTTTTTTTTTGACGTGGGATATGACAAAAAATCTGTTGGAAATTTAATTTAACTAGCAAGTACATGTAATCATTTGAATGTTGTTAGGTTTAACCTGCTCTTTCATATGAACATAATAAACTCAAGGGGACTGTAACAAATGCTTCAGTATTATTCAAATCGAATGCATTTATAAGGTTTATAATCCACCAATGTTAGCTTTACAACAGTTTTAAATTGGTCTGTTAGAGAAGTAAAAAAAAACCAAAAAAAAAACCAAACCCCTTCTGGCTATGAATATCATTAATTTCAAAGATGTTTTGCTGGTACCCTCCCCCTCCCTTCCTCCTCCCGAACATTTTATTGGATAAACAATTTTTATATTTCTTAAAGACGAGGCATACAGAGAACCATAAACATTAAGAAGATAACATTGTTGAATGGAATCATCATGTACAGTAGGAGACAAAAAAAAAGTTTCGAATTCCGTTCCGCAATACGGCCGTAAAACGGTAGTTTTTTACCGTAGTTTTTATCGTTGCGTTCCGTACCGTTTTGACTAAGCGGCCGACACCGTTTACTAAAACGGTAAAAAACGGTGAAGCATTTCTTCACAGATATTTTCTAGCTAGAAACTCTTCTATTGCTATATCAGCAAGCTAAGGCCTTATATCGACCATTAAACGCTACGGGGATAGTGAAAAAAAGCTCGTACAAAATTTTAACTTGAGCTTCAATAAAGTTGCAGACCAAAATTCCGATGGGCACAGAGCTATAACGAGGTCTGCACTTCGTAGATCTTCTGTTAGCTCCAGTAGTAAAAAATCTAAGCCGAAGGCCCTAACTTCGAGAAAACGTCAATACTGTGCGGTGGTCGAACTAACAATTCTCCGCGAGACAACTTCGAATAGGACGGCTTCTATTTTTTTTTAACTCGAAAAGCTCCGCCTCTGGAGCCTATAAACAAAAAATCGGAACGTTTTATTGGATAAACGATTTTTTATATTTCTTTGAGCGAGACACACGGTGAACGAGAAAGATTAAAACGGTAACGCGGTTGAACGGAACGGCCGTTTTTAACAAACGGCGTACCGTTTTTCCCCCCGTTTTTTAATTGTGCGATGGCTGTTCTACGGAACGGAATTCGAAACTTTTTTTTGTCTTCTACTGTATTTTACTAATTGGTGTACAATTTTTCACTATTTTTTTATCCTGCAATTGCTGTTCTACGGAACAGATTCCAAACTTCTGTATGGTGCCTACAATAAGTCATTTGAGGTGCAAATTAAATTAGAAGACTTTTGTAGTTATTTACAAGAACACGTTTTGTGTCTTCGCAAAAAATACATACGATGCAGGAAATTAGAGAGGCTTAAGACCATGTTTCAATTTGCTGCCTCTTTTCCAAGATTTTCAACATTCAGCTTGCAAACAATGGACTATCTTAATACTGCAGTGAACTGTATATGTGACTAGTTTTGGGAAAATCGGCCTAAATGCAGCATCTAAAGTTTTCTTTTTTTTTCCTTCCTACCAGTAGGTTGCTTGGGATGCCATCCTCCAAATTTGGAAGCTGTAGCACAAGCCATATTCACCCGATGCACTACAACACTTCAGTATTTATGTTCAACTTATTGTTGCTGATTTTTAAAGAATGCCATGTAAAGGAGTTGCTTAAGCCAGGGGGCGTGTCTTGTATCTGTTACTATTACTGTGTGTCTCCGTGACACTATGAACTAAACTGGTTGCAGGAACATTGAAAGAAGTCAAACAGGCTTAATGTAGGCCTCTTTGGGAAACTACAATGATGGTGAGAATTGTGTGAGTACGCAGATTATGTAGAATAGTGAGTGAATTAGTTAGCTACAGTTTTTTCTTGCTGTTAGTGAAAAGATTTCTTAGCAATGGTCTATACACGAGTCCAACTGGCTAGTGTTTCTAGCCCCATAGCGTGAGTTCTAGAGTTCGCCAGAGCTTACAACTGCGCCATAAGATAGAGCTAACAAATGTTTATCCATTTCTGCCATAACATTTTTTGGAAAAAATCGACCCCCTAAGACTTTACCCGTGGATACTGAAAAAAATTGTTTGCAGCATTTAGGCTGATTTTCCCTAAACCAGTCACATATACAAAATTCAAGTTAGAAAGATAAAATTGACACCTTTCCCTCCCCCTTCCCCTCCACCCAACTATAAAAATAAAAAAAAATAAAAAAAATTGTGGTGTCAAGTGTTCCCTTTTACTGTCATGTTGTTCACTTGAGCAAGTTACTGTAGTGGAATTCGAGAATAGGCTGCCACCAGAATTCTGACCAGCACCAACAGAGTCTAGATAATATGGTAAAAGCTCACTAGTGTCAAGAAACCTCCTAGGTTAGCTCAAGGTTGTGAGGCCTACCTAGGAGCACCTGAATAGTTGTGTTTTTAACCCTCAGTGCGCATGCGTGAGATGGTTACAGTACTCAGTTTGTCAGTCAGTCAGTCATTCTGTCACACAGATCTTGAAGATGGCTGGCTCCCAAAGATTGAAGCAAGCATCAATATGTTGCACTGGACATTTCAAGTCCCAAGGGTGGCCGCACACAGCAATGCGCACCGCCCATAGATCCGGACATTAATTTATTCCCTGCCAATGTCCCACTATTCAATAATACGCAAGCAGAAACAATCGTGCTGTAGCAGCAGAAGTATACTTTGCGAAGTTGTGGTTTTAGCTTCAGGTTGTCTCATAGCCGTTTACAGCAACACTCCATACAGTAGTCCTCATCTGAGCTCACTCTGCAAGGTGCACCAAGCTGCCTCTGCTCCTGTAGCCATTCTCCAGGCTCTGCACATTTGAGCTCAAGCGGATGGATCCAGCAGGCTCGATTTCTGAGGAGCAAAGACTTTCCAAGCTGCACAGCTCTAAGACCTTCACTTCGGGCTATCTCCAAGAAACTGCCCTCTATTCTGACTTTCTTGTTATTGTTGCATTGATGATTGTTTACTCTTGATATAGGTGGGCTCTTTTTGGAACCAATACCCACAACTGAAAAAAATAGTAGTACGAGAAATGGGGGGCGGAGTTATTCCATAAGAATTGCAAGTGGAATAAAAGTCCAAATTTTGTACCAGTTTTTCTTGGAATCTAATAATGAGAATGACAATTTTTTACACACGGGTAGACCTAAAAAAATGAACTGCACCACAACTTGAATTTTTTAATATCTTATAAAAAGAAAAAAAAATGCGAATAAATCATAAAGTAATATTGAAATGGAAAAGAACTCGTTGTCTTGCAGTAGAGTATCGGCTTGGCTAGTAGTGCACCAAATTGCGGAGCTCCAACTTACCGCACCGCTCCAAAAGTGCTACAAAGTTTTATAACCGGGCTTCGATATTTCCTCCAGATTAGCTCCAAAATTAGTGAGCGGCGCCTTCGGCAAGTACAGTGCTTCCAGCTTAAAGAGTGGATTTTTTAGCTTTTTGGTTAAGGTTGCTAATTCTGCTATAATTTCTCAAGTATGTGTAATAGAAAGCTAAAAAATTGTATTATTATACATTAATGTCATATTAACATACAGACAAAACAATTTTGTGGGTTTGTGGTTATTTTTGTGGTTATAAGTGATGGAACTGGGAGCTTCAAGACAGTGAATTTGGAAGTGTTTAAGCTGAAAAAAGAGAAATTATTTGTCCTTATCTCTATAACTTGGTATACTGATACTTTAATACCTGAAGTTTCATATGAGCCTAATTTTGTGGGCACACGAAATTTGAATCTCGAAATATTTAAAATTTTAAGAAAAAAAGTGTTTAAGCCAGGATTTTTGAATTTATTGAGTTATATCTCTAAATTTTGACACATGATGTAAAATTGCCTTAAAATTATTATGTATAACTTTGGTAGCTATACCTTGAAAATTAAGTGAGTTGTGGCGGTTTTTCACCAAAAAAAAATTATGCACGGTAAGGGTCATCAAATGATGACGTTTACAGCGGATTGTGGGCCTATAGTACACGTAAACGCGACGTCACAAAACAGCGCATGCGTATTTGTGCAAGGGCGCCAGTTTACCGCTAATTGTTGCACGGGTATGGCTGATTTAGCTACGGTTGTATCTCAGGCCCTAGCAGGTATCAAGTTTTACGGCGTTACTGCCTATCGTGGCCAGCGTTTTAGCTTCCGTCTGGAGCTGCACAACCCGTAGGACTCCAACTGCATCGCCCTGATGTTGTCAGAATACCAATGCTGGGAGCCTTGGGAGTATTAAACTCCTTCAGCTTTTCTTCAGCTCTTGAAAAAGATGACCTCTTGGATAGGCTTGGCTCCAAGTTAGTAATATACCAGCCAACAATTTTGCGACTGATTTCGACTTCGTTTACTGCTGCTAGTAGAACGATGAGAATCCATACAGCCGATTGCAGTTAGGGAAAGTCCCGTCTTACCGCTCAGGGAAATAACCGTTCGACCTTAGCTCGTTAACTAGTTACGTTTAATGACGAACTACCGCAAAATCTTGACGTCAAAAAAAATGGCGTAAAATGTATTAGAGTGAATGAGAAAAGTTCTGTTCTCTGTTTTCCATTCTCTAAACAGGCAGTTTTACTATTGTAAACATTATTGGGATGATGAAGAAAAGGTATGTGTATGTTAAATGACTGTAGTGAGGGTCTATACAGTAGTTTCAAAAAATCCACTCTTTAAGTTGGAAGCACTGTACTTTGTCCTAGTGTTGTAGTGGAGAAGCCCCTGTAAGTATACAATAGTAGTAATCATGCATAGCAACCATCAACGAAAAAATTGCGTCGGTAGTGTGCGGCCACCCTTAATGTGCCAGAATTTTTCCTTTTGACTTATTTTTCAGAAACAGCTTTTATTTTTATGCCATATGATTGTAAGTGATGGTTGGTAATGCCCAACTATCATGTCGTACTCACATGAACAAATGATTTCTTTGCTGCCTGCGGTAGTTTTGCACACTACATTATTATCAGCGGTTTACCAGAGTGCTTAAAGTTTCCCGTGAAATTACTGGTGAGGTGAGTGTTGCTCGCATGTTAAGTTTTCTCTTATGAAGACAGCATTAATGTATACAGTTTCATTGCATGAGTTGCATATTGACTTGATCAAGCTTTACATATCGACTTGCATGAGCTACATATTGGCATATTGATATTGATAGGGTTGGGGTCAATTACGTTTGCATGTATTTAAATACAATTACAATTACAATCACCTAGGCCAATTACAATTACAAATACAATTACCATTACATTCGGTCAATTACAATTACCTTTTAATTACATTTTGATTGTAATTGCAATTACAACTATATACATATACATTACTACGTTGAGCTACATTTCAAATATGAGACTCATTATGAAAACTTGAAGACAAAAATCAGAAGCTGGACAGGCAGTGGTAGTACTAGCATAAGCAGCTGCTCTTGAATATAATTGAAAAACAGCTGTAATAGCACTTCACCACATGCAAGTCATGTGATACCCCAGTAGGAGTTTTGAAAAACAGCTGCAAATTTAGTACTTTTAACATTTGCAATTTATGAGCTACTCTGTAGGAGTTTTACACCTTTTTCTAGTCAATTTGCATTCTGCAACACTGTCTACATGTTAAATTACACACAATTACTTTAACAGTTATATCAGTTTCAATTACAATTACAATTACTGATATAATGGTAACATTCAATTACAATTACAATTACAATTACACTGAAGTTGTAATTAAATACACCAATTACAAATTACAATGTAATTGACCCCAACCCTGAATTACTCCAAATAAATTATTCTTTTAGTCTTTGTTGTAATAGCTAGCTAATGTATGGTAACGCTGAGGGTTCGCACCTGTGGTGTTCATTTATTTGGTACGGTCTTGACAAAACTACGCACGAGGTCAGTACTGACGATACAATAGAATATATGAATTAGTTCGGTACGCATGTGTGGTGAGTTATAATGCTGCATAGCAAGTTGACTATATTCTAGATGATGCATGGGCTTATAAGCAACCATAGAAATTAATTGAAACACTGAATTAACAAAATTACAACGAAATAAGATAGAAGGAATACATGCATACTAGTGATATGCTTCAGCACAAATGATGAGTAAGCTAGTCTGATGGAAATTCAAATTTGGATGCTAGCCGCTTATAATATTTCTTTGTCAGTTAAAATGTTTTGTTTAATTTATTTGTGCTGTTTTTTAGCCACACAGCACTTTCACACAAACATATATATTTGTTCTCACTGGATATACCAGCACAAGACATACATTGTATTCTCTCCGCGACTTGACTATTGGACAATTGATTTTCAAGGAGTAAACAATCAAATTTCAAAGAGGATGATACGGGTAAAGATCGATAAACCGAAGGTAGCCGCCTGTCCAAAGTACACTCCATTGAAATGCTCTATTGTACCAGAGCTCTAGTAGATAAAGCATGGTATTGTTTTCTCTTAGTGACTTGACTATTAGACAATGGAATTTCAAGTAAGAACAAATCTGTTACGCAAGGCATATGGCTATGACAAAAAGGGCATTAACCAAGGTAACTGCGTGGAAAACTAGACAGTTATTTTGTTTAATTACTATTTAATGAAAATGCACACAAGCAGAACTTTTAGAATGACTGCCCATTATTACAAAATTTAAATTGAGTATTGAAAGTCACATGTCAAATTAACTACTGCCAGACTACATCCGGGTGGTAAGTATGTTGTTCTTTCTACTCTGCTACTGCCTCCAGCCCTGGATTCTACAGCTGCGTGATGACAGCTTACCTTAGAATATAATAGCTTTTTAACCTAGTAGTAATTTAGCCTGTGATAACTTCAGTAAAATTAAAATAGAATTCATGGTCTAAACTTGATTGTTATCATGGGTCTGTTGTGATTAATTCAGCAGCAAGACACTGGATAGATTGTGAACAGCACAAAAACTCACAAAGCGCACTCATCGCATGTTCTTACACATCATAGTGTTGCTCGATTTTGTCACTTGCCGTATTTAAAAAAATTCAATTTTTTTATGAATGTTAAAATGATTGGGAGAAACTTACTTATCCATGTTCTATGAATCTAATGTCAAACACTGTAGCTCACTTGATGATCTATGTATACTGTGTGATCGAGGGGGCGTAAATCCCTCGAGCTGAATGGGAATCGAGCAAGTCGAAGGACCAGAATGTCAAAGAACCACTTTAACCGCAACTGAGGTTTTGCGCCGCACGTAGGTCAGAGCAAGGAAGACGGATACTAATGCTGTCGTTGCAGACCTTACTAAGAAAAACGAATTGGCAGACACACAAGGTTACAGCCACAGTTTCAGCAATCTATTGATCATTGATTACACAACATCTACACATTACTTAAATGGTTGCTCAATGATACAGAAGTTGTTGGGTTGTGGTTGGCTATGAATATGATTACAATGAATATTTAGAAAAGTATGGCATATCAAAGTGATAGTCTATGAATAGTGTTCATTCTTGATCCCTTGAGTCTGCAGAAGACTGTTCTCCTGCTGCTTCCTGTGAGGAGAGGTTGTCCGATCCTGAACACTGTGACATTTTCCTGGCGTGAAGAAGTTGAATTGCCTGTTCCAAGTAGCTAGTCGGTATACCTGCAGTCATAATAAAAGATCGGGCAGTTCAACTTCTTCTCACCATAACTTCCAGGAAAATGTCACAGAATACATAAATCATCAAGTGAGCTAAGAGTATTAGATAAATACACAATTTTTTTTTATATTTTTTTCATCAAAAATTATGGCTATGATGCTATTGCTGTCTTCTTAAAAGAAAAAGCTAAACATGCAGAATACACTTACCGGTACATAGTTTCAGTGTGAAACTTTGATTCTTTCCAGCATAAAACAAAACTACCATGGGAAGAAGTAAATTTTTTGCTCACGTGAGAACGACTTGAGGGTAGGGGGCATTACTCAAAAAAGTTAGTACTTATGCAGAGCTGACAGCTTTACTTTTTCTTAAAAATCAGCCCAAAATAAAAAAGTGGCACAATATAAGGTCGTAAATCATCGTTCTGAGTAAGTTCATACCTAAATTAGCAGTTAATTGTCAGTATTTTCAGAAATCAGAGCGTGACAGACAAACAGGATGACTACTATAACCTCACACATGTGCTCTGAAAGTTAATAAGTAATGTAAGTGACATCAGTGGGGAAAATTCTAGCCACTCGTCTTCTAATAGCATTGGCAGTGTCACTCAAGAGGTTCACAAAAAAAATATCGGAAGTTTTTATGATGTTGGGTTAACTTGTTATTTTGACAAACTTCTGAATGTTATGAAATCTGCTGTAATTACTGTCAATAAAAATTGGCAATTTCACATCTAGTTCCCCAATGCTGACGAATGTCTGGCAAGTAATTTTATTTAACTTGCTACAGTAGAAGACAAATAAAGATCCGAATTCCGTTCCATAGAATGGCCGTCACACCGATTATAAAATGGGAGGGAAAACGGTACGTCATTTGGTAAAAAACAACAATGGCCATTCCGTTCGACCACATTACCGTTTTAATCTTTTTGTTCACTGTATGTCTTGCTCAAAGCAATATAAAAAATCGTTTATCCAATAAAACGTTCCGATTTTTTGTTTACAGGCTCCTGAGGCGGAGCTTTTAGGGTAAAAAAATGGAAGCCGTCCTATTCGAAATTGTCTCACGGAGAATTGTTAGTTCGACCACCGCGTAGTATCGATGTTTTCTTGATGTTAGGGCCTTCTCGGGCTTAGATTGTTTACTACTGGAGGTCCATCAGTAGCTAACAGAAGACCTACAAAGTGCGGACCTCGTTTGAGCTATGTGCCTGTCAGAACTTCTGTCTGCAGCTTTATTAAAGCAAGTTAAATTTTTGTACGATCCTTTTTGCACTATCCCCATAGCGTTTAATGGTCGATACAAGGCCTTAGCCTGCTGATATAGCTATGGAAGAGTTTCTAGCTAGAAGATATCCTGTGAATCGATGGAAAAGCTTAACCATTTTTTACCGTTTTAGTGAACGGTGTAGGCCGTTTTGTCAAAATGGTACGGAATGCAACTGTGAAATAGTAATTAATCTCATAATCAAAACCATTGCATAGCTTGATGACTATTACCAATCTATGAATACGATACAAGTATGATGACCACTACCAGTCTATGAATATGATATAATAATGATCAACAGTTAGTCCAATATTTCACAGCAACGATAAACAACCATTTTACAGCTGTACTATGGAACGGAATTTGGAACTTTATTTTGTCTCCTACTGTATTTGCACAATAACCATAAACCATGAAACATACAACGGATAGCAAGGTATAGTTTATTCTGCCAGACTATTGTGAATTTGAACCCAATAAAGCACCAGTATATTACAGAATAAAATAAATCACAAAAGTTGTGGTAAGAGGTTCAGCCTCCCCTTATGTAAAAAATGGCAGAAGATTGATATAAAAATATATGATACACAGTTATGATTAAGTTGTACTTTCATCAATATTAGAATTGCTATAATGCCCTTTGTGTTTGTTCAAACTCGTCACTCATCACAAACACCAACACAAAATTAGTACAGATAAAATTACTCCTTTGAATTAACGAAATCTAATTCAGTTTTTATAAAGAATGGTCAGGACCTGATAATTAGCATTTTTTTGTGACTATGACTGCAGTAACTGTATTGCCATGCATTACCAACTAATCTCAAAGTTTTTGAGGAACCTATTTGAGGGGACATAACTTCTTCGAGCTGCGGGGCAATCAAGCTTAAAGTTCAAAGGACCAGAATTGACCCAAGTCTTCCCTAACTTTACTTGTGATGCGCTGCACGAGTTTAGGGCAGGGAAGACGGATACAATGCTGTCATTGTAGACCCACCAAAGAAACTTGTATGTGTGTAACACACGGTTATAATCTCATTAGGGTTAGCTCAGATCAATAATTTTCATTTAACTACAATGTATTTATGCAATGATGATACAAGATCGAGTGTATAGAAGGGGAATAATGAATACCATTAATAGTTTGTGTTTGGTAAAGTATCATAAAGGAAAATGTAAACCAGTTAGTACGAGTGATACTAGTTTATAGGGTGAAAAAGTTTGTCTCTCTGCTGGCTGGATCAGGGGAACTTGCTGTAGAGGCATGTTCGAGACAGCTTGCCAACCCAAACAGAATCCTCAGTCTTAAATAATTTTTAACCTGCATAATAATTATAATATTGCTGATTCAGTTTTATTGCATTATTTTATTTTACTGACAACTTTTTTTTAAATTTAGACCAGAGTAAAAGATCAGCTCAAGCAATAAAGGTATTTGAAGAGAAATTGTGTTCTTCAATGGACCATGTACTATTGACTACACTAGCACAGGCTGCTATGGAAACATGTACTATTAAAGATAAAATAGTACGTAACATTAACATCATGTATGACAAGGTGCCCTACCAACGTCAGTGCAAGTATTTAGTCTTTGAAATTTTCAAATCTATTCCTTTACGTCAAAATGTACTTCATTGCCTTCAGCGTATTCTAAGGCATCATTTGATGCATGATAAAGTATTTGAAGAAATTTACACTCTCCTCCGTGACATCGAAAAGGATGAAGATTCTATTCATCAATCTGATGATGTGTTGCACGAAAACCATTTAAGTTTTTTGTTAGAATATCTTTACCCATACTCGTATAAGTGGCGAAACATTGCAACGCTTTTATTACCACCTACTGTGATTGAAAAAATTAGATCATCGCATAATATGGATGATGATTCTTGCTTGCATAGTGCTTTGCTTAAGTGGTTGCGAAGAGAGCAAAAATCAACCCTGCAGAAGTTGAAAAGTGTACTTTCAAGTGAAGCAGTTGGTTTGGGTAGACTTGCGTCTGAATTAGAATCACGTTTCAGGCAATATTTGATGAGTTGTCATCATGATGGTGGTACTGATGGTAGAAATGGGGAAGAAAGTGATTCTGTATTAATATTAAGTGGCTTTAGTGACAAAATATCACTACATAATGGTGATATTACTATTTTATTGGAAGTCAATGCCAAAAATGTGTATTCCCGCTCTAGTACTTTTCAGTGGTATAAAGATGGCAAGCTTTATTCTGAAACCAATAACTACATTCTCTGTATAGTTGTAAGTGATTTTACATCAGAAGGCAAATATTGTTGTGCAATAAATGGCTCTTCTGAGACTTCCAATTCTGTCTCTATATCTATCAAAACACCTATAGATATGCATAGAAAGTTTCTTTCAGATAGATACAGCTCTGAACCAGAAGTAATACCAGATACATGGCCCGAAGTACAGCAAAACACTTATATCAACTTGGCAGTTATCAGTGGCAAAGAGATTGACACTAAATGTAAGTTTTCCCGCCAATCAATACAGGGTGATTTTGATGATGTACTTGTTGATAAAAGTAGTACTGACTATAAGTCTACTTTTTTGTCCATTGACCAAGGCAGTAGAATATTAATAGTGGGTCGTCCAGGTAGTGGGAAGACTACTTTTGTGCACAAGCTAAGCCAGGAGTGGGCTCGGGATGCTCTAAAGTGGAAGTCAGTTAGGCTTTTGTTATTAGTGCATCTTCGTGGCTTTCGAAGCAATCCAACTATTTGTTTGAAAGATATAGTTAAACAATACTTTAAAAATCAATCAGTGGTAGATACCATTTATGATTTTGCTACAAAGTATCAAGGCTTAGGCTTTTGTTTTATTTTAGATGGTTTAGATGAATATCAGCCTCGTTGTAACGAATGCTTTATTCATAATTTGATCAGAAAAGATATTTTGCCAAATGCTATTGTTATCGTTTCCTCTCGCCCAGCTGCTGTTGCACCATTCAGAAAAATTGCCTACAAAGAAGTTGAAGTGCTAGGATTTTTTAAAGATGAAATTACAAGTTATATTAAATCCTATATATTTTCTGATTCAAGTAGAAATATAGATCTTCTTAATTACCTAGTCCAGCATCCCAAAGTACATCACATGTGTTACTTGCCGATCCAAACAGCCATGATATGTTTTCTTTATGAGGAACATGGTGGTCTTCCTAGCACAGAAACAGAAATATATAAAGAATTTGCGAAACATGCTATTTTACGCTCTTTATTGCGTAACAAAAGAGAGCATGTATATTTAAAGTCTATAGATTTATTACGAAATCCTGAGAAAGATGTATTTCATAAAATTTGTGAGTTGGCTTTTGAAAAAACATATTGCTCACTGCAAATACTAGAACAAGTTGAGGTTGATCAATTATGTAAAAATGTAGAGCTTGGTGATGGTCTGGGTTTGGTAACAGTGGACTATAAAGCAACTGTATGTGGTTTTCAAAATATATATACCTTTTGTCACTTGACTTTTCAAGAATTTTTAGCTGCATATCATATTTCTCTTCAAGAACAAACTCAGCAAAAGGAAATTATTAAAGTGCACGGTCGAAAGGATCACATGCAGATTGTTTTTAAATTTTTTTGTGGCCTTACCAACTTTACTGACAATTGTGACTTGTTTAAGGAACTTCTAGATTGTTGCAATTTTAAGCCACTGTTTCGTGTTCAGTGTGCATTTGAAACCCAACAATGTCATGTGTGTGAGTATGTATCTAATGAGTTCTTTCGCTTTCAAGACACTTTTTTGACATCTAGTGACTTCACTGCACTAGGTTATGTTATCTCTAATACTCAAAATACTGTAGTTAAAGGTCTTTCATTCAATTGCTCTCCAAATGACGAATATATTGATGCATTAATAAAATCTATCAAAAGCCCGAATACTTCAATCAAAGTGCTAGAATTTAGAGGGTCTTGTAATGGATACCTGAAAGATTTGGTTAAGTTAATTCAAAGTTTCACTTCTCTTGAAGTTCTGACTATAGCTGACACAGAGCAAGATCCTGAAGATATAGCAAATATTAATTTTATGTCTAAGCATAACAGCCTTGGAACACTAAAGTTTTGCCGTGAATCAGGGAATCAGCAGAGTTTACTTCCAGCTGATCAGTTAGTAAAAATAAGCAATGCTTTTTTTTCTAATTGTACAAATTTTAAAAATGTATGTTTTTTGGGTTCCAATAGAAAACTTTTATATTCAAGCATTAAAGAAAAAGTTCCTTTTTTCTTTCACTCAATTATCTCTGAAACTAGAGCTTCTTTTGCTAACAGACACTTCAGCAAACCAGAGTTCCTTGCTATGTCTCTTGATTTCTATTTTGGATCAGCTTGCAATGAGCTTAGTATGATTAGTTGTAATATTAATGATGAAATGGTTTCCTTGTTGATATATGCATTGAAGGGGAGAAATGCTTTGAAAAATTTGAAACTTAAGGCAAATAGAATTGGAGATGAAGGTGCTATGGCTATTGCTGAGTGGTTACCCAATTCAGCTATCAAGCACATTGATTTAAGTTTCAATCAGATTACTGACATAGGAGCTTCTGCTTTACTCAATTCTGCTAATAAGAAAGACGTATCTGTGTCATTATTTGGTAACAATATTTCTTTCCAAACTACTCAGCATGAGAATGACTCTATGGAAGTATTAGATATCTCTGGTCGCTTGGGTGATGTTGGAATAGTTAGTGTAAAATCGTATTTCAATGATGAAAGCACTTTAAAGGATCTCCAGTCAAAATATTATGGAAATACCTTTGCTGGTCTTGAGTCCATAATTTCAGTAATGAAACAGTGTTCATATTTGTTTTCAATTACGCTCATCGACTGTAATATAGATAAGGAAGGTATAGAGTTGCTGACATCTTGTATTGCAAATTATAAAGGGCTTCAAAAAATTGATTTGAGCGAAAACAAAGTATGTTCTATGGGAGCAAAAATGCTATTTGGAGCTCTAAAGTTTTGCACGAAACTGGAAGATTTAAATTTAAATCGAAACAGAATTGAGCTCACCGGTGCATTGTCACTAGCTGAAAGTCTCGCTGACTGTAAAGGAATTACGTGTCTTCAACTAAATGATAATTGTATTACTGATACTGGACTGGAAGCTCTTTGTGTTGTCATTTGCAACAATGTTTCACTTCAAGTCTTAGAACTGGGGGGCAACTTGATTTCTAACTCTGGCATAAATGTTCTTGTGAATGGTCTTAAACAATGTGTTAACTTGAAAGTGATTAATCTCTCTAGAAATTTGATTGGAAGAGAAGGATTGTTTGCTCTAGCTGACTCACTTGAATTTTGTAATGACTTACGTAGCATAAGTCTTAGCCACAACAATTTTGGCGATGAGATTGGAGATTTTGCAAAGTGTTTGCAAAACTTTAAGAAACTGATTACATTACATTTAGAAGGTAACTATATTGGCGTTAATGATGGTATTGAAATAATGGTTAAGTCTTTGAAGTATTGTAAAGACCTGACACATATTAATTTAAGTGATAATAAAATAAATGATAGTGGTGTTGTAGCTCTTTCTGAGGGCATGGCTCAATGCAAAAGCTTAACTTCTTTTAACCTGAGTTGTAATAAAGTGAGTGCTGCTGGCTTTTCTGTACTTACTTATTTATTTCGACAATTTACTCAGTTAACAAATCTTGATTTAAGCCAGAACAATATTGACTTGGTTGCTGGTGGAGCCAAATCTTTAGCTGTCTGTTTAACAGATTGCAATCACTTACAGTCATTAAATTTGAGCATTAATAAAATTGGTGATGAAGGTTTACAAGCATTGGTAGGCTATTTTAAGCGATGTAAAACACTTCATTACCTTTCTTTACTAAATTGTGGTATAACATCGTTTGATATTCTCGGTGATTGTTTCAAGAATTGTGAAATGAAATTTTTAAATTTAGGATATAATGATATGAGTAGATCTGACAATCCATTTCTATTTTTAGAAAATTGCACTAAATTAGAGACTCTTATTTTGTGTGCCAACAACATAAAAGAAAATGGAATTGTGGCACTTGCTAGTTCTATTCGAAAGTGCAATGCTTTAAATACCATAGATTTAAGAAGGAATATTTTGAATGCGAGAAAATCTATTTTTTTACGTTCCTTGATAGCATGTCCTAGTCTTTCTAAGCTCTATCTTGAAAGCACTTTACAGAAATGGAAACTATCTGAAGACATTTTCTCTTATGTGAAAAACTGTGGTAATCTTCAGACTATTGACGTCAGCAAAACAATTTTTACATGTTCGAATCTAATTGAGTTATTGAAATGTTGTGAAAGTCTTCGAGTTTTGTATGCAGCTCAAACTAACGTCAGTGATGATGATATGGTGAATCTTGCTCAATATTGTAGTAATCTTCAAGTTCTTGATCTTGGAATGAATGAAATAGCAGACGAAGGAGCTCAGGTGCTAGCATTGTGCCTTAAGGAAAACAAAAATCTACTGAAGTTAAAATTGCAATGCAATAACATAAGCGATATTGGAGCTAAAGCTTTGGCAGAAACATTTAAGTCAACTTCAAATTTAATATTGTTGGATTTAGGTTACAACAAAATTAATAGTAACGGCATTGAATATCTTGCACAATCTTTAGTATCCTGTCGCCAATTACGATCTGTAGACTTAAGTTTAAGTTGTATGTCAATCAGAGTTGCTGAAATCCTTGCAGACTCACTGAAACTAATGACAAGTTTAAGTATGCTTTACTTAGCTAATATTTCAGTAGATAGCGTTGGTGCAGTGGCTTTGGCTTTTTCTTTTGTGGATATACGTAACCTACAGTGTCTTTATTTTAGTGTGCTCGATTTTTCTGATGGTTTAGCTATGGCATTAGCATATGGATTACGAGACTCATGTAAACTGCGTGAAATAAGCTTTGAAAGAGCTAAATATTTATGGTCAAAGTCTGGGGAAAAAATTTCTGAAAGAACTAATTATTTGCGTTCGAACTCTGGGATAAAATTTCCTGAAGCTGATAGGAGAATGATTACGTTTATAAAGTTACTAATGGGTAAAATGCCACGTTTTGTGATACAAGAGATAAAAAAGATGGATGAATCAGATTTTATGATGTCAATAAGAGAATTTATTTCCTGCAAAAAGCACAAGTATCCTCAAATAATTGACTATTGTTACCTTAACATTGGGGATATTTTTAGTGAAAACAGTGCTCAAGTTTTAGCTTGTTCATTAAAAAGTTGTAAAAATCTTAGAATTGTGAAATGTCAAGAACTGCTTTGTGAAAAATTAAAATTTTATGGAGTAGGTTGTAAAATTCATACGATACTGTAGATAATATAATAACTTGAATCTTATTTTGTCACAATTGCTACCAGTTATCATGTAATTAATTCTTGTTTCTAATATTTTAATTTCAGTCCATCACACTTTTATACTTCAACTTAAGAGAAATTTTGTTGCAATTATATTTTTGATATACTCTCTCTCTCTGCTCTTTCAATATGCTCAGAATAGCTCAGGGAATAAAGTACTGTCATCAGTATTAATCCATATCCTGCTTGTCAAATTTCTTGAAGTGTGAAGAAAGTAGTGATTTTTTTCCTTTTTCTAAAAGTTATCCAAATCTCTGTAGTTAGGCGGGGCACACTGCAGGAAAATACATGGAACAGTCACATTGTGTCTTTGCTCAACAAGAAAGCTGAGATTTGTATGGCCATAGACATCTTGGAGTTTGTAAGAATCCATGGCTACAAACACTTAACCCTGATGACTGTTACAATAATAGACAGGGATAATCAACCAATTCTACTAGAAATAAAAATGACTCACTAATGCTGTGAAAGCTGAAATAAAATATGTCTTGCTGACAGCACTGACAAGGACAATAAGGAGACACTCAGTAAGATGGCGTCATGTAGGATGAGCATTTTTGAGGTCACAGTGATGTTGCCACAAGTGATAAGTTACAACGTATACAAGAAAAATGGTGGAAACTACTCAAGTTTAATGAACAAAAGAACAGGAGAAATATTCAAAATATGCGTGCGTAACAAAATCATAAGTAATGGTTCGTAATAGAACAACATTTAGAGGCATCTTTGCAAACCAAACTCTCCAATGTAGGTAAGGGATCATCAAACTGTTTGACTAGTGGTAACAAGTTATCCTGAGCCTCTTTTGAAAGATGTGAATTGCAGAGAATGGTCAACACTTTGTATTGGTGTAGGAATGTCTGGAAACTGCATGGTATAGTGTACTAAGTTAAGATTGTTAATCTAAAAAAATTCTCTCAAATACATCTCTCAAAATATAGCTACATACATTTTTGTTATTTCTACAGCATCCAATTGATGGTTGTATCTCTTCCAAAGTGGCTGTAATATCGTGAGACGCGGGGTTCGACAAGTTAGCAAAGAGATTTAAAGAGAGTATTGTAATTCATATCACACTCCATATAATGCACAGCACATAAGACAATGACACACAAAAACAAGAGGGGGCCCGCGCATGCGGGTAAATGATAATGACGTCACAAGAATAGGAAATGAATAAATGAAATAATGAATAGTTAATACGTTCGATACACTACACTCCCTTCCACTTAGCAATACAGTAGTCAGTCTAAACTTGAATTTCCCAAACAGGTCGTAGGTCCGGAGGGTTCCGATTCCGGGTTGGATAGGATCGAGTCCTAGGTGTGTGAACTGAAGAAGTTCCGGAAGGTTTTGATACAGCAGTAGAGCGCGGTGGAGAAGTGGGAACCGCGACTGCTGATGAAGGCACTCTGACAGGTGCAGCTGCTTCAGGAGTTGGTGCTTCCGAGGACCTGACTTCTTCCTGAGCAGTCACCGGTGCTGGCTCCGCACGAGATCCAGAGGATACTGGTGTGTGTTGACCGGCGGGTAACATAACCTCGGGACCAACAGCAGACTGTGGTGTAGACTCCGCAGGTAACGTCTCAGCTGGACTCAGTTCCTTAAGTAGGTCAACATGACGTCTCCATAGGTCTCGGTCGTTAGTCTCTACTAGGTAGGACAGAGGACCTAGCCGTTCCACGACGACCGCAGGTATCCACTTTGGACCTGGTCGTAGATTCTTAGCCATGACACTTTGACCTAAGAAAAACTGTCGACATCTTGCATGCAGATCATGACCAGACTTCTGCTGAGATTGTTTGGCAAGAACACGTGCTTCCTGGTCAGGTTGCAATAGATCAAATCGTGTGCGTAGTTCACGTTGTAGAAACAAGGAACTTGGAGTCTTTCCTGTAGTTGAGTGAACTGACTGACGATAAGTAAACAGAAAATCATAGAGACGATGTGACAGTGACCTCTGGGTGTTCAGTGTAGCTTTAAGACTCTGTTTGAGTGACTGAACAAACCGTTCAGCGAGACCATTTGTGGAAGGATGGTAAGGAGCACTACGAATATGCTTCACTCCATTCTGTTTCAAAAAGGTAGCAAACTCATTGGAAACAAACTGTGGACCATTGTCCGAGACTATCTGTTCCGGTAGACCATATGCAGCAAACATCACACGCAGCACTTCGATAGTCTTGAATACAGTAGTACTTGACATAATAAAAACTTCAGGCCACTTAGAATGTGAATCCACTGCCACCAAAAACATAGCTCCTTGAAAAGGACCAGCGAAATCAATATGAACTCGCTTCCATGGCTTCGTAGGCCACAGCCAAGGATGTAGTGGAGCAACTTGTGGAGTATTCTTGACAGCTTGGCACTCTACACAAGCTTTTGCCAAACTTTCGATGTCCCTGTCTAGATTTGGCCACCAGAAATAACTACGTGATACAGACTTCATTTTGGTGATGCCAGGATGATCCCGATGCAATTCATTCAGTAACTTCTGTCGCAGCTTGGAAGGAATGATCACCCTTGTACCCCACAATACACATCCTGCTTCCACTGTTAGCTCCTCCCTCCTTGTACGAAAAGGTTGAAGCTCATCATTGACCTCACTAGGCCAACCGTTCAGTGTGGAGGCATACACTTGACTGAGAATAGGATCAGTACGAGTAGCTTTCGCTAGATCCGTAGAAGTAACTGGTAAACTCTCAATCTGTTTTACGTTGAAACATGAGGGGTCGGGTGCAGAATCACTAGCACAACAAACATTGAGTGGTAATCGAGACAATCCGTCAGCATTTGAGTGTTGCTGAGTTGGACGAAACTCGATAGTGTAGGAATATGCTGATAATCGAACTGCCCATCGTTGAAGACGTGCAGCTGTCATAGATGGAATGCCCTTGTTCGGACCCAGGATGGTTGTGAGCGGTTTATGATCCGTCACTAAAGTGAAATGGCGACCATATAGGTACGTATGGAACTTGTTTATGCCAAAGATAAGCGATAAAGCCTCCTTTTCTATTTGGGCGTAGTTACGCTCACTTGGTAGTAAAGTCCTGGATGCAAAAGCAATGGGCCTTTCACTTCCATCAGACATCACATGGGAAATCACAGCTCCTACTCCATAGGCTGATGCATCTCCTGCCAAACGAATAGGTAAGGAGGGGTCATAATGGACTAACACACTTGGAGACATCAGCTTCTCCTTTGCCTTTTTGAATGCTTGGTCGCACTCAGATGACCATGACCATGGTGTGTCCTGACACAACAATTTATTCAGAGGATGTAAGAGTGACGACAGATTTGGTATGAAACGACCATAATAATTTAACAATCCCAAAAACGACCTCAATTCCTGCACATTCTTCGGAGCCGGGGCTTGTTGTATTGCTTGCAACTTGCCCTCAGTAGGGTGTATACCCTCAGCATCAATTCGGTGCCCTAGGTACTGAACCTGGTCACGCATGAAAGAACACTTGGCTTTATTTGCTCGAATGCCATGCTCCTGCAGACGCTGCAAAACTTGTTCCAAGTTGTGAAAATGCTCCGACTCGGTAGTTCCCGTAATCAAAATGTCATCTATGTAACATATCACTCTCGGCACTCCCCGTAACACTGTGTCCATAACTTTCTGAAAAATTGCCGGCGCAGATGCTACTCCAAACGGCAATCTGGTATACTGGTATAGTCCTCGATGAGTATTAATGGTCAAATAATTTCTAACTGATTATAAGCATGAGAGAGATCGAGGGTAGTAAACTGCTTACCACCTGCTAACGTAGCGAATAGATCCTCAGGTCTGGGTAATAGATATTGATCTACATCTAATGAAGGGTTGATGGTAACTTTATAGTCCCCACAGATTCTCACACGTCCATCCTTTTTAGGCACAACCACAATTGGTGCTGCCCAATTTGAATGAACCACTCTCTCAAGGACACCACTATTCTCCAATCGATTTAACTCCTCTTCAACACTTGCTTTCAAGGCATATGGTACGGATCTGGGACGATGGAACTTCGGCCTGGCCTCAGGCATCACAGCCAAATCCACTTTGTAGGGGTTGATGGTTCCCAGTTCATCCTTGAAAATTTCCTGATATTTCTCCAGCAGCCCGTTGAGAGACCTCTGAGGTGGCAACACAGCCTTTATAGATCCCCAGTCCAACTTGATGTGATGGAGCCAATTTCTCCCTAATAAGGAAGGTCCACTTCCTCTGACAATGACCAGAGGTAGCTCCAGTGAGGGTTGTTGCTGGTATGTAACAGACACCGTTGCTTCACCCAGAACCTCCATCGGCTCACCCGTATAAGTCTTAAGAGCCACAGTAGACGGATGAATCTCCTGTCCTGGGAATAGCGTATCAAAATGTTGCTCTCCCATAATTGATACGGTTGCACCTGTGTCAAGCTCCATGTTGACTTGCTTCCCACAAAGTCCTACTTCCAGAGTGATAGGCTTAGTTGTTGAAGCATCCGACAGTGCAAACAAAGAAAATTCCTCGGGAGTGTCTGAGGAATCCGCTTCCACCCACCTAGTACCAGTAGGTTGTCGTGGTGAAGACTTCTTCTTCCTATGGCTTGATCCATGTGAAGTGGAAGGCGGGGCACGTTTGGTATAGCCAGAGCGACCAGATTTGCACACTGGTGCAATATGCCCATGTTTACCACACTTGTGGCATGTTGCCTCACGAAACGTACAATCTTTCTCGTGGTGATCACGACCACAGCGATAGCACTTCCTCTTAGCCTTGCCAGGAAGATGAAGAACTTCCAGTGTAGCACTAGAGTTACTAGGCGCATGAAATTCCTTTGCATTTTTCTCAGCAGTTTCCATGCCCTGGGCAATTTCCATAGCTCGGGCCAAGGTGAGACCAACTTCAGCCAAGAGTCTCTTCTGAATGAGTTCATTTCTCACTCCACAGACTAGTCTATCTCGAAGAGCCTGATCCAGAAAAGTGTCAAACTCACAGCGAATGGTAAGTCGACGTAGGTCTGCTAAGAATTCAGCAATGGTTTCAGTGCTGGACTGGTTGCGCTTGTAAAAACGAAATCTCTCCGCAATTACTAGAGGTTTGGGGTCATAATGAGCCTTTAACCTTGTGACCAAGTCATCAAACGTCTGGTCCTGTGGACGGGTTGGTGCCAGAAGACTTCGTAGCACCCCGTACACTTTAGGTCCTATGCCATACAGCAACGCAGATACCTTTTTCTCCGCCGCTACAGTGTTTGCGTCGAAGTAGAGCTCCAGCCTCTCCAGATACGTGGTAATAGTTTCCACTTGCGGGTCGAACTCCTGAATGTTCCCCAGCACTCGTGGTGCAGCCATTTGTATCCCGTCTGCTCGTCGCCAGTTGTAATATCGTGGGACGCGGGGTTCGACAAGTTAGCAAAGAGATTTAAAGAGAGTATTGTAATTCATATCACACTCCATATAATGCACAGCACATAAGACAATGACACACAAACACAAGAGGGGGCCCGCGCATGCGGGTAAATGATAATGACGTCACAAGAATAGGAAATGAATAAATGAAATAATGAATAGTTAATACGTTCAATACACTACAGTGGCAAAACTAAATCAACATGTAAATGATATCAACCCAACATAATCCATGTTTTTTTTATGGGGCAACAGTTGTCGGACACAGTTCAGTACACAATATAGACTTCAAAAGCATGACCCCATTCTATGTCTGTGTACAAACAACAACACTCATTAGATATATTCTCTCTTTCACAGGCTTTTTTAAACAACATGGAATTAAAATATTTGGTTGCAACTGGGAATCGAACCCAGGACCACTTGCTTAATGCACAAGCGCTCTGCCAGAATTGGAGTGTTATTTGCTGGCTGGTTGTCGTAGCTCAGTGGCAGAGTGCTTGGAGACCAAATATTTTAAATTTCTGTATTGTTAAAAAAAAGCCTGTGAAAGAAAGAGAATACGTCTAATGAGTAAAGAAGGCTGAGAAAGAAATTGTGAAACATCAACACTGTATTGAATTAAAACACTATAACAATGAAGCCCCAAAGGTGCAAACCCTCAATGCTGCTATATATACATTTTGAGCTATAAAATTGTTTCTTAGACAAAAAATATTTGGCTATTCTTATAAATCCGGCATGATTGCTCAAGAAGAAGCTAAATAAGTAAAAGAAACACATTGGTATATGTGACCGGTTTTGGGAAAATCGGCCTAAACGCGGCATCTAAAGTTTTTTAATTTATTCTACCAGTAGGCTGCACGGGGCCTTGGGATGCCATCCTCCTAATTTGGAAGCTGTAGCACAAGCCGTCTTCTCCCTACGCACTACAACACTTCAGTATTTTTGCTAAACTTATTATTGCTGATTTCGAAAAAACGCCGGGTAAAGGCATTGCTAAGGTCAGGGGGCATGCCTTGTGTCCATATACTAATACTGCATGTCTCCGGGACACTACGGTATAAACCGGTTACAGGCGGATTGAAAGAAGTCTAAAAGGCTTAATGCAGGGCTCCTTAATTATGTAGAATAGTCAGTGAATTAGTTAGCTACAGTTTTTTCCCCGCTGTTAGTGAAAAGCCCGCCAATAATTTCTTAGCAACTCTCCGTACAAGAGTCCAACCGTCTAGTGTTTCTAGCCTCTTAGTGTGAGTTCTAGAGCACGCCAGAGCTTACAACTGCGTCATAAGCTAGAGCTAACTGGTGTCTATCCATTTCTGCCATAAAAATTTTTTCGAAAAAAATCGACCCATAAGGCTTTACCCGGGTATACTGAAAAAAATTGTTAGCCGCGTTTAGGCCGATTTTCCCAAAACCGGTCACATATAGTTTCAATGTGATACTCCTGTTCCAGTACTCTGTCAACTGTTCAGCATATAACAAACTACCTGGGCAGAGGGAAATTATTTGCTCATGTAAATATTACGTGATGATTGTGGGTATTACCCACAAAAGCTAGTACCTACGTGGAGCTAACAGCTTCATGTTTTTCTCAAAAAGTCAGGAAATTCAAAAAGTTGTATAAACGGTCTTAAGTTGTAGTTTCAAGTAAGTTTATACCCTAATCAATTATTTTTAATTGTCAGTAACCTCTAGCATCAGAGCATGACAGACAGACAGGACACTTGAATATGCATTCTGAGTATTAATAAGATAATTTAAAGGGAAAATATCATGAAAAAATTTTTTAAAAAGTTTTTGTGCTTAAAAGTACCCCCTTGGAGTCAATACTAAGCTCCCATCAAAAAAAAAATTTTCTTCCACAATGCCAAGCAAAGATTAATTATCAGCTTCTACATTTCCTTCCTGTTGTGGTCAAATGCAGTGATCATGTCATCTTGTTAAGTCGTAGGTTTCTTGAGACACAATGCATTGGTAAAGGTGATTACTATGGTTGAAATTGTGTACGAGCGTTGCAACTGGCTTCTCTAATTCTTCAAGCAGCAATGACACATTATTTAAGTTTCCAAGGAAATCCCAACTAAAGCTTAAGGTGTTAGGACCAGAGCACACAGGAAGGTTACAGAATATTTGTTCTTATGTAGTGAGCACTTCTTCAGTGGTTCTTTTGAGACAGGATTTTCTATTGCTGCTCATTTTGGAATAATGAGAAGGTGAAATTTAAAGCTGGAAGCAATTCCAACAATTTTTATAAGACGATCTGTACACAATGCAAGTTCTGTAAGTCGAAAAAGTACTTTGTCAAAGCTGCATAGAGACAAACCCAAAAGAAAAGTTGTGTAAAAGAGAGAACATAGACGGGTTGGTTGACATAATCTTAATACAATCAATTAAAATCTGATGCTACAATATTTACAGTTAATTCTGGATGCTCTAGAGAAGTCCTCCATTAGTACTCATACCAGCACTATAGAGATGGCAACTACTGATAGCCAAACTTTTGAAGATGCAACTCCAGAAGATCGGACTCTGTTGAGCGACCTCAATTATCGACCAAATTTGTGCCAATAGACATTGCAACATAGGTTTGCGTAGCCAATAATTTATAGCAAGAATTTTGTTTCTTTATTATTGAAATGCTCACGGTTGCTTATCATTTACTGAGAGTGTGACACCTCCTCTGCAGGGATGAGTAAATGGTCCTCGGTAAACGTTCTGTTTGGGACTATCCAGCTAGTTGAGGATTTGATCCCGGCGTAGTCTGTTGACGCAGCACTACACTAAAGAGAAGCAAAGTAATTAGTGTAGCGAAGACCCACTAGCGGGTATGGAAACGTCAGAGTTCCAGAAAGAAAGTCAACTCGATGACCTGACTCCATCAGAAGAATTCTACACAAGAGAATAGAGACAGAGGTCATAAATCTCTCCTCGTTCTCCTGTTGACGTGATCTTCTGAATATAGGTTGTCCACTAGCTAAGAGACAGACCCGATATTTAATATTACCAAGTAGGTAGAATAATATTGCTTGACCAACAGGTGGTATGCACAGCAAGAGATAAAACTTGTAACTAAGGTGAATGACAGTGATCTAGGTGATATATACTAACAAAAAATGAAAGATCGTCGATGCACGACGATCGACAGTGATGTACAGTGGTTCCAGCTAGAGTGGATTTTTTAGCTTTTTGGTTAAGGTTGCTAATTCTGCTATAATTTCTCAACTATGTGTAATAGAAAGCTAAAAATTTGTATTATTATACGTTAATGTCATATTAACATACAGACAAAAATAAATTGTGGGTTTGTGGTTATTTTTGTGGTTATAGGTGATAGAACTGGGAGCTTCAAGACAGTGAATTTGGAACTGTTTAAGCTGAAAAAAGAGAAATTATTTGTCCTTATCTCTATAACTTGGTATACTGATACTTTAATACCTGAAGTTTCATATGAGCCTAATTTTGTGGGCACACGAAATTTGAATCTCGAAATATTTTAAATTTTAAGAAAAAAAGTGTTTAAGCCAGGATTTTTGAATTTATTGAGTTATATCTCTAAAAAGTTGACACATGATGTAAAATTGCCTTAAAATTATTATGTATAACTTTGGTAGCTATACCTTGAAAATTAAGTGAGTTGTGGCTGATTTTCACCAAAATATTTTTACGCACGGTAAGGGTCATCAAATGATGACGTTTAGAGCGGTTGTGGGCCTTTAGTACACGTAAACGCGACGTCACAAAACAGCGCATGCGTATTTTTGTCATAAAGGTATGAGGGCGCCAGTTTACCGCTAATTGTTGCACGGGTAAGGCTGATTTAGCTACGGTTGTATCTCAGGCCCGTGGGATCAAGTTTTACGGCGCTACTGCCTATCACGGTCAGCGTTTTAGAAATAAAACGTATTGATATAGTTGTTGAGGCAGTTGAGGGTTTGATCCTGAACACGTTCACCGCCATTTATCATCATACTTCGAATGTCGGCCACGACTTACATATTTCTTTATAACTTGCCTATTGCTTAAAATTAACTATGCTTAGCACCATCAAGTCTGCAATGTTGAAATACTTTTACCAAGATGATTACAAGAAATTCTTACGTACGTAAATTAAATTACAGTACATCATCTGTGTATGATAGTTAGCATATAGGGCAGAGTTTTGTTGAAGAGTTGAAGTTAATCACACAATCCTGGTGGATCCATCTAGTGCAAGTGCACTGGAGCCAAGTTCGACCAGTGCCTACATCTTCTTCTAAATATCCTCTGCAAAGACAGCATTGATTTTCATTAATGATGTCTGCAGCGGAATGCTTCCTCTTGCGCAAACGCCCACTATCATCCGAATCCAATTATGAGTCTTGTTTCTTGATACAGGACTGTTTTTTCTTTTCATAGCTTCTTTTTTCGCTCTATTGTCATCTCTCTGTTGTCTTTCTAGCTACTTTTGAGCCATTGCTTTTTCCTTTTCCTGACGTTTAACTCCTTCTGTTCGTCTTTTCTCCTCTTTTCTTCTTCCTTCAGTTTCCTCCAGTTAAAACACAAGCTTACCCAGTCTTAGTCTTCTTGTTTGAAAGCCGTGCAGTTGGAAGATGGAGGTACTCATTTAATGGAGAACAAACAGACGAACTAGAAACTGGTGTTAATGAAGGGCTATTATATAAACTTTTACCAGATGTAACACCACTCCTGGGTGAAGTAAAGTGAGAGACTTGAGGGTTTGAGCACCTGGCCGTAGGCCCCAGAGACACAAAAAGGCCCATGGAGAGTGAAGTTTTCACTGCTGAGACACAAGAGGGCCTGAGGAGGGTGGGGCTCCAACTGCTGGACTCTGAGACATGAGAGGGCCTGAGGAGGGTGGGACTTCAACTGCTGGACTCTGAGACATAGGGCCCGACGAGGATGGAGCTCCAACTGCTGGACTTTGAGACACGAGAGGGCCTGAGGAGGGTGGGGCTCCAACTACTGGACTGAGACACGAGAGGGCCTGACAAGGGTGGGACTTCAACTGCTGGACTCTGAGACATAGGGCCCGACGAGGATGGAGCTCCAACTGCTGGACTTTGAGACACGAGAGGGCCTGAGGAGGGTGTGGCTCCAACTACTGGACTGTGAGGCATGAGAGGGCCTGACAAGGGTGGGGCTCCAACTGCTGGACTCTGAGACATGAGAGGGTCAGAGGAGGGTGGAGCTCCAACTGCTGGACTCTGAGACACGGGAGGGCCAGAGGAGGGTGGGGCTCTGTGGGCTACCGGGTAAGGAGTGCGCGACTCGCCAACTATTTATCACTCAGTCTAGCGAGCTACGCACAGGTACGCTGCCACCTGAGTCCCCAACCCAGATCACAGAACTTAGGTGCTGACAAAAGATTGGGCATATGGGAACTGATGAGACGCATGCGTGGCTGGGCTTATATCAGTTCCGACGGCCACACATGCGCACACATAAAGCGGGAAACATAGAACTAAAAAACTGCCACGTACACCAAAATGACGACACAACTCAATAACACGCACACCAATAAACATCATACACAGTAAATAATGCACATCACGAACTCTGCTAGTAAACATAAAGTTAGGGATTGACACACACGCAAACATATAAGTTCCGTTCGTTGTCTTCTTGTCTTTTCTTCTCCACTCTCTCTTACTTCTTCATTCTTGCAGACCCACATTTCCCCGCTCCAAGCTCAGACCACGGCTGAGCTGACAACACCAGGTCTGCTCCATCAGTGTCTGTCTCGGTACACCGCCAGGACTGTCGAGAGAAGGCATCTGCATTGCTGTGATCCTTCCCTGGGCGATAGATCAACGAGATCGGCCGGTCTTGTAACGCGAGGGCAAAACGCAGGAGTCTTCTATTGAGGTTTCTTCCCGTGGTTAGAGCAAGGCATGCTCTATGGTCAGTCACGACCTGTAGGGGTAGGTCGTACGTCAACCTGTCGAAGTGTTTCACACTGGCCACAATTGCCAGGCTCTCCAGTTCAGTGACGGAATAGTTCTTCTCAGGAGGGCAGAGCTGGCGGCTGAAAAATGCCACGGGAAGTTCCTCATCTCCACGCCGGACGTGCAGGCAGCCACCAATTCCATCACCGGAAGCATCCGTGTAGAGGATATATTCATCATTATTAGTAGGAATGCATAACATTACATGGCTAGACAGAGAATCCACTAACTCACCGTATGCCCGGATCATCCCCCGCGTCCACTCGATGAGCTGAGGAGCACGGAGAGAGACTGATGGGGTGAGGTGAGATGAGAGGCTACCAAAACCTTTTACAAACCAACGGTAATAGGACATTGCACCCAAGAAGGCACGCATGTCCCTCTTGGTGCGGGGTTTGACAAAGTTCTTCAAGGCATTAACTCTGGCTTCCGGAATGGAAACGCCACCACCCCCAATCCTGTGTCCTAGATATGTAAGGTACCGCCTACCAAATGTACATTTGCTCTTTTTAATGGTAAGGCCAGCCTCTCCTAGACAAATGATTACACTCTTTAAATCACACAGATGTTGCTCCCATGATTCACTAAAAACCACCACATCATCAATGTAATTACATGCTATGTTGTCCACAGGTTCTAGAACTGCCTCCACTGCCGCCTGGAAGACAGCAGGGGTGTTCTTCAGCCCAAAGGGCATACGCTTGTAGCAAAACTTTCCCACTGGACACACAGAAGTGGTAAATTCCATGGAGTCTGCATCCATCTCTACCTGATGGAAACCGGATGTCAGGTCAAGGGTTGACAAACAGCAAGACTGACCCACCTTCCGCAGAATTTCATCCAGTGAAGGTACCCAGTACCTTACCAATGGGGTTACTGCGTTTAGCTGTCTAAAATCTACGCAGATACGGACTGAGCCGTCTTTCTTCTTCACCGGCACTAGAGGTGAAGACCAGAGAGAACTCGACTTAACTATGATGTCGTTTTTAAGGAGTTTGTCAATCTCATCTCTCACTGCTTTCTCAATTCCCACGGGAATGTTTCTACCTTGTTGGGAAACAGGAACTGAACAATCTGACAAGGTTATCTTACATTTGAAATCTCTACACAAACCAGGTTTGTCGCTATAATAGCTACTACAATCACTCAGAACGTCTGACAACTGTTTGTGGTTGTATCCAGGACACTTATCTGGACACAGTAGAGGAATACCATCAAGGAGACTAGATTCTATACCAACATTTTCAGCCACCAACGTAACTGCATTAACACTCAACAGTCTCTCAAAGTAAGTCTTCAAATTATTGATATGAGCAATTTTGGTTGGATGTGTATCTCCCTTAGACACCTTGAACGTCACTTTGGACACTTTATCCACTACACTATAGGGGCCCTCCCACGATGCCTGGAGTGCACCATGGAGGCCTGGGATGCGCATGAGCACCATATCCCCGACATTTAACACTCTGCCACACTTTCCTTTATTGTAAACACTCTTTCTGTTCTCAGTTGCCTTTGCTTCAGTAGCTGAGGCAAAGTCATGGATAATAGCAAGTTGATCATTCGGCTTTACAAGCCACTCCTCAATATCAATGTTATTGTATTGCTTCTCAACCCACCCACAGTATAACAAATCAAGTGGACCGGTCACCTCTCTACCAAAGACCATCATGTGGGGAGAATAACCCAAGTCTCTATTTGGAATCTGGCGAAGGGCAAAAAGGGCAAGGGGGAGAAACTCGACCCAATCATAACCTTGATCAATGGCCTTAGCCAACATGGGCTTAAGGGATCCATGCAACCTCTCGACAACACCATTGCTCTGAGGTCTGTAAGGGGAAGTTTGAATAGAGTCAACACCTAGCATGGAGTACAAGTTAGCCATCAGCTTAGAGAGAAAAATGGTTCCTCTGTCCGAAAGGACCTTCATGGGGATGCTCGTTCTGGCAATTATTTGTACAAAACTTTGAGACGCCTCCTCAGCTGAGGCAGTTCTCATCGGAATGGCCTCTGGCCAGCGGCTGGACAAACATACATACGTAAACATATACTTGGCACCCCTCTTACCCTTAGGGAGGGGCCCCACTAAGTCGACAGCCACTGACTCGAAGGGTACGGTCAAGATACTTCTCTCAATCATAAGAGCCTTTCTATTACCACTCCGATTTACACGTAAACAAACATCACACGACTTGACAAATTTGACAATATCGCCATGGATGCCAGGCCACACAAAACGAGATCCCAATATCCTCCTCATACCTCTTACCCCTGTGTGGGCAGTGTAGTTGTGCGCCAGCTTGAGGGCCTTAGCACGTTTGCACAGAGGGAGGATGATTCTGCTACACACATTGCCTATCTGATCTACCGTATTCATGACTAACACACCATTCTCATTCCAGGAATAGCCATTCATGTTTCTATCGGCTAATGTTCTCACACCCTCAAGGGTTTTGTCACTTTTCACGTCATCAATCAGACACTGAACACTCGAGACATCCTGCAAAGCAGGGGAAACTAAACTCACTCCAGCTGGCTCATCAGAACCAATTAACACATCTGCACTGTTTGGTTGCTCAACATAATCGCTATTAACATCAGCATTCTCAACTTTAACAACAACATTCTCAATGGGAGGAACAGTTTGGCTATTCAACACTTCCATATTTTCTTCAGAGACACCACCAAGCCCATCTCCAGAAGCAACAAAGCCTGCTGCCGAAGGCTCAGACTCAGCTACCTCATCACACTGCTCAATACCTAAGTCCATATTTGCCAACCTCTCCCATTCCACATCAAGCGGGGTAGGACATACTACTTGCACATCACTCTCATGCTCTCTCTTTTTATTCCTCTTCCTGGCTCTACTCTTTGATCTAGTGACTACTCTGACAGTTGCGTGGCTCTTCTGGGTATCAGCAGAGCTCTGGGAGGTCTTACTTGCCTCCACAGAGGTGCTGACAGAGCAGGCATCTCCCTGAGGAGATGTCTGGATGCCTGGAGTATCACCAGGTTGCTCCGCCTCTTCCTCCATTGGGGTGGAATTAGAGGCAGCATCCAGAAGAAGCCGGGATGCCATCTCACCATCCATAGGTACTGAGAAGAGCACCCTGTTACACAAGTCGTCCTCGTGGGCAACGGCTACTGTAGACAAGAATGACTTGCCTTCATACTCAAAAGTCCACCTTAGTTAGTTGCAAGGTCTGTGGCTCACCGTTCCACCCTCTTACTTTCACCCACTCATTAATGGCTTGATCCTCATACACATAACAGGCAGGAACAATAGTGATTTCCGCACCAGTGTCGGGGACGATCTGGCATGGTATACCATTGATATTCCCCTCCACATGGGCGGCACCTTTCTGCACAGCCACCCAGTTAGCGTTGTATTGTCTACTACCTTTTCTCAAGTTGGGCTTTTTGAAGCCATTACTCTCATTGGGGTTGGGAATATAACCTCTGTTCTTTTTTTTGCAGTCAGGAGCCTTGTGCCCTGGCTCATTGCAGAAATAGCAAACTATTGCTGGGGGTCTAGGACTATTCACACTCTGTTCATAATTGCCACTACCTTTGAATCTACAGTCATACGACCTGTGACCAAATCTGTGGCACACAAAACACTGATCTGAATGAATTACCACCTCCATTACCAGAAGCTGGAGGTCTACCTACAGATTTGTCTGATTCTGAGGTTGAGAAAGAAAGGGCCAATCTGTTCAGGTCCCTGAATGAACCAATTTCTCTTGAATCCAAGATAGTTCTCTGATGGACCGGCCTCGATGCACGGTATACCGCAGTTGCTATGAAGAGCAACAAATCGCCTTTATCTTGTGTGGACATATTGATTGAGTCAATCAGATTCTTCAGATATATGTAGGACTCAAGAGAGCCCATAGTTTTAGTAGCACTAGCAAAGTCACTGATCAGTTTAGTGCCCACAGACGTTCGACTCGAACCCAGACCCTCTATTAAAAGCTCTTTTTGTTCAGAGTAAGAGACTTCATCACGGTCGAGAGTAGCAACTAGTGAGGTTCCAGCTTTAGATTGCAGCTTTTGTAAAATAATGGTTTTAAACCTGGTCCTAGGACACCCTAAGTCAGACAGATCTGCCTCCAGTTTACGGATATATTTTGTGATGTCAATTCCATCCTTATGTGGGGCTAAGGCGGTGATTTGCCTATTTAACTCGGCAGTAGGAGATTCTCTACTATGTACTACAGGGGGTCCCATTGACGACATAGCCTGACAAAAAGACTGCATGAACTTATTGAACATATCACCATTACCATCAGCTGGGATGTCGCCACACCCACCATTATCACTATCATCATCATCACTGTTATTAGGGGGGGGGGGGTCAATCTCTTCTATCACCGTGTCATTACTCAAATTATCTCTAGCCACACCCTGGGTATCACCGAATTCACTACATTCATCCATATCTGACAAATTATCTGATTTCTCACTAAGTACACCATGGTTCCTAAACAACTGATCAGTCAGCACAGCAGGTTTAGCATAAGTGCTACCGCTAGACAAAGAACCAAAGCTACCTTCCTTACAGACAGAATTACTATACGCACTTACTACTTGACTTTTACTAGTCCTCTCCAATGATAACTTATTCGGAAGGAGGCTACTGGCAGAACTACTACTAGAGGCTCTGTAAAACCCGGAATCACTTCGAGCTTTATCTTTACAAGCCCTGTCTTTCAGCTCTCTCCGTCTCATCAACAAGTCTTGTGAAGCGGAGGAATCTGCAAACACACAATAAGAGCAGATCAAACACTGGCAAACCAATAAATAAACAATGCACAATTCACTATGAACACAGGACAAACAACACCAAGTCCAGGCCAAGCTGAGAGGAGAGTAGTCGACTCCGAATGTTAGATACGGAAGACAGGATCCAGACAGTGAGGCAGGAACAGGTCGGTTATCTCGTCACTGGACGTAGTAGACTGAGGAATCACACTGGACTCGACTCCAGGCCAATGCCAGTTGAGTTCACAGTAAGACATACAGGTAAGTCACTACAATGGATGTGGGGGCAAGAGGAATCAGCTCGGGACTCGACTCCACCACCAGCCAATTGTGGGCTACCGGGTAAGGAGTGCGCGACTCGCCAACTATTTATCACTCAGTCTAGCGAGCTACGCACAGGTACGCTGCCACCTGAGCCCCCAACCCAGATCACAGAACTTAGGTACTGACAAAAGATAGGGCATATGGGAACTGATGAGACGCATGCGTGGCTGGGCTTATATCAGTTCCGACGGCCACGCATGCGCACACATAAAGCGGGAAACATAGAACTAAAAAACTGCCACGTACACCAAAATGACGACACAACTCAATAACACGCACACCAATAAACATCATACACAGTAAATAATGCACATCACGAACTCTGCTAATAAACATAAAGTTAGGGATTGACACACACGCAAACATAATTATAAGTTCTGTTCGTTGTCTTCTTGTCTTTTCTTCTCCACTCTCTCTTACTTCTTCATTTTCGCAGACCCACAGGCTCCAACTGCTGGACTTTGAAACATGAGAGGGCCAGAGGAGGGTGTGGCTCCAACTATAGGACTGTGAGACATGAGAGGGCCAGAGGAGGGTGGGGCTCCAATTACTGGACTCTGAGACAGCCAAAGAGTAGGGTGTGGTTCCAACTACTGAACCACCTCCTATAAGTGGTAATCTTTTTTTTCTTGTTGAAGCCAGGCATTGTATCTGGTGTCACACAAATTATAGCCTACTCGTATCGTTTCTCAAAAAGCAATTCTTCTGCTTCAGTGAACTCAAACTGTTCCAGAATTAACTATCTTCTCCACATTGATCTCCTGGTACGTCCATATCAAATCAAGAGGTGTTTCAGGCTGAGGTTCTGTGACAGCAGATTGTTCGACTGTAACATAAGACATAAAACCACAATAAAAGTTATAGTACAAAATAACAAGTAGAATTACGAAGTGAATACATGTTAAGTTCAGCACATAATTAATAATACAGTGATTATGGTTTCATTTGATACATGCTTCAAAACTAAGTCATTCTCAGCTGAAATAATAATAGTAATAATAATATTAGTAATGATATAATTGTATTTTTCTCTGTTCACTTGTAATTATATTTAAAAATTAACAAGACGTTTCAACATCTTGCCGAAGTCCTCCTAAGAAGTCACTCAGGTCAAACTCTCGGTAATTTTATGCACAAAATACAAATGGAAAGATAATTGGGAGCACATGCTTTCTGTTTAGTGCATCCTTCAGGCTTTTTTCCTGTGTGTACGTGTGTGTATGTTTGTGTTGATCATTATTACCACGAATACAATATTAAGTGGGAAAATCATCATTCATGGAAAACTTTTTTAAAAATTAAATTCTTGGAATATTAATTTTCACAAAGCTATATATCTCCTCCTCTCCCCCCCCCCCCCCCCCCCCTCCACCCTTTAGAAGTGTTACTTGCTTTTTTATTTGACATAGCGACTAAAATAGAATTAGAACATGTGTGAATGGTTTTATATTTTACCAGTCATTTATAACATCAATACTTAGCAGCAATATTATGATTAATCCGCATATTTATCTTTCACTTCTACATTAGCCAATTTTGCCACTAACAAGATTTTAAATTAAGTCCTCAAATCCGCTCACCATATCAGTCTGTAAAAATTTATCAAAAATAATCTTAGTAAATAATGAGAGAGCTCACCTGTAGTTCGAATGGTCTGTCTGTTAAATGGATAAATTCCAGTCTCTTAAAAAAGTTCTTTTGATAAAACTGGTGGACTGAATTTTGCCAATATAACTTAAGGGAAAGAAAAAAGCTGGTATTGAGGGGTTGGCACTCATGTGTCATATGAGGAGGCAGACAAAAAAACACAATATCATGTTCCCTTGCAAACTGAATGGAATAAGATTCAAAGTGGGAACTGTGCCCATCTAGCAAAAGAAGAATAGGACGTTGTGATGTAGAATTCGGTAAGAAGTGATCAGTCAGCCAAAAGTGAAAGAGTTCCTGGTCGACCCACCTGTTATCACTGACAGCAAAATTGTGATCCTGTCACTTCATCCTGAGTCCATATATACGCACTAATCTGCTTTCTTGCATATAATAACGGGGGTATAACTTGACCAGTTGCACTTCCACATGCCAAAACAGTTACTTGAGACTTTTGCCCTGATGTTCGATAACAATTTTTTTTCTGACCTTTTCTAGCAACAACTTTTGGAGGACGTGGGCAAAGGGGCATTCCTATTTCATCCATATTAAAAATAGTCTCTGGATGATCTGCAAAGCCAAATTTTTATTGAATGTATCTTTAAGTAATTGTCAATGTTAGTTGAATTGACTGCATCAAGCCTGACACCAGCAGTTGAATCACAGACACAAGTCGGAGAGTTCGATTTCTTCGCAAGAATTTATCTCACCATCCATTGCTCAACCTTTCTCCTTTCAATTACCCTTTCTTCTTCAAGTATGCTTCAGCAACAAACATCACGTCGTGTTTTACCATAGCCAATGTCCGAAGACTTCAGCAAATAATCGGCCAACAGCGCTTCCACCTCAGTAGATAAGTAACGAGCTGGCCAAGGATGCATTACTCGTTCACTTATTCGATATTTTAAAGTTGACCTCGAAACTCCATGTGCATCTGCAGCTTGATCACTTGGTATTCCCTTCTTGACATCACTAATAGCAGTAAGCATTTGATCATCTATCCATTTCTTTCGTTTTATTCGTGTTGGTGTTGATTCAGGAGTACGGCCGGGCTGCTTTAGCCTAAAACCCTTTTTCTTCTTGTTCGTCATCCTGGAGTAAAGAAATATAGAGTTATAACTAAATAATGAAAATCTAAAGGTTATCAAACCTACATGCTTGATTTAAATATAACGGTGATAATGGTCACAATTGGATGAATGCCACAAATTTGAAAATCGATTGTAGATATTTGGGTTAGTTGTAGCTGAGAGCAGGTTCGTTGATCAGTTGTTGTTATCTTCCTTTAGTTTCAATGACAATGAAGTATGTGTGGAGTCCTTGCTGGAGAAGATGAGCACAGAGGAAGTGAACGTGTGTGATAGTGGAGGCAGGACTGTGGTCCATGCCGCCGCCTTCAATGACAGCGTGGAGAGTCTGCACTTGCTATTGAAGAGAGGGGTGGAGGTGTCTATCGCTGATAATAGTGGGCAGACATCGCTAATGGTGGCGGCCAAGTACGGACACACTGCTATCATTGGTGAGGAGAAGGGGGGAGGGGGCGGGGGCGGGAGAGAAGAGCCTCTGTGTGGGTATTAAAGAAGTAAGAAAATCACCTGTTTAGATGTTTTGTAACTATTTATGCTGTAGGTATCTTTACACCCATGGGTATTTGTGATGAGTTTGTTGAAACTGCTTGATTTAAGGAAACATTTTCGTGTTGTAGTCAGGAGAGTCAAACATGGTAAAGATCATCAACAATAAGGTTTAGTAATCGGCTTGCTAGTGATTTACAAGTAATATTTGACCAACCACTAATACATGGTAAAGATCATCAACAATAAGGTTTAGTAATCGGCTTAAGTGATTTACAAGTAATATTTGCCCAACCCATGCCTATTAGTGGTTCTATGAATGCATAACTTATAAATAACTGTTTGGTTGTTAGCGCTATCTCTTAAGCATGTGTGGATTATGCTGGCGGGTATTTTAATAATAATAATAGAAACAATAATGTAGAAAGCTGCTTCATCGTTCAATTTATATGTCGCATAAATGGGCAGGTTTATACTTGATTATTTTTTGATAGCACAAGTTCATCCCTCACATTCTGTGTATTAGACTTGCTGACATCAGATGCTCTGAACCAGCTTCAGTTGGATTGTCAGGATGGCAACAAGAACACAGCCTTACACTTGTCCTGTCTGCAGGGCCACGAGGAATCTTCTCTGGCCATCTTGGAGAAATGCAGCGACTCCATTACTCAGATGTCAAACTCTTCTAATAAGACGTACGTGTGTGTGCGTGTGTGGTGGGTGGAGGGATGGGAGTGGCTGTGCAATACTTGTTTGAATCATTCCACATATCCGCCTGGTGCATGATGCTAGTCCGAACCACATGAGATTTATCTGTATGTGTTGGACAGCATAAATAATGTACTAGCAAGTACCTCGCCACACAGGGGCACTTGATGTATTGCAAAGTAAGAATGCAGTAGCACAAGTTATTTTTATTCATTGTTATCATTCTCTACCATTAGTTAAGGTTACACCAGTTTCCTTCTCCTGCTCTCTTTTTTCCTAACTATCTTATCCCCCTCCTTTCCTTTGTTCAGCTCTTTCTTCACGAGTCATGGAGTCCCTTCTCCTCCTTTGTCTACCTCTCCTGCTTCTGAATCTCTCTGTCCTTCTATCATGATTGTGGACTTAGGCTTTGTGAAACTTTTGCCTTCTTTTCTTTGTTTTTACTGTCATGTGTGTGCAAAAATTTTTGTAGCTGATAGTTTAATTTGAGACTGACAAGCTAATTTGTCAAATTGTGAATCAAAAATGAAAGTCAGTAGATAACCAGCAGGCAGGCTGACAACCCCGTACCACATGTAGTTGTCATCACTGTATTTGTTCAGACTTGAAGTTATTACTTGTATATCTGTTGCTGCAGATCTCTCCATTATAGCAGCCAAGTCAGGACTGGTCAAGGTAGTGGTGGAACTGCTGAATAGAGGGGCAGATCTCAACACCACCAGAGACAACGAAGGTAAAGTGGTTGTAGGGAGGGAGATGGGCATTTGGAATAGGAGACAGTTGTAATGGGACTAGACTGGAGCATGTAGAATGGGACTGGGTGGATTGTTGGAGTGGACTGTAGGGATGGGACAAGGCGAATAGTTGAAATTGAACAGGGAAACTAGTTGGAATGGAACTGGACGAAACAGACAGGGAAACCTGTTGGAATAGAACTGGACGAAACAGACAGGGAAACCTGTTGGAATAGAACTGGACGAAACAGACAGGGAAACCAGTTGGAATGGAACTGGACGAAACAGACAGGGAAACCAGTTGGAATGGAACTGGACGAAACAGACAGGGAAACCTGTTGGAATAGAACTGGACGAAACAGACAGGGAAACCAGTTGGAATGGAACTGGACGAAACAGACAGGGAAACCAGTTGGAATGGAACTGGACGAAACAGACAGGGAAACCAGTTGGAATAGAACTGGACGAAACAGACAAGGAAACCAGTTGGAATGGAAGTCGGCGAGAATTGGAACAGGGACGGACAGGGACATTTAGAAAATTAGAGTGGGACGGGGTAGATTGGTGGAATAGACTGTTTGTAGGGAACAGGGTGGACTGTTGGATTAAGACAGGTGGGTTGACAGTGGCCAATGCAGTACATAGTTCCTACAGTAGCTACTCAACATCACATAGTGATATAGTACTATTATAATTACCTTTCCTGTCAATGTGTGTAGGTTATCTCCCCATCATGTGTTGTGCCAGTACACCTGCCATAGCAGAATGTCTAGAAGCTATCCTGCAAGCCATGATGGGCCCGGAGACAGACCACGTGTAGACAAGAAGACAAACAATTGTAGAAATATTATTATAACTTTACTCCCTTTAGCACAGGAATTAGTTCTAGTGGTTGTATACTTTATATATACTTGTTTGATACGAAACTTTATGTCTTAGTAGGTGTGAAAAATGCTGCATGTTTACTTGGGGCAATACATTCAGGTGATTATTTTTATGTGTGAGTGTTGCATGCTTTGGCGGAACTATTAGCTATCACCTTTTATTTCTTGAAATGTAGGGAGAAAGTAATGATCTCTTGTAAATGAAGTTGTGCACACTCTGTGAAATAGTTTAAACATCTTGCATATTTGGCTAGGAGGACCCATAGAATGCATAATCTTATTTGGGAGAGAAATGGCTAATGGACAACAGTATAACATCATGCATTCTCCAGAAAAATGACAAAAATTGCCCTTGCAGTGGAACCTCTAATAGTGAACTCTCTAGTGAGTAAAGTACCTCTATTGCTTTCCGTTTGCCCAATAGAAAGTTTATTGTATATCACCTCTTATAGCAAACGACGACCTCTGATTTGTGAACTGAAATCCTTGTCCCAAATTGTTTTCAGTTTGAAAGACTTCCTGTATTCTATAATATTGGGGATACTGAACTTGTGAAGGTGTAGGCTTGGAGTTCGTGTAGCTGAATAAGAATTAAAATGAATGTTTGGTATTAGTCATTCCTCCTTGTAATGTCAAAAGACAGCAGATTAAAAGTGAATTTGCTTGGGGGTTTTGACACCAGATGATTTCGATTTCAACTGAACAGTTGCAATTAGCTAAAATTTAGGTTGATTTGACGGCATTGATCTAGCTAACTACACCCATGGTATTGAAATTTGTTGCTATTTTTCATGCGAAGTACATATAAAAATTGTGACGAGTGTTCATACATTTTTATAAATAAAAAAAAGAAGAAAACTTTCAAATCAAAAGCATTGAACTCTACTATTGTGCATATCTGCAACCAGCACAAAGTTATCTGAATCCACAAATATCCCACGTGGCCCTCGAAACTCTGCCTCTTGGCTCCCATACTGGCCAAAAGAAGCCACAAAGAGTCCAGCCACGGTGAACACAAAGACAAAATTGTCACAAACCACATACAAATGACCACCCAACACATATACTACATGAGTATTACGTGGTTTCAGTACTCCATTGCTACACTCGAAGGACTTCAGTAGCACACCTTCGAAACTAAATATTCGAATATACGGCGAATTGGCGGGAATATTTTGGGCGATGTATAAATTCCTGTCGCTGTCAGCAGAAATGTCTATGAATTCTCCATTCTGAAATCTACGATACTTCTCTTGTACTGGACTTGGTTCTTGTCGTATACCATTGCCGTGCTCACATTGCTGCGCTCACAAACGAAGAGCTCATCATCCCAGTAACCTGGACCTTTCACTTGCTTCGGTTCACTGATCTTGATAGAGCCTCCATGTTGGTCACATCGTAGAATCTTACAAGACTTCTTGTCTACACAATAAATATTATCATCTCTATCCAATGCGATCGAGCGTGGTGCTTTGAACCCAATAGAAGACTTTTCTAAAAGTACTTCTTTTTCACCATCTTTGGGTAGCTTCACAATTCTTTTGTCAAATTCGGAAACGATCAATTCTCCGGCAGAGTTTCTAGCAACACTAATGGGAATGTCCAGTTTCTTCCACATTCGTGTAGGTTTACCGAGCTGATTAGGAGAGATGGAGACCACAACAGGAAACGGGCTACCAATAATTTGTTGGCCGTCCACAGACAGCAGCAATTTATGTCGCCCGCGGTTGATGGGCGTGTACTGAATGGTATATTTGCCAGGTGTTGGTTGGCCTACCACCTCACATTCTACCAATGATCCACACTGGAGAGTCCTGAATTGACCCTTTACCACGGCAGTGTCAATATTTTGCACTAAGTTTAGTTCATTGACATTAAGAATAACTTCAGCTATGACGTTGACTTGTGCAGTATATACTCAATCCTTCACCTTCAACTAAGCACTGAACCGGAAAAATAGCCAAGTTACAAATTTATTTGATTTCATTTATGTCCCGTAAGACTGCATTGCTTCTCTCTAGTATTTTCTCATTATTACCCAATTGCTTGATATTTAGAGACTGAACATTCGCTTCCTTTTGCTGCTCCTTCTCGATGTGATCTTTCAGCTCCAGGTGCATGGTCATGATTTCGTTGTCTGAGCTGTACTTCGCACAGGTTGCAATTATAGTCCAAAGACTTTTTGAGTGTCTGCAGCGATTAAAGTCACATCAGTTTCTACAAGTTGTAGTTTATTAACTCTCTCTTGAACAAATTTCTCTGTTTCTTCTAGCAAACCCTTCTCGCATTGTTTTATGCTTGAAATAAGTTTGCTAAAAGAATCACGGATCTTTCCCTTGATGGTATCTCTCTGTTCCTGTACTCTTTGCCTGGTCACTTGAATTGTCCCCGTATAGCCAGAGTCAACTCATCTTTCTTTCTTCTCAATGGTTCCAAGTCCTTCATGAGTTCTTCCTTGGTGGCTGGTGCTGCTACTGATGCGAAGTCAAACTTGTGATCTTTATGATCCACCATTGTGCAGTCACGACAAATAATTTTGTGGCAGTCAAAGCAGTAGACCTTCAAAGATTTTCGGTGAACTTAACCGTTTTCAGCACTGGAACGATGTCAGCATTGCCTTTACCTTCTCTGAAGTCCACCAACTTAACTACTACGTGGTCATTGAATATCTTGTTCATCTTCTGGTGAGCCTCCATGCAGGAGCTACAGATAAACATGGCGCACTGGCGGCAAAAACCTTCAACTAACTCGCTCTCGGACGAACAAGCCTCACATCTTGCCTTTACTTTTCCCTGAGTGATTTCCAAAGAGTTAAGTTTAGACTTCAACCGATTGATAAAGAAAGCTGTTCGCAGTTCGTCTATGCCGCAACCCGGTAGAGTTGTAAGTGATCAGCATTCGGGGCAGGCAAAAGGTTTCCCTATTCCAGCTTTGCGGACGAGTGTACAGTGCTTGCAAGCAGCTCAGCCCGACCTAGGGGCGGCGCCCACGACCCGCCCACGGGTGGGGCGGGGCGGCGCTAACAAACCTACCCTTTTTTGTTTACTCTCTCTCCCAGTATTTTATCCTTTCTCCTCGTTTTTTGTTTGTTTGTTCCTGTTTGGTTGTTTGAGGTAGCAATGTCTAAAAGAGGGAGAAGCTTTGAAGACAACTCGTCGAGTCCGATTTCGAAGAGATTGCAGGAAGACGGTTCCAAGAGCCAAGAGTCTGAGTCGGAGGGTTTGTTAATTCAAGAGGAACCAAGAAACCTAAGATCAAGGCGTGCTGAGGTTTCTGTTGAAGGTAATTCAAAAGAAAGATTTTAATATTTGTGTAGGGTACACCTTATGCTTACTTCTTGCTTAGATTTACTTGGGGTGTGGTGGGGTACTTGCTAGTTAGCTGTATGTTTAATACTGGGCTGTCCAGGGTTACGTCATGGCCTATAGTCAAAAACAGTTCTTATTTTATAAGTGCCATTCAGGTTTTTTATTGATTATACTAAACCAGTCTCATGATTTTTCTTTGTATTTGTATGAGTGCCGCAGACACAAGCATGAAAGCGATCAATCAGACGAGTGATATTCTCCAGTATAAAATGAAAATTTATTTTAATATTGTATACTGCACGCAAACAATCTGTGAGGGACATGGGAGGGGGGGGGGGGGGGGGGGGGGGGATGAAGTAACCCAATGTAATCACCCTAATGTTAGAACTAAGAACACTGATATGGGAGAATACTGCCCTAAACAAGTTCTTAGTAATGTATTTCCTATGGAGCTTTTGTTGGATACAGTGCAAATATGTGTATACTTATTACATGAGTCAGAGTGTGATATGGCGAAATATTTTGGCCTGAGAGTGAATCTAGGGTGGAATATATATATGTAATAGTTAACCCCATGGCACAGAGGGGATTATCGGACGATAATCCAGACAGTGGCATGGGTTAACTATTTTATACCATATACTATTTTCACTAACTCAAGTATTAAATGTGAGTGGGACTAGGAAAAGGGGCCTTATGGAGCAACCAAAAAAATAGAGTTTTTTATGCTGATAGTAAGCTACAATTCACCTCCACTTAGTGCTATAATGCTGGAAAGTAAAACCTTTGATGTGCAGAGAAACTGGCAGTTGAACTGGGCTGCCTTCAGGAAATCAATTGAACCAGAAATCGAGAAAACATAAATTGAATTGCCACTTCCAGTATAGTTGACGTTTCCGTATACTTAACGGCATATTCCGCATACGCAATTAAATTGTGCAGCTGGTTTTAGCGGCGACTAACGAAGTTTTGCGTGAAGTTCTTTTTAGCTTCAATAGCGTCTTATAACCTGTCTTGTCGGATTCCTTGGCTACTGGATATAGTGGTAAACTTTCAGCCAGAGGTAAGCTATAGAGTGCATGCAATATTCTCAAAGCTATGCCATTTTTTAGCTGCTAGTTCGAAACCCCGCCTATTCCCCCCTTTTATTGTATTTCGAGAACGAAAGAGAATAAAAAGTAGCTTATCTTTTCATGGCACGCCTGGGGTCTTTAAGTTGTTTTGACATTTGAAATTTGGCATAGACGTAGAGTAAGGGTCACTAAAACTAATTCTGCAAATAACAAAAATTGGAGAAAGAACGTAATTTCCGATGACTTACTTCTGGGGCCTATATCTCAATTTTTGCGCCATAAGGTCCCTTTCCCCAGACCCGCTCACAAATAATGGAATTTATTAATGAACATACCAATATCCAGCCGCATACAAATGCATAGTTCCTACTGTTTCCTCTGTTCTATCTTCGTCATCATCTACTAGTGGTGCCATCGTGCCATCCAATCTAAGTCTCCCTACCAGTGCTATTACTAGATTTCCTTTTGTTAGTAAAGAAGAGCTTAGTATTAGTATGCTCTCTAAAAGAGTTAATATTGTGAACACTACTAAAACAACTTCCTGGGTCTACAGTTAAAAGTTTTGATGACTGGAAAAGAGCCACTAAAGTACATAACGAGACTGATGATATCCCTGAAGATTTTTTTTAATTGCAGTGACAAAAGTTTGATAAATAACATTTCTACAATTTCTTTCTCAGCCTTTTTTACGCATTAGAGGTGTGCAATAGAAATGGCATGTGTAGGTGTTGTCTTCATAAGGAAACCTAAACCTGCAAGGGACAATACAATCACTAATAGTTTTAATGCTAAAATTGTAATTCAAGCACTGCATTACTTCTCAGCGTAAAGCAATATACTTCATATTGCATGGTACATTCGTAGTTTTGTTGTTTATTAATAATATGTTTAAACGGTATCATGTTAGCATGCATAAAGTTTTGTCCTCTCATTCATTTTGTGACTTATAGCTTAAAATTGTTTATAGATGACCGACTTGTGGTCAAGAGAAGAGATGAAATGGAACATGAAGATGAGGACATATCTAGTCATTTTACCACAAGAAGACACGAGTCGTCTGTTTTAGATTTGGGGAAGCCGTTCCGAGAACATCACAGGAACTTTATGAAAAGATGTAAGTATTTTGTAGTATCATTAGGATTTATGATTCTCTCATGTTGTGGGACTTGAGCAAAGTCTGTCAGAAGACTTAATGTAAAGAAAAACTATCATTAATTTTGTTTTATTATGTTGGTTAGATAATTGATGTTTACACGTACTTCATTATCTTTATAATAATACCTGTGACCAAGGACATACGTATTCATGAATAATTCATGAGCTAATGAGCTAGACCGTGCAGACGCACAATATTCTCGTGAACTAGCGCTGAATTACCGAGTAAATTAACTCTCTGAGCGCGGAAGTTAATTTCAATATCCTGTGCGCACGCCGCGGACGTTGTTTTGTTTGTAACACGGGTAACGCCCTAGGCCGCGTGGCAAAGAAGTGTACCACTTTTTCGGCTGTAAACTAAGGCGCAGAGATCGAACTAACCACCGAGAAATAAAATTCAGTATGTGTTAGCTACGAGGGTCAGGTGGAAAACTTATTACCTTGCTATTTGAACTTAGAAAAAGAGTTTCGATAGAGGTAAGTCCAATTAGAAATTTCACTTATAGTTTACAGACAGTAGCAGTTATTTGTCTACATTCTAGCGCTTAGTTTATAAGTATTATGCTCAGCAAAAGTTTCTTAATTTATGAATAATATATAATATATATATGTATGGTGAATAAAAAGTGAATAAAATAAGTGCTACTATTTGTCTAGCTAAATATATCGACTAGGATTGACTTTAGTGTGATACAGTTCAAAACATGGATAAATACAAAGACCTACTCCACATTGTTTACAGCAGTATGTGGTTGTTTTCCTAGGTTTTCCTGCTTTGGAGCTGCAAACTACACAGTTTCGTTGTCCTGGTTTTCCATTCTGTCGAGAAGGAACCTTGTCAGGAAAATGTCTCTCCACTAGACGAGCAGATGGTGAACGTGCAACAACTGAATCTGTCTGTGTACTGAATATTTGTTGACCTGAAGCATCCATGAGTAATTCCTTTGACAGTTGTATTCTATACTGGAGGAATTTCAGCTTGCGACCTTCTTGCTCAGATTGTGTATACAAGACAAAAGAATTGTATATAGCAATATCAAGCAGACAGAAAAAAGCTTTTCGCCACCACTTGTTAGTCCTACGGTTGAAATTGTAGTAAGACAACATCTGATCTAGCTTATCTACTCCAGACATGTACTTGTTGTACTCCTCAATTGCGGTTGGTTTGACAGTTTCTTCATGGCCTCCTACTCCAGACTTGCTCCTCCTCCTCTTCACAATAGTGGAATTATCATGAATGTTAGTGAGTAGAGACACTTCCCTTTTGTCCTTCCACTTCAAAAACAAAAGAGACTCATCTTTCACATGGATTATATCACCTTTCTTCATTTTTCCAGATTTTTTTTATGTCAATTGGAACACCACGACGATTGCACCGCAAAGTTCCACAGCTATAAATGCCGACTTTCAAAAGACTAGAGAACAATGCTGGACTGGTGTAAAAGTTATCCATATATAAATGATGGCCTTCTCCTTGAAGCTTCTGGGTGACTCGCATCACAATGTCATGTGTAACACCATTATCAGAAGGTGTTTGAGAAAGATCCTTTCCTAAGAAACAAAGAACAATTGTGAATGCAAAATCAACGAGTATTTGAAAACAATAATTTACCTGTATACAGTACCCAGTTGAAAGCGTAACCTGTAACACTATCTGAGACTACGAAGGCTTTTAGTCCCCATTTAGTGGGCTTTTTGGGCATGTATTGAACAAAACCAAGCCGACCTTTGAAACCAATCATTGACTCATCCAATGATACTTCCCTCCCAAGCTGAAAACTTGACTGAAAATTCTCCAAAATTTTGTTCAGAAAAGGACGAATTTTATGAAGAGGATCATGACCAGGTTGACCTTTGGGAATAAAATGGTTATTATCGTTCAGATGTAAGAACTTGAGAAGAAGAGAGAATCTGTCTCGTTTCAGAATAGATGAGAATGTTGAACTGGCAAAGGGCCACGAAGTAGACCAGTAGTCTTCAATTGCTGGATAATGAATTGATTCCATGATAAGTATAAGGCTCAAAAATTTCTTCAGTTCTGGGAGATTGTGCTGCAAGGAATCCCACATTTGTGCTCTTGATCTTGGTCGAATGTTATTGTTCTCAAAAAACTGCTCAGCATACAAATTTGTCTGTCTTACTATTTCCTCAAGGATGGAGTCTGGAATCATGAGACGAAAAAAATCTATGGGATTTTTGTAACTCATATCGTGAATTGGACCTGGAGTGGCAGTAAAGCTGGGACCTACAGTAGTCGAGGAAGAAGTAGTCGAGGAAGAAGTAGTCGAGGAAGAAGTAGTCGAGGAAGAATCTATGCTATCATCCAAAGTTTCATTATTTACCTCCATTTCATCAGCACTAGCAATTTCACTTATATCCTCTCCCATTTCCTCTTCATTGTCACTATTACCACTGCTCTCAGTCTCAGCACCAGAGTTTTCATACCTATCAGCATATTCCTCTTCATCAATCAAGCATTGATAATACATCCTTGGTAGTATAGGTACACTGGGCCATAGCTGACAAATACCCCTAGCAAGCGTTGCTACTTTACCACTAAATAAATCCCGGTGGCTGCAACCACCGATTAGGCGCCGTAGCCTCCGCGGTACGCGTTTGTGGTAAGGGCGTTCTTAAGCATAAATATATGCCCTCCGCGGTCTGCGCGGAGTTCAATTGCGGCATATATATACGCTCGCCGCGGTCAGAGAGTTAAGAATGCATTTGTAAAGAATAAAAGATTTGGCTATGCTAGACTACTGGTAGGCGAATTCGGTTGCAACCTAACCAGATACAATGATAAACAGAAGAAGACGAGAGTGGCCGAGAAACATGAGAATGGGTAAAGAGTCGTCACATTCAGTGGGAAAAAAAGAAAAAGAAAGTAATTTTAATTTTAAAAGAGGAATAAGAAAAACAGGGCCAGGATGGCTGAGTAAAAAAAAAAGAGCAGGGGAGGGAAACCATGGATAATACTACTGCACTCAATTTACGTGGGTACGTCAGGTACCATTGTGTGGCGGGGTACTTGCTAGTTGCTATTACACGTAGTATATAAGATGGCTGCACACCGCCTACGCAACTTTTTGTTGATGGTTGCTATGCACGATTACTACTATTGTATACTTACAGGGGCTTCTCCACTACAATAAAATGACAAAGTACCTGCTGAAGGAGCTGCTCACTAATTTTAGAGCGAATCTGGAGGAAGTATCGGGGCCTGGTTATAAAACTTTGTAGCACTTTTTTGGTGGTGCGGTAAGTTGGGGATCCGCAATTTGATACACTACTAGCCGAGCCGATACTCTACTGCAAGACAACGAGTTCTTCTCCATTTCAATATTACTTTACTTGATTCATTCGCATTTTTTTATTTTTGTAAGATACTGAAAAATTCAAGTTGTGGTGCAGTTCATGTTTTTAGGTTTACCCGTGTGTAAAAAAAATTGTCGTTCTCATTAGATTCCAAGAAAAACTGATACAAAATTTGGAACTTTTATTCCACTCACAACTCTTACCTCGCCCTCATGTCTCGTACTACTAGTACGCGAGCAATTGATTTTTCAGTTGGTTTGTATTGGTTCTAAAAAGAGCTTGCCTATATCAAGAGTAAACAAACATCAATGCAACAATAACAAGAGAGTTGCAAGATATGGCTATTTCTTGGAGATAGCCTGAGGTGAAGGTATTAGAGCTGTGCAGCGTGGGAAGTCTTTGCTCCTCAGAAATCGAGCCTACTGGATCCATCCGTTCGAGTTCAGATGCGCAGAGCCTGGAGAACGACTACAGGAAGAGAGCCAGCCTGGTGCACCTTGCTGCGTGAGCTCAGACGATGTATGGAGTATTGCTTTAAATGGCTATGAGACAACATGAGGCTAAACCAAAGACACCACAACTTCGTGAAGTATACTTTTGCTGCTACTGCGCGATTGTTTCTGCTAGCGTATTATCAAATGGTGGGGTATTGGCGGGGAATGAATTACTGTCCGGATCTACGGGCGGTGCGCATTGCTATGTGCGGCCACCCTTAACACTAATTAGGCTGTTGTCCCGCCCCCCCCCCCCCCCCCAAACAAAAGCTGAGTTTAGCAGCCTCCCTACTCTGCTGGCCCCATGTAGCTCTGGACTACAATATATGTCAAAATAACGTGCCGGTTTTCGTGCTATAGAACTGGTGTAGTACAGTCAAACCATTGCCGTAGATTACCTGTTTTTTTTTTGTTGAAAGTGCAAATGTACTATGGCTGTACTGTTTTTAAAACATCGTACCATTACCTCAAAAAAAGGTCAAATAAATGGTTGGACTGTTCGCATTGCACAGTAGAAATTGATACACACTTTTTTTTATATAAACTGTGCCGGGACCCACTGGAGTTTTTTGGCCTGGAATTTTTTGCTGTCAAAATAACTTATAGCACTTACAAATAGCAGAGAATTTAGCAGAGAATTAAACACATTGGATACATGTGAGGGAGTTCGGGACAGAACCCCGAACAGGATATAAACTACAAGCAAGGCAAAGATCGTCACCCAGAAACATTAAACTCCTCCTCACTGAACCCAATGTGATTTGTGTTGTGTATGTAGGTATATCATGGTTAAAGTATGCATGCTATATCTTGTTCTTGCATAAGTCGAACTATTACTTTTAAGTAGTAGAGTGCGGGGTGGCCTGACTGAGACTGCAATTGCCCTGGGCGACAGTGGTTGAGGTTGGGTTGCTTGCATCAGAGACTGTGCGGGAGAAGCCCACATTGAATGAATGAGTGATAGGATACAAAAAACAAACAAACAAACAAAAAAAACACCACACTGTCAACATGACGACCCCTTACCTGCCAAAGAAACATTTTGGAACTGACGACCCTTTATCGACCGGGCACGCTCGAGATTTCAGAAGGGACGACCCCCTACCGGACTGAGTTGTGAAATTGACGACCCTGTACCGACTGGGTTTCATTTCTGAACTTTGTTTATTCCTCGAATTGTCTGCGGTGCATTTTTGGGAATACTTTCTCCAGATTGGGAATATCTACTACCTACGAGCTAATCAACCTACACTTGGGAATACCTACCAGTTAATCAATCTACAGCTTGGGAATACCTACCGGCTAATCAATCAACCAACATGGCAGCATTGGGAGCATAACTGGATGAGATTCTACACCTGGACGACGTCGAACTCCTTATCAGGAAGAGAGCTACTCGTCAAGGGTGCCTCACACGTATCTACAATGCTGTCCGGAAGATGTCATCTGAAGGAGCAGCCTCTCTCAACAGCAGAGACCTGGACAGGAAGAAGGCGGAGGCAGAGAAACACTATGCCATAACAGAAGCCATCCAAGACCGCCTGGACGCCTTGGTTATCACAGACGAGCAGCTGAACCAGGTCGAAGAAAAGGAGCAGGAAACCCAGTCAGAGGAGTACACTGCCCTGATGAACGCTCTGGAGGCTGAGAGAGACAGGGCATTCCTGGGCATGGAGACTAGGATGCTCATAGACAAATTGCAGGAGTTGGGGGAAACGACTGACCCATCTACACCAACATACCAAAGGAAGTATCAGAAGACTACAGACCAAATCGCGGTATTCAAGAGGAGGATGTAGATTTACTCAACCAACCAAGAACTGAAAGCCTATGTCCAGAAAGTCAACAAGGCAGTTGTTGTTCTGGTTGTCGTCATCACTGACAAATTAGCTGCCAGCAGCACAGGCAGGGAACCTACTGCTTCACCAGCTGCCCCTGTAGCCCTGGATGAACCAAGAAGGGCTGCTTATAGGACTAACTTGGCGGTGGACCTCCCAAAGTTCAGCAGGAAGCCAGTTGAATGGAAGGGGTTCAAGGAATTGTTTACCTCAGTGATGAAGACAGCAGGAGTAGGGATACCTCAATCAGAGATGAAGTGTCACCTGCTCAAGGCAATGGAAGCTCCAGCTGCAAAGCGCATTGTCACCAATGCCACAGGTGACCTTTGCTACAAGCAAGCACTGGAGGACATGGAGGAGACATACGGCCGTGCTTTGGCAATTCTCCCCCACTACACCAATCAATTGCAAAGAGCAAAGAGATGCTCTTACGACCCGGCAAGCCTCAGCAATTTCCGTGAAACATTTGAGTCTGTTGTTTGAGGACTCAAGGATTGTGGCTGTGACACCACTGGGAAGTTAGTCGCTGGAGTAGCCATGTCGTGCCTGGATGACAAGATGATGGAAGAGTGGTCTAGGCACTGAGGGGATGACGTTGGATTGCCAGAGATTCAGGATCTGCTGGCATTCTTCAAGACTCGTCACCTGGCAATGCCTCAGAAGGAAGTGCATGTCAAACACACCAACCGAACCAAGTCAGAGCCTAAGAAGACCCCATCAGCTGTCGTCAGGGTGGAGTCAGATAGTTCATCACAACAATGTCGAGCCTGTCAACGAGGGACTCATCCAATCAGTAGGTGCCGAACCTTCCAAGACTGGAGTGTGGAGGAAAGGCGCAAAGCAATCAAGGACTGGGGTTATTGCTTCAACTGCCTCAGCCATAATCATAAAGTCAAAGACTGACTCCCCCCACACTTACAGACGATGCAAAGGGAGCCACCATACATTCCTGCATCAGGAAACAGACTCCAAGCCAGCTGCCACCACAAGTGAGGGGTGTGTCCTACTCACTAATCTACCGCAGACTACTACTATACTGGGCACTGCTGTCTTTGTTGCTGTTAACCGATTAATCGCGGAAGACGCCAATACGCATCAATTGAGAAAAATCGATAACCGCGGAGGACGCGAAAATGTGTCAAAAATGCGTCTTCGCGTCCATTTCGCCCTACAGCCTTGTGGAGTCAACGAAGCCACCAATCACAATAGTAGACGATTCTATATTGTTGTTAAGTATATTTTAGGCTTATATAATACATAAACTGCCATAAGAAAATGTTGAGTAAATTTTGTCACAACAACAAGACTTCTTTCTGATAAAGTATAAATTGAAAATATATTTCATAATATTATAATAAAGGTACACAGAATAATTTTTTACAAACCAATATTACTTTAGCTATAACTGCTCATGATATGACAAGTAGAAAGCTATATTGGCTAGTGGAACACTGGTACTTCAGCATCCTAGTGATGAAGACAATATTCTTGACCTGGCACAGCATGGCAGTGATAAGGATGGCAGTGACCAGGATGGCAGTAACTCTGGTGGTAGTGACGAGGAGTTTGATGACAGCAAGAATGACTTCAGCACTGATGGGTGTAGTGACTGCAGTAGTTACTAGATGGTCAAGGACTCTGACGAGAGAACGGAATTGATGATTCTGAAAAGTAGCGATTTCTACAGGAATTTTAACCACATTCTTTAAAGCATTAAGTAAAAATAAATATTGGCGATAAGGCGCTACGGAGATAAAAGAGGACTGATGTTCACAGTTAGGTCTTACAAACGTAGCAGAGTTTTTCTACTCTATTAGTGGCAGTTGTAAGTTACCTCGGTTAATGCGCTGCTTGTCCTAGCTATACACCTTGCATAACAGATTTGTTCTTTTTTGAAAATCCATTTTCCAATAGTCTAAGAGAATACAATATGATGCTTAATCTACTAGAGCTCTGTTACAATAGAACATTTTCAACGGAGTGTACTTTGGACAGGCGGCTTGATAAGCAGAATCTTTTAGTTTATCGATCCTTACCCGTCTAGGAAATATGATGGATTGCTTACTCCTAGAATATCAATTACCCAATAGTTAAGTTGCGGAGCCAGACCCACGTTGCGCAAAAGCGCGCAGAGGGTCTGGGGACATGGCCATACCAAATTTGTTCTGGAGGAATGTGGAAGTGGTGAGTGCCCCACCTCCTTTATACCTGAATTTCTACTGCAAATTAGCCATGATTGCTAGACCTAGCGTTGGAAAGGGTGGCTGACACGCACAGGAATTTCTATTTGTGGTTGAGGAGGGTTTTTCCCGGTAATTTGCTAACAGTAATTGACCGCCGCAATATATGTGTGGCAGAACAAATTTGGTATGGCCATGTCCCCAGACCCATTCCCAGCGTAGCGGTTCGCTAAAGGGTCTGGCTACGCCGGACTAAGTTTTGTGCTGGTATATCCAGTGATCAAGTGTGTACAAGTGATGTGTGTTGCTAAAGAATGGCACAGTAAATTTTAAAAAATCAACTAACAAAGAAGTATTATGACCGCTAGCATTCAAATTTGAATTTTTGTCAGACCAGCTCACTCGCCATTTGTGCTGTAGCATATCACTAATACTCACTCATCTTGGATGCCAACACAGAATTAGTTCAGATAGAATTACTTCTTTTGAGTTTGAGAAATCCACTCCAATTATTATGAAGGGTCAGGACCTGATAATTAGGATTATTTTTGACTGTGGGTACTATCAGGCTAAATGTAAACTTTATATTAGGACTTACAGCATTACTTAGTATTACTCATTCTCAAAGTTTTTAGGAAAGTTAGATTTAAATATTTTTTTAACTTACTACATAATCAATGTAGTATTGCTGATTCAGTTTGTAATTATGATTACTGTTGTATTTCTTTTATATACTTAAAAACTTTTTATTTAGGCAATAAAACATCAGCTCGAGTAAAAAAGGCATTTGAGATTTTTGAGGAGAAATTGTGTTCTTGCATGGACCATGTACTATTGACTACACTAGCACAGGCTGCTATGGAAGCTGAAGCTATTAGTCGTGAAATAGTATCTAACATTAACATCATGTATGACAAGGTGCCCTACCAACGACAGTGCAAGTATTTAGTCTTTGAAATTTTCCGTTCTATTCATTACGACAATTCACTTCATTGCCTTCGGTGTATTTTAAGGCACCATTTGATGCATGATAGGATATTTGAAGAAATTTCCACTTATCTCCGTGACATTGAAATGGGTAAAGATTCTATTCATCAGTCAGATGATGTATTGCACGAAAACCACCTAAGTTTTTTATTAGAATATCTTTCTCCTTACTCGTATAAGTGGCGAAATATTGCAACATTTTTGTTAACACCTACTTTAATTGAACAAATTAAAGTATCATCTGGTGATGATCTTCAGTCTTGCTTACGTAATGTTTTGCTTAATTGGTTGCAAAGAACTCAAAAACCAACTCTGCAGAAATTGAAAAGTGTACTTTTAAGTGAAGCAGTTGGTTTGGGTAGACTTGCATCTGAATTAGAATCACGGTTCAGAGAGTATTTGATGAGTTGTCATCATGATGGTACTGATGGTAGAAATGGGGAAGAAAGTGATTCTGCATTAATATTAAGCGGCTTTAGTGACAAAATATCACTGCATAATGGTGATACTGCCATTTTATTGGAAGTCAATGCCAAAAATGTGTATAACCTCTCTAATCGTTTTCAGTGGTATAAAGATGGCGAGTGTTATTTTGAAACCCATAACGGCATTCTCTGTATAGTTGTAAGTGACTTTACAGCAGAAGGAACATATTGCTGTACAATGAATGACTCTTCTGAAACTTCCAATTCCATTTCTGTATCCATCCAAACCCCTGTGGATATGCATAAAAAGTTTCTTACTGATAGATATACTTCTCAACCAGAAGTAATACCAGATACATGGCCTGAAGTACAGCAAAACACTTATATCAACTTGGCAGTTATAAGTGGCAAAGAAATTGACACTAAATGTAAATTTTCCCGCCAATCAATACAGGGTGATTTTGATGATGTACTTGTTGATAAAAGTAGTACTAACTATGAGTCTACTTTTGTGTCAGTCGACCAAGGCAGTAGAATATTAATAGTGGGTCGTCCAGGTAGTGGGAAGACAACTTTTGTGCACAAGCTAAGCCAGGAGTGGGCTCGGGATGCTCTAAAGTGGAAGTCAGTTAGGCTATTATTATTAGTGCATCTTCGTGGTTTTCGAAGCAATCCAACTATCACTTTGAAAAATATAGTTGAAAAGTACTTTAAAAATGAATTGGTGGTGGAAACAATTTGTGATTTTGCTGTCAAACATCAAGGCTTAGGCTTTTGTTTTATTTTGGATGGTTTAGATGAATATCAACCTCTTTGTAATGAGTGCTTCATTTATGATTTAATAAACAAAGATATGTTTCCAAATGCCATTGTTATCGTTTCCTCTCGTCCAGCTTCTGTTGCGCCATTCAGAAAAGAGGCCAGTAAAGAAGTTGAAGTGTTAGGATTCTTTAAAGATGAAATTAAGAAATACATTGAGTCCTATAAATTTTCCAAGTTGTGTAGCAATCATGCCCTTCTGAAATACTTAGTCCAACATCCTAAAATACATCACATGTGCTACTTGCCTATCCAAACAGCCATGATATGTTTTCTATATGAGGAACATGGTGGTCTTCCTAACACTGAAACAAAAATATACAAAGACTTTGCTAAACATGCTATTTTACGTACTTTATTACGTAATCGAGAACATGTATATTTGAAGTCTATTGATTCATTACAGAATCCTGAGAAAGACGTATTTCACAAAATTTGTGAGTTAGCCTTTGAAAAAACACATTGCTCACGCCAAATATTGGAGCAAGTCGAGGTGGATCAATTATGTAAAAATGTGGAGCTTGGTGATGCTCTGGGTTTGGTGACAGTGGACCATAAAGCAACCCTTTGTGGCTTTCAAAATATTTATACTTTTTGTCACCTGACCTTTCAGGAATTCTTAGCTGCATATTACATTTTTCTTCAGCACAAAATTCGACAAAAGGAGATTATTAAAAAACATGGTCTAAAGGATCACATGCAGGTTGTCTTTAAATTTTTTTGTGGTCTTACAAAGTTTACTGATAATTGTGACCTTTTTAAAGAACTTTTAGATTGTTCAAATTTTAAGCCACTGTTTCGTGTTCAGTGTGCTTTTGAAACTCAACAGAGTCATGTGTGTGAGTATGTCTCTGATGAATTCTTTCACTTTCAAGACACTTTTTTGACATCTAGTGACTTCACTGCACTTGGATATGTTATCTCCCATGGTCAAAAAACCAAAGTTAAAAGTCTTTCATTCAGTTGCTCTCCTAACCGTGAATATATAGATGCGCTCATAAAGTCTATAAATTGCCCAAATACTTCAATTAAAGTGTTAGAATTTAGGGGCTGTTGCAGTGGATATCTTCAAGATCTAATTAAGTTAGTTCAAGTTTTAACTTCTCTTGAAGTTCTGAGTATAGCTGACACAGAGCAAGAACCTGAAGATATAGCAAATAGTAAATTTTTGTCGCAGCATAAAAGCCTTGGAGTACTAAAGTTTTGCAGTGAACCAGGGAATCAGCATAGTCCACTTCCAGCAAACCAATTAATGAAGCTATGCAATCTGTTTTTTTCTAATTGTACCAATTTTAAAAATATGTGTTTTACAGCTTCAAATAGAAAATTTTTGTATTCAAGCATTAAAAAAAAAGTTCCTTTTTTCTTTCACTCAATTAGCTCTGAAACTAAAGCTTCATATGCTAACTGTCAGTTCAGTAACCCGGAGTTTCTTGCTTTGTCTATTGATTTTATTTTTGGATCAACTTGCATAGAGCTTAGTATGATTAATTGTAACATCAATGATGAAATGGTGTCCTTGTTAGTACATGCACTAAAGAGGAGAAATGCTTTAGAAATTTTGAAACTTACAGCCAATAGCATTGGAGATGAAGGAGCAATAGCTATTGCTGAGTTGTTGCCCTATTCAGCAATTAAACATATAGATTTGAATCTTAATCAGATTAGTGACACAGGTGCTTCAGCTTTGCTTGTTTCTTCAGACAAGAAAGACATCTCTATGTCTTTAGTTGGTAACAACATTTCTTTCCAAACTGCTCAACATGAGAGTGACTCTATGAAAGTATTAGATATTTCTGGTAGCTTGGGTGATGTTGGAATAGCCAGTGTAAAATCTTATTTCAATGATGAAAACACTTTGAAAGCTCTCCAGTTAAAATCTTGTGGAAATACCTTTGCTGGTCTTGAGTCTATAATTTCAGTTATGAAACAGTGTTCATATTTGTTGTCAGTTACACTTATAGACTGTAATATAGATAAGGAAAGTATAAAGGTGCTAGCATCTTATATGGAAAATTATAATGGGCTTCAAAAAATTGATCTTAGTAAAAATAAAATATGTTCTATAGGAGCACAAATGCTATTTGGAGCTCTTCAGTCCTCTGTAAAACTGGAAGTTTTAAATTTAAATCAAAACAAAATTGAACTAAATGGTGCATTGTCACTTTCGAAAAACCTTGCTGACTGTACCAAAATTACATGTCTTCAACTAAATGATAATTGTATTACTGATGCTGGACTTCTAGCTCTTTGTGGAATCATTTGTAACAATTGTTCACTTAAAGTCTTAGAGCTGGGAGGAAACTCGATTTCTAACTCTGGCATAAAAGTTCTTGTGAATACTCTTAAACACTGTGTTAGTTTGACGGAGATTGATCTCTCTAGAAATCTGATTGGAACAGAAGGACTGTCAGCTTTAGCACACTCACTAGAATTGTGTACAGATTTAAATTGCATAAGTCTTGGCCACAACAATTTTGGTGATGAGATTGGAGATTTTGCAAAGTGTTTGCAAAACTTAAAGAAACTGAATACATTAAATTTGGGAGGTAACTACATTGGTATTGAAGACAGCATTGAAACTATGGTTAAATCTTTGAAGTATTGTGAAGACCTAACAGATATAGATTTAAGCGATAATAAGATCAATGATATTGGTGCTGTTGCCCTTTCTAAGTATATGACTCAATGCAAAAAATTGACTTGCTTTAATCTGAGTAATAACAGAGTGAGTACTGCTGGCTTATCTGTGCTTACTTATTTATTCAGACACTTTACTCAGTTAGCAAGTCTTAATTTAAGTCATAACACCTTTGACTTTCTTGATGGTGCAGAAGCTGATTTTCTTGCCGTTTGTTTAAAGGATTGCAATAGCTTACAATCTTTAAATTTAAGCTACAATTTAATTGGTGATAAAGGTTTAGAATCATTAGTTGTCTACTTTAAGCAGTGCAAAGCACTCCATAGCCTTTCTTTACAAAACTGTGGCATAACATCATTTAATGTTCTGGGCCATTGTTTCAAGAATTGTGAAATGAAATATCTAAATTTAGGTCATAATGATATGAGTAGAAGTCATGATCCTTTTCTATTCTTAGAAAATTGCACTAAATTACAGACGCTTACTTTGTGTGCCAACAAAATAACTACAAATGGAGTTGTGGCACTTGCTAGTTCTATTAGAAGATGTAGTGCATTGAGCTCTCTAGATTTAGAGGGCAATAACCTAAATGAAGGAATATCTATGATTTTACGTTCCTTGATAGCATGCCCTAATCTTTCATGTCTCAATCTTGGAAGCAATTTATGCACAGGGAAACTATCTGGTGATATATTGTCTTATGTGAAAAGTTGTGGTAATCTTCACACTATAAATGTCAGTGGAACAATTTTTACATGCGTGCATCTAATTGAGTTGTTGAAATGTTGTGAAAGTCTTCGAGTTCTGTGTGCAGCTAAAACCAATATCAGTGATGATGATGTGGCAAATCTTGCACAATATTGTGGTAATCTTCAAGTTCTTGATCTTGGAAATAATAAAATAGCAGATAACGGAGCTCAGGTGCTAGCATCATGCCTTAAGAAAAATAAAAACTTACTGAGACTAAAATTGCAATACAATAACATAAGTGATATTGGAGCTAAAGGTTTGGCAGAATCATTGAAGTCAACTTCAAGCTTGCTATTGTTGGACTTGGGATACAACAACATTAAAAGTGAAGGTATTGAAAATCTTGCACAATCCTTAGTATCTTGTCGCCAATTAAGCTCTTTGGACTTGAGTTTAAGTTCTATGTCAATCAAAGGTGCTGAAGTGCTTGCAGATTCACTGAAACTATTGAAGAGTTTGAGTGAACTTCATTTAGCTAATATTTCAGTTGATAATCATGGTGCAATGGCTCTGGCTTTCTGTTTTATGGATATATATAATCTGCAGAATCTTCATTTTAGTTTGCTGCCTATAATATCAGATGGTTTAGCTATGACAATAGCATATGGATTACAAGACTCATGTAAACTGCATAAAATTAGCTTTGAGAGAGATAATGTTCAGTCTAGGATGAGAATTTTTGATACTCATGATTTTCTCCCAAATCCAGGAGCTAGTGCAATTCCATTTTATGAAGAACAAATTTTAAGAGGAATGGAACAATCAAGTAATTATTTATCACCAGTTGGATTCGGATTCCCACCTGCCAAAAACCAGACTTATTCCAATTACGTTTACCACAATGATGGAGATTATATTAGTGAAAAAAGTGCTGAAGTTTTAGCTCGTTCATTAAAAAGTTGTAAAAATCTTAGAATAGTAAAATGTCAGAAATTTCTTTATTTGAAATTAAGGAATTATGGAGTGGATTGCGAAATTCAAATCGTTCAGTAATTATTTTATAATAATTTTATTATTTTATTACTATATATTTTATTTAAAGAAGTTTTGTCAACATGCTGCTAGCTAGCTCTCATCTAATTCATTTTTGCTTAGAATTTTAATAATTTTATAATTTTCACGCAGATGTGGTGAATACTCACCACATAACTATAAAACTATATTTAACAGTTACTTATTATTATAATTGTTTATTTGTTCCACTTACTTAATTTGTAATTCCATTATTACCCTTCTAACCTTATACCCTTCCCTTCCTCTCTGTGGATATGTGATACCAACCTCAATGTATTGAAATTTCTATGTCACATGCTCAACACATCTAACTGGTTATTATATA